>Ga0068714_10005745_pt1 | contig 13002 bp, 12 predicted proteins | sample MTBNYHSulfiMetaG_FD_62988 | JGI IMG/M metagenome (GOLD analysis project Ga0068714, IMG submission 62988) | Enrichment culture microbial communities from rom New York Harbor, USA that are MTBE-degrading - MTBE-NYH (New York Harbor Sulfidogenic)... | ecosystem: Environmental > Aquatic > Marine >... | reverse complement strand
CTTGCTGGTATTAAAAGCCCACCAGAAAAGGCTCTTCTCAGGGTCAACTTCGTCGTGGTAGTATGGGCCGACGTTGCGGGCGGGGTCGCCGCCAGGTCTTTCAATCTTGATGACATCAGCCCCCATGTCCCCCAGCATCTTGCCGCAGAGCAGACCCTTCTCATCGGTCAAATCAAGAACCCGATACGAACCAAGCATGCCATCTGCGTTTCTTCTGTCCTCCATAAATCTGGCCTCCCTGAAAAACGAATAACTGGTTCTGCTTAGTCATGGTTGATTAAACTGTCATTGCCATGAGCTTAGCGACAAAGCAATCTCAAACAGTTGATATACTCAGAATAAGATTGCTTAGCTTTTAGTTCGCAATGACGTCACCAGCTAAAACCGAATAATACCAGATAAGTAGCTGCCTTGACAAAATAATATGTTGCTCTCGATGCCAGGAGTAATCCCTAGCTTCTCCACCTGGACACTGCGTTTAGTATTATTCCAGTAAAGATACTAAATACACCGATAATGAGCAGCAAGACTGATACCAGAGCCGTGCCGACGGCTATCCCTCCCCCCGTCCAGGCAATGCTGAGTACCTTGATACCTATAATAAAGCCAACCACCGTTAAAATCACGCCTCCCAGCCCGAAGAAGAAGAGGGGTCTCCTTTCGGAAATCATGGCAAGGATGCGACCGATAACTCCCAAACCATGTGCTATCGGATTAAAGGTTGAGCCATCACGGGTATAGACCACAGATACCGGCCTTTCCGTAATTTTGAGACCCTTCTCAGCAGCCTTAGCTATCGTCTCGGCTGATACGGCCATTCCGTTTTCCCTAAGGTCCAGCGCCACTACGGCTTTACGGGAAAAAACTCTGAAGCCACATTCAGAATCATAAAGATGTTTTCTGGACAGGACTCTCGAAAAATACGAAATCACCCTCTGCCCAAGACGACGATAGAGAGGGATATTCAGTAATTGCTCTTCCCTGGAACCAACAACCAGGTCATAACCCTCTGCGATAGGACTGATTAATTCAGGTATTTCATCAGGATTATGCTGGAAATCACCATCGAGAAGGACAAGGACATCAAGGTCCCTTTTCTTGGCCTCAGCTAAGAGCGTTTGAATACTGGCGCCATAACCCTTGTTTTTCTCATGCCGTATTACTGTAGCTCCAGCCAGCTTGGCCACACTTGCCGTCTGGTCTGTACTCCCATCATCAACAACAACAACCTCATCCACATATTGCCTGGTTTTAACTACGATGGTGCCAATATATTTTTCTTCATTAAAAGCAGGAATAGCCGCGATTACTTTAGGTTTGCCCTTCCGAGAGGAGCGAGACGACTGAGTCATCATACCCTCCACCTGTGACCTATTCTACAACGGCGAAGATGGAGAATCCAGCACCTAACCGGCGTACCATAGCACTCTGTAACCATCCTCCCCCACCGTGCCTTTACCCTTTTCCTGAACTATCCCATTATAACTCAAAAGCGGTACGAAAAGAAGATTCGCCCGGTACATGATGTAGCATTATACCCAAAAAGAGGACAACTGTCAACATATTTAGGAAAATATTGCCAGATGGCATATCAGCTAGCCCTTAAAAGACACGACGCCAATTTAAGGAGCAATGTTAATTTCGTTACCCCCCGCTCTGCCTACCCTTCTACCTTTTACGTTTTAAAAGTGGCGATGCCGCCCTGAGCCTGGAAACAACCTGGGGTAATACTTCAAGCACTCGAGTTATATCTTCGTCAGTGGTCCACTTACCCAGGGTGAAACGCAGTGAGCCATGTGCCTGCTCAGGGGGTAATCCTGTTGCCAGTAGCACATGTGACGGCTCAAGACTGGATGAGCTACAGGCTGAGCCAGTAGCGACACATATTCCGGCCAGGTCGAGATTGAGGCACATTGATTCCCCTTCCACAAACTCGATACTGACATTAACATTGTTAGGCAACCTCTTCGAAGGATGGCCATTGAGACGGGTATGGTCAATCCCTCCCAGGATACCCTTGATAAGTCTGTCACGCAGGTCAGTTAGCCGTTCAGCCTCCTGATTCATTTCCTCCGAGGCAAGCTCTGCCGCCCGGCCAAAGCCAACAATGCCGGCAACATTCTCGGTGCTGGCCCGCCGCCTCTTTTCCTGCTCGCCCCCATGCATCAAAGAAACCAATTTGGTTCCTTTTCTGACATATAGCGCTCCGACCCCTTTGGGTCCATAAAGTTTATGGGCTGATACGGAAAGTAAATCCACGCCAAGCTCGTTCACATCCACCGGAATATGCCCCACCGTCTGCACAGCATCAGTGTGGAAATATACTCCCGCTTCTCTGGCAATCCTGCCTATTTCAGCTATCGGCTCTATAGTACCTATCTCATTATTGGCGTGCATCACTGAAACAAGGACGGTCTTATCAGTGATGGCCTTTCTTACTTTATCCGGGTCAACCAGGCCATAAGAGTCCACTGGCAGGCAGGTTACACGGAAACCCCTCTCTCCCAGGAACATGGCAGTCTCCAACACCGCCGGGTGCTCAATGGCGGTGGTAATAATGTGATTTCCCTTAGACTCGTTAGCAAAAGCGACGCCTTTAAGGGCAGAGTTATCTGCTTCCGTTCCGCCACTGGTGAAAACAACCTCCTCATCACGGGCACCGACAAGTTCAGCAACTCTACCACGTGCCTCCCCAACGGCCTCACTGGCGTCCTGACCCGAGGAATGTATGCTGGAAGGGTTGCCAAATGCCTCAGTAAAATAGGGCAGCATCGCCTCTACCACTTCAGGGCGCGTTGGTGTTGTGGCCGCATAATCAAGATAGATTTGTTTCATTTGCATCCCTCCCTGATATCACCCGACCATGATGACATCTATCAACTGCTCTTATCACTTCATTATAGTCTAAAAAAGTTCTTGAAACAGCCATGTGGAGAGGTAACGCTCACCGGTATCAGGTAAGACCACCACGATAAGTTTAGCTTTATTTTCAGTTCTTCTGGCGACCTCAAGTGCCGCCCGGGTTGCTGCCCCTGAGGATATACCGGCCAGTATTCCCTCCTCTCTGGCCAGCCTTCTGGCGGTTATGGCTGCATCCTCGCTGCTAACCTTGACAATCTCATCTATCAAATTCACGCTCAGAACATCGGGGATAAAGCCAGCGCCAATACCCTGAATTTTATGCGCTCCAGGCATACCTCCCGAAAGAACGGAAGACTCAACTGGTTCAACGGCCACAGCTTTGAATCCCGGTTTCCTCTTCTTAAGCACGCCGGCTATCCCGGTAAGTGTTCCTCCGGTGCCAATACCAGCCACCAGAATATCAACTCTACCCCCGGTGTCCCTCCAGATTTCTTCGGCTGTGGTCAACCGGTGTATCTCCGGGTTAGCCTGATTCTTGAACTGCTGGGGCATAAAGTAGTCGGGGTTTTCAGTCGCCAGCTGCTCAGCTTTCCTCACTGCCCCGACCATTCCCTCCACTCCCGGCGTTAATACTACTTCAGCACCAAGGATAGATAATAGTTGCCTGCGCTCCACAGACATTGTTTCGGGCATGGTAAGAATCAATCTGTATCCCCTGGCAGCACAGACAAAGGCAAGAGCAATGCCAGTATTACCACTGGTAGGCTCGACGATAACCGTGTCCTTCTTGATAAGACCCTTCTCCTCGGCATCGATAATCATCGAGACCCCTATCCTGTCTTTTATACTTCCCAGGGGATTGAAGGATTCCAGCTTGGCCACTACTTCTGCCTCCGCCCCTGCGGTTATCCGATTCAATCTGACCAGAGGCGTATTACCAATTAGCTCGGTAGAATCTTTAGCAATACCTCTGGTTATCTTGGGAATCTCTAAGGTCTTGTATTGCAGTTTTTCCACTTTTTGATTTATCTCTGCCATTTTAATTTCCCCTCTGACCACCTGGATTATCCACCCGACCAAATCTATATGTAGTACATCACTCCTTGAGACCGCTCTTTCCGCCTTTGCCTTTCAACCAAATCCTGTAGCGTGGTCGACTCTAAAACTTCATCAATGGCCTTTTTCAACTCACCCCAGACATCACGGCTAGCACATAAATCAGAACGGCTACACACCTCTGGATTACTGACACATTCTACTGGAGCCGTCGAGCCTTCAAGAATCTGAAATATCTCGCTTAATTTTATCTCCTCAGGAGGCTTGGCTAATGAGACTCCTCCTTTAGCACCTCGGGTACTCCGTACCAGGCCACCGGCAACGAGGGGAGTAATCAAGTGCTCCAGATAGGACAATGAAATCTGCTGACTCCGGGCGATATCTTTTAAGAGCACCTGGCCTGCTTCCTGATGAAAGGCAAGCTCTAAAAGAGCCCTGATTCCGTACCGGCCTCTGGTAGAAAGCTTCATTTATTTACCATATTGTTGATTTTTATGATTATTTTGGTCTACTTTATCACACATTAACAACTCCGTCAACTGACAAAAAGCTTTTCGTGACCCACTTTTATTTGCCTGGCTGTTTAAGAACTGATTAAACCATAAGGGTGCAAAATAATCCTGAAATAACCCTTGACAAAGACGGAAGCGTTATGGTATAGATGATTGATTCATTTGCCCGAAGGGTTGAGAAAATATCTAACTGGTCTTATTGGGGTATTGACAAAAGCGATTTCTTATAATAACCTTTAATATAATCCCATTAAAGAAAGTCATCAGGTGGATGCAGAGGGCGGGGGCAGGATAGCAATTATAAGAACGGTGTAGGCCTTAACTATGCAACGCTAGCATTAAGGGGAAGATATGCGAGCCTACATAATTAGAAGACTAATACTGATGGTACCCACCCTCTTTCTGGTCACACTTCTCGTCTTTTTCTCTGTCCGCTTTATTCCAGGCAGTGTTATTGACCTGATGGTAGCTGAGATGGCTACAGAATCAGGGTTAGGCTCGGAGTTAACCGCGGAGTATGTTAAGAAAGCCCTGGGACTGGATGTACCCGTTTATGTACAGTACTGGAACTGGCTAGTAAATGCTGCTACCGGTGACCTTGGCAACTCCCTGTGGACAGGGCGCCCGGTAACCCAGGAAATATTCTCCCGGATACCAGTATCACTGGAACTGGGCATCCTGGCCATGATAACCGCCCTGCTAATCGCTATCCCCATAGGGGTGCTTTCGGCGATAAGACAGGATAGCGCGGCTGACTACTTCGGTCGTACCCTTGCCATACTCTTTATTTCCCTCCCCAGCTTCTGGATAGGTACCATGGTTATCGTCTACCCATCAATCTGGTGGAACTGGTCACCGTCCATGGAATACATTCAATTTTTTGATGACCCTGGGGGGAACCTGTTCCAGTTTATCATCCCCGCCGTAATTTTAGGCATGGTTCTCTCGGGAGGAACCATGCGGATGACGCGTACCATGATGCTCGAGGTATTAAGGCAGGACTACATCAGGACGGCGTGGTCAAAGGGACTCGGAGAGCGGACAATAATTATGAGACACGCCATGAAAAACGCACTGATACCAGTGGTTACGATAGTTGGTATGCAGATACCTCTCCTCATCGGGGGTGCTGTTATCACGGAACAGATATTCTGTCTGCCTGGAGTTGGCCGTCTGGTGGTTGAAGCGGTCAATAAGAGAGACTACGTCATCATTTCCGGTATCAATGTAGTCCTGGCTAGTGTAATATTAGTTGTCAATCTACTAGTTGACCTTACCTATGCCTACCTTGACCCTAGGGTTCACTATAAATAGGGGGTAACAAAATAAGCAAAATGGCTCAGACAGCGGAAGCAGCCCAAGCAATAAAAGAAGAGAAGCCACGGGCTTTTCTGGTTGACCTGTTCGTCCGGCTGGTCAGGGAGAAGCCACTGGGCACTGTTGGAGGGGTTATCGTTCTGGTACTGCTTCTGGTCGGTATCCTGGCCAATGTCCTGGCACCTTTCGGATATAACGAAATCCACCTGGCATCTCGACTGTGTCCTCCATCAGGGATAAATATCCTGGGAGCAGATAACCTGGGACGGGACCTGCTCAGCCGCATTATCTATGGAGCTCGCATCTCCATGTACGTCGGCCTCGGTGGTGCTGCTCTCGATGTTACAGTGGCTACAAGCATCGGTATTATTTCCGGGTTCTTCGGTGGTAAGACCGACACCGTGATACAGAGGTTTGTTGATGCCTTTATGTGTCTCCCCCCGCTCTTCTTCTTCCTGACCATAATGGCTGTTGTCGGGCCCGGCCTGGTACAGGTAATATTTGTTCTGGGAATTGCCAGCGGCATTCCCGGAGCAAGGGTAGTAAGAAGCGCCGTCATCGCTATTAAGGAGAATGTCTATGTAGAGGCGGCGAGGGCAATTGGCGCTCCATCCGGCAGAATACTTCTGCGGCATATTCTGCCGAATATTATGGCTCCCGTAATTATCATCTTTACCGTGGCCATGGGTGCCATGATTATCAATGAGGCCAGCCTGAGCTTCCTTGGCTTCGGCATTCCACCCCCGACTCCAAGCTGGGGAGGTATGCTCAGTGAAAGCGGACGCAGGTACATGCTTCTGGCTCCCTGGATGGCGCTCTGGCCCGGACTCGCTTTGGCCATCGTGGTCTACGGAATAAACATGCTGGGAGACGCACTACGAGACTTACTTGACCCCAGACTCCGTGGTGGCCTTGGCCGCTATGAAGGTGCCAAGATTAAGAAACCTAAAACTGCGGTTTAGAACCACGCCCTGAACCGTAACCAGCGTGAAAAGCAAGGGGATAAACAAACAGAGCTTGACTCAGGCTAGAAATAAGGAGGTTCGCCAGTAACAAGGTTTGTTTCGTTCTGTACGGCGAATTCTCTCAAGTGAGGTGAGCAGACATCGGAGAAAAAATACTTGAAGTTAAGAACCTGAAGACCTACTTCTACGTACAGGATGGAGAATTAAGGGCAGTTGATGAACTGTCCTACTATGTGGATAAAGGGGAGAGCGTAGGTCTCGTTGGTGAAAGTGCCTGTGGTAAGAGCGTGAGCGCGCTCTCTGTACTACGTCTTATTCCATATCCCCCGGGTATCATTGTTGGTGGCGAGATTATCTTTAAGGGGCATGACCTTCTCAAGGCCAGTGAAGAAGAGATGCGCCATATTAGAGGTAACGAGATAACCATGGTTTTCCAGGAGCCAACAACGTCCTTGAACCCGGTGCTCAGTGTCAGCCGCCAGTTATCTGAAGCGCTGGAGTTACATCGCGGGCTGGATAGTGAAGCATCCAACCAGGAAGCTGTTCGATTACTGAAGCTGGTTGGTATACCTGACGCAGAAAATAGAGTGCACGATTATCCGTACCAGTTTAGTGGCGGCATGCAGCAACGAATTATGATTGCTATGGCACTAAGCTGCAATCCATCACTACTGATAGCTGACGAACCAACCACCTCGGTTGATGTCACTGTGCAAGCGCAGCTTTTGGAAATCATTGACAACCTGAGAACACAGTTCGGTACATCGGTGATTGTCATCACGCATAATCTGGGAATCGTCGCCCGTTATGTCGATAGGGTGAACGTAATGTATGCCGGCCGGCTGGTTGAGACGGGGCCGACAGAGGTGATATATGGTCAGCCAAGACACCCGTATACCATTGGACTGCTGGCATCCGTACCGAGGCTGGACTTACCCCGACACCGCCAGCTAAGTGTTATTCCAGGGCTACCACCAAATCTTGCCCGGTTACCCAAGGGCTGTCATTTCCAGGTTCGCTGTAAATATGCCATCGATAGATGTAGTGAAGAGAAACCGGCGCTGGAACAGGTCGGCGAAAATCATTACGCTGCCTGCTTCAGAACGGGAGAGATGGAAGAACTCGTGAGGGCTGAAAATGAGGGATGATGCTTTAATCGAGGTACAAGACCTGGTCATGTACTTCCCGGTACTTGCCGGTGTTGCGCGGAGAAGGGTAGCTGACGTTAAGGCAGTAGATGGGGTAAGCTTTTACATCAAGAAAGGCGAGACCCTGGGCTTGGTGGGCGAAAGCGGCTGCGGCAAGACAACCACCGGCCGCTGTATCCTGCAACTCTACGATATAACCGGAGGTCATGTTTTCTTTGAAGGCAAAGACCTCACCACGTATCGTGGTACAAGCCTGCGGCAGATGCGGCGGCATATGCAATTAATATTCCAGGACCCCTATGCCTCACTCAACCCCCGCATGACCGCTGGCGACATCATCGGCGAGCCGTTACTGGTTCACAAACTGGTCAAGGGCAAGGAATACGAGGAGCAGGTTGCTGAGCTTTTCAAGATGGTAGAGCTTGAGCCAAGGATGGCCGTACGTTATCCCCACGAGTTTAGCGGTGGGCAACGGCAACGCATCGGCATTGCCAGGGCACTATCAGTCAGGCCGAGCTTCATTGTTTGTGACGAGCCCGTCTCGGCATTGGATGTTTCAATTCAGGCGCAGGTTATTATGCTGCTGATGAGGTTACGGGAAGAACTCGACCTGACTTACCTCTTTATCGCTCATGACCTTTCTGTAGTCCGCCATATTAGCGACCGGGTGGCGGTAATGTATCTGGGTAAGATAATGGAGATTACGCATAGTGATGAGCTTTATGATAACCCCCTCCATCCTTACACCCAGGCACTGTTATCAGCCGTGCCAATACCTGATCCTGTGGTTGACCGTCAGCGAAAGCGAATTCTACTTTCGGGCGATGTGCCCAGTCCGGTAAATCCACCCAGTGGTTGCCACTTCCACCCCAGATGCCAGATGGCAATTGATGTCTGCCGAGAACAAGAACCAGAACTGAAAGATATTGGTGGTGAGCATTGGGTATCGTGTCATCGAGTCTGAGCACCCGGACCAGCAGAGCAGTAGAATTACGCTTACATCTAGCCATCTGGGGTTTTTTCTCTCCGCATGAGATAACCTGGCTTAACCTATTCAAGTAAAGTATTTTGCTCAGGAATTAACAATTAATTAATAATAGCCTGCTAAACTAAGACAAAGTATGTCACAGCCAAGAAGGAAAAGAACCAGCCAGAAGCACGTCAAAGAAGCAAGCCCCGAGCCACCAGCCAGAGAACAGAGGGTGAGATGGACAAGGTTTGCCATTATTGCGGCAGTTATCGTCGTAATCGCCGCCATAATCCTGGCTATATGGTATCCCACTCAGATGGCACCCCTTCGCCGCACTATTATCACCGTAGATGACATCGATATCCGCATGGACTACTTTCTCAAGAGGACCAAGCTGGCTGGCGCTGACGCCATGACCATGCTTGACGTGCTCACCAAAGAGCAAATTATTAAACTGGAAGCACCCAAGTACGGGATAGAAGTAACCCCGGCAGACATCGACCGGCAGCTGAAGATAATAGCCGGAGGAGGCAGCGGTAACATTACCGAGAGCGAATTCAGGGAGTGGTACCGCCAGCAGCTTAATGAAAGCGACCTCACCGACTCTGAATTTAAAGAAGCGATACGCATTCAGCTATTGGCCGTAGGCCTACATGGTTACCTGTCCGAACGAGTACCCACAGTAGCTGAACAAGTTCACCTCTACGCAATTATACTACTGGACTACGAGAAGGCACTCAAGGTAAAGGAAAGAATTGAAGCAGGTGAAGACTTTACTGACCTTGCCCGTGAAGTCTCACTGCATGAGTCATCCGAAAAAGGAGGGGAGCTTGGCTGGTTTCCTCAGGGAGTCCTGAGCGCGGGCCTTGACTACGTGGCATTTAACCTCGATATTGGCCAGGTAAGCGAGCCCATACCATACGCCAGTGACCCTTCGTCAACTGACCAGAGCTACTTCCTACTTATGGTTTCAGAAAAAGCCGTAGCTCGAGAAATAGGCGAGGATTCGCTACAAATATTGAAGAACAGTGCCCTTGATGAGTGGCTAATGGTGCAGATGCAATACCACAATATAAAATACAACTTTAATTCCGAAATCAATGCTTGGATAAACTGGCAACTGTCGAAAATGACTGGTAATCAAGAAGAGCAACAGTAAGTGCAATTACCTACGGTTAATGGCAACCTGGAACAGGCAGGAGAAAATTGATAAGGGTTGAAAACTTAACCAAATATTATGGAACCCGTCTCGCTGTGGACAATATTAGCTTCCGTGTGGAAAAGGGAGAAATCGTTGGCTTCCTCGGTCCCAACGCAGCGGGAAAGACAACCACGATGCGTATCATCACCGGCTTTCTGGCACCAACACGGGGCAATGTATGGGTGGCTGGCCACAACATATCAAGTCAATCCCTTGATGCCCGCCGGCATATTGGCTATCTCCCGGAGGCAGTCCCCCTGTATACCGATATGACTGTGCGCTCTTATCTCGACTTTCTGGCCCGAATCAGGGGCCTGGACAACGATAAGATAAAGACCAGAATAGACGAGGTGGTAGACACATGTCACCTGGAAGAATATATCGATGTAATTGTTGGTAAGCTCTCAAAGGGATTCAGACAACGCGTTGGCGTGGCACAGGCCATTATCCATGAGCCAGACGTGCTGATTCTAGACGAACCCACCATTGGCATTGACCCCATTCAGGTATCAATGACCAGACAGCTTATCAAGGAACTGGGCAAAGAACATACCATCCTCCTCTCCACCCACATCCTACCTGAAGTAAGCGTAATCTGTGAACGGGTGATTATCATCCATGAAGGCAAGATTGTAGCCGAGGATAGCATTAAGAACCTTTCCTCCATGATTAGTGGCACCAAGCGGATACGTTTAGAAGTAGAAGGCCCTTCCAAAAAGATAGCCGAGCGCCTGCGTAAAATCAGTGGCATTACGAAGGTCAGCTATCAAGACTCCCAATACACTGTTGAATGTTCCGCCGGGCAGGACCCTCGTGCCAAGATAATGGAAGCCATTGTGCAGAGTGGCTGGAGTCTGCTCTCCATGGAATCCGTAGAGATGAGTCTTGAGGATATCTTCCTCAGGTTAACCAGCGAAGAGGAGTCAGAACAGTGAGAAACACGATGGCCATTGCCGCCAAGGAGTTCAAGTCCTATCTGTTTTCACCGATGGCTTATATCGTGACTACCTTCTTCCTGGCCGTGACCGGTCTCTTTTTTGCCATCAGTCCATCCACCTACAATGAAACCAGCATCAGTGGTTTCCTCAGCACCTGGTGGGCACTACTCCTGCTGGCATCTGTACTTACCATGCGCTTGCTGGCTGAAGAGAGAAAATTGGGTACCATAGAATTACTGCTTACGGCACCAGTAAGAGACAGCGAAGTGATATTAGGCAAGTTCCTGGGCAGCCTAGGCATCCTGACCGTTATGCTGGCGCTTACCCTCTACTACCCCCTTCTCTTATGGGTGTTTGGTGACCCCGATGGAGGGCCGATTGGCACCAGTTACCTGGGCCTCTTTCTCCTGGGCTGCACCGCCCTGGCGGTGGGGATATTTGCCTCATCATTGACCTCCAATCAGATAGTGGCCGCGGTGGTCTCAGGAGGCATTCTCTTCGCCCTGTGGTTCCTGGGCACCGCCGCCCAGTTCGTTCCCGAGGCGCTAGGAAATGTTATTGGCTTCTTCTCACTCTCTCAATATTTCCCCGACTTTATACGCGGGATAATTGACACCAGAAGCATAGTCTATTATCTCAGTGTCACGGCTTTGTTTCTGTTTTTAGCGATAAGAACACTCGATAACAGCAGGTGGAGTTAGATGCAGACTGCTCCTGGAGAAACCAGGCTTTCCGGGCTAGTAGCCATACTCGGGCTGATAGCCTTGCTGGTAGGTCTAATTGTGATGATACTGCTGCCCAGTATCAGACTGGCCTCATGGGGCATTCTGCTGGTGGGAATAATCCTCCTGGCCCTGGCCTTTATCATGGACTACCGGCGGGTCGGCCGGGTACTGACCGGCCGGCGTGGACGCTTCGGCACGGCGACCACAGTAATGGTTTCTATCTTTATTGGCATTGTCCTGCTGGCCAATGCCATCAGCATCGGTAACTATCACCGCTTCGATGTTACTGGCGTAGCCCAGTTCACCCTCACCTCTCAGACTAAGGAAGTTCTCGGCGAGCTGGAGAAACCTATAGAGATCCTCTGCTTCTTCACGCCCGACAACGTGGTCAAAGACTATACCGCAAGTCTGCTGAGCGAGTACCAGAATCACACCGACAAACTGAGTATCAAAACTATCGACCCTGACTTGAATCCAGACCAAGCGCGGCAATACAACGTAATAGAATATGCTGCTCTATACGGCACAGTGGTCTTCAAGAGCGAGTACGGACAACGGTCAGTATATGGGCCAGAGATTGTCGAGCGGGCAGAAAACGCCTTTACCAGTGCCATCCTGGAGGTCACCGGGGTGGTACAGAAAAAGGTATATTTCCTTACCGGCCATGGTGAGAGCAGCGCCAGTTCAGACTACAGCTCCGCCGGTGATGCCCTGCGCGATAACCTCTACAAGATAGGTGTACTTGACCTCCTCCGCACACCAGAGATACCAGAAGACCTCTCCCTCCTAATTATCGCCGGGCCGCGCAAAGGGTTAACCAGCGACGAGGTTAATATTATTACGCGCTACCTTGAAGACAATGGACGGGCGCTTATCCTGCTGAATCCCGACGCCCCCAAGGAGATAAGACAACTGCTGTCTCTCTGGGGGATTGATATAGAAGACGGCACTGTTATTGACCAGGCATCTTACGCTGCCCCCAATTTGGGCAGTCCCAGCGTACCCAGGACCAGAAATCTCTTCCAGCTTGCAGTCACCTACTTCCCGGAAGCTACCGCCATCATTGCCCAGGAGGAAGAAGAGGGAGAATTTGAAAAGCTCGCTTTACTCTGGACAAGCCAAGATAGCTGGTTGGAGCGGAACTTTGACCCCAATGAAGAACCTGAGTTTAATGAGGGAACAGACCTGAAGGGGCCACTGGCTCTGGCTGTTCTCATTACCAACCTTCCTCTAGAGGAAACCGAAGAACAACCAGCTCAAGAAGAGGCAGGTATCCGCCTGATAGTCTTCGGTGATTCTGACTTTGCG
>Ga0068714_10005743_pt1 | contig 13006 bp, 24 predicted proteins | sample MTBNYHSulfiMetaG_FD_62988 | JGI IMG/M metagenome (GOLD analysis project Ga0068714, IMG submission 62988) | Enrichment culture microbial communities from rom New York Harbor, USA that are MTBE-degrading - MTBE-NYH (New York Harbor Sulfidogenic)... | ecosystem: Environmental > Aquatic > Marine >... | reverse complement strand
GAGCTGGGCCAGGAGCTGACATCCGATGTATTTGAGCCGGGAGACATCGTTACAGTCGCCGGTAAAAGCAAAGGCCGCGGTTTCGCCGGCGTTGTGAAACGGTGGGGGTTTGCTGGTGGACGTGACACCCACGGTTGCAGGTCTCACCGGGTTCCCGGGTCGATAGGGTGCAGTGCGACGCCCGGCCGTGTTTACAAGGGCCGAAAAATGCCCGGCAGAATGGGGACACAAAGAACCACGGTCAAGAATTTGACCGTGATCGATGTCAGACCCGAAATGGACATGGTTCTTGTCAAGGGTTGCGTGCCGGGGGCCAAGAACGGGTTGATCGAAATCGCCAAGGTGCAATAGGCGTGGTAGGAAGGTCGAAAGCAAAATGACTGTAGTTGATGTTTATAATATGGAGAAGGAAAAAGTCGGCGAAATTGAGTTGCCCGAAGAGGTATTCGGGGTGCCGGTTAAAAAGCATGTCCTTCACGAAGTCGTGGTAGCCCAGCTCGCGCGTCGCAGGGCTGGAACAGCTGCGGTCAAGGGTCGATCGGAGGTTGATCGTTCCGGTGCAAAGCTATGGCGTCAGAAGGGCACGGGACGCGCCCGGGTTGGGGATGCAGCCTCACCTATAAGACGCGGTGGAGGGGTCGTTTTCGGTCCACAGCCGAGAAGCTATGATCGAAAGGTCTCCAAGAAAGTCCGCAAAAGTGCCTTGCGTATGGCCCTTAGTGATAAACTCGGCGAAGAGAAGCTGATTGTATTTGACGGATTCTCTGTGCCGGATGCGAAAACAAAGACGTTCGCAGGGGCGATTAAAAAGTTTGATGTAAGAAAGGCTCTGATTGTAACTTCAGAGATGGAGGAAGGTCTGGATCGTTCCTCGAGAAATGTGCCATGGGTTAAGGTTATGAAAGCCGAAGGGCTTAATGTATATGACATTTTGACCCATGATCATCTATTGATTGATAAGTCAGTGGTAGGGAAACTACAGGAGGCATTGGTTTCATAGTGGACATTTATCAGATCATAAGAGAACCGCGGATAACGGAAAAGTCCACCGTGCAGAAGGAATCCTCCAACCAGGTGACATTCAAGGTTCATCCCGGAGCGAACAAGATCGAGGTGCGCAAGGCGGTGGAGAGATTGCTCAGGACGAAGGTGGTCGACGTGCGAACCATGAATGTAAGGGGAAAGACCCGCAGGATGGGAAGAAATGTTGGGAAAAGGCCGGATTGGAAAAAGGCCGTCGTCCGTCTGGCACCAGGTGAAAAAGTGGAGTTTTTTGAAGGAATGTAGGTTTTCCGGGAATACGGGAAACTCATGGAGTCTTAATCATGGGCATCAAAACGAGTAAGCCGACATCACCAGGCAGAAGGTTTCAGGGGTATTCGGATTTCGAGGAAATCACGAGATCGGCTCCTGAAAAGAGCCTCGTGAAGTTTTTACCGAAATCGGGTGGAAGGAACTCCTTCGGACGGACCACGTCACGCCATAGAGGCGGGGGCCATAAACGCAAATACCGGATCATCGATTTCAAGCGGAACAAGGACGGGATCCCCGCAAGCGTTGCGTCGATCGAATACGATCCTAATCGATCCGCAAGGATCGCCCTGCTTCATTACGCTGATGGGGAAAAGCGGTACATGCTTGCGCCGAATCATTTGAAAGCCGGTGATAAAGTTATGTCCGGACCTGGAGCGGAGATTCGTATAGGAAACGCTTTACCCTTGAGAGAGATGCCCTTGGGAACCCACGTGCACAATATTGAGCTTCATATAGGCCACGGTGGGCAGCTTGTTAGAGGCGCTGGAGGGTCGGCGCAGCTTATGGCCAAAGAAGGGAAATACGCCCAGGTAAAATTGCCTTCGGGTGAGGTGCGGATGATTCACCTTGATTGCAGGGCTACGGTGGGCCAGGTGGGAAACCTTGAACATGAGAAGAAATCGATTGGGAAGGCCGGCAGAAGCCGCTGGCTTGGCCAGAGGCCTAAAGTCAGAGGGGTTGCTATGAATCCGGTAGACCACCCCCATGGTGGAGGAGAAGGCAAATCCTCTGGTGGTCGTCACCCTGTTACCCCATGGGGGGTCCCGACAAAGGGATACAGAACACGAGTACGCAAGGCAAGTGACAGGATGATTGTCAGGCGGAGAGGAAAGAAATAGCGGCATTGGGTTCCCAATGAACGTTTTAATTTAGTTATCATTTTTTGATTTAGACGATTTTACGGCCGTTGCCCGGCGAGGAGAGAAGAAGGAGGAAGCGTTTTGCCAAGATCGCTTAAAAAAGGACCTTTCGTCGATGACCATTTGATGAAGAAGGTTCAGGTCTCCAGCGAGACGATGAGCAGGAAGATCATAAAGACCTGGTCCAGAAGGTCGACGATTCTGCCAGAATTTGTTGGGGTCACATTTGCCGTTCATAACGGCAGGAAATTCCTTCCGGTATTCGTCACCGAGGATATGGTCGGGCATAAGCTCGGGGAGTTCGCACCGACTAGGACGTTTTTTGGCCACGCCGGTGATAAGAAATCCAAATTGAAAGGCAAAAAGAAGTAAGGGCTGTTTGCTCGATCCGGAGAAATGATTGTCATGGAGACAAAAGCTGAAGCACGTTTTGTGAGGATATCACCAAGAAAAGCCAGGCTGCTGATGAACGAAGTGCGTGGCAAGAGGGTTGAAGATGCTCTGCTTATGCTGGCATACGCTCCGCAGAAGAGCGCAGGGTTTATAAAAAAGCTTATAGACTCGGCCGTGGCGAATGCGGAGCACAACAATGGCTGTGATGTTGATTCCTTGTATATCAAGAGAATTTATGGAAATGAGGGCCCCACACTTAAAAGGTGGCGTCCCCGCGCCCAGGGCAGGGCAACCAGGATCAGAAAACGAACCAGTCATTTGACGGTGATTCTGGATGAATTGTAAACAACAATGAATCCCTTTTGCGACGTTACGACACCTATTAGTGGAGGTTAATCTTGGGACAAAAAGTGCATCCAATCGGTTTTAGATTGGGAAGCTATCGGAATTGGGACTCACGCTGGTTCGCCGGCAGAGAATTCAGTAAATACGTTTACGAAGACTATCGTATCCGGCGGTTTTTAAAAGAGCGTGTGAGTCAGGCCGGTGTAGCGAAAATAGAGATCGAACGGGCTGCAAATAAAGTAAGGATACGGCTTCACACGGCCAGGCCGGGTATTATTATCGGCAAGAAGGGCTCCGAGATAGAGAAGCTCAAGAAGGATCTCGAAAATCACATAAAGCGGGAAATCATCATCGACATCCAGGAGGTGAGGAAGGCCGAGGTGGAAGCACAGTTGGTTGCCGAAAACGTGGCGATGCAGCTGGTCAGGAGGATGGCCTTCAGACGGGTGATGAAAAAAGCGGTGACTTCAGCTCTCAGGCTGGGGGCGCTGGGTATCAAAATTTCCTGTGCAGGGAGACTCGGAGGCGCAGAAATGGCAAGACGTGAGTGGTATCGGGAAGGACGTGTACCACTGCACACCCTTCGCGCGGATATCGACTATGGATTTGCTGAAGCCTTTACGACCTACGGCGTCATCGGAGTTAAAGTGACTATTTTCAAAGGTGAAATATTGCCCGAAAAGCGATGATGGAACCAGGAATTTTTAATTGTCAATGAACAGGATCGTCCAATGCTAAGCCCAAAGAAAGTAAAATATCGTAAAAAGCAAAAAGGTAGAATGCGGGGGAAGGCCTTGCGTGGTTCCAACCTTGAGTTCGGAGATTTCGGCCTGCAGGCGCTTGAATGCGGATTGATGAGTGCGCATCAAATTGAGGCAGCGCGAATCGCTGTAACGCGGCATGTAAAGCGTGGCGGAAAGGTCTGGATCCGGGTTTTTCCTGACAAGCCGATCTGTAAAAAGCCGGCCGAGACCCGGATGGGAAAAGGCAAGGGCGCACCGGAAGGTTGGGTCGCTGTGGTTAAACCCGGACGAATGCTGTATGAGCTGGAAGGGGTTGATGCCGCTGTCGCCAGTGAGGCCTTCCGGCTCGCCGGGCATAAATTACCGTTTGCGACGAGATTTGTGAGCAGGAGCACCGAAGTATGAAGGCGAACGAATTGAGAGAGTTGGGTTTGGACGAGCTTGATGGTAGGGCTAGGGAATTGTCCGAGGAGATTTTCAACCTGAGATTTCAGAAGGCCACAGGGCAGCTTGGAAATACGGCTATGATTGTCAAGACGAAACGGGACCTCGCGAGGGTAAAGACCGTGCTTCGTGAAAAGGCCGTTTCCGGGACGGATGAATAGGGTGAGGGAGTGATGGCAGAGCGTGGATCTCGAAGGAAGCTTTTCGGCACGGTGATCAGCGACAAGATGGAAAAGACCGTGGTTGTTTTGGTCGAACGATTGAGTAAACACCGTGTTTACAGGAAGTTTGTGAGACGTAGGGCTAAATACATGGCGCATGATCCTAAGGGTGCGTGCCGTGTCGGGGACAAGGTGGAAATCATCGAGAGCCGACCGATCAGTAAACGAAAGCGTTGGCAGGTGATTTCAAGAATCGAACGGGAAGCTGTAGAGTAACGACACTGTTGGGCGGTGCCGATCGGGCGTACGCCTGACCGGGACTTGTTGGAGCCGGGGAAATGATACAGACTGAAACGAAATTGAAGGTGGCTGACAATTCAGGGGCTAAGCTCTTGTTGTGTATAAAGGTGCTCGGAGGCTCCAAGAGGCGATATGCGACGGTTGGTGACATTATCGTCGTTTCTGTTAAAGAAGCGATGCCCAATTCGAAGGTGAAGAAAGGCGATGTTGCGAAAGCCGTCGTCGTGCGTACCGCGAAGGAGATTCGCCGCCAGGACGGCTCCTATATCAGGTTTGATGAGAATTCTGCGGTTTTGATCAACCAGCAGAAGGAGCCTATCGGGACGCGGATATTTGGGCCCGTGGCAAGGGAGTTGCGGGCGAAGAACTTCATGAAAATTATTTCATTGGCTCCTGAAGTGCTTTAGGGCATTCAAGAGCTGTCAGCAGAGCGGGAGCGGAGATACCGTGCGGAAAATCAAACGTCCCAGAATAAGAAAAGACGACAAGGTGATTGTGGTCACCGGTAAGGATAAGGGAAAGATCGGCACCGTGTTGAAGGTGGATGCAGACAAGGGGCGTGTGCTGGTCGAAAAAGTCAATATCGTTAAACGCCATGCCAAGCCTAGTGCACAAACGGCCCAGGGTGGAATCATCGAGAAAGAAAACCCTATTGACATTTCGAACGTGATGATTGTTTGCAATAGGTGCACGGAAGCTACGCGGGTGGGCATGCGTACACTGGAAGACAATAGCAAGGTACGCGTTTGTAAAAAATGCAACGAACCGATGGATAGATAGCCGTTGCAGGGAAAGGTTTCGAGGGGTGAGGAGGGATCTTTGTCTCGATTAAAGGAAAAATATTTAACGGAAGTGGTTCCGGCTATGATGAAGGAGTTTGGCTATAAGAGCATAATGGCCGTGCCTTCCCTCAAAGCGGTTGTTCTGAACATGGGCCTGGGTGAGGCGATTCAGAACATAAAAGTGCTTGATGGAGGGGTTGAGGAGCTTACGCTTATAGCGGGGCAGAGGGCTGTGGTCACGAAGGCCAAGCGTTCTATAGCCGGGTTTAAACTTCGTCAGGGTATGCCGATTGGGTGCATGGTGACGCTGCGTCGCGGACGGATGTATGATTTTCTCGACAAACTCTTCAATATCGGCCTTCCGAGAGTTCGGGATTTCAGGGGGCTCTCGACGAAAGTGTTCGACGGGCGTGGTAACTGCACGATTGGAATTAAGGAACACATCATCTTCCCGGAGATTGACTATGACAAGATCGAAGGGTCGAAAGGACTTAATGTGTCGATCGTCACCAGCGCGAAAAACGATGCGGAGGGGATGTTTTTGATGAAACAGCTAGGAATGCCGTTCCGGAGCTAGATCAAGGGAGGAAGCGTTGGCCAAAAAGTCGCTTATCGCAAAAGCAATGCGGAAACAAAAGTTTACCACCCGGGCTTATAACAGGTGCCCCATATGCGGGAGAAGCCGGGCATTCCTCAGGAAATTTGGAATATGCCGGATCTGTTTCAGGAATATGGCTTCCAGGGGTGAAATTCCAGGTGTCGTTAAATCGAGCTGGTAGGTTGATAGATTGCAGGGCGTTAGCCCATAAGGGGTTGCGGAAATGACAATGACTGATCCAATAGCCGACATGTTGACCAGGATACGGAATGCAGCACGGGCCTCACATGACTCGGCGGATATACCCGGTTCGCGGATGAAGATTAATATAGCTAAGGTTTTGAAAGCGGAAGGCTATATAAAAAATTTTCGTATTATCTCGGACGGTCGGCATCGAATGATCCGGGTGTTTCTCAATTATGACGAGCACGGCCAGGCTGTGATAGGCGGATTGAAACGCCTCAGCAAACCCAGTCGCAGGGTTTACTGCCGCCACAGGGAAATTCCCGCCGTTTTAGGAGGGTTCGGCATAAATATCATTTCGACATCCAAAGGGCTTGTTACAGATAAACAGGCCAGAGAGATGGGTGTCGGCGGGGAATTGGTCTGCTCTGTGTGGTAGGTTTTCCCGCGATAGACTTATTTGAATATTTAGAGGTAATTTCAAGGCATATCGTGGAGGATATGAATGTCACGCGTCGGTAAAAAGCCTATTACGATACCCGATGGTGTCGACGTTGTCCTGGAAGGGGATTCGGTGATCGCAAAGGGGCCGAAAGGGGAACTGCGAAGGCGGATTCACCCTAAAGTGAAAATCGATATAGATGGTCGGACCTTAACTGTCACGCGGCTGGACGATACCAAAGAGTCGATGTCCCTGCATGGTCTTTCGAGAATGCTTCTCGATAACATGATCACAGGTGTGAGCAGTGGGTTTCAGAAAGTGCTGGAGATTGTTGGCGTCGGCTATCGGGCCGAAATGAAAGGCCGGACGGCTGTTTTAAATTTAGGTTATTCGCAGCCTGTTGAGTTCCCGCTTCCTGACGGCATCGATGCAACGGTGGACCGTGGGAAAATGATCGTAAGTGGAATTGATAAGGAGCTGCTGGGGTTGACCTGCGCCAAAATCCGAGCGTTCCGGCCGCCCGAACCATACAAGGGTAAAGGCGTTAGATACGCAGGAGAGATGGTTCGAAGAAAAGCCGGAAAGGCCGGCGCTTAGGCACAAAGCCATTGGACTCAGGGAAACAATGGGTGAGAACTGCTGGCATGAAAACGACAATTAAATTTTTATGGTATGAGGTGGACGGCATATGAGCGCCTTCAACAGACGCGAGTCACGAATTAAAAGGCAGAAGCGGGTGCGGAGGAAGATTCGCGGTACTACCGAAAGGCCGCGTTTATGTGTCTATAGAAGTTCCCGGAACATTTACGCACAGATTATCGATGATACAACAGGAAAAACTCTTGTTGAGGCCTCCTCCTTGAGCAGGGAATTAAAGCCGGAAGTTGCAGGCAGTGGAGGGAATAAAAAGGGAGGAGCAAAGGTCGGCGCCGCTGTTGCCGAGCGTGCGTTGGAAAAGGGAATCAAAAAGGTCGTTTTCGACCGAAACGGGTTTTTATATCACGGTCGTGTTAAAGAGTTGTCTGAGGCGGCCAGGGCGCATGGATTGGAGTTCTAAACGCTTTTCCTCCTTTGGTGGAGGCTCTTGGAAGCAGGAGAGAAAGTATTGATTAGAGAAGAAGCGGAGAGCCAGTTAGTAGAAAAGGTGGTTTTCATAAACCGGGTTGCAAAGGTGGTCAAAGGCGGCCGTCGTTTCAGTTTTAGTGCGATTGTGGTTGTAGGGGATGGAAACGGTTCTGTCGGAAGTGGTGTGGGCAAGGCGAACCAGGTGCCGGAGGCGATCAGGAAAGGCGTTGAAAAGGCGCGGAAGGATATGAAGGCAGTGCCTTTGCGGGAGACCAGCATCCCCCATGAAGTGATCGGAGAGTGGGGGGCGGGCAGGGTGCTTTTGAAGCCGGCAAGGCCGGGGACGGGAGTCATAGCAGGTGGTGCGGTACGTGCCGTGCTCGAGGCCGCAGGCATACAAAACATTTTGACCAAATGCCTTGGATCTCATAATCCGCACAATATCGTCCGGGCCACGGTTGCCGGCTTGCGGTCTCTTCGATCGCCTGAAGAGTTCGCCCGCCGAAGGGGCAAGGCCGTAGAGGAACTTATCAACGGATAACGTGACAGGAAAGATTTTATGTCTGGAACTATAAAAGTGACTCTTGTCAGGAGCGGGATCGGGAAAAATGAAAAGATTCGTGCGACGCTCCGGGGACTCGGGCTGACGAAGCTGCATAAGACGGTGGAACTGGAAAATACGCCGGCTGTCCGTGGAATGATCACCAAAGTGGTTTCCATGGTCAAGGTCGGAGACTAATGCAGGGGGCGCTGTGATGAAAATTAACGATCTCTCACCCGCAAAAGGGGCGGTAAAAAACAGGAAAAGGGTTGCACGAGGGCCTGGATCCGGGAACGGAAAAACCGCCGGAAGAGGGCACAAAGGACAGAATTCAAGGTCCGGCAGAGGGACCAAGGCGGGTTTTGAAGGAGGGCAGATGCCTTTGCAGAGACGTCTTCCCAAGCGCGGATTTACAAATATATTTAAAAAGAATTATGCAACCATAAATGTCAAAGATTTAGATAAATTTCAGGATAATGCGCACGTTGACCCCCATGCACTCAAGGAAGCCGGGCTGGTGGGTAATGGAAAAGACGGTGTAAAATTGCTTGGCGGAGGAGTGGTTTCGACGCCTCTTGTTGTTCAGGTTCATAAGGCAAGCAGAACCGCTTGTGAAAAGATAGAGGCCGCCGGGGGAAGAGTGGAGATAATCGCATGATTACAAGGGGCGTTCATTGTTAGGCGGGTTCCAGAACATAGCGCGGATACCGGAGTTGAAGAAACGTATTTTCTTCACGTTGATGATGCTTGCGGTGTACCGTGTTGGATGCCACATCCCAACGCCTGGAATCGACGGCGGAGCGCTTGCTGCCTTTTTCAGCGCGCGGCAGGGAACGCTTTTTGGTCTGTTCGATATGTTTTCGGGCGGAGCGCTGAAACAGATGTCGGTGATGGCCCTGGGTATCATGCCGTATATCAGTGCATCGATCATCCTGCAGTTGATGACGGTTGTGGTTCCTTATTTGGAGCGGCTTAAAAAAGAAGGAGAGCAGGGCCGAAAAAAAATCGTTCAATATACACGGTATGGAACGGTTATTCTTAGTGTAATTCAGGGCTTCGGCATCGCCGTTGGGCTCGAAAATATGACCAGTCCTGGAGGGGCATTAATTGTGCCTTCAGGCGGTTGGGGATTCCGATTCCTTACAGTTGTGACGCTTACGGCCGGAACATCGTTTTTGATGTGGCTTGGCGAACAGATAACGGAAAGGGGCATTGGAAACGGGATCAGCCTTATCATATTTTCCGGCATTATCGCCGGGTTTCCGAGCGCCGTCGGAAATACGTTTAGACTCATAGGTACTGGAGAACTCAGTATTTTTTTCGTATTGCTTCTCGTGGGTCTTATGATCGTCGTTGTGGGAATGATTGTATTTGTTGAGCGGGGGCAGCGTCGGATTCCGGTACAATACGCGAAACGAGTTGTAGGTCGACGGATGTATGGTGGGCAGAGTACCCATTTGCCGTTGAAGGTGAACACTGCAGGGGTGATTCCTCCAATATTCGCATCGTCTATCATTATGTTTCCGGCGACGATTGCGAATTTTTTAAGCAGAGATCAGCTTCCTTGGTTGCAGTGGCTTGTAGGCGCACTCAATCCTGGGCATATAGTTTATAGCGTTATTTTTGTCATATTTATATTTTTCTTTTGCTATTTTTATACCGCTGTGCAGTTCAATCCGGTGGATGTGGCTGACAACATGAAGCGTAGCGGGGGGTTTATCCCGGGGATCAGACCCGGGAAGAACACCGCCGAGTATATTGACAGGGTGTTGACAAGGCTTACATTGTCCGGGGCTACATACGTATCCGCAGTATGCATCCTGCCGCAGATCTTGATTTATCAGATGAATGTGCCGTTTTATTTTGGTGGGACGGCCTTACTGATCGTAGTTGGGGTGGCGATGGATACGACGAATCAGATCGAAACGCATATGCTTACGCGGCATTATGAGGGCTTCATGAAAAAAGGTTTCGGTCGGAGCAGGTAACTGGTGTGAGACGGCTTGTTTTGGTTTCGCCGGCCCGGGAGAGGGCCAATAACGGATTGCACTGGGTATAAAGGTTATGGGGAAAGAAGAAGCAATTGAAGTTGAAGGTGTCGTAATTGAGACGCTTCCCAATGCCATGTTTAGACTCGAGCTGAAAAACGGTCACAGGGTACTGGGGCATATTTCCGGGAGGATGCGAAAGAATTTTATTAAGATTCTGCCCGGAGACAAGGTTGTCGTTGAATTATCGCCTTATGATTTGAGCCGGGGAAGGATTGTTTACCGTGGCGAGAGATGATGAGCAGGCATTCAAAGGAAAGCTTGCACAATTGGAGGAAGCTGTCATGAAGGTTAAACCTTCGGTCAAAAAAATCTGTAAGAACTGCAAAGTGATCAGGCGCAACGGTGTGATGCGAATTATATGCGTCAACCCGCGGCATAAGCAGCGGCAGGGATAATTGCTGGATGTTTTTTAACTGCAATATAATGACGGGTCATTAGGAATCCTGACACATGGAGAGAGAGATTGGCTAGAATTGCTGGAGTCGATTTGCCAAAGGGAAAGAGGATCGAGATCGCCCTCACGTACATATACGGCATTGGGAGATCAACGTCTCAGAAGATCCTCGAGGAAGCAGGGGTGGATTGGAATACCAAGTCCGATGATCTTACCGCAGACGCGATCAACGGTATTCGCCGAATCATCGACGAAAAGTACAAGGTCGAAGGTGATTTACGTCGTGAGATTTCGATGAACATCAAGCGTTTGATGGATCTCGGGGTTTATCGCGGGCTTCGGCATCGCAGAGGACTCCCGGTCAGGGGGCAGCGGACGAGTACCAACGCCAGGACCCGTAAGGGACCCAGGCGTGCGGTTATGGGTAAGAAGAAAAAGTAAGGACAGAGGTGGATAATGGCAAAGGCCGCTCGTAAGAAGGTAAGAGTCAAAAAAGAGAAAAAAAATATTCCCAGTGGAATCGTTCACATCCAGTCCACTTTCAACAATACAGTCGTAACCGTGACAGATATGACGGGCAATGTTGTATCGCAGTCGAGCGCTGGTCGGGCCGGATTCAAAGGATCGAGAAAAAGCACTCCTTTCGCTGCACAGCTGGCCTGCAGAGAGGCTGTGAGGGTTGCTATGGACCATGGTATGCGTACTGCAGAGGTGCGTGTCAAAGGACCGGGAGTGGGAAGAGAAGCAGCGCTGAGAGCCCTCCAAATCGATGGGTTCAATATCTCGGTGATCAGGGATGTGACGCCTATCCCTCACAATGGTTGCAGGCCCCCGAAACGTCGACGGGTCTAAGTTGAAGAAAAGAATGGACGAGGTCGCGTCTGGATTGCGGAAATGGGATACAGGAAATTTCCGGATGACGGGCGGAAAGCGTTCGGAAAAGGTATTCCGGATGGAAACCGATCAGGAGGATTGATTTTGGCCAGATACATCGGTTCAGCCTGCAGATTGTGCCGGCGTGAGAATATGAAATTGTTTTTGAAAGGAGATCGTTGCTACGGGGACAAGTGTGCTTTCGACAGAAGGGCCTATGGACCCGGTCAGCACGGGCAGAAACGTGCCGGCAAGCAATCGGACTACCGTGAACAGCTCAGGGAAAAACAAAAGGTCAAGAGGATTTATGGCACTCTGGAGAAGCAGTTCAGAGGCTATTACAGAAAAGCTGACAAGCAGAAGGGGATCACGGGTACTAACCTGCTGTTATTTCTTGAATCTCGATTGGACAATGTCGTTTACCGGATGGGGTTTGTGTCGTCGAGATGTCAAGGCCGTCAATACGTCAGGCACAATCATTTTCTCGTGAACGGCCGAAAAGTTAATATCCCTTCCTATCTGGTAAAACCAGGGGATGTTATTGAAGTCCGGGAGGAAAGCCGCAAGGTACCGCAGATTGTTGATTCGCTGGAAACTGTGGTCCGGCGGGGAATTCCCGGTTGGATTGACGTTGATAAAGACCAGTTTAAAGGAACCTTCAAAGCGCTTCCTGGAAGAGAAGATATCACGATGCCTATTCAGGAGCAGTTGATCGTCGAGTTGTATTCGAAGTAGTTTTGTGTATTTTGAGGGCACCTTTCATAAACCAGTCAATAAGGGGAGGCTCTTTTGGCAGATCTTAAGAGCAGAAATTGGCGGGAGCTGATTAGACCGAGAAGGGTCGATATTGATCGGGGAAGCTCCACGAGTTTCTATGGCAAATTCACTTGCGAGCCGCTTGAGAGGGGATTCGGGACCACGATCGGTAATTCCCTCCGCCGTATTTTGTTGTCATCACTCCAGGGCGCCGCAATCGTTTCGGTGAAAATCGAAGGGGTGAAGCATGAATTTTCAACCATTCCCGGGGTTCTTGAGGATGTGACGGATATTATCCTGAATCTAAAGGAAGTGCGACCCAGACTTATAGGTGTTTCTGAAGCGGTCGTACGGTTGAAAAGAAGCGGTGAAGGAACGGTCAAGGCCGGAGATATCGAATCAGAAGACGGCGATGTTGAAATTATGAACCCTGACTTCCATATTGCAACACTGAGCAGGGATGCATCCCTGGATATGGAAATGGTCGTTAAGGCGGGAAAGGGTTATGTACCCGCCGAGCGCAATAAGAGCAGCGATGATCCGATCGGCGTAATCGCTATGGACGCGACATTTTCTCCTGTAGAGAAAGTCAATTATGTTGTTACGAATTCGCGGGTGGGGCAGATTACGGACTACGACAAACTTACGATGGAGCTCTGGACGGATGGAAGCGTTTTTCCTGAAGATGCCCTCGGGTTTGCGGCTAAAATTCTGAAGGAGCAGATGACGCCATTCATCAACTTCGAGGAAGAGCCGGAACC
>Ga0068714_10005734_pt1 | contig 13020 bp, 11 predicted proteins | sample MTBNYHSulfiMetaG_FD_62988 | JGI IMG/M metagenome (GOLD analysis project Ga0068714, IMG submission 62988) | Enrichment culture microbial communities from rom New York Harbor, USA that are MTBE-degrading - MTBE-NYH (New York Harbor Sulfidogenic)... | ecosystem: Environmental > Aquatic > Marine >... | reverse complement strand
GAGAGCTGGTGAGCTCGCGGCCGGCCTTCAAGGAATCAATGAACTCTCTGCTCTTCTGCTGGAAGCCGCCGAAGACGTACAGCTCGTCACCGCCGGCAACCTGCCTCGCGTCGAACTCCTTGCCCTGGTAGTCGCCGTCGGCGTACAGGAACGCCTTGGCCTCGAGCTCTGCGTCCACGTAGACTCCGGGCGCGTGCATCTGTACCCGAAAGACGCGTCTGCCGCTGGCCCAACTGTTCACGAGCATGCCGCTAGAGTCGTTGTCGAAGTGCAACATCGCCATCACCCAGTTGATGTCCGGTGTTCCGATCCGACGACAGCGGCTCTCGATGCCCGCCAACTCCCCTCCGCACATCCAGCGCAAGGTGTCGACAGAGTGCGAGCAATCGTCGTGGACATGATCGCAGGCGGACAACATCGGATTCCTATCACACTTGAAGAACTCGCAGACCGCGTGCGTGATCGGGCCACGCTCCAGGCAGCGCCGGCGCATCTCCGCAAGGAGTGGGCTGCTGCGCCGCTGATGCCCCACCTGGGTGATAATCGACCCCGCCTCCGCCAACTCAGTGAGCATCTGGGCCTGATGCCAGTTCAGCCCCAGAGGCTTCTCCACGAACAGATTGACGCCGTGCTGGAGGCACCAGACCCAGATGTCGTACATCTGGCCCGGTGGCCCCACCGCGTAGACCCCGTCCGGCTCGGTCTCTTCGATCATCCGGCGGTAGTCTTGATACGTTCGGTCGACTGAAAACCTCCTCGCTGTGGCTGCCAGGCGCTCGGGGTCCAGATCGCAGATGGCCGCAACGCATACGTCCGAGAAGGAGGCCAGCGCCGGATAGTGAACGGCGTTGGCCCAGTGACCGGCACCAACGAACGCGATGCGCACCGTTTCTCTGCTCTGCCCCGTGCCGGAAACGTCTGTCCGTTCGGGGCCTTCAGCTTGCCTCATCACGCCCTCCGTTGGTGAACACCACTCCCAGCACTTCTTCGGGGTTGTCCAGCAGCCCATCGACCTCCTCCTCGACACTTTCGAGGGGTATGCGATGGGTCGTGAGGCAGTCCACGTCAACACGTCTCTCTTCGAGCAGGCGCATACACAGCCCGAGATTGCTGTTCGTGGTCCACGGCACGACTACCGGCGGATAGTCAGCTCCTCGCTCCCACTGGTCGTCGTGATAGCCGGGACCGGTCCGTGCGGCGATCCGCACGTCGAAGTTCGCAGGAATCCAGGCCATCTCCATCCGAGCCCCCCCCACGATCACGATCCTGCCCATCAGATGCCCGTCAGGGGTCTTCTTCATGCAACGGCACAAATCCTCGTAGCTCTGGCCGGCGGGCCCCCCAAAGGCAAGGACTGCCGCATCTAAGCCCTGCTCCCGCGTGAAAGACAGCGTCCTCCGGACCGCGTCGTCCTGCTTGACGTTGATCGCCTGATCGATGCCCCAGCGCTTCGCGATGTCGACCCGCATGTCGTGGCGTCCCCAGCCGATCACGAAATTCCCCGCCAGCCGGTGGAACTGGGCGGTCAGCTGGCCCACCAAACCCAGGCCGACAATTGCGACGTTCTCGCCCAGCACGGGCTCGCAGCGGCGCAGCGAGTGCAGGGCGGTGGCCATGAGCATTCCGTAGGAACCCCGCGCATAGTCCACGGACGGGGGCAGGGGCACGCACAGATTCTGGGGAACGACAGCCAAATCCGTGTGCAGAGCATAGCCGTAACCGATGCAGGCCACGCGATCCCCTTCGCGGAAGCGCTCCACTTCTGCTCCCGTCTCCCGGACCACTCCAGCGTTGGAGTATCCGAACGGTTTGGCCTTGTCCGGGTCGCCGCCCTGCCTCCGCCGCTCGCTCAGGCCGCGCCAGCCTCCCAGCTCCGTTCCAGGACTCACCAGAGAAGCCCGCACGTCGACCAGGACCATACCGGGCTCTACTGAGGGCAGCTCCTGCTGGAGTAGCCGCACGCTACCGCTCTCCGTGACTGCGGCGACCTTCCGAAGCAATCCAGCGCGACGACTCATGTGTGCTCCTCGCCGCGGGCGCCGGCGCTGGATTCCCCGGGCCCCGGAGACTGAGCAGCCCGACTGGTGAGCTCGGCAGCCTCGAGACGCAGACGGAGGCCGGCCCCTCTTGTGGATGGCTCGGCAAGGCGCGCGTACAGGGTCAGGAACCCCGAAGTTACCCGCGGAGGCGGGGGCCGCCAGGCTGAAAGCCTCCGATCCAGGACGTCCTGGGACACCTTCAAGTTGAGCTTTCGGTTCGGCAGGTCGATCTCCACGAGATCTCCCTCCTCGACCACCGCAATGGGGCCGCCCACCGCTGCCTCGGGCGTCACCTGGCAGATGAAGGGTCCCTTGGCGAAGCCCGACACCTTCCCGTCTGTGACCACAGCACATTGCTCGTGCAGGTTCAGGGACACGAGATACCCGAGCACCTTGAACACGTCCGTGAGACCGGGCCCGCCGCGTGGGCCTTCGTATCGGAGCACGATGATGTCCCCGCCATTGATGCGGTGCTCCTTCAGTGCCGTCAGTGCGTCCTCCATGCCGTCGAACACTCGAGCCGGCCCCACGACCCGCTGCATACTCTGGGCCACCACCGTCGGACGGACGACCGCCGACTCGGCAAGACTGCCGTGCAAGACGTACAGTCCCTCGCGGAATACCGGATCAGCCACTGACCGGATGACTTCGGGGCGGTGCACCCTCGCGTGCTGGACGTTCTCCCCGATCGTCCCACCGTTGACCGTCCGTTCTCCTCCGTGGATCATCTCGCCCAGCTGCTTCATCACGGCCTGGATGCCACCGGCTTCGTCCAGATCATCCATGTGGTATGGTCCGCTCGGCTTGATCGGCGTGATGCACGGCGTACTCTTCCCCAACTCCTCGATCGTACCGAGATTCACCGCATCAGAGACGCACAGCTCTTCGGCCAGCGCGAGTATGTGCACCACGGAGTTGGTGCTGCCGCCTATCGCGTGCATGACCCGGATGGCATTTTCGAGAGCTCTCGGGGTCATGACCTTGCGTGCAGTGATTCCCGCATCGGCCAGCGCCACGACGCACCTGCCCGCATTCTTGGCAAGCCGCAGCAGCGCCGCGGAGCCGGCTATCGTAGTGGCGTTCCCCGGAAGGCACATGCCGAGAGCTTCGGTGAGACACTGCATGGTGTTGGCGGTGCCCAGGAGCGCACAGGCTCCCGGTCCTGGGCACAGGCACTCAGTCATCTGCTCTACCTCGTTGAGATTTACCGAGTCGGGCTCGACTTCACATGCCCAGGACAGAGGATCGAGATCGCTCATGTCCACATCCTTGCCCTGGTAGCGCCCGCTGGCCATCGGACCACCGACGACGATGATCGTAGGGAGGTCGAGGCGAGCTGCCGCGAGCAGATGGCCGGGGACGTTCTTGTCGCAGCTGGATATCAGAACGAGAGCGTCGAACAGGTGCAGCTCCGCGCAGGTCTCCACGTCGATGGCTATGGCATCCCTCGACGGAGTGTCGTAGCGATGGCCATGCATGCCGAGGGCAATCGGGCAATTGGCCCAGCCTCCGAACTCGATCGGAGCCCCGCCGGCCTGCCAGACGCCGGCCCGCACCGCTTCGGTGACCTGCTTCAGGTGTGCATGGCCGGCTGCGGTTTCGCTCCAGGTGTTGTGGATTCCAATCCGCAGTCGCTGAATATCTTCGTCGTCATAACCGATGGCCTTCGAGAGGGCTCTCATGCGGGCCATTTCCGGTTTCAGCAGCACGTGCTGCCGGTTCCTGTGATGTGTCTGACGCATTTCTTGGTCCTCTAAGTCGAGCAACTTGGGGCGTTAGCCCTTCAACCCACTCATGGTAACGGCTCGGATGATCCCCCGCTGGAATACCACGAAGGCCAGCGCCATCGGCAGGACGCTCAGGACCGTAGCCGCAGTCACCAGATGGTATTCTGTGAAGTAGATGTTCGTGAAGGTCTGCAATCCGAGGGTGACTACCTTCTTGTTTGTGCTGTTGGTGATCACCAGCGGCCAGAAAAACTCGTTCCACGACCACATGAACTTGATGATCGCAAGGGTTGCGAGAGCCGGCTTCACCATGGGCATGACGACGCTCAGGTAGATCCGGAACTCCCGGCAACCGTCGATCCGGGCAGCATCGATGAAGTCCTTCGGGATAGCCTCTACGGCCTGGCGCATCAGAAACACGCCGAAGGCGCTGGCCAGGAGGGGTAGCGCGACTCCCGCATAGGTGTCGATCAGGCCAAAGTTGGTGACCCAGCGGTACAGTGGAACGACCACGGATTGAAACGGGACGAACAGGAAACTCAGGATCGCAAAGAACAGGATCTCCTTGCCCGGAAACCTGAACTTGGCGAACCCGTACCCCGCCAGAGAGCTGATGAAGATGCTCATCAGACAGCTCCACAGCGAGATAAAGAGGCTGTTGAGAATGAAGCGGAGAAAGGGCGTTCGGTCGAACACCTCCCGGTAGTTGTCCGCGTTCAGGAGCTTCTCCGGAAAAAAGGAAGGCGGAAACGCTTGGATCTCCGCGGGCGTCTTGAACGAGGTGAAGAACATCCAAACCAATGGAAAGAGGATGAACACCGCCACAGCGAGCGTCGCGGTGTAGGCAAGTATGCGCCTCCTATGCCACATGAGCCCGCACCCTCTCTGCAATACCGCATCCCATGATCAGTACTCCACCTTCCGCCGCACGAAAACCCACTGGAAAACGCTCACCAGCAAGAGCGCCAAAAACAGAAAGACCGCTACCACGGATGCGTCGCCGAACCGAAACCACTTGAACGCCGTCTCGTAGAGATACAGGATGATGAGGCGGCTTGCGTTTGCCGGACCGCCTCCCGTGGTAATGTAGACCTGCTCGAAGGCCTTGAAGGCGAAGATCATTTCCGTGATCGTGACCAGCACGATCTGCGGATTCAACAGCGGAAGCGTAATACGCCAGAAGGCCTTGAACCCGGAGGCGCCGTCGATCAGCGCGGCATCGTAGTACTCACTTGGAATCGATTGGAGTCCGGCCAGCAGAATTGTCGTATTGAACCCTACTCTGAGCCAGATATTGATGATGGAGAGCGAAGGAATGACCTGCTCGGGGCTGGTGAGCCAACCCTGTCTAGGAATTCCCACCCAGCCCACGATGTGGTTCAGCACCCCGAAGACCGGGTCGAAAATCCACTGCCAGATCAGCGCTGCGGCAACCAGTGACGTCATCAGCGGAAGAAGCACCACAATGTGGAGGGCATCCCGGATCTCACGCACCATCATTCGGTCCAGCAGCACTGCGACCACCAGCGAAAGTAGGATCGTGCACGGTACCGAGATCGCCATCAAGTATAGCGTGTTCGTCAGACTGCGCCAGAACATCGAGTCCGAGAGGATGATCCGATACGATTCCAGGCCGACGAACCTCGATGCTCCCCCGGGGGACCAGGAGAAGAATGACATGGCCATCGAAGAAACAAGGGAGTACATGTACACGCTCCCGAAATACACCACCGCCGGGAGCGTAAATAGGAAGCCCACGAGTCCGTAGCGAGCTTTCTTTGACCTTCCAGGAGCGTTCCGGTCCGCCCGAAGAGCCGATTCGCTGCGCATGGTTTCCTTCAACAACCTCTCTCGGAGGCCCTGCGATCCACTGAGGGCCGTGAGAAATTATGGTCGGGCACCAGACCTGGTCCCGCATGGAGCCCTATTCGTCCCCGCAAAGGGGGGATTGCGGCGGACCGGAGGGAGGCGGAGCGCCGAACCTCAGCGTTCCCTCCTCCCTCGCCCGACCGCGCGCTGCTACCGGTGTCTATTCCCGCAGCAAGATCGCGTCCATCTTCGCGGCAGCCGAATCCAGCGCCGGCTTGGCCTGACTCCGGCTGTACATGACGTCGAGGATCGCGGCCCCGAGAACATCCGCCAGCTGGTTCATCTTCGGCGCGTAGTAGCTGTACGCGGGACCCGGGCCTTGCTTGAGCACGGTCATGACCGAATCGTAGTCAGCCCGATTGCGGACGTATTGGCTGTCGTACCCTTCCTGGCATACCGGGAGCATACCCTGTGCCATGGTCTGCTCCAGGTCATTCTCGGGATTGAAGACGAAGTCCACAAACCGCCAGGTCAGCTCCCGCTTTGGGCTGTTTGCGTAGACCATGTTTGCCCAGGGGAACAGGTTCCCCCCGCCGATGACTTGCCGCTGCCTCGGCGCAGGATACACCTTGAAGGTCAAGTTCGGCGAATTGTCCCTGAGCCAGCCGATCAACCACGATTCCCGTAAGATCATCGCGGCCCTTCCCTGGGCCAGCGCCGCAGATGGGGAACCAACCTCGAGACTGGTCACCTTGTGCTTGGCGATCAGATCACCGATCCACGCCAGAGCCTCCACCGACTCTTTGCTGTTCACGACCCCGGATGCGAGGTTCTTCTCGGGATCGTACATCCGCCCGCCGAACGCGTGCATGATCGTCAGGTTCTTGTCGGAGATGCCAAGCGGGCCGCCGGAATAGCGAATCCCGAATCCCCCGCGCGCCACGTTGCCCGCATTGTCGTACTTGGTCATCTTCTTGGCGTATTCCAGGAGATCGTCGAAGGTCGCCGGGGGGACGTTGGGATCCAGTCCGGCTTCTTGGAACATGTCGACGTTCACGTACAGCTGCTGGAAATTGCCAGCTTCCACGGGGATTCCGTATCGGACACCGTCGAGGACCCCGATCGGCTTGAGGTAGGAAGCCAATTGTTCGTCCACCCGGTCCGCGAGCTCTTCCGGCATCCTGTCGGCGAACTTGTACAGGCCTCCCCAGATGTGTGCCATGCCGTTGAAGAAATCCGGCGCACCCTTCTGGGCGTTGAAGGTACTCAGAAACTTGGCCTCGTAGCCTGAGTACGGAATGGTAACCAGCTCGACGCCGATGAGCTCGTCAGGGTGCATCGCGGCGTACTCTCGGCCTTTCTCGACATAGTAGTTGTTGAAGATCCCCATCTGCTCCCAGTGTGTCCAGTACACCAGGGTGACCGGTTTCCGCTCCTGCGCCTCCTGTTTGCCTCCTGCGAAAAGGGGCATCAGCGCCAGCAAGACAATGATGGTACAGACCACTGCACGTTTCACGACAATACCTCCTCTGACCCATTGTTGGGATTTGAATTGCCAAAATTCTGAACCAGAAACGGCCTGAAGTCAAGCCTCATGTCAAAATGTGGTAAAAGAAATGGCGCTGGATTGACACCTATGTCACTATCCTGTACTCTTCCGTTGACTGCTGCGCCAGCAGTGACAGATATCTGACACTCGGAGGGGACAGATGAACAAGAAACGGATTCTCGAAGAACTGCGCGACACGGGTGCGGTCGCCGTAATCCGCACCGACAGGCAGGACGAGCTATTGGACATCGTGGGCGCCCTTGCAGAAGGAGGGGTCAGGTTCATAGAGATCACGATGACGGTCCCGAACGCCCTGGAGATCGTTCGGCTAAGCTGCCAGAAGATGGGCGAGATGGCCTATATCGGAGCGGGCACCGTGCTCGACAGCCAGGCGGCCAGGAGCGTGATTTCCGCCGGGGCGCGCTTTGTCGTCTCCCCAGTGTTCGACCCGGAAATGGTACGCTACTGCAACCGCTACTCCATCCCCGTGATGCCGGGGGCTTTCACCCCCACCGAGGTCCTTTCCGCATGGTCCAACGGTGCCGACGTGGTGAAGATATTCCCGGCCAACATCGGCGGACCCAAGTATTTCAAGGACCTCAAAGGCCCACTCCCCCAGGTGGAGATCCTGCCGACCGGGGGAGTCGACTTCACCACGGCCCCACAGTTCATCCAGGCCGGGGCTTGCGCCGTGGGAATCGGGGGCGCCCTCGTCGATCCCGCGGCGGTCAAGGCGAGAGACTTCGAGGCGATCCGGAAAAACGCCGTGAAGCTATTACAGACCATCCGCGACGCAAGGGGCGTGGCGACATGAGCCTGCCGGAAACAAACCATCTCGAGGCGAAAAAGAGCGCTGTCTTCTTCGGTGAGTTGCTCCTTCGACTGGGCACCCGGCGCCACGAGCGCTTCACGCAGGCCCGAGAGTTCGAAGTCGCCTACACGGGGGCCGAAGCCAACGCCGCCGTGTCCGCAGCCAACTTCGGCGTGAAGTCGTACGTAGTGTCGGCGGTTCCGGAGAGCGAGATCGGCGACGCCTGCGTCAATTTCATCCGCCAATTTGGCGTGAATACGGACCACGTGCTGAGACGCGGCAACCGCCTGGGCCTGTTCTACCTGGAAACGGGCGCGTCACAGCGGCCCTCAAAGGTCATCTATGACCGGACTGACAGTGCGATTACCGAGCTTAGTCTGGGTCAGATCGACTGGGACGGAATCCTGGCCGGGAAAGACTGGTTCCACTTCTCGGGAACCGCTCCGGCGCTTGCACCGGCCCTCCCGGAAGTCGTTGGCGAAGCATGCGCGAGCGCCAAGAAGCACGGCCTGACGGTAAGCTGTGACCTCAACTACCGTAGGAAGCTGTGGAGCCCGGACCGAGCGGGGGAGGTCATGACCCGTCTCATGGCCAATGTGGACGTGCTGATTGGCAACGAAGAGGACGCCGAGATGGTCTTCGGAATCAAGGCCGAGGGAGTCGACGTCACCGCCGGGAGAATCGACCGTCGCAAGTACGAGTCCGTCTCCAGGCAGCTCCTAGATGCATTCGACCTGCGGCAAGCTGCGATCACGCTGCGGGAAAGCTTGTCGGCATCTGACAACAACTGGTCAGCCATGCTCTACGACGGGGCGGACTACCACTTCAGCAGAGTGTACCCAATCCACGTCGTGGACAGGGTCGGGGGCGGCGATTCGTTCACGGGTGCCCTGATTTGCGCACATCTGTCCGGCTACTCGGCAGCGGACGCCTTGGAGTTCGCCGTGGCAGCGTCTTGCCTGAAGCACAGCATCCACGGTGACTTCAACCTGGTAAGTGTGCTCGACGTCCGGCGCCTTCTGGAGGGGGATGCGTCGGGCCGCGTGCAACGATGAGGGAGCCGCGTTGATGGAGGTCATCCGCTCGGACGTCCTGGTCGTGGGGGGAGGGGTTGCCGGCATGCGCGCCGCGCTCGAGGCGCAGCGCCGCGGAGCGGCTGTCGTAGTGGCGCTGAAGGGGTGTGTCGGGTCCAGCGGTGCAAGCACCTACCGTGTCACCGAAGCGGCCGGCTACGGGGCCGCCGACGGGCGGCGGGACCCCACCGACGGCCCTGCCGTGCACCTCGACGACATCGTGCATGCCGGCCGGGGAGTGTGTGATCCCACACTCGCGGAAGTCGTGGCCCGCAGGGCCCCAAAGACGATCGGAGATCTGGAGAGCTGGGGGGTGGTGTTCGAGAAGGAAGACGACTCCTACCTGATCACTCAGGGGTGCTACGGCTCGAAGCCCCGGAACTATAACCTCAAAGGCCACGGAACACAAATCGTCCAATCCATAATCCGGCAGTTGCGCGGAACCCCGATCCGCTACGTTGAGCACTGCCTGGTCGCAGAACTGGTCATCGAAGACGGCCGGTGCGTCGGGGCGGCCGCAGTTCTGCGCGACGGCACGAGTGTGCTCTTCTTGGTGGGCGCGACCGTCCTGGCCACCGGGGGAGCAGGCAGATTGTTCGAGCGCTCGTTGAATCCCTCGGACGTCACCGGAGACGGCTACGCCCTGGCCTATCGTGCGGGCGCGGAGCTGATCAACATGGAGTTCATGCAGTGCGGTTTCGGGGTCGTACACCCTGCTCTGTCCATCCTGAACTCCTGGATCTGGTCGGTGCACCCACCGCTGTACGATCGCGACAGGAACGAGGTACTGAAAGGATTCCTCCCGCCGGGGTTGAGCGCGGATGCCTGCATGCACGCAAAGGCGTCCCATTACCCCTTCAGCTCCGAGAGCCCTTCGAGGTACATGGAGATCGCCGTTCAAAACGCGCTGACGCAGGGAAGGGGCAGCGAGAACGGGGGGGTGTTCCTCGACCTTCGGGAGGTCCGCGTGCCCGACAGTGCCAAGCGTGGTTCGAGCACGTTACTCCAGGACATGTGGGCCATAACCGACCAGTGGCTTCGATCCAGGGGGCTGGACTATCGCGAGCGCCCGCTGGAAATCGCCTGTTTCGCCCATGCTATCAACGGGGGCCTGCGGATTGACGAACGGGCCTGTTCCACCGTTGAGGGGCTCCTGGCTGCCGGCGAAGCCGCGGGAGGTCCACACGGCGCCGACCGCCTCGGCGGCAACATGCTCGCAACCTGCATGGTTTTCGGGGAAATTGCGGGGCGCTCCGCGACCGAGATCTCCACGGAGCATCCCGAAGCGCAAACCGTCTCCTCGGCGGTCCGTCAGGCGGAACGCTGCCTGGAGAGCCGCCTGCGGAGTACCGGAAAGCACAGTGCTTCGTCGCTCAAGACCAGGCTCCAGCGATGCACGTGGCAGAATCTTCTCGTGGTACGTTCGGGGGAGAAGCTTCGTTGCTGCTTGGATACTACAAGGGAAATACGCGAGCAAGCGAAGACCGGCGTTCGATTGGACGGGGAGATCTTCGCGCCTTTCGAACTGGACAACATGCTGCTGGTATCGGAGGTGATGTCGGAAGCGGCCCTGAAGCGCACGGAAAGCAGGGGCAGCCATTATCGCCAAGACTATCCCAGCAATGGGGGCGACTCCTGGAGGTCGCCCACCGTTTCGCGCGCCCCGGAGATCCGGCGCAGGGAGCAGCCCTAGCATGGAACACTTCAGTGGCATTCGGGCGTATCGATTCTTCGACGTGGAATTCCTCAAGATTGCCCAGCCGAGTCACCGGAAGCACCAGATCTGCCTGTTCGCCAAGGGGGAAGGCACCTTCAGCCTCGGAGGGAACAACGAAGAAATCGTCAACAACAGCGTGTTCTTCATCACCCCCAACGTGGGCTTCAAAGTAGAATGCAGTCCGGCCAAGCCGCTGGATTTCTTCATCGTGCAGTTCGAAGCCCCGTCCACCGGTAGCACGTACTCCCTGGATGACTCCTACTTCATCAAGGTACCACCGCCCGAGCGAGAGGTTCTTCTGGGCGCTGCCCAGGACCTGGTCGTCTCCTGCGCTCGTCAGCTGGACAGCTGTACGGCATTCCTCCTCCCGATTCTGGCCACCCTCGAGAAGCTGATCCACACCAACAGCATCATCTTTGCGACCCGCCACGTCGGGCGGTTCATCAAGGACATCCCGCGACACATCCACTTCTCCGAGTACCAGATCGACTACTTCAGCCGCGGCCAAGGCCGGTTCCTGGTCGGAGACTCGTGGGAGCGCTTCGCTGCAGGGGATCTGTTCTTCATTCCGCCCAAGGTGCCCCACGAGATCGTCTTTGCGCCCACCGCAGAAATCGACAATTTCAGCCTGAAGATCAACATCAATCAGGAAGACGGACTGGTTCTCCCTGGAGAACCTTTCAAGATCACCGTCGACTCGGCTTCACAGGCAACGCTGCTCGTCATCTTCAAGAACATCGTCGGCAAGTACATCATGGACCGCCCGGTCTCCCTGTCCCAGCTATCGACCCTTCTGCGCCACATCCAGATGCTGCGCGGCGACAGCGGACTCAGACCCGCCTCAGCGCAAAACAAGATCGAAAGGGTCAAACAGCTCATCGCAGTGAATTACTCCCGCTCCTTGAGAACGAAGTGGCTCGCAGAGCAGGTAGGGTTGAGCCCGGAGTACCTGAGCCGCCTGTTCAAAAAGGCTGCGGGTGAGAACATCTCGGAATACCTCATCCGGGTTCGCCTGGAAGCCGCTCTTGGCATGGTCCGCACCACCGACATACCGCTGAAGCGGATCGCCTCAGAGTGCGGATTTCCCAACGTGGGCTATTTCGGCACAAGCTTCAGGAAGCGTTTCGGCGCGACTCCCGGCAGCGTAAGGAGATCCGGCCGGCTCCCAGCGCCGCACCCATAAGGGCGCAGGGCCTTCACCGAGTAGTGGCCACGCCAGCAAATGGGCGCGCTGATTGTCGCACGGATAGCTGCCCACAGAGCACAGGCAGCGATTGCTCACCAACGGCCAGGCGCCCCCCCCCAGCATCCCGGGTGAGCCGCGCTTTGTGGCACCGGGCCGGGAACTCGCAAGAGTCTGGCTCTCCCCCGAGGTTGGTCTGAAGCTCTGTTCCCCGGCTCCCCGCCCCCGCCGCCCAGGCGCTTCAGGGCCCCGACCAGCAGGTGCCGCAGGCCTTCGGTGATGTAGGTGCGCCGGTAGAACTCCCCCGGGTCCTTGTACTCGCTGGAGCCCTCTCCCAGGTACACCTGCCACAGGTCGGCGGCGAACTTGCGCCTGCACGAAGTTGGCCTTGGCCACGTCCGGATGGGGGGTGATCACCTCGCGCCACGGCGGAAGCCCGCCGGCCGGATCCCCCTCGATGCGGGCGGTCCCCTCCGCGCCTCCCCGTCTGGCGCGACTGCGCGTCTACACGTCCCACTTCTGCCGCAGAAGGTTCCCCTTCGATCATCCTGGATGCAGAGATACATCGAGCTTGCGTGCAGATCCACGCCGCAGTCGGCCTCCATCTCGGCCTGCACCAGGGCGGCGGACCGTCAATCTGTTTGCGCATGTAGGCTACGGAGAACTTGCGTGTCGAAGCTCACCCGCTGGCAGGCTGGAGTCGCGTGGACGTTGAAGGTGGGCGTGTCCCTCGCCGCCGCACCGATCGGCCAGACTTCCGGCATCAGGCTCCCGATCCCGCCGGTGCGGCGGCTCGGGCCGGCGACGGACACGGAGTTCCAAGTGTCGCCGGAGCCATGGATGGCGACAGGCGACTGCCGTCGGGGGTTCCGTCCCCCGCGCCCGCTCACCCGGGCGCGCCGGACCGCCCTCCGGGCGCCCCGCCGCTCCCTCACGCGGCCTGAGCACGATACGGCCGAGGCGAAAGCTCTCTGCGAGATCCACCCGTCAGTCTAGCCCAAGTTTGTCACGGGGGCGAATTATTTCTTTGTGACGCAGAAAATAAGTCTCCGGCCATGGGCCCTACGGATTTATCGCACCCGGTTTCTCCGGCGAATCGGGCTGGGGCGTAG
>Ga0068714_10005731_pt1 | contig 13024 bp, 12 predicted proteins | sample MTBNYHSulfiMetaG_FD_62988 | JGI IMG/M metagenome (GOLD analysis project Ga0068714, IMG submission 62988) | Enrichment culture microbial communities from rom New York Harbor, USA that are MTBE-degrading - MTBE-NYH (New York Harbor Sulfidogenic)... | ecosystem: Environmental > Aquatic > Marine >... | reverse complement strand
GACCGGCCCGTCGCTGACAGGCACAGCCTGAAAGTTGTCTCGGAAGGAAAAGTCGGCGCCCACGGTACTGCCAGGGCCGAGTGGATAATGAAAGACCATGATCCCGTCGGCGTCGAGCCGGTAGAAGAGAGTAATGTCCTGCCGCGGCGAGGCTCAACTCGGCGGCGCCGCCGTCAGTTTGCATGCGATGGCCGGCCTGTAGGTCAAACAGCAGCGCAATACCCGGGATGGGCACAACGAAGATAGATAGAGCGCCAGCAGTCGAAGCGCAAGGCTCTGCCGGGGGCCAGGCGAACGGTCCGACTAAGACCCGCGCCAGGCGGTCACGCCGGATCTATTCCTCCAGGATCCAGTGGTAGGGTGAAAAGCCCTCTGCGCCCCAGCCACGGCCCTCGCGGGCATCCAGGACCTCTTCCACGATCCCAGAGAGTCCCACGATGAGGGCTTCCTGGCTCACATCCTGAATCTTGACAGTGACGATGCCCTGGCCGGCTTCCTGGCCGGGCAAGGTAGTCAGGCGAATAATGTTGCCTCCCAGCTCAGCGATGCGACCCGCCAGGCGCGCCAGCTCGCCCTTGGCATCCTTGACGCGCAGCGTCAGCCGCACACCCATCGAGCGAGCGCCCAGTTGCTCGGTAAAGATAGTGAACAGGTCCGTTTCGGTGATGATGCCCACCAGCCGCCGGCCGTGGACCACGGGCAGGCAGCCGATCTTGTGCTCGGCCATGACCAGGGCTGCTTCCTCCAGCGGGCACTCTTCCTCGACGACGATGACCTTTTTGGTCATGGCGTCGCGGATCCGCAACTTGGCCAGTAGGTAATTAATTTCCCACACACTCAGTGAGGTAGCCGACGAGGGTGAGACCTGCAGCAGGTCGCTCTGGGTGACAACGCCTACCACACTACCGTCTTTCTTGATCACCGGCAGGTGGCGCACCCGTTTCTCGCGCATGGTACGGATGGCCTCAGCGACCGACGTCTTGGGAGAGACGACCAAGGGCTCGCGCGTCATCCAATCTCGGACCAACATTGTGTTTACTTCCTCCTTTCCACTCCCAGGGCGAATACAACAGAAGCCGTACTCTTGTCGTGCCCACTGCCATCACCGGCCGGTTCCGCACGTCTATCACCGGCAAATGGTGTCGAGGACAGGCTTGATTAATCGGGAGCCCCCTTGTCCGCCGTCGAAAGCAGGTAGGCCGTCCATAGTATACCAAACACCAGTGACCCTTGTCAAACCCAGCGTCTCTTGCTTGGCGCGAAATAACCCGCGTTCGACCAAAACCACACAGCCGCGGCGCACCTGAGGCATTTGCGGAGCAGTCGGCACGCTGACAACCGGCGAGTGCAGGGCCATTCCATCGGCTTTTGGCCACCTTCATGTGAGAAGGGGCCATGAACCCTGAATCCAGATGATATCGCCCCCGGGCATAACAAGAAAGCGCTTGACAATCTCTGGGATAGGCGATACAATGATCTCCACGGTGCAGGGGATGGCGGTGAGCTGACCCTGACCGTAGGAGAGAGCCGCTGATGGCCGATCTGATAGACAAAGCGCGCAAACACGCCATCGATGTCTTGCACCGCTGTGCCACACCCTTTGGCTTCCGGGCTTCCGGTCTGAGCCCCGGCTATCCGCAAATCTGGGCCCGAGACAACGCGATCACGGGCCTGGGGGCCGTCCTGTGCGGGGATGCTTACCTGCAGGATACCTTCCGCGCGGCGCTGGACACGCTGGGCGCTCACCAGTCCCCCCACGGCCTGATCCCCCTCAACGTCGACCCGGAGACGGACGAGATCTCGACAGAGAATGCCGGGGCGGTCGACGCCAACCTATGGTACATCCTGGGCCACTACTACCACTATTTGCGCAGTGGAGACCTGGCCTATCTGCAGGCCAACTGGCCGCGCCTGCAGCAGGCTCTTACCTGGCTGCGCTACCAGGACATGAACGAGTGCGGGCTGCTAGAAGTACCCGAGGCCGGCGATTGGATGGACCTGCTGGCGGTGCGCTACAACGTGCTCTACGACAACGTGCTCTACGGCGCGGCTCTGTGGGCGGCAGCCCGTCTGGCGCCTTTATGCGGCTCGGACTCGGGCCACTATCCTTGTACTGCCGCGGGAGTTTGGGAGCGGCTGAACCTGCTTATGTGGGTGGACCGTTGCTGGATCCCGGCTCACTTTGCGGAGCACCTGGAGCGGCTGAAAAAGATGCGTCTGGAATGGTACATGCTCTATCATAACGTGGGCACCATCTCCAGCCGCCCTTTCTACCTGCCGTATGTGGCCTTTCGCGAGTACGGCGACTATTGCGACACGTTGGGCAACCTGCTGGCCGTGCTGTGCGGACTGGCCGACGAACATCGCACCGACCACATCCTGCACTACCTGCACCAGGTGGGGACCGACCGGCCCTTCCCGACAAAGGCCATTTACCCGCCGATCTATCCTGGCAGCCCGGACTGGCGCGAGTATTACCGCAGCCGGAACCTCAATCTGCCCCACCAGTACCACAACGGCGGTATCTGGCCCTTCATCGGCGGCTTTCATATCGCGGCGCTGGTCAAAATGGGCTGGCGCCAGCAGGCGGAAGAGATGCTTCACTGCCTGGCTGCAGCCAACCGGTTGGGTGTACGCGGGGAGTGGGAGTTCAACGAATGGCTGCACGGGGAAACAGGGCAGCCGATGGGCTACGCCTATCAGGGCTGGTCGGCGGGCATGTACCTGTACGCCTACCATGCAGTGGCCACGGGCGAGACGCCCTTGTTCGATGCACTCGGCGTGGAGAAAGGGGGTGAGGAGTAGCACCCGGTAGTCAATATGCACGGCCCGGCAGTTCGCTATCCATTTGAAAAGATAGGAGGAGTGTTATGAAGCGGAGAGTTTGGTTTGCATTGGGCTTGCTGTTGATGGTGAGCATGGTGGCCGTGGCCTGCGGCCCTACCGCGACACCTCCGCCGCCCACGCCCGAGCCCGAGGTCGTCCAACCGGAACAGGAAGAGATAACGCTGCTGTGGGGCTTCTGGGGCAGCCCGGAGGAAAAGGCCAGCCACGAACGGGTTGCACAGGCCTACATGCAGGAACATCCCAACATCAAGTTTGAGTACATGTTCGCCCCTTGGGATGACTATTTCACCAAGCTACAGACGGTATGGGCCGGCGGCGATCCTACGGCCATCCCCGACGTGCTGTTTTTGTGGCCCACGCCCAGCTACGCGGCCAGAGGGGTGCTCGAGAACCTGCAGCCGTACATCGAGAGGGACAACTACAACCTGGACGACTATTGGCCCTACCTGCTGGATTCGGCGCGCTACGAAGGGGACGTCTACGGCTTCCCCCGGGATATCGAGGCTCACGCCCTCTACTACAACAAGAAGCTGTTCGACGAGGCGGGCGTGGCGTATCCCACCGATGACTGGACGTGGGACAATCTGCTGGCGGCAGCTGAAAAGCTGACCAAGGTGGACGCCAACGGGCGGGTGACCCAGTATGCACTGGGCATGGAAGGCGGCAAATGGCCGATCTGGGTCGGGCAGGCAGGAGGCATAGTGCTGGACGACCTGAGCAACCCCAGCAAGTGCACCCTCGACACGCCAGAGGCGATGAAGGGCCTGCAGTTCTTCTACGACCTCATGGACAAGGGCTATGCCATCCGCAGCGCTACCATGGGCCAGCAAGGCGGCGATCAGGCCGTCTTTGAGACGGGCCAGGTGGCCATGATCATCCAGAACTCGTCGCGAGTGGCGAGCTTTAACGCCAACGCCGACCTGGACTATGATGTGGCGCCCGTGCCGGTCCCCGCTGGCGGGCAACGCTGGGACATGAACGGCGGCGCCGCCTGGGTGATCAGCGCGGGATCGGACAACAAGGAGGCCGCGTGGGAGTTCCTGAAGTGGCTGCAGAGCGCCGGCGGCGGCGAGTCGATGTACACCAAGAACGGTGAGATCTTTCCCGCCCTGCGCTCCGTGGCCAACTCCCAGGATTTTCTGGGGGTAGAGAAGCCGGCCAACCGCCAGGCGTTCGTCATCGGCGCCGAAGCGGCCAAGCCGGGCGGCTTTGCCTACTTTCCCGAGTGGGACGAGCTGAGCGGCTCGATCATCAGCCCGCAGCTTGACCGGCTGTGGGCCGGCGAAGCGACGCCCGAAGAGGTGATGCCCGGTCTGTGTGAGGCAGTTGACGCCTTCCTGGCCGCCAACGGGTATCCCAAGTAGCGCGGACGACCAATAATCAATGGCGAATGACGAGTGGCCCCGCGTTGTTGGCCATTCGTCATTCGTCTCGCGTTGAGTGCATAGATGCCTGCAGCTTCACTGTCTGAGCGCCCGCTATCCCCTGCCGAGCAGCGACGGCTGCGCTGGTACCGGCTGCAGCGGGCCTATGAGGGCTATTTCTTTCTCGCACCCAATATCAGCGGGTTTCTGCTGTTTACCGCCTTCCCGGTCATCGCCTCCTTCGCCCTCAGCTTTTTCCGCTGGGACCTGCTTACGCCGCCGGTCTATGTCGGAACGCAGCAGTTCAAGGAGCTGCTGTTCAACGACCCGCAGTTCCGCCGTGTGGCCCTGAATACGTTCTATTTCACCTTCGGCACCGTTCCGGCGCGGGTGGCGCTGTCATTGTTCCTGGCCATGGCCCTGAACCAGGCGTTGCGGGGCATCACCGTGTACCGGGTGATCTATTTCATGCCGGTGGTCACCTCCCTGGTCGCCGCCGCGCTCGTCTTTCAATGGATCTTTAACGGCAACTTTGGGATCCTCAACGGCTTCCTGTGGGGTCTCGGCAGCCTGCTGCACATCCCCGTCCACCCTCCCGACTGGCTGAACAGCACCAAGTGGGCCATGCCGGCGGTCATGGTCCTCAACCTGTGGAAAAACGTTGGCTTTACCATGACCATCTACCTGGCGGGCTTGCAGGCCATCCCCCAGGAGTTGTACGAGGCAGCGGACGTGGACGGAGCCGGCGAGTGGGCCAAGTTCCGCAACATCACCCTGCCCATGATCTCCCCTACCACCTTTTTTGTCGTCATCATGTCCTTGATCTGGGCCTTACAGGTGTTTGAGGAGCCGTATATTATGACCAAGGGCGGCCCGGCGTTTGCCACCACCACCCTGGTCCATTATATCTATCTGAACGCCTTCCGCTGGTCGCGCATGGGCAAGGCGGCAGCCGTCGCCTGGCTGCTGTTTGCGATCATCTTTGTCTTCACCTGGCTACAGATGCGCTACCAGCGCCGTTGGGTGCATTATGAAGCCGACCAGGAATAGCCATCAGGCCCGGCTCGGAAGCCGACAGCAAAGAAAGAAGGCAAAGCACCTGGGCCTGCACCTGCTGCTCATCACCGGCAGCGTGGTCATGCTCGTGCCCTTTGCCTGGATGTTGTCCACGTCGCTCAAAGAGCCGGGAGATGTGTTCATCTACCCGCCCCAGTGGATCCCACAGCCGGTGCAATGGGAGAACTACCAGGAGACGGTGACGGTCATGCCCTTTGGGCGCTTTTACCTCAACAGCGCCATCCAGGCGGTGTCGGTCACCGCACTACAGCTTCTGACCGCTTCGCTGGCAGCCTACGCCTTTGCCCGGCTCCGCTTCCGGGGCCGGGATCTGCTTTTTATGCTCTACCTGGCGACGATGATGATCCCCTTCCCCGTAACCATGATCCCCAACTTTGTCATCATGCGTTACCTGAACTGGATCGACACCTTCCGGGCGCTGATCCTGCCTCCGGCCTTCTCTGCTTTCAGCACTTTTCTCCTGCGCCAATATTTTATGTCCATCCCTGTGGAAATGGACGATGCGGCGCGCGTGGACGGCGCCTCCTCATTCCGCATCTGGTGGCAGATCATCCTGCCCCTGTCCGGCCCGGCGCTGGCGACGCTGGCCATTTTCACCTTTCTGGGCCAGTGGAACAGCTTCCTGTGGCCACTGATCGTCACCAATTCGGAAAAGATGCGGACGCTGCCGGTGGGGTTGGCCACTTTTCAGGGCCAGTACAGCGTGCAGTGGCACCTGCTGATGGCCGGTTCGGTCATTGCCGTGCTGCCGATCCTGGTGATCTATATCGCCGGGCAAAGGTGGTTCGTGCGCGGCATCACCCTGACAGGTATGGGCGGGCGGTGAGGTTAGCCTCAATCAAATCGCCAGACCCGCGCCGAAAGGCGGGTCTGCAGACAGAGAAATGACACGGGGACCTCCCGAGCCCGACAGGCCAGGGAGGTCCCCTTCAGCTATGAGAGAAACCTACACGGCGCCTTGCGCCACTTATCACCCCAGATCTAGCGCGACCTCAGAATACGCAACAGAACGAGCGCAACGAGAAAGCCAAACACCAGCACAGCCCCGATGCCGAACCACAGCCACACAGGCACGCCGCGGGTGGGGCCCGCCACCTCTGGAGCCGGTGAAGCGACGGCGGGCGGGGGCGTAGCCTCGCCCTCAGGAGCCAGAGCCTCCAGCAAAGGGGCTGCTGCTTCGGCAGTATCCTCTGCAGGCGCCGCCTCGAGTGCCTCCGAAGGGACCTCTTCAGGGGCCAGTTCCAGGCCACGCATGGCCAGATCGGAGGCAGGAAGCGACAACGGCTCCTCGCCGGCCGGACCCTGGACCAGCAAGCGGCCACTGGCGTCCAGGAAGGCAAACTGCAGCTCTCCGGTGGTGCGTACGCCGGGCGCAACAGCCAGGTCGCGGGGGATCCGCACCAAAACGCGGGGGATCGACACCACATCCGGCGCCGTAGGAGGCTCCTGCGGCACGATGATAGTCAGCCAGATCGAGACCACAAGATCGCGCTGCACTGCTTCATCCACTTCAACCTCGACAGTTTCGGGTTGGGGCCCAAGGAACGCGCCCAGCACCAACTCCCGCTGCCAATCCACGGGTGGATCTGCCGGCGGCGGTTCGGGCCCGAACCACTTGGCCCAAGCTGCCTCGCTGTCCAAGGCCAGGTACACCGGCTCTGGCAGGGCAAAACGTTCCTCTATGGACGGGATCAGTTCCACGTCCACGTCGTCCAGCGGCGGGAGCAGGCGATAGGTGGCCTGGGCCTGATAGGCAGTACGCATCACCCGGGCCACAACCACGGCAGACGGCAGCCCTTCCCAGCCCTGGTCCCGAGGGATGGTGATCTCTGCCGTAAAGCTACCCCGCTCGTCGCTGAGAGCTTGGAGCACCGGCTCCGGCTCCGCAGGGATCGGGGCGGGCCGGCTCAAGAGCAGGTGTACGGCGGTGTTCGCCGGCCAACCGCGGCCCCGCACCACCACGGGGACCGCCAGGGGGCCGGTGCCCGGTTCCAGCCGGATCTGCGGGTTGATGGGCAATGCTGTGCTGGTTGGCGTGGCTGTGGGTGTGTCAGTCGGCGTGGCCACCGACGTACCGGTTGGCGTAGCAGTGGGTGTGCCGGTCGGCGTGGTCGTCGCCGTGCCGGTGGGCGTAGCAGTGGGTGTGCCGGTCGGCGTGACCGTCGCTGTACCAGTCGGAGAGGGACTCGGCGTCGCGGTCCACGTGGCAGTGGGGGTATGGGTGGGCAGGGCCGGAGTCCGGGTTGGGGTGGGAGTCGAGGTAGGACGCACAAGCTCCCAACTCAGTTGAGCGAGCGCCCCGCCCGTACGCTCGTAGAATTCCAGGCGCAGGTCGATGGAACCTGCCGACAGCACTACCACGGGAGTATCCAACGAGTAGCCATCCTGCCAGCGATCAACCACCAGGACCCCATTCACCCACAGGCGCACCCCATCATCCGCCTCGACGCGGAACCGATAGGAGCCTGCCTGGCTAAAGACCTGTTTGCGCGTCCACCGCACAGAAAAGTTGTCGGCGGGTATGTCGGATCGGGGTGATCCGCTGCCCCAGTTGAAGCGGATCACCGGATCATCCCGCTGGAAGAGGGGCAACCCCGAAAGGTCGCGGACGGCATAGTAGCTGCCCTTCCAGCCGCTGAACTGGGTGATCTGCTCCCAATTCAGGCGCGCGCGAGCCGCGCCCAGGTGGTTATAGTAGTCGAGCCGGATCGGGACGTCGCCCTTCAGGTACAGGTCCGCGGTGAACTCGCGGGCCGACCCATCAGCCCAGGCATCGATGAGCAACCGGCCCGCAACCCACAGCCGCGCGCCATCATCGACCAGGACGTGGAAACGATAGTTCCCCTCGTCGAACTTCCAGGTGCGACTCCAGCGCGCCGACCAGTTCTCACTGGGCATACCCAGTGCCGGACCGCGCCCTGGCGCCAGATCCAGGTCTACCACCCTGTCGTTGCGCACCAGATAGGATGGCGCCTGCAGGGCAGGATTGGCAAAGTACTCTCCACGCCAATCGGAGATCGTCACCGTGGGCGCCACCGTCAAAGTTGGGGTCCGAGTTGGGGTTGGCGGGAGCGGCGTGCGAGTGGGAGTGGATGTAGGCGGCAACGACGTGGAAGTGGGGCTTGGCGTGGGCGGCAGCGCTGTGGATGTGGCGGTAGACGTTGCGCCAGGCATCGCGGTGGCGGTGTGCGTTGGGCTGATTTCAATCGTGGCTGTGCTCGTCGCCGAGGCAGGGGGAAGTGGAGTAGGCGAGGGGGTCGACGTTTCCGGCAACGCCCGAGTAGGAGTAGGAAGGGATGGCGTACGGGTTGGCCAGGCCCGCGAGGGACCACACGCACCGACGATCAGAAGCGCCAGCATGGCGCCCAGGAAAAGCGTCAACAAACGACCTCGAGTCATGGCTCCCTCCTCGTATAACCGAGCTTCTAACAAAAGGACGCAAAGCCAACGCGAATTGTTCCCCTGGCCACATCATTATAGCACGATTCGCCAGGTGGGGCAAGTACCAGTTGCGGAGACCGATCGACCATCGCCAAGTGTGCCTCAGAACCCGAGCGGATCAAGAACCTGGGGCTTGACGATGGCCAACGGTTACACCAGATTGTACCGATCTCAACGCTGCCAGGCGCCCACAGTTCTCGCGCAGCGGCATGTCGTTGAACCAGCCCTCTTCGTCCAACGGGAGCAGCGGGCAGCAGTTCATCACTTCCCTCGGAAAGGGGCCGGTACCGGCGCCCGCGACATCCTGCCCCCTCACCTTGAGCAGGAGAAGGATCGGCATGTGCTTCCTCAGGGCTCACGTGGTCAGAATAGTGATGGCCCGCACTGCTACTGGAGACCAATGAATCGTTCTCCGCCATGCGGTTTTGCCTCCGTCGCGTGTAAGAAGCCGGCAAAGCAGACCCTAAGGTTTTTTGGGGGAAACCTTAGGGTCTGGGGTCAAAGCATCTCGAACTGAGGGCTCTGGCTAGTGCTCTTCCTCGATCATCTGGACAAAGTCGCCGTGCCAGCCATGGTACCAGACAGCGCCCGTGCTGCCGCGGACGCTCAGCATGCCGTCGACCTCGCCGTCCTTCAAGAAGTGCAGGGTGTAGTAACCATAGAAGGGATCGGCCTCGCCGGCTGTCCGGCCCGGCAGGTTGGCGTCGAGCCAGCGCTGGGCGACCTCCTCGGCTTCCGTGGCCGAAAGAGTCATCTCACCGGTGGCCCAGCCAGCCATCATCCCGCCTCGTCCCATCATGCCATATTTGGCGTTCCACATCATGTTCGGTCCCGGTTCTGGCCCCACCGCGCCGGTGTCCTTGTCAACCAACAACTCCATGGCGCCGATGCCGGCATCTTGCTCAGAGACGATGGCATAGTAGTTACGCTCAAACTCCATCACCTCTTCGACTGCCAGACCTGTATAGCCCTGGCTCTGCACGTAGCGCTCAATGGCCGCCTGTGCCTCGTCCAGTGACGTGACCTCCCCCTGACCGGGGGGGGTGTAGCCACCGCCACAGGGCATCCCCTGTCGGACTCCGCCCGACAGGCCCGGTGCTCCACAGGCCTGATCGTTCCAATCGCCGCCTATCTTCCCGGGGCCCGTACGGCCATAGCCCATCATACCAGGTCCCATTGGGCCGTTGCCCACCAGCCTGTTACCTTCAAATCCACCACTAGCCCAGGCAGTGCCAATCCACACGCCAGCGACGACCAGCACGGCCGCCAGTACCACAGTCCCCAACACTATCAATATTGTCTTCACAGTCTTGCCTCCTCCATGTCATCAGAATGGTTTATAATGTTATTACGCCCCATCCGAGATCGTTTGCCTCATCACTTCGTACTCTTCGGGATCAATCTCGCCCCGCGCAAGACGCCTGTCCAGAATGTCACGAGCGCTAGGGTCATGGCCGACCATCGGCGGCGGCTCGTTGGTATGCGGGAACAGGTTCCGCACCAACCAGACACCCAGGGCGATCAAGCCAGCCCAGAAGGCAATCATCAGTAAAAGGCCGAAGCCCATTCCCCAAGCCATCATTATCGTACCTCCCTTGGTGGATCTAGCTCACCAGTGATTCTTTGATCCGTTCGAACTCCTCGCGGTCGATCTCACCGTTGGCATAGCGTCGCCTGAGAATCTCCAGGGGCGTCTCGTCCTTACGGGCGGGCGTCTTCTCGTTGGTGACCAGGCGGCTGACCAGCATAGCCAGACCGCCCAGGATCAGCACCCCGAGGAGGACTGCCAGGATCCCTCCGCCGAACATGTGCGTCCCGAAGGGCTGGCGGAAGCCGCCCATCATGCCGGGACCATACTCGAACGGTGTCCGGCCCCACGTTATGCCGCCCAGGACTAGCCCAACAACTAGCAGCACAATGACAGCTGCCACAAACCCGATCACTACATCTCGCTTTTCCATCGTTTCCGCTCCCTTTTGATTCTCTGACGGCGCAGTCGATCTACTCCGTCCAACTCTCATGGCTGACACCAGTGTAGCAGACCTGGTTAAAGCAAACGTCAAGTCGGTGTAAAGATTTGGTAAAGAAAAAAAAGAGCGACGCCCCCGCCAGAGGCATCGCTCGTGATACTAAGCGGCAAGAGATTCAGGCCACGGGCAATGTAAAGCTGAACACACTCCCCTGGCCGAGGCCATCGCTGGCGGCCTGGATCTGTCCACCGTGCGCCTCGACCAGGTGCTGGGCAATGGTGAGGCCGATGCCGCTACCGCCCCCGGCTCGCGAGCGAGACTTGTCCACGCGGTAGAAACGCTCAAATACGTGGGGTAGGTGATCGGGCGCGATACCAATCCCGGTATCCTGGACAACCAGGAGCACGGCATCGCCCTCGCGGCGGGCGCCAATGGATACTCGGCCCCCTGCCGTCGTGTACTGAAGCGCGTTGCCCACCAGGTTGAGCAGCACCTGACCGATCCTGCCCTCGTCGGCCTGGACGAGCGGGAGACCCGGCGAAACGTCCGTCTCCAGGGCCACCTCCTTGTCCTCGAATTGGCGGCTCAGGCGAGCCACCACCGTTTCGACCAGCCGGGATACGGATGTGGGTCGCAGCGTAAGCTCGAACGCCTTCGCCTCCACCCGGCTCAGCTCCTGCAGGTCGTGGACCAACTGCTGCAGCCGGGCGGCCTCGCGGTGGACCTGCTGGAAGGTCTCCGCCTCTGCAGGGAGCACGCCGTCGATCAAACCCTCCATATAACCCTGGATGGATGATAGGGGTGTGCGTAGCTCATGGGCCACGTTGCCGATCAGCTCAAGGCGCATGGTTTCGGTCTGTTGCAGGCTGGCCGCCATCTGGTTAAAAGCCTGGGCCAACCGGCCCAATTCATCCAGGTCCTCCAGTTTTGCGCTGCCAGACACGCCCACTCGCTCATCATAGTGCCCGCCGGCGACGCGCTGGCTGGCGGCCATCATCTCCTGCACGGGCAACACCACCCGGCGGCTAATGAACAGGCTGAGCACCAACGCCGCCACAAAGGCAGTCAGCATAGCCAGAGCCAGCGCCTCGGTTACGGCATTGCGAAAGTTGGCGAACAAATCCAGCTCCAACTTGTCCGAGTTGGCACCCATCATCGAGGCCATGGCTGCCATATGCCGCTCAAAAGCCGCAGGCACGGCAAACTCCATCGCCGAAGCCACCACCACGGTACCGATCAGGATGACGGCCAGGTACGACAGGAAGAGCTTCCAACTGAGGTGCCGCCGGATCAGACGGAACATCATCACGCCTCCTCGTCGACAAAGCGATAACCCACCCCGCGCACAGTGACGATAAAGCGGTCGCCGCCCAGCTTCTGCCGGATATGGCCAATATGGACATCCACAACCCGTTCCTCGCCGTAATAGTCGTAGCCCCACACCTGCTGCAACAGTTGCTCGCGGCTGAGCACCATGCCGCGATGCTCAGCCAAGGTCTTGAGCAGGTCAAACTCGGTGGTGGTCAGCTCGACTGGCTCGCCGTCGACCCAAGCCTGGCGGCGGCCGGTGTCGATGCGCATGTGGCGAAAGGCCATTATGGTCGCTTCCGCCGTACTGACCTGGCTCTGCAGGCGACGCAGGGCAGCTTTGATGCGGGCTACCAACTCACGGGGGCTGAATGGCTTGGTCAGATAGTCGTCGGCCCCGACCGACAGGCCGACGATCTTGTCAGTTTCTTCTGATCGGGCGGTGAGCAAGATGACATACACGTCCGACTCGCGGCGCAACCGGGTCAGGACTTCGATGCCGTCCATGCCCGGCAGCATCACATCCAGCACAACCAGGTCGGGCTTGAGGACTCGCGCTGCCTTGAGGCCCGATGGGCCGTCCATCGCCGTATGGACTTCCAAGCCCTCCTGACGCAGATAGGCTGTTACCAGATCGACGATACTCTGCTCGTCATCAACCACCAGAATCTTGCGGCTCGACACCTTTATTCCCTTCCCGGTGATAGGATGCGATCCCATGAAAACGGTAGTCACTTGCCAGAGGTAGATGGTACACCACGTTCTTGCCCCTGTCAAATCGTCCGACAACAGCAAGGCAGTGAGGGGTACTAAGGAACAAGCCCTGTTCCCATGAGAACGGCTCCCTGTGAGATGGTGAGCAGGTGCTGGGGCGCATGTTGAGCATACCTGCCGTCCAGAGACAAACGCAGGCCTTCCCCAGGACGCAGCCCGCTCTGTGCTCACAACACGGTCTTGCGCAGACGTACAATCTGTGCTAGACTTTTGTATGTGAGACGGTGTCCCACGACTTCTTTG
>Ga0068714_10005730_pt1 | contig 13027 bp, 12 predicted proteins | sample MTBNYHSulfiMetaG_FD_62988 | JGI IMG/M metagenome (GOLD analysis project Ga0068714, IMG submission 62988) | Enrichment culture microbial communities from rom New York Harbor, USA that are MTBE-degrading - MTBE-NYH (New York Harbor Sulfidogenic)... | ecosystem: Environmental > Aquatic > Marine >... | reverse complement strand
CTTCATTGTAGCAATCGAAGCAGCTATTGACCTGGCGAATCATTTGATTTCACGGAAAGGATTTAGGGCTCCTGAGGATTACGCCGATACCTTCAGGGTTCTAAAAGAAGCGGGCGTGATAGAACCTAATTTCGCTTTAGAGCTCGAGAAAATGGCTCGCTTTCGAAACCGGCTGGTGCACAGGTATTGGGATGTGGATGTGAAAGAGGTATGGAGGATTCTTCAAGACAAAGTGGGTGATTTTGAGGAGTACGTAACCCAGACCGGGTCCTACATCGCCTCAGAGGGGGAAATGAGGAAGGAAAATGAAACAGAGGGATCGACCCCCACAAAATATTCTGGAAGGAATTCATCCGGGAAGTGCTCTGATGATAAAGGATGAAGGGCCCGAGATCACCCTTCGCGCTCTTTGCCCTATGCTGGTTCGCTTAGGATTCCTTTGCTCGGCATAGCGGAAGGTGAAGCGGGCAATCCTGAACTCCGAACCCTGAACTTGGAATTTTGAATTTTGTTCAATAACCCAAAAACCCAACAACGTGCCCGGGAACTTTACCGATTTTAGCGGTTTGAGCGACTTCATCGAATTCAACGGTTTCAACGATTTGAGCGGCTTCAAGGAAATAACTATCAAAAGTAACCAACGTCCCTGAGGCCTTTACTTAAAAAACGAAAGATTTAAATATGACTATATACACGCCGGAATCCTCACTGCGACATCCTGGGCGCACAATTGCTCAGATGTTCTCGGACCTGCTGGATAGCCGTGAACTGGCCTGGCAATTGGCAGTTCGAGATATCCGAGCCCAATACCGCCAGACCGCACTTGGCCTGCTTTGGGCATTTATCCTCCCGTTGGCGCATACCCTTACCTGGATATTCCTTAATGGAACGGGGATCATCGCTGTAAGAGAAACCCATCTACCCTATCCGGTTTATGTTTTCACCGGAACCATGCTATGGGCCATATTCATGGATGCGATCAATGCTCCCCTCCAGCAAACCATCGCGTCCAAACACATGCTGGCCAAGATTAATTTTCCCCGAGAAGCCCTCGTTGTTTCAGGTATATACCAAACATTATTCAACGGTGGAATCAAGATTGTTCTCTTGCTTGGCACCCTGATTATTGTGGGCATTTATCCAGGATGGGGGCTCCTGTGCTTCCCGATCGGCGTCTTTTCACTGATTCTGGCCGGCACAGCCCTGGGGCTCCTGATCACCCCTGTCGGTGTTCTTTACACAGATGTGGGCAAGTCCCTGCCACTGCTGCTGCAATTCCTGATGTACTTGACACCGGTTGTATTTCCCATGCCTACCAGCGGAATTGCCGAGACCTTATTCACACTGAACCCCATGACTCCGCTTATTCTGACCGCCAGAGACTGGCTGACCGGGTTTCCGCCCGAGCACCTATCGTTTTTCTTTGTGGTCAACGGGCTTGTTATGGTCCTGCTTGTGGTCGTATGGATTGTTTACCGGGCAGCCATGCCCATTCTGATTGAGAGGATGAGTGCCTGAAGCAATGAGCGAAACCCTTGTTAGAGTGGAGAACGTCTCCAAGAAATTCTGCCGGGATCTGAAAAAATCTCTGTGGTACGGCTTGAAGGACCTAGGGGGAGAGCTTCTGCCCAAACGGAATGACAAGGACAGAGAATTGCGGCCGGAGGAGTTCTGGGCGGTCAATGATGTCAGCTTTGAACTGAAGCGAGGGGAGTGCCTTGGACTCATCGGCCGAAACGGCGCCGGCAAAACCACCCTTCTACGCATGCTCAACGGCCTGATCAAACCGGACAAGGGCCGGATCGAGATGCGGGGACGGGCAGGCGCCCTTATCGCCCTAGGGGCGGGTTTCAATCCGATATTGACCGGTCGGGAGAACATTTATGTCAATGCCGCGATTTTGGGCCTCAGCAAGAAAGAGACAGACAAGAAGTATGAGGAGATCGTGGACTTCGCTGAACTGTGGGAATTCATCAATGCACCGGTGCAGAGTTATTCGAGTGGCATGCAGGTGAGGCTTGGATTTGCTGTGGCGGCAGTGCTGATTCAGCCGGAAGTCTTACTCCTGGATGAGGTTCTGGCGGTGGGAGATCTAAGCTTTAAGCAGAAATGCATGCATGTAACGGAAAAAATGCTTGATAAGTCCGCCGCAATCTTTGTATCTCACAGCATGATGAACATCGCCAGGATTGCATCGCACGTTATGGTTTTGTCTGATGGAAGGAGCATTTATTTCAGCAAAGATGTATTATCTGGAATTAATCAGTATTTTTCAGGAATTGGAGATGCACGTGCCACATGTTTTCAGGATACAGGTGTAGAATTTATTGATATGCGCATAGGAAGTCCTGCTCCATCCAAAACGGAACTGAATACATCATACCAGATCATAGCATTTGGTGAGCCATTAACCATTGAACTGAAAATGGCTGTTGCGAAACGTTATCAGGGACTGACTGCAAGCATTGCCTTCTATGACAGAGAGATGCGTCCTGCAGCCGAAGTTTACTCAGGAAATAGCAACTTCAAAATAATCAATAATAGGGGGATCATTCGAATTGAAATATTGATTCATGAAATCCTTTTCAATCCTGGCGTTTATTCCTTGGACCTTGCCGTTTGGGCGGGGCATTTGCATTTGATCTTGAAATACAAATCGGTCAGACAGATTCAGGTGGTCGGATCCAATATGAGGGTGGGCATTAATCAGATCAAAGCCCGCTGGGTGCAGCATGAATGATATGAAAAGAAACTTCAACATGTGCCGGCCGTGGATTATTGCAGAGGTGGGCCAAGCCCATGAAGGCTCGCTTGGAATTGCGCACTCCTTCATTGACGCTATAGCCGACGTTGGTGCGGATGCCGTCAAATTTCAAACGCACATCGCAAAAGAGGAGAGTACCCTGGATGAATCTTTTCGCGTCGAGTTTTCCCAGCAAGATGCGACGCGTTACGCTTACTGGAAGAGGATGGAGTTCACAACGGAGCAATGGAAAACGCTGGCAGCGCATGCACATGCCAGAGGTTTGATGTTTTTGAGTTCGGCATTTTCGGTGGCTGCGGTTCATATGTTGTCTATAGTTGGGGTGGATGCCTGGAAGGTCGGTTCTGGGGAAGCTCTGGAATATGCCGTACTTGATGCAATGTTGAAGGCGGGAGGGCCAATAATTGTAAGTACCGGCATGTGCCGCTGGACTGAGATGGATGCTATCGTTAAACGCTTGCAGTCCGCTCAGGCAGAATTCGTTTTGATGCAGTGCACAAGCCGCTATCCAACAGCATTCGAAGAGGTTGGCCTGAACCTTCTGACTGAAATGCAAGCCCGTTATCAGTGCCTGGTCGGGCTGTCCGATCACACAGGTACGCCATATCCTGCCCTGGCGGCCCTGTCGCGCGGTTGCACAGCGGTGGAGATTCATGTCACCTTCGACCGCGGAATGTTTGGGCCGGACGCTTCAGCTTCTGTAACCTTTGACGAACTGGCGTTGATCACTGCTGCACGCAACGCATTCACAGCAATGGACGCCAATCCTGTGGATAAGGACGCGGCGGCGGAGCGCATGGCCGACATGCGCAGCCTTTTCAGCAAGAGCCTGGCTCCAAAGACGGCCCTGTTTCGCGGCACGCGGCTTACTCAGGATATGTTGACTCTGAAAAAACCCGGAACAGGTATTCCTGCCGGGGATATGGCGCGAATTCTCGGGCGCCGTCTCAGGCATGACGTCGTCCCTGATCGCCTTTTACGATGGGAAGATCTGGATGCCTAGAAAAAAAGTTTGTGTGGTAGTCAACAGCCGGGCCAATTACGGACGCATAAAGAGTTTTCTGTCGGCCGTTCAGAAACATCCTGATCTGGAACTGCAGCTCATTGTTGGAGCTTCTGCAATGTTGTACCGTTTCGGGTCAGTAATCGACTTTATCCGCGAGGACGGCTTTGAACCGGCCAGCGTGGTCTACTCCATTGTTGAAGGCGAAACCCCTTCCACCATGGCCAAATCCACCGGGCTTGGCATCCTCGAACTGGCCACTCAGTTTGAAAACCTAAAGCCGGATGTGGTTTTAACTGTAGCTGACCGCTTTGAAACTATGGCCACCGCCGTGGCAGCAAGCTATATGAATATTCCATTGGCCCACACGCAAGGGGGTGAGTTGACTGGTTCAATTGACGAGTCTGTCAGGCATGCAATCACGAAACTTGCGCATATTCACTTTCCTGCCACAGAGCGGGCCCGAAGAGTACTTGAGCGAATGGGTGAAAACCCGGCGACCATATTTGTAACAGGCTGCCCGGCCATAGATTTGGCCGCTCAAACCTGCATGGAGAAATGTGATAATCTTTTCCAAAAATATGGCGGCACCGGGAGGCAACTGGACTGGGACAGACCATTTCTCCTGGTGATGCAGCATCCCGTGACCACTGAATACAGAGAAGCCTTTGAGCAAACCAGTCAAACCCTGGATGCGGTCATGCGCACCGGCATCCAGGCAGTCTGGTTCTGGCCTAACGTTGACGCAGGAGCTGACGCAGTTTCCAAGAGTTTACGAATGTTTATTGCGCAAAACGGGAACGCGCCCTTTCATTTCTACCGAAATTTCTCACCGGAAGATTACGTTCGCCTGCTCAATCGCTGTTCGTGTATCGTGGGCAACTCTTCCAGCGGCATCCGGGAGGGAGCTTTTCTCGGAACCCCGTGTGTCAACGTCGGCACCCGCCAGAATCAGAGAGAACGCGGCGAGAATGTCATGGATGTGGAGCATGACGCCGATGCTATTTTCAGTGCCATCATGAAACAGGTAACACACGGCAAGTACCAGCAAAACAGTCTTTACGGCGACGGGCAGGCTGGCGAGAAAATAGCTGAGATTCTGGCTGAGAACCACATCGACATTCGAAAGCAGTTCTACAATGGCCGGTAACAGGACAAAGCACGGCAGCGTTCCGGAATTCGACGCCAACTGGAAAAGCAGAAAAGAAAGCACTTACAATCACTGGACCAAGCACAGGCCGCATAATCAGATTCAGTTGGCCTTCCGCAGGCATTGGCTGTTGTTCCAAGAAATGATGCACGGTAGGGGCTATACAAGCTGCCTTGAGGTCGGTTGCGGGCGGGGCAGCATATCGAGCTATTTTGCAGAAAACGGTTTTCACTGCACCCTTCTTGATTCTTCTATCAGTGTTCTGGCTACGGCCAAGGCTATTTTTGCCACCAATGGGCACCACGCCAATTTCGTCCATGGCGACGCCCTGGCGATGCCTTTTAGGGATGGATGTTTCGATGTGGTGGTGAGCATAGGATTGCTGGAGCATTTCCAGGATATTCAGACGCCCGTTTTCGAGCAGTTCAGGGTGTCAAGACCCGGAGGTATGATCATAAGTTACATTGTTCCCGAGCGACCTGACAACATCCAGCGGTATTTCAATTGGTTGAATAGAATTCTGGGTGTTGGGGCTGGTTCTTTCAATCGGCACAAAAAAGATCCCGCGGCAAAGACTGAAATCTATCGGTCTGATTATCGCTCCGAGCGTTATCTGTCTCTCGTCCAAAAATTGGCTGCCCGGAATATCGTGGTAACGGGCGTCTACCCCCTTCCCATGATTTCGCATTCGCCGGAGTTTCCCTTTTCGTTGCTGCCTCCTCCGGTTGAAAGAGTATTAACGCGTATTTTCGAAATGGTTCTTATGGTCAGAAAATCTCTTTACAAGAGAAATCCGTGGCTATGTGATGAGAAATTCGGCCAGGCTTTTCTGGTGGCTTGCAAGAAAGGCAACTGATGTTTGTACTGGGTGTCATACCTGCACGGGGTGGATCCAAAAGCATCCCCAACAAGAATATTGCGACACTCGCTGGGAAGCCTCTGATAGCGCATACCATCGAAACAGCCCTCGGCTGTAAAGTTTTAAACGACCTGATCCTCTCAACTGATTCGCCGATTATAGCCCATTGCGCGGCCCAATATGGGCTTCTTGCGACCGACTTGCGGCCCCCCGAGCTGGCTACAGACACGGCGAGAAGCATTGATGTGGTGCTTTATGAGCTGCAGAAATATGAACGCGATCACAGTACGGTGGTAAATCTTGTTGTTCTCCTGCAGCCAACTGCTCCCATGCGCACGGCAAAGGATATTGATCAGGCTCTGGAGATATTTTTTCGTTCTAGCGCGGACTCACTTGTCAGTGTCTATGAAGCAAGTTTCGTCCATCCGAGTATCATGTATTACATGGAGGACGGGAGGCTCAGTCCTGTTCTTCGAGAAGGGAGGCAGCTTGAGAGGCGACAGGAGTTCAAGCCGGTGTTCGTGCGTAACGGCTCTTTGTATATTGTAAAAAGGGCATTAATACTTGAGAAGAAAACCCTGGTTTGTGCCAATCCGGCGGCATATATCATGCCGCGGGAAAGATCCCTAAATATCGACGAGCCATATGATCTGGAGTTGGCTGAGTGGATGATGAGACGCTATGTCTAGGAACAAGGACCTTCGCATTCTCAATCTGGAGCCACATGGATACAGCCTGAAAGCTAGATCCCTTCTGGAGAGTTTGGGGCAGGTAGATAATGGTCCATTAGACCGATCTGCCTTGTTGGAAAGAATCAAATACTACGATGTCCTCCTTGTGCGCCTGGGCCATAAGATCGACGCTGCGGTTCTGGCCGCGGCGCCGCGCCTCAGAACAATCGTCACAGCAACCACGGGTCTGAACCATATTGCCGTCGATGAAGCTGCAAATCGTGGCATCATGGTGTTGTCCCTTGCCGGCGCCAAAGAGTTTTTGGAAAGTGTTTATGCCACCGCCGAGCACACATGGGCTTTGCTTCTCGCTTTGACCCGAAACATCCCTCAGGCCATTGGTCACGTTCTCTCTGGGGGATGGGAGCGTGATGAGTTCAAGGGTGTCGAACTGCATGGCCGAACTCTGGGGATCATCGGACTCGGCCGACTCGGCCTCAAAGTGGCAAGCTACGGCATGGCCTTCGGCATGAAGGTAATCGGTTATGATATGAAGAAGGCTGCCGGTTTTTTAGAAGGGGCGGCAATGGTGGGCTGGGAGCAAGTCTTGTCGAAATCAGATGTCATTAGCATCCATGCCAACTACACGCCCGAGAATCAGGGCATGATCGGACGGGCAGAAATATCTGCAATGAAAAAAGGCGCATTTTTGATCAACACCGCCCGGGGAGAATTGATCGACGAAGATGCCGTGTTGGAGGGACTTGTCAGCGGTCATTTAGGAGGTGCGGCTCTGGATGTGCTTTGCGGTGAAAATGCGGGCTGGGAAAAATCAGCACGCCTCTTGGACTGTGCGCGAAAAAAAGGTAATTTAATCATTACTCCGCATATCGGTGGTTGCACTTTTGAGTCGATGGAGAAGACCGAGCTTTTCATGGCAGATAAGTTATTGCGGCACTATGAAAAGGTGATGTGAGAATGGATATCTACAATCTGAGCGAAAAAGATACACGAGACTTTCTTCAACAATCCGGTGTTATCAACATTATGGAGATGGGGCATCAAGACGAAATTCAGCCAAAATGGGATGACCTGGCAAGATTGTATAAACTTGTTTATGAACGCAAGCCATTTCAAATTCTTGAGTTTGGGTCCGGATTTTCGACAGTGGTCATGGCCTCTGCACTGAAACGCACCTGGGATGAATACAACGCTCTTCTGGCCGGGCAACCAGACCAAGAAGCACGCTACGAACAGCCTTGCATAGTTTCAATAGAATCCTCTGAAAAGTGGCGTAAGAATACCTGGACAAAAATCGTAAAGGCCGGTCTTGCAGCTTTCGCAGAGATTGTTTTGTCGAGGGTGAGAGTGGCTGAATATCAGGGCCAGGTCTGCCACTTTTACGATGACCTTCCTGATGTTGTGCCTGATTTTGTTTATCTTGATGGTCCGGATCCCTCCACAGTAGAAGGAAATATAAGCGGGTTATCCTTCTCAAACCCGAAAAGAACAGTCATGTCTGCTGATCTCCTAAAGTACGAATCGACACTCCTCCCGGGCTTTTTTATGCTTGTAGACGGGCGGACCAATAACGCACGATTCCTCCAAAGAATGCTGAAGCGTATCTATATCTGTTGAGTACCACCCCCACGCTGATGTGACCACTTTTGAATTGACAGAACCACGGCTGGGCCGGAAGAACCTCTTTGGATGGGAAGCATATAACACATAATATAAGGTGAAGTCAGACATTTATGATGAGTTGTAGAGCATTAAAACACTATTCCTTTACAGATATGAGATCCTAGGAGATGTTACAGAGACTATTTTCTAAATTGCTTTTTTTGCCGGTCGAAACAACAGCCCGTGAGCTGGATGCAAAAGTATTGCTTGCACATGTAGCATTAGAAAAAGGGTATGTTGTCTTTTTAGGGCCGAAATGGCATGTCCAAACAGAAGCCTTGAAATATGGTGATGGGATATATTTGAACAAAGACCATTCACCACTTTCTTATGATCAATTGAAGTCTCTTTTTGATGCTGGAGTCGGCATTACAACCCTGGATGAGGAAGGGCTTGTCTGGCATTCAGCATTAGAGTACAAGAAACGCATCGATCCCCGGGTACTCGACATCAGCCTTGCCGTGTTTACCTGGGGCCAGCGTCAGTATGACACCATATTAGAAGCTTCACCAGAACATGTTGAAAAACTTCATATTGTTGGAAATCCCCGCTTCGACATTCTTCACAAGAGATATTTGCCATACATTAAATATCTGGCAGCTAAACACCCCATACCCGCTGCAGATTATATTTTGATTAATACAATGTTTGCAGCAGGAAATTGGAATCCTCTTTTATATGGAACTTCTTCATACATTGAACATCAGCACAGCAGAGGAAAAATAGTCGCAGAGAAAGATTTGCCATTTTATACGGGTAAAGTTGCTTACTCGTCTCTTCTCTTCGATGTCTATTCATCCCTTTTGAAAAGCATCAGTCAGGCTTTGCCTGACTTGCGTTTTATTCTTCGGCCTCATCCCGATGAAAACCATGAACGTTGGCGTAAGGTGTTTGCTTCTACGCCAAACGTCCACGTTATTTATAGTGGTAGTGCGATTTATTGGATGTTATATGCAAAAGCGTTGATTTATACTGGATGCACCACCGGGATTGAGGCATGGGCCATGAACAAACCAACATTTCGCTTTAACCCTTTGCCGGATTCAGAATACGAACCATCACTGCCCAATAAGTTCGGAAGGAGTGTGACCACAGAAGACAAGTTGATTAAGGAAATTCGGTCTCTTTTTGAAGGAACAAGCGCGACGCGGGTCGAGATCGATCATGAGTATGCGCAGAGTTATATCGCAAATGTTTTCACGGCAGACGCTTCCGTAAATATTATCAGGGTACTCGATTGTTTCACAAGTGATAATTTAGTCCAATCGTGCAAAATATCTACACCGCATGAGCAGGTATCTCAAACGGTGTCGCCTTTACATCTTATCAAACATGCATTCAGAAAGATTAAGAAGTCTATAAAGCTTACGCAGGAAGATGATCCTGTCGCACATCAGATAGCACAGGTTAGACTGCAAAAGTTTGCTGGAATTTCTATGAAAGATATTGAGTGGCGATTATCATGCCTGGATACAATTATCAGCAAGGTGGCGAGAAAACGGTTGGTTTCGGAGGTTGCGTCGAATACTTTCAGAATACGGAATATCTGATTGACTGATTCAGAACCTTTAGCAATGTGCGTCCTTCTCAAAGCGTTTACAAGTTTCAAATATATTTTATTTTGAAGATGTATTTTGTGATTTCAATGATCCTAACCAGCATAAAGCGTCATGTTCCTGGTCCCATAAAGCGTGCTGTTGGTAATCTTTTATTACGCGTGAATTATTCCAGTGACTGTAAAGGGGATTTAAATTTACCGAGTTGCACTCTTTCGGAACCTGGCGCCCATTGTTTTTTTGGCTACTATGATATCTCTCCTTTTTCAGCAAGTGAGCAATTGTTGTTGGCTACACAAACTACAACAGCACTCAGGACGCCACGTGCTGATGATGAACTTGCGGTTGGATTTTATGATTTAACAGCTGAGAAACGCGAGTTTCAGAAAGTTGGAACTACAGAAACGTGGTGTTGGCAGCAAGGCTGTCGGTTGAGATGGGATCCGGCAGCACCGGATACACGAATCATCTACAATAAAATGACGGATGGACAATATGGTTCGGTGATCCAGGATATCCGCACAGGTCAGGTTGAACATAAGTCATCCTTCAGCCTTTATGATCTCGCATCCGATGGTGAACACGGGCTGACTCTTAACTTCTCGCGGTTGCAGCGTTTACGTCCCGGATATGGGTATGTGAACCTTCCTGATGATTCCAAATTTGATTATTGTCCTCATGATGATGGGGTATGGCTGGTTGACCTTCAGAATGACCAGAAAAAGTTACTCTTTTCCCTTTTAGAACTTGCTGCAATATCACCCCACACAAGTATGAAAAACTCGCAACATTACGTTAACCATCTCTCTTTTAATCCGTCAGGGAGGGAATTTCTTTTTTTGCATCTATGGGTTGATGAAAATAATAGGAGGTATTCGCGCTTATTTACGTCTGACCAAAAGGCTGGTCGCTTAAATTTGCTAAATAACACCGGATTGGTATCTCACTACACATGGCTGTCAGATGAGAGATTGTTAATAGTTACTCGAGTTACCTCGCTCGGAAAATTGCGTTACGTTTTGTATCATTATATTAATGGTTTTGAAGGGATTACTGGCGATGATCACCTTATCGGCGATGGTCATCCTACTTTTATCGGCAATGGGAAACAAATTGTCACTGACACTTATCCAGATGAGTTCCGCAATCAGAATATCTTATTGTATAATAGAGAAACAAACACAATTAGAGTAATCCAAAGGTGTTATGTGCCACCGGAATACACCGGAGAGGTACGCTGTGATTTGCACCCGCGCACTTCCCCTTCAGGAAAGCTGTTGTGTGCAGACGTCGTGGTTGATGGTCGACGAGCTATGCAAGTATTTGATATCTCTTGCATCCAAATCTGAGTGAATAATGCGAAGTAATATAGACAATGTTGATCGAGTGTTCCGCCTTGCTCGTTTATGGTCAAACAAGGAATTGCGCAAGATTGATCATCTTTTTTTGGGCGACGTAGTGAATGTTTCAGCTGGGGAAAATATTGACAAAGAAGGTGGTTCCTATGATCAATATTTTTCAAACAAGCGCAGCTTTCATCTAACAAATTGTGCTCCAGGTGAATACCGTGGTTTTGAGGGAAGAGAAAATGAGCATTTGGTTGACTTGTCGAAAGAAGTGCCGACCAACCTGGTTGGCCGTTATGATGTAGTTTTTAATCATACTGTTTTAGAACATGTTTTTGATTTTCGGAAGGCTTTCCGTAATCTGTGCTTGCTATCTAAGGATATCGTTATTGCTGTTGTTCCTTTTGCACAGATGCAACACGATACGGAAGCGTACCAGGATTTTTGGCGATTCTGCCCCGCGGGACTTCGGGGCTTGTTTTCTGAAAATGGGTTAGAAGTGATTTATGAATCATGTAACGAGGATGCAAATTCTGCTGTGTACCTTTTTTTTGTAGGCTCTCGTTACGCTGATGAATGGCGCGATAAAATGCCACCGTATCAAAAGATCTCCAATGCTGGCATCTGGGTTGGTTACGTCCCATCCCCACCCGAAAGTCGCATTGGACGTTTAAGATTGAAAATCGCTTTATGGCTTGTGGGGAAGCATAATCCTGCGTCATATCGTTCCCATTATGAATCATATCAATAAAATAGTCACAGTCATCATCCGCTCGGTGGAAGAACGTACTGAGCAACTTTGTCATGAACTAATTCTCTCCCAGGGCGTTGAACCTACAAATGTTGTAATCGTCAGAGAAGCACCGTTTTCATCCGCACTTCGTAAGTCATTTAAGATTGGGATCGAAAGAGGCTCAGTCTGGACCATATGCGTAGATGCCGATCTCCTGCTGCGCCCTGATTCCATAAGGCAAATGTTGCAATTAGCTGATGATCTGGAAGAAAGTGTTTTTGAAATACAAGGGTACATTTTAGACAAGTTTTTTGGAGGCCCTCGAATGGGCGGGATTCACCTTTACCGAAGCAACTTATTATCGAAAGCATTATCATGCATGCCGGATGAAGATTGTGATATCCGCCCGGAATGTCAGACCCTACAAATCATGCAATCGAAAGGCTATCGCTGGATATCCGTTCCCTATATCGTCGGATTGCACGATTTTGAGCAGTATTATAGGGATATTTTTCGAAAATGTTTCGTTCAGGCGCACAAGCATGAGGACCTGGCAGACCTTTTTCTTTCCATCTGGCGGAGTGGCGTCAGAGATGACATGGATTATTGGGTTGGCTTGCAGGGCTTTGCGGGAGGGATCGCCCACCACGCAGATGTACGTATTGATATTCGGCAGGAGTTTTTACAGAAAGGTTTTGAGGAATTACAAATTGGGGAAAAAGAACCTTTAAGGCCCGGTCAAGTTACTCCAGATAGTGTTGAAAATATCATTAAGACGTGGATCGAGCCGGAATTGTATCAGAAAAAATTTCCAACAAAGATGGGATTGATTCCGCAACCATCTATGAAGGACAACTTGTCAAGACAATTCAAACAACTGGGGCCTATCAGGATAATTCCCTATTCGTTTGGTTGGCTGTTGAACCGTATTGGGGATAGACTTAAAAAATAGAACAGCGAGCTTTGCATGACCTATCGAGAATTGTCTTGTTGATAATTTCCAAATGTGGGGTTTGGAAGTGGGGAAAAAAGTGAGGGACAGGAATAGGGTGAAAATAGCAAGTGTATGTAAGGCCTTAAGAAAACCTCATGGGATCTCCGCGAGTAAACATGGCTAAGCTGCTGAAGATGCGCGATAATAAGCCTCAGCCATGGCTTTTAATGATCGTTGAACTGTGGTTTAGAAAGGTGCTTGATCGAGCAAGTGGCGGGCAAAGAATTTGATACAGATGCCTATCCGGGCAAACCGAAGATTCTTTTCA
>Ga0068714_10005729_pt1 | contig 13028 bp, 9 predicted proteins | sample MTBNYHSulfiMetaG_FD_62988 | JGI IMG/M metagenome (GOLD analysis project Ga0068714, IMG submission 62988) | Enrichment culture microbial communities from rom New York Harbor, USA that are MTBE-degrading - MTBE-NYH (New York Harbor Sulfidogenic)... | ecosystem: Environmental > Aquatic > Marine >... | reverse complement strand
ATGGTGGTGGACGGCAAGTACTACGACCACGTCACTCCGGAGTCGGCCCTCAAGGTCCTGAGCGCTCTGCCGGCAGAGAAGGGCTCGGCGGGCCCCGAGGAAAAGGAGTCCTAAGTGATCGCTACCGCGGAGAGACTCATTCACAACCCCGTCGAGCTGGACGCCTGGCGGGACAAGGTCAACAAGGCCAAGAAGAGCCACAGCCGCTCGGTTCGGGTCTGCATCGGCACCGGCTGCGCGGCCAAGGGCAGCCGCAGGCTCTACGAGCTGTTCTGCGAGGCGGCGCAGGAGGCGGCGAAACACAACGGGAAGAGCGTCAAGGTCCAGGCCAAGTGCGTGGGCTGCCACGGGTTGTGCGAGCGGGGCCCGATCGTGGTGATCGAGCCGGAGGGGATCCTGTACCAGCTGGTGGAGGAGCCCGACGTGGCCGAAATCTTCCGCGAAACCGTCCTGGGCGGCCGGGTTGTGGAACGGCTGCTCTACGAGGATCCGGCGAGCAAGACCAGGGCCAGGAAGGCCGAGGAGATCCCCTTCTACCGGGTTCAGAAGCGGATCGTCCTGGAGCAGAACGGGCTGATCGATCCCACCAGCATCGACGACTACATCGCCGCGGGCGGGTACGCCGCCCTGGCCAAGGCCCTGACGACCATGGAGCCGGAGGCGGTAATCGAGCAGGTGGAGATTTCCGGCCTCCGGGGCCGGGGTGGGGGCGGCTTCCCCACCGGGCGCAAGTGGCGCAGCTGCCGGGAGGCGTCCTCTGTGGATGGCCGGCGGTACGTGATCTGCAACGGCGACGAAGGGGACCCCGGTGCCTTCATGGACCGCTCGGTCATGGAGGGCAACCCCCACTCGGTGCTCGAGGGGATCACGATCGGGGCCTACGCGGTGGGCGCCACCCACGGCTACATCTATGTCAGAAACGAGTATCCCCTGGCCGTCGAGCACCTCAAGGGGGCCATCGCCCAGGCGCGGGAGTACGGCCTGCTGGGGGAGGACATTCTGGGCAGCGGGTTTTCCTTCGACATCCGCATCAACCGGGGGGGCGGGGCCTTCGTGTGCGGGGAGTCCACGGCCCTGATGGCCTCCCTGGAGGGGCGCACCGGCGAGCCCCGGGCCAAGTACATCCACACGGTGGAGAGCGGCCTCAAAGAGAGCCCGACGGTCCTGAACAACGTGGAGACCTGGGCCAACATCCCCCACATCGTCCGGGAAGGGGGCAAGTGGTTCGCCTCCATCGGCACCGAGGGCTCCAAGGGCACCAAGGTCTTCAGCCTGGTCGGCAAGATCGAGAATACCGGGCTGGTCGAGGTGCCCATGGGCATCAGCTTGCGGGAGATCATCGAAACCATCGGCGGCGGGGTCAAGGACGGCAAAGCCTTCAAGGCCGTGCAGACCGGCGGCCCCTCGGGAGGATGCATCCCGGCTGCCCACCTGGACGCCCCGGTGGACTTCGACGAGCTTACCCGCCTGGGCTCCATGATGGGCTCCGGCGGCATGATCGTCATGGATGAAGAGACCTGCATGGTCAGCGTGGCCAAGTACTTCTTCGGCTTCCTGAAGACCGAGTCCTGCGGCAAGTGCACCCCCTGTCGCGAAGGCATCGCCCAGGCGCTGCACATCCTCGAGCGCATCACCCATGGGGAGGGTGAGCCTGCGGACATTCCCAAGCTGGAAGCCCTCGCGGAGCTGCTCGCTGAGGCCTCTCTCTGCGCCCTGGGAAAGACCGCGGCCAACCCGGTGCTCTCCACCCTCAAGTACTTCCGGGATGAATACGAAGAGCACATCACCCGCAAGCGTTGCCCGGCCAAGGAGTGCAAGGGCCTGTTCCTGTACGAGATCGACCCCGAGGTGTGCACGGGGTGCGGCATCTGCCGCAAAGCCTGCCCGGTGGAGGCCATCACCGGGGAGCGCAAGGTGGCCCACGTGATCCACCAGGAGATCTGCACCAAGTGCGGCACCTGCTATGAAAAGTGCCCCTTCGGGGCGATCAACAAGGTCTAACCATGAAGGTCCATGAGGAGGTAGAGCGGTGCCAACCGTAACGATAGAGGGCAAGCAGGTCACGGTGCCGCGGGATGCGACGATCCTGCAGGCGGCGCACCGGGCCGGCGTCTGGATCCCGACGCTTTGCCATAAGCCGGGGATAGATCACACTGCGGCCTGCCGGATCTGCATGGTGGAGGTGTGGGCGGCCGCCGCCGCAGGCGACGCCGGGGCCGGGCCTGCGGGACCCGGCCGTATGGTCACCGCCTGCAACTACCCGGTGCGACGGGACATCACGGTGGACGTGGGCGGCGAGCGGGCCACCCGCATCCGCCGGGGGGTCATGGAGCTGCTCCTGGCCCGTTCCCCGGAATCCGAGGAGCTGCGGGAGCTTGCCGCCCGCATGGGGGTGGCCGGGACTCCGTTCCCGAGCGTAACCGAGAGCCAGCGCAACTGCATTCTCTGCGGGCTGTGCGTGACCGTCTGCGAGGAAGCCATCGGCGCCAGCGCCATCGGCTTCGCGGGCCGCGGCGTGGATCGGGCCGTGGCGGCGCCCTTCCGCCAGGCCTCGGAGGCCTGCATCGCCTGCGGGGCCTGCGCGGCGGTCTGCCCGGTGGGCACGATTCAGGTGCGCATCCATGCCGATACCGCCGAGGCGGAGATCTCGCCCTTCAAGAGCCGCTCCAAGCTCCTCGTGTGCGAGGAGTGCGGGGTGCGCCTGGTCAGCGTGCCGGTGGCCCAGGCCATGAGCGACAGGGTCAGGTTCGACTGGGAGCAGTTCCGGGCCCTCAGCCGCTTGTGCCCCGTGTGCCGGAGAAAGCACGCCGCGGCTTCTCTGGGTGCCGTGGCCGCCAAGGCCGGCCCTCGTGAATCCCTGGAATCAATAATCATTAACAATAGAGCGTAGGAAAGGAGCCAGAAGGTTATGTCGAAGATCATTGCCACTGCAGCGATCCGCGGAGCCCACGCCATGGTGGCTCGGGCGGAGGAAGATCTCCACAAGCTGATCGAGAAGAAGGGTAAGGACAGTCCTGTCGCGTACCCGAACACGGCGTACTACCTGCCGATCATGCTGCTGTTTCTGGGCCAGAAGGTGCAGAAGCTCGGCGATCTGGAGGAATCCCTCCAGGAGGCCAGAAAGCTTCTCGGGCGCATTCCCGAGAAGGAGATCTGGCTCCCCTACCTTGGCGAAACCCTGGATTCCGGAGTGGCCACCCTGATCGCCGAGGAGACGATCGAGAGCCTGAAGTACGTGAACGGATCCAACCCGGTCGAGGGGATCTGGCTCGGGTTCACCGGTGACAACATCCTGCGCCAGCAGGGCATCAAGCTCGTGGACGGGCGTATGCCCGGCTTCGTGGCCATCGCCGGCTGCACCAAGAAGAACAGCGAGGCCGTGGAGCTGGTCCAGGGCTTCCAGTCCCGCAACATCCTCGTCTTCATGGCGGGCCACACCAACGGCAAGGCCATCGCCGAGCAGCTCGCCGAGGAAGGCGTGGAGATGAGCTGGGACACCTTCACGGTGCCCTACGGCAAGGAGATCACCGCGGCAATCCACGCCCTGAACTTTGCGGCCCGCTCGGCCATGACCTTCGGCGGGGTCGAGGCCGGGGACCTCAAGGCGGCCAAAGAGATCCTGATGTACAACAAGGAGCGGGTGTACGCCTTCGTCATGGCCCTCGGCGCCGACAGCAAGGCCAAGGGGCTGGACGACGGGCAGCTGATCACCGACGAGAAGTACGCCACCGCGGCCGGGGCCATCAACTTCGGCTTCCCGGTCATCGCGGACGTGGCGATTCCGCAGATCCTGCCCACCGGCATCTGCACCTACGAGCACGTGATTTCGGGCATCAAGCTCGAGGAGATCATCAACCGGGCCGTCGAGCTGCGCGGCCTGACTATCAAGCTCGAAGAGATCCCGATCCCAGTGCCCTTTGGCGCGGGTTTCGAGGGCGAGCGGGTGCGCAAGGAGGACATGCACGTCCAGTTCGGGGGCAAGTACACCGACGCCTTCGAGCTCCTGCGCATGAAGCCCATGGACCAGGTGGAGGACGGCAAGATCGAGGTGATCGGCCCCGAGATCGACGAGATGAAGGAAGGGGAAGCCTATCCCCTGGCCATCATGGTGGAGGTGGCCGGCCGGGAGTTCCAGGAAGACTTCGAGAGCGTCCTGGAGCGGCGCATCCACGAGTTCATTTCCTGCGCCCACGGGATCTTCCACATGGGACAGCGCTCGATCATCTGGGTGCGCATCTCCAAGGAAGCCAACGAGAAGGGTTTCAAGATCAGGCACTTCGGCGACATCCTGGTGGCCAAGCTGCACGAGGAGTTCACCCGCATCGTAGACCGGGTCGCAGTCAAGCTGTACACCGACAAGGCCAAGGTGGCGGAGCTCATGGAGACCGCCAAGGAGGTGTACAACCACCGGGACGACAAGATCGGCAACATGACCGACGAGGACGTGGAGGACTACTACTCCTGCACGCTGTGCCAGTCGTACGCCCCGAACCACGTCTGCATCGTGACCCCCCAGCGCCTGGGCCTCTGCGGGGCCTACACCTGGCTGGACTGCAAGGCTTCCTTCCAGATCAACGAGCACGGGCCCAACGAGCCGGTCAAGAAGGGCCAGGTACTCGATGCCGTCAAGGGGCAGTGGAAGAACATCAACGACTACATCGAGGTCAAGTCCAACGGCAACTTGAAGAAGTTCAACGCCTACGCGATAATGGAAGAGCCGATGACCTCCTGCGGGTGCTTCGAGTGCATCGCGGCGGTGGTTCCGGAGGCCAACGGGATCATGATCGTGGACCGGGACTTCACCGGCATGACCCCGATCGGGATGACCTTCTCCGGCCTGGCCGGCCAGGTCGGTGGCGGGCAGCAGATCCCGGGATTCACCGGGATCGGGAAGATGTACATCTCCAGCCCGAAGTTCATCTCCGGCGAAGGCGGCCACAAGCGCATCGTCTGGATGAGCAAGCAGCTGAAGGAAGAGGTGGCCGAGCGGCTGAAGCCCCAGCTGGAGAAGGAAGGACTTTCCGACCTCTGGGACAAGATTGCCACGGAAGAAGACGCCGAGATGCCGGACCAGCTGGTCGAGTACCTCGGCAAGGTGGGACATCCGGCTCTGGAGATGGAGTCGCTGTTCTAGACGCGATCGCAACCAGAAAGGAGTACGTTATGGCCCTTACAGGAATGCAGATCTACAAGAGCCTCCCCAAGACCAACTGCAAGGACTGCGGCTTGCCGACGTGCATGGCCTTCGCCATGCAGGTGGCCGCAAAGCAGCGGGGGCTTACCGACTGCCCGCACATCTCGGAGGAGGGCAAGAGCGCCCTGTCCGAAGCCTCGGCGCCCCCCCAGCGCCTGATCAAGATCGGGACGGATGGCAAGAGCTTCGAGTTGGGGCAGGAAACCGTCATGTTCCGCCACGAGGAGAAGTTCCACCGTCCTGCCGGGATCGCGATCCGGGTGCCCGCCTCTGCCTCCGACGCCGATGCCGGGGCGCTGATCGAGGAGATCAACAAGAGGGTGTTCACCCGGGTGGGCAAGGAACTCAAAGTTGCCCTGTGCGCGGTCGAGGTCGAAACCGCCGACCCGGCGGGCCGGGCCAAGCTGGCCGCGGACAAGAGCCAGGTTCCCCTGATCCTGGTGGGCTCGAAGGCCGACGCCATGAAGGCGGCGGTAGAGGCGGTAAAGGACCAAAGGCCCCTGGTTTACGCCGCCGACGCCTCCAACCTGGACGCGTTCCTCGAGATTGCGGCGGGGGCCAAGGTGCCCCTGGCCGTCTGCGGGGCCAACCTCGAAGAGCTGGCTGACCTGACCACCAAGGCCAAGGAGAAGACCGAGGACCTGGTTCTGGCCTTCAAGGGCGAGGGCGGGGAGACCGTGCGGAATCTGACGATCGCCCGGCGGGCGGCCCTCCGCAAGCAGTTCCGGCCCTTCGGCTACCCGGTGGCCGTCGAGGTCGCCGCCGACGGAGCGGAGCTCGAGACCGTGGTCGCCTCGGTTTTCGCGGCCAAGTATGCCGGGATCGTGATGATCAGCGGGGTCGAGCCCTGGGAGCTCCTGCCGATCATGGTGACCGTTCAGGACGTGTTCACCGACCCGCAGGTGCCCAACACGGTGGAAGCCAAGCTCTACGAGCTCGGCGGTCCGGGCGAGAACGCCCCCGTGCTGTTCACCACGAACTTCTCCCTGACCTACTTCAGCGTGGCCGGGGAGGTCGAGCGGAGCAAGGTGCCGACCTATGTCTGCGTGGTGGATACCGAAGGGCTGGGGGTGCTCAACGCCTACGCCGGGGACAAGATCTCGGCCGAGAAGGTCGTGAAGACCATCCAGAACCAGAAGGTCGCCGACAAGGTCAAGCACCGCAAGCTGATCATCCCGGGGCTGTTGCCGATCTTCCGGGCCGAAATCGAGGACACCTCTGAATGGAAGGAAGTGATCATCGGGCCCGAGAACGCCCGGGAGATCCCGGCTTTCCTGCAGAAGTGGCCGAACGTATAGGATAGGGGGCTGGGTCCTTCCACATGTCCCGGTACTCGGTAGCCTTCAAGCCTCACGGAAAGACCGTCCAGGTCGAGGCGGACACCTCTCTGCTCCAGGCCGCCAACGAGGCGGGGATCACGATCAACAACCTCTGCGGCGGCGACGGAATCTGCGGCCGCTGCAAGATGATCGTGCTGGAGGGCCGGGTCTCCAGCAAGGTGTCCGCCAAGCTGACCCGGGAGGAGATCCAGAAGGGCTACGTCCTGGCCTGCCTGACCCCGGTGGACGACGACCTGGTGGTCGAGATCCCCGAGGAGACCCTGGCCAAGGAGAAGAAGGTCGCCGCCGGGGATGCCGTCCGCTTCCGGGACTTTGTCGGGGAGCTGGAGTACGAAAAGGACCTGATCCCCTCCCCCCTGGTGGCCAAGCTCTACCTGGAGATCGAGCCGCCGACCCTGGCCAACAACAGCGCCGACCACCAGCGGGTCGACGACGCCATTCGCAAGGTGATGCCGTCGATTTCGACCCAGATGGGTCTCAAGATCATCAAGAATCTTCCCGAGATCCTCAGGCAGAACGACTACAAGATTACGGCCACCGTGGGCCTGCGCCGGGACATCGCCGAGGTCATGAACATCGACGGCGGCGACACCTCGGACCGCAACTACATGGTCGTGGTGGACATGGGCACCACCACGATCGTGGCCCACCTGGTGGACGCCCGCTCGATGAACACCCTCGACGCCCGGGCCTGCTTCAACTCCCAGGGGGTGTACGGCCGGGAGGTGACGCGCAGGATGATCACCGCCGAGCAGAAGGGGGTGGAGGAGCTGCAGCGCCTCCTGGTGGAGGACATCAACGGATTGATCACCCAGCTGGCGGATTCCAGCGACATCAAGCTCAAGGACATCATGGCGGTGGTGTGCTCGGGCAACACTCCCATGGGGCATTTCCTCCTCGGCCTCTGCACGCGGAACATCCGCCGCTATCCCTACGTGCCCTCCTCGGTGTCTCCGCCCCCCTTGAGGGCCGCTGAAGTGGGGCTCAAGATCAATCCCCGGGGACTGCTGTACAGCCTCCCGGCCATCAGCGGCTGGGTGGGCAGCGACATCACGGCCGGAATCCTGGCCACCCGGATGCATCAGAAAGACGAGCTGGCTTTGCTCATGGACATCGGCACCAACGGCGAGGTCGTGATCGGCAACAGCGAGTGGCTGGTGGCCACTTCCGCCTCCGCGGGCCCGGCCCTGGAAGGGGCAAGCGTGGCCTGCGGCATGCGCGCCGAGGGGGGTGCGATCGAAAGGGTCTGGGCCGAAGAGGGAGAGATCCGCTGGAAGACGATCGACGACCTGCCGGCCACCGGGATCTGCGGCTCCGGGATCATCGACCTGGTCGCCGTTCTGCTCCGCGAGGGGATCATCAACCGCTCCGGGGTGTTCATGGAGGAAGCCCCGGGGGTCACGGAGGTCGGGGGGCTCAAGCGCTACGTCCTGGCCGGCGGCGGCAAGAAGAACGGGCGCCCGGTCTACATCACCGAGAGCGACATCGAGAACGTGGTCACCGCCAAGGCAGCGATCTTCGCGGCCATGAAGATCCTGCTCCGGCGCCTGGACATGGGCTTCGACAAGATCGAACGCTTCTACATCGCCGGGGCCTTCGGCGGGTACATCGACATCGAGAACGCCATCGCCATCGGCCTGATCCCGGACCTGCCCCGGGAGCGCTTCAGCTTTGCCGGAAACACCTCGATCAAGGGGGCCAAGATCGTGGCCTTCTACAAGGAAGCCCTGGCCAGGATCGAGCACATACGGCAGACCACGACCTACTACGACCTGATGGGGGCCGGCGACTACGTCGAAGAGTTCCAGAAGGCCATGTTCCTGCCCCACACGGACATCGAAATCTTCCACGGGAGCGTGAGATAGTGCCCCACAGCATCGCCGTGGCCGGCAAGGGCGGTACCGGCAAGACCACGATCGCCGCGCTCCTCGTCACCAGCCTGGTCATGCGCAAGCTCGGGCCGGTCCTGGCGGTGGACGCCGACGCGGACTCCAACCTGGGTGAGCTCCTGGGCATCACCGGCGGCAAGTCGATCGGGGAGCTCCGGGAGGAGGTCCTGGATGCCATGAAGAAGCTCCCGGCGGGCATGACCAAGGCCAGCTACGTGGAAACAGAGCTGCACGAGATCATCGAGGAGGCCGAGGGTTTCGACCTGATCAGCATGGGCCGTGGGGAGGGAGCGGGCTGCTACTGCGCCCTCAACAACATGATCCGCAAGTTCTCCGACGACCTCACACCCTCCTACCGATGGGTCGTGATCGACAACGAGGCGGGGCTCGAGCATTTGAGCAGGCGCACCACCCGGGACGTGAGCGCCCTGCTCGTGGTGGTAACGGAAAACCCGTTGTCGATAAGCTCGGCGGAGAAGATCCACGCAGTCACCGAAAGCCTGGACAGCCGCATCGGACGAAAGTACGTCATAACCAACATGGTCGCCCCGAAGCGTCTGCCCGCAATCCTCGAGCGGCTGAAGGGTCTGGGAATGGAGCACCTGGTCGACATTCCCCGGGACCCCCGGCTCGACGAGATGATATTCGAGGGCGTCCCTTTGAAAAAACTCGAGGGTTCCCCTATTATGGATACCATCCAGACAATCATCGACACGGTAGGAGGAGAGCATGCAGATTCCTGACGTTGCAGAAAAATGGACCTCCCCCATCAACACGGTGACCATCGGGGCCACCAAGGACCAGGGAGGCACCCGGGGCAAGACGGTGACCGTGGGCGGCCAGTCCACTTTGCCGCTCCTGACCTTCGAGGGTGAGATCCCGAACAAGCCCGTGATCGCCGGGTTCGTAGCGGACGTGCCTCCCGACTGGCCGGACGTGCTGAAGAATGCGATCGGCAAGGAAATCAATTCGCCCGTGGAGTGGGCCCAGAAGTGCGTGCAGGAGTTCAAGGTCGACCTGGTTAGCCTGAAGATGATCGGTGCCGACCCGGCGGGCAGGAACGCTTCCCCCGAGGACTGCGCCAAGGTCGTCCAGGACGTGCTCAAGGCCGTGGACGTGCCGCTGATCATCTGGGGGTGCGGCGACGACGACAAGGACAACCACGTCCTGCCGGAATGCTCCCAGGCGGCCAAGGGCGAAAACTGCCTGATCGGCTCGGCCAAAGAAACCAACTACATGACCGTGGTGGCCATCTGCAAGGCGGACAAGCACAAGATCATCGCCGAAGCTCCGGTGGACATCAACATCGGAAAGCAGGTCAATATCCTTCTGCAAGACGCGGGCTACAACCTGAAAGACGTGGTCATGTTTCAGACTACCGCGGCTCTCGGCTACGGCTTCGACTACGTGTACACGATCCTGGAGCGGGCGCGTATCGCGGGCCTGAAGGGCGACAAGCTCATGGCCTGCCCGCAGATCTGCGACGTGGGCGGCGAGGTCTGGAGGATCAAGGAGGCCACCGTGGACGAGGACGTGCTCCCGGGCTGGGGCAAGCTCGAGAGGCGCGGCCCCATGTGGGAGGCCACCTGCGGCAGCGTGTATCTGCAGGCGGGGGCGGACATCCTGGTCATGGCCCATCCGGAGGCCATCAGGCACACCCAGGAGACCATCGAGCGGTTTTTCTAAGCCGGTTTCATCGTTTCAACAAGGAGGAAATCATGATCTTTATCGGCGAACGGATCAACACGGGCTTCAAGGACATCAAGGCGGCCGTCCTCGACAAGGACGCCGACGTGATCAGGCAGTGGGCGGTCAAGCAGACCAAGGCCGGGGCCACGTACCTGGACGTCAACCTGGGGCCGGCCTCGAACAAGGTCGAGGACCTCTGTTGGATGATCGAGCAGACCCAGGCGGCGAGCGACCTGCCGATCTCGATCGACACCAACAAGCCCTCGATGCTCAAGGAGGCGGTGCCCATGTGCAAGAAGCCGCCGCTGATCAACTCCACCACCGCGGTGGACGAAAAGATGGACAACATGTTCCCGATCGTGGCCGAGCATGGCTGCTCGATCATCGGCCTGGTCATGGACGAGACGGGCAGCCCCAAGAGCGCGGACAAGCGGGTCGAGAACGCCGGCAAGCTCATGGCCAAAGCCATGGAGTACGGCATCGGCCCGGAGCAGATCTTCCTGGACCCGATCATGATGCCCCTCAAGTACATGCAGGACCAGCTCAAGGAGATCATCACGGCCTGCGGCCAGTTCCAGATGTTCTCCGATCCTCCTCCGCACGTGGTCTGCGGCCTGTCCAACGTGGCCAACGACACGCTGCACAAGAAGCTGATCAACCGCACCGTGGCCGTGATGATGGTGGCCAACGGCCTGGACGCGGTCATCTGCGATGTCATGGACGAGGAGCTGGTCAACGCCCTGCTGACCGCCGAGCTGGTGATGAACAAGCAGATCTACGCGGACAGCTACATCCAGGCCTTCAGGTCGTAGGCGCGGACCGCCGAAGCGCGGCGACTTGCATATCGGGGCTGCCTCTAAGGGGGCAGCCCTTCTTGCATTGGTGCTTCCGGCTTGGTGGCGTCTTCGCCGTCGCACGGGCCCCCTTACCGTGCCTGCTCGAAGCTCTCCTCGAACGTTTCCGGGCGCTCGAACTGCAGGGTGTACAGCTGCCGGTAGAACCCCCCGGCGGCCATGAGCTCGTCGTGGGTGCCGCGCTCCACGATCCGGTGGTCGTGGATCACCAGAAGCCGGTCTGCCCGCTTGATCGTGGACAGGCGGTGGGCGATCACGAAACTGGTGCGTCCTTTCATGAGCCGCCGCACGGCCTGCTGGATGTGCCGCTCGGTCAGACTGTCCACGCTGCTGGTCGCCTCGTCCAGGATCAGGATCCGCGGGTCCGCCAGCAGGGTCCGGGCGATGCCGAGCAGCTGCCGCTCCCCCTGGGACAGGTTCATGCCCCGCTCGGTCAGCTCGGTGTCGTAGCCCTTCGGCAGGCAGGTGACGAAGTGGTGGGCGTTGGCCGTCCGGGCGGCCTCGACCATCTGCTCCTCCGAGGCCCCGGGGCGCCCGTACAGCAGGTTTTCCCGGATCGTGGCGGCGAAGAAGAAGGGCTCCTGGAGCACCACGCCCATGGAGGCGCGCAGGGCGTGGACGTCGTAGTCCCTGATGTCCGTGCCGTCGACCCGGATCTCGCCCTCGTCCACGTCGTAGAAGCGGCACAGGAGGTTGATGATCGTGGTCTTCCCCGCGCCCGTGGGTCCGACGATGGCGGTGAGCTCCCCAGGGTGGGTCTCGAAGGAGATGTCCCCCAGGACCTGCCGGTCCGGGGTGTAGCCGAAGCCCACGGAGCGGAACTCCACGTGCCCGGCGATTCCATCGGCCGGGCGGGGATGCTCGGCCTGAGGGATCTCCTCCCGGGAGTCGAAGACCTCGAAGATGCGCTCGGCGCCGGCCAGAGCGGAGTTGAAGAGGTTGTAGACGTTCGAGATCTGCTGGAAGGGCTGCATGAAGCGCCGGGCGTACACGAGAAAGGCGGCCACCAGCCCGATCGAGTACACCGCCGGGTTCAGGACGGCCATGGCCCCGCCGAAGCCCAGGACCAGGACCAGGGCCAGACCGTTGACCAGCTGCGTGGCCGGCACCATCATGTACGACGCGGATTCCATGGCGATGGAGGCGTCCCGGGCGCTGCGGTTGACCTCGTCGAACTTGCGCCGTTCCTGCACCTCCCGGTGGAAGCTCTGGATGACCTTCATCCCGCTGACCGACTCTTCGATGGCGGCGGAGAGCGCCCCGACCTGCCGCTGCCGTTCCGCCGCCGCCTTGCGCACGACCTTGCCGATCGCCCGCACGAGCACCAGGAGGACCGGGACGATCAGGAACAGCACCAGGGTCATCGGCAGGTTCAGAGCGATCATGGCGACGAGCACCCCGACGATCGTGAAGATCCCGTTCAGAGAGCCGGCCAGCCCGTTGGAGATGAAGTGGTAGACCGTCTCGACGTCGTTGGTGAGCCGGGAGATCATGTCTCCTATCCCGACCCGGTCGAAGTAGGCCACGGCCAGGCGCTGAACGTGCTCGAAGGCCTGCCTCCTCAAGCGGAAGATGATCCGGTTGGAGATCACGTTGATCGCCAACGTGCCGCCGGCGCCGGCCAGGAAGGCCCCCAGGTAGATCGCCAGCAGAACCAGCATCTGCCGGAAGAACAGGGGGAGGTCGAGGCTGCGCTCCAGGTGCTCGGTGATCGCCCGTCCCATGACCGTGGGGGCGATGGCGTTGAGGGCGGCGGCCGCCGCCAGCATGACCAGGGAGAAGAGCAACAGCCCCTTCTCCCGGCCGAAGAAGCGCAGGAGCCGCCGCCCCGCGGCCTTCAGGTCCTTGGGCTTATCCCCCGGAAGGGCCCCGTGCATCCCGGGGCCGAACCCGCGCCGGCCGCTCATGCGCCCGTCTCCTCGGCTTCCACGCTCTGGGTTTCGTGGATCTCCCTGTACAGCGGGGAGGTGCGCAGCAGCTCGAGGTGGGAGCCCTCGGCCTGGAGGCGCCCCCCGTCCAGCACCACGATGCGGTCGGCCTTCTGCACGGCGCTGACCTTCTG
>Ga0068714_10005726_pt1 | contig 13028 bp, 14 predicted proteins | sample MTBNYHSulfiMetaG_FD_62988 | JGI IMG/M metagenome (GOLD analysis project Ga0068714, IMG submission 62988) | Enrichment culture microbial communities from rom New York Harbor, USA that are MTBE-degrading - MTBE-NYH (New York Harbor Sulfidogenic)... | ecosystem: Environmental > Aquatic > Marine >... | reverse complement strand
TGCCGATCATCATAACCCCACGGTGGGTGCGAAACCCGATCCAGCCCATAGCCATCAGAAATGTCCTCGCATACCTGAAAGGATGCCTGGAAAATCCAGATGCCACCCGGGGTCGCACATTCGACATCGGAGGCCCCGATGTCCTGAGCTACCGCCTCTTGATGGAAATTTACGCGGAAGAGGCGGGACTCCCCAGGCGTATCATCATCCCTGTGCCCGTGTTGACGCCGCGGCTAAGCTCCTATTGGGTCAACCTCGTGACCCCTGTCCCCTTTTCTCTGGCCGGTCCGTTGATCGAAGGACTGAATGTACCGGTGGTTTGCCAGGAAAACAGCATCCAGAGCATCATCCCGCAGGATCTCATCTCCTGCCGGGCAGCCATTCGATATGGTATCGAGAGCACACGCCGCGGAGCTGTCCAAACCTGCTGGAGCGATGCGGGACCTGTGAAGATCCCGGAATGGCTGGACTGCAATGACGCCTCCTTTGCAGGCGGAACGCTGTTTGAATGCGGCTACAGGGTCGTGATCCAGGCGCCTCCCGCGGATATCTGGAAGCCTATATCCTCGATCGGAGGTGCCAGGGGATGGTTCTTCGCCGACCGCCTCTGGGCCTTGCGGGGTGCCATGGACCGCATGATCGGGGGTGTCGGCCTGAGGCGGGGACGCCGCGATCCGCAGGATATCCGTTACGGGGATTCTCTTGATTTCTGGCGGGTCATTGAAGTGACCCCTGAGAAGCGGTTGAGCCTTCTCGCGGAAATGAAGCTTCCGGGTGAAGCGATGCTGGAATTTCGGCTGGAAGCTTCCGGAAAAGACCGTACGGTTCTGGAGCAATTTTCTCAATTTCGCCCGAAAGGCCTGGCCGGGGTCATTTACTGGTATTCCCTCTACCCGTTTCACCAGTTTATTTTCATGGGTATGCTGCAAGGTATTGCCCGGGCGGTGGGCCGCCCCGTCTCTCAGGGTCCCGAGCGATTCACCCCCGCATCGAGGGCGGGCCGCTGCAGCTGGCCCCGCGGCAGATGAACTTCTGGCAGGTCTGTTCCCTGTGGGAGCGAGTTGTACTCGCGATGTCGTTGCACCGGAGTTGCGGACTAGATCGCGGTTGAAAACCGCTCCCACAGGTTGAAATTGTGTGCTGTTTTGTGATGAAGAATACTATCCGCGGTCCAGGTCGACATTCAGATGCAGACGCTGTTGTCCGTGATAATGAAAACTCAAACTGCAAATCAAAATCTATATTATATCCTATGACGATTGAACGGCCTCCCCTCTATACCTCACAGTTTTTAATCATGACGGCTGCCAACCTTTTCGTTATCTCCAGCATGGGCATGTTTTACCTGCTGCCCCTGTTTATCGAGGCAGGCGGAGGTTCGAAGTCGGATGTGGGAATCATCATGGGGGCCATCGGGTTTTCGTCGGTTTTGTGCAGACCCTGGATTTCAGGGGTTCCCGACAGGCTGGGTCGGAAGAGGAGCTATACACTGGCATGCGCTCTCATGGCGGTGGTTCCGGCCGGATTTCTGGCACTGGGGAGTATGGAAGGCCTGGTTTTTCCGGCTCTTGTCTTCCTTCGACTCGCCCATGGAGTCGCCCTGGCCCTGTATTTCACCGCAGGGCTCACCTATGTGGTCGATATCGTGCCGTCCACGCGATTAAACCAGGGAGTGGGAATGTACGGGGCGGCCGGGCTTGCCGGAATGGCCATCGGACCGGCTGTTGCCGAAATGATCACCTCTATCTGGGGGTTCCAGGCGCTTTTCGCTGCAGCCCTGGCCGCCGCACTTGCGGGGCTTATGGTCCACCTCCCCCTTCCCGATTCTTCCCAGAGGTCCCTCGAACACGTTGCGCCGAAGTTTTTCAGCGTGCTTTTCAAGACAAAAACCCTGGTTGTGGTTCTTTTGTCCTCCCTCTTTGGAACAGGCCTTGCCGCGATCACCAATTTTGTAGTTCCCTGTGCATTGGACCGGTCCATAACTCCGTCTTCATCCTTTTTCATATCCTATTCCATTTCAGCCATTGCCGTGAGGTTTGTAGGCGGCGGGCTTGCAGACCGTTTTGGGGAGCGACGGCTGATACCTTTTGCCCTGGCCTCAACCGGCACAGGGTTGCTGTTGCTCGCATTCATGAACAGCACTCCGTTTCTACTGGTAACCGGTTTTTTAACCGGCTGCGGGGCCGGCTTTCTTTTCCCCTGCCTTGGAGTCCTTGCAATCAGGGGGGAACCGCCTGAAGTCAGGGGAACGCTCAACGGAATATTCACGGGCAGCATCGATGCCGGCATTTTTTCAGGTTCCATCCTCCTCGGCTTCATCGGTGAGTGGTGGGGCTACACAGCCCTTTTCCTGATTGCGGCGATTTCGGTAGGAAGCGGAATCCTCGGCGTGAGGCGGTTTGTGCCTCCCTCCCCGTGAAGGCTTCCCTCCCCGCCTCTGTTCGTTGTTTCCCACGCGACGGCTGCTTTCCGACGGGGCTCCCCACCTTATCGGAAGCCCCGTTCCCGGTTATTTTCTACCTGAGCCGCTCGGTTCCACATTGATCACGGATATACTTTCTGAGCCCACAAATGCTACCCCTTCTGTGGTGTAACCGAGCAGAATAAGTTCATTTTCCCTGCCATCATTGTCTCCCTGAAAATTGACTGATTACTGATTTCCATCGGCGCCCTTGCCATGCATGTGGCCGCTCTGCCCGGTTGCGTCTCCAGGGCCGTATGTACTACCAGACTTGCCACTTCCATCTCCGGGGCCGTAGCCGAATCCCGGGCCTCCAAAACTGTTTCCTTCACCCCCGGTGCCACCGGCACCAGCGCCAGGCCCTTCGCCTGCACCTGCACCTCCTCCTGCGCCTGCACCGTCGCCGGCTCCGGCACCGCCTGCCCCTCCTTCACCTCCGGCGCCACCGGCACCGCCTGCTCCACCTGCACCACCACCGGCACCGCCCGATCCACCTCCCGCTCCTGCACCACCGCCTCCATCGCTACCAGCACCGGCTCCCCCCCTCGCAAGAAAAATAGAGGGATTCGCAGGCGAGTCAAAAGGCGCCCGTTCAAGAAAGCAAGGTCTATTCGAGGAATGAATCGCCCGGGCGCCTTCCTGGAAGTGAAGTCCCGGCGCGGGTTTGCATGCAGCCCCCTCTCCCTGTGCCAAAGGCAGCAGAAGAAGAAAGCCGATGGTCGAGGAAACAACGATCCAATATTTCATTTTCATGATGAGATCCTCCTTGTAACGTGTTGTTTCCTTGATAGACGACCGAGAATCCCACTTGGTCACAAGAAAACCTCCAGGCGAATCATCTGCCCCCTCCCCCGCCCCCTCCGGCACCGCCGCCACCTGCACCACCACCTCCTGCACCACCCCCCGAACCGCCGCCTGCACCTCCGGCATCGCCACCTCCAGGGGTGCTTCCCTGTCCTATCCCGCTTCCGTGGGAAGAAGCACCCCCTCCATGTCCGGCAGGAGAGCCTTGCGCGGGGCTTCCAAAGGGTGCGACACCCGACATGGCCCCCCTGGCCAGGGACTGGGGATCAAGCCCCAGGGAGCGGGATGCGTTGGAAAGGCTGGTTCGTCCGGCCATGACGTCATCGATGGCGGAAACAACGGATTCGCTGGAAATGCGTGAATCGAGCGCTGCCTTGGCAACGAGCGGTACCTCCCAGTCTATGCTTTCGAAAAAGCTGTGCTGCAAGCCGGTGGTGGAAAGATTCAAGGCCTGTTGTGCCGAGAGCCCGCTTTGCTCCAGTGCCGCGGTAAACTCCAGCGCGCCTGCCGCCCTGCCCAGGGGAACGGAGGGGGCTTGCACGAAAAATTTTTCCATCGTGGAAGGGGTTAAACCCATTGAGAGCGTTCGGCTCGTACGGGTCAGAAATTCCGGGGTGAGTTCCGTAACCGGCCTGTCATGCTTCGAAAGGTACTCGCTGACGAGGGCTTTCGTAACCACCATATCGGTATGGAGTCCCTCTAGTGCGGTTTCGATGCGGGATGGCGCCACCCCCTTCACCATCCCTTCCTCGACCTTATCGATGAAGGGAGCCAGTGGAAGGCCCTCGGTTCGCGCCCGGCTCAGGCTTTGTAAAAGGCCGGCGATGCGGGCTGGGGCCACACCTCGCGAGCGGGCGAGTTTTTCCAGCCGTGCAATCGTGTCACCAGCAACCCCGGCTTCCTTTGCCGCCCAAACACGCTTCTCGTATAAAGCGGCGCCTTCCATCTCCGTCCAGCCCGAGGAGGCGCTCAGCAGGAGTCCGGCCCCGAGAAGAACCACCCGTAGTATTGATTTAAAGACGACGTTTTTCAACATGCTCCTCCCCTTCCAGAATCAGGACCGAGTTCATGCTGCCGAAGCCGTCCAGTTCCTTGATCGGGGCCTTTGGATCCGGCATCGCCTCGTGGTTGTCCACGATAAAAGAGTAGGAATGCCGACCCGGAGGCAAGGCCACCGTGATTTGCCAAAGCCCATGGACAGGCCCCCGGCTCAACCGGAATCCTTCAGGATCCCATTGGTTGAAACTCCCCACGAGATCAACGGAAGTCGCTCCCGGCATGAAAATGGTGAACAGGACGTCGTGCGTTTCCCTGGATGAAGTGCCGGTTTCGGGAGCAGGACCCAGCGGGATCAACACCGCCATGAGAAGCGCTCCAACAAGGAAGCCTCCTGCCGCAGCGAGGACAGGCGCACCACGGAGCCGCCCGCTTAAAAGACGCTTGATCCGCATGGCAAGAGAAGGCCTGTGGGGGCGGATCCGCGACATGACCGCGTTTATCAGATCGTCGGGGGGCTGAGCATCCGGCATTGTCGCCACCAGGCCGGCGATTCTGCGGGTATCTTCGTCTTTGTGTTCGTAATGCATCATTTGTCACCACCAGGGGAAAGAATATCCTTGAGCATTGCAAGGCCCCTGTGCACACGCATTTTAGCGCCGCTGAGAGAAAGATTCAGGCAGTCGGCGACTTCTTTGAATGAAAGATCTTCATGAAAGCGCAACACCACCGCCTCTCGGTAGTCTTCAGGGATGCGTGTCAGGGCCCATTTCACTTTCTGTGCATCCAACAGCACGTCTGTGGGTTGTCTATTGTGTAGGGGATCGAACTCCGCCTCCCGTGAAAGGGCATCCAGGCCAACGCGGGATCGCCTGACCCCTCTGAAGTGGTCTTTAGCCAGGTTCATTCCTATGCTGTAAAGCCACGAGAAAAAACTTTTTCCCCTCCTGAATTGTTCCAGGCGTTCGTAGGCCCTTAAAAAGGTATCCTGGGTCAGGTCGAACGCATCCTCATTATTTCCAGTCATGCGTATCATGAGATTATAAATGGGTTTCTGATACCTCCTTACCAATATGGCATAGGCATGGGAGTCCCCGGAGAGAATGTCGTCGATGATTCCGTTCTCGTCGCTGCGTCCCATCTGCCTTAGAAGATACCCTCATTTCTTTTCAAATCGAATCACCTGATCCACCCTTTGTATTTTTTGTCGAGAAATTCGATGGTGGATTCAGGAATCACCCGTTTTTGAGTGGACGGTGCCTCATTTAATATATACGATTCAAATGTCCTCCCGGTCACATGCTCCTTCGCTGTTTTTCACCGCGTTGACGCACGAGGTCTTCGGGCTCTACGATGATCACGGAATTCACCGATCCGAAGCCGTCTTTTTCCTGCAGGCGGGCGGTATTGTCCGGCACCCACCGTTTTTCATCAACAACAAAGGCATACCGGTACCTGCCGGGGGGAAGGAGCATCGTCGTCTCCCAGTGGTTTTCGGTCTTGTGAAGGCAATCGGAACCGGTATTCCATTCATTGAAGTCACCGGCGACACATACGGATCGGGCATCGCCTTTGAAGACGAAAACGACAAGGGCCTTGTCTGCGGAAACGGAGTGAAGCCCGGGAGACGTGGGGATGGAGGATGAAGGCATGACACACCCCTCGCCCCACAGGAGCATAAAACAAAAACTCCACCCAAGGGTGGCACGGCCAAACGAAAATAAGAAGGACACGGACTTTTCCACGCCAGCACATGGGAACACCGAGTCAAAGGAAGGCAGTCGACGGCCAATGCGGCCTTTCCCCCCCCGGTATTTCCGAAAATCGTTCAGGACCTTTGTATCGGGAATATGGAAACCATGTGTTACAACAAAAAGAATATGTTCGGAACAATTCCGGGTGTCAAGGGAATTGTCATGATCCGATTCCTGTGGGCGCCTACCGCGCCTTTTCGGCCCGGTACCGCTTTCGACCCCGACGCCGATAAGGCGGGGGGACGGCACTTTTCAGGATTGGATGAAATTCACTCGCCATCAACGTCACAATGAGAAGCGGGGTTCCCCCTCAATCGAGAGAACCCCGCCATATATGAAAGGCTTGCCGTCCGCATGTGTACCCTGGTTTACTCCGACGGGCAGTCGCCCGCCCCCTCGGGAGCCCCGTTTCCGGTTCCGTCTCCCGGTCCTACGCCGTCGTTCCCGGTTCCATCCCCGGGCCCATTCCCGTTTCCGGGTCCAGCGCCGGGGCCGGGTCCGTTACCGTTTCCGGTTCCATCCCCGGGGCCGATGCCAGCGCCGGGGCCGATGCCAGCGCCGGGGCCGATGCCAGCGCCGGGGCCGATGCCAGCGCCGGTCCCATCTCCTGGCCCGTTACCGTTTCCACCAAATGCCGGTCCGGTGGCACAGAATAAAAGCATACCGCAGACTATCGCTGATCTTAATATCTTTTTCATAAACACTACCCTTCCTTTCATCCATTTCACTCAACGGTTTTAAAAGGTTCAAAACGCACGGCCTCCCTTTCCTGTAAATGACATACGCTTGAGAAAGAAGAATGGTCACAAGGGCAGCATATTTTTCTTGTCATCAAGTCCGATCTCCTGATATGTTCTGAAACCTGCATTTCAAGCAACCAAGATGGAGAATCTGATCCGATGACACTGACAAAAAATGACTTGAGAGAGGCGGTTCTCTCCAGAACGGATTTGACCAAAAATCAGGCGGGGACTGTTGTTGACAACCTTATCGAACTCATTAAATCCACCCTTGAGAACAGAGAAAAAGTTCTGATTTCGGGCTTCGGCAAGTTCGAGGTTAAAGAGAAGCAATCTCGACGGGGCAGAAATCCTGCAACGGGAAACGACCTTATTTTAGACGGCCGGCGAATCGTCACTTTCAGGTGCTCGGATGTCCTGCGGCGAAAACTCAACCATGAGCCGTAGAAGAGAAATGGGCACGTAGGACGGATACGCTGGGTGAACTTGAGGAACGGCCCATTTCCCCTCACACTCCCTTGTACAAAAACTCGAAAGGATTTAGGTTTCCGTCCCATTTAAGGCAATAAAACGACCTTGGCAGCGGAAATGCGCCCGTTGGCGAGGTCGTCGAAAGCCTTTGCTCCTTCAGCGAGCGGCATGGTTTTCACCCATTCAAGCTCTCCGAACATTCCATCGGCAAGATGCTGCACGGTGGCACGGAAGTCCTCCCTGGTGTAGGTGTATATTCCAAGAAAAGAGATTTCCTGCAGGGTGATTTTTCTTACGTCCAAGCCTTCTTTCGAATCCATGAGACCGATGTGCATGAAAATCCCGCCGGGGGATACCACCCTGGATGCCAGGGCCCTCGTGACGCCGCCCCCGACCGCGTCTACCACCAGGTCGAAAGCATCGGCATCGATTTCCGATCCGTCAGACGGGTCGCAAACGTCACACTGCGTGTAATGCTCAAGGGTTTCCCGCCTCAGGACATTGGTTTCCGCAACGGTTACATGCCTGTTTCCGCTATTTTGGAGAAACAGGGCTGCGAACATTCCAATGGCGCCACCGCCTATAATCAGGGTTTTCAACTCTGAAAGCGGCCTTGCCGATTGCATGCGCGCCATGTTGATGGTGTGAACAGCGCAGGCTGCCGGCTCGGTAAGAGAGGCGTGAACCATATCCAGGGTGTCTGGGATCGGAACGAGGTTTCTTTCAGGAATTTTCACGTACTCGCAATAGCCGCCTGCCAGGCGCATTCCGATCAACTCGCGCGACAGGCATAAATTGGTGCGTCCGCTTTCACAATACCCACAAGCACCACAGGTTATCAGCGGGTTGATCACCGCGCAGTCCCCTTTCCGGGAACCGGAAGCCACGGTACCTGCCAGTTCATGACCCAATATCAGAGGTGGAACCCTGCGTGGGTCATGCCCATGGTAGGCGTGCATATCCGAACCGCATATGCCGGTTGCAGCCACCTTCACAAGCACCTCCCCTGGTTCGGGGGTCGGGTCGGGTTCATCACGGTAAACAACTTCATCGGGTTTTGTGTAGACGAGCGCTTTCATCGTTGTTCCCTCCTTTTGGAATGAAACCGGTATCATTTATCGCTAGCTGACTTTTTGTACTTTGTCAAATAAAATCGATTTTGAACTTCAAATTTTATCTCACTATTTATATCAGTTCTGACATAGGCTGGATGAATGTTCTAGAAGTATTTGATAATAAGAGAGTTTCGAACGTAAAGATCTTGAACGGCCTTTGTGAAACAAGAGCAATTTCTATATCAAAAAAGAATGCTTGACAAACGGTTTCATTTATGTTGAGAATGAAACCGGTTTCATTTCTTGCTCCGTAACACGATGTTCACCCTTTCATGGCCTGGGCCTTCACATCGGGAGAAAAGTGCAATGCACCTCGGCATCGCCACCTTAGATCGGATTCCCATACTCAGTCGCTCGATTTTTGCACGAGTTCAGAACGAGCTGCTCCATTTCCAATCCCTTTCGTTCGCGGACCTTCCCCCTGACATCCCGGTTGTGTGCAACCCTATTCTATCGAACCAGGTATTTTCGGCGAGAATGCCGATTTTGACAACCTTTCTGCCGATCAATCGGGTCGGTCAATCAGGAAAAAGGAGATGAAATGGCTGAGCAGTACGCCAGAGAGTCAACACCAAAACCAGGCAGGGGCTTGCTGCGCATCTCATGCGGGCTGTTCATTCTTTTCTTTGCAAACTTGATCGTTGGCAAATGCAACATCGCGTTTCATTGGGGATGGCCGCATTGGGACGGCGTGTTTGAATTTCTGCTTCTTGCAGCGGCTACCACCATGTTTATCGCGGCGGCTCTGAAACGCGAAGAGGCCGAAATGGAAAACGAAAACGTAAACCTAAAGGAGGCTGGAAATGAGTGATGAGAAAAAAGAACGAATGGAACTGAAGTCAGAGGAAAGACGTCATTTTCTGCAAGCAAGTGCGAAAGTCGGTTTCACAGCGGCCACGGTGGCACTGTTCAGCGGTTTGATTCATTCGCCGGAAGCTGTCGCACAGGTGGGGAAGGAAGAAAGCGAACGGAAAAAGGCGGCCAAGTATACCATGAATATCGCGACCGCATATATTATTGGCGCCTCCAGGAGCTATCCCATCATGCAGCTCGACATGAAGGAAAACGTGCAGAACACCACCAACGGGGAAGTCTACGTGAAGCTCGCGCCGGGAGGCCAGCTTGGCGCAGGCAGCGCTCTCGTCCAGAAAGTTCAATCCAATACCATTCAGGCGGCCCAGCATTCTGTTTCGAACTTCGCGCCTTTTGCGCCGGTCGTCGATCTTTTGAACATTCCCTACTGGTGTGGCGAAAACCAGCGTTTCATCAACCTGGTCACCTCGGATGCATGGACGAAAGAAGTCAATCCCAAGGTGGCCGAAAAAGGCTTTAAAATTCTCTGGTACGTCGTCATTGATCCGCGTGTGGTAGCCATCCGGAAAGGCATAAAGGGCCCGATCAAGACGCCGGAAGAAATGAAGGGAATTAAATTCAGGGTGCCGGGTTCAAAGATTCTGGCTCAGTTTTACCACCTGCTGGGTGCCAATCCGACTCCAGTGGCCTGGGGCGAAACCAGCAGTGCCATCAAGCAGGGGGTTGCCGACGCCCTGGATCCTTCGGTTGAGGCACTTTACGTTTTCGGGTTCAAGGACACGCTCAGCTGGGTCACGTTCAACGGTGCCGTACAGGACTGCCAGGTCTATTCCTGCAATCTTGAGTGGTTCAACAGCCTCCCCAAGAACATCCAGGAAGGAATCGAATTCGCCAGTGAAATCACCATGCGCCAGAACCTTGCCAAGGTTCCCGCCGCACGCGCCTTTGCCATGTCGGAACTAAGTAAAGCCGGCGTGCAATTCTACGTCCCGACAGATGAAGAGAAAAAACTATGGGTGGCAGCCGCCGGGGCCCAGTTGCCGCAATGGGACGAATTTAAACTAGAGTTGGCAGGCGATCTGAAGCTGTTTGACAAGCTTCAAGAGGCAGCCAACACGCAGGGGGGTTACTACGTTCACGACGTATAAACACTGAGATGCATCCTGGAGGCCGCGGACCTGCGGTCTCCAGGATACTCATTGCTTCGCCGGGAAGGAACCAATACCGATGATCAACAATAAATTTCTTGCCAACGTGAATGATCATGGAGAACGGTGGCTGCTGCTGCCCCTTTACGCCATGATTGTTGTGACCATTTTTATTGAAGTGTTCAGGCGGTTCGGGCTGCACTACTCGTCGATCTGGGCGGAAGAAATCGCGCGGTACCTGTTTATCTACGTCTCATGGATTGGGGCTTCCGCCGCCATCAAGGAACGAGCGCACATTCGAATTGATATCATTCTTCCGTTTGTGGGCGAGCGCACCAGAGGTATGGTCATGATTTTCGGCGATCTGGTCACCATACTGCTGGCTCTCGTCGCCTTCTGGTGGTCCCTTGAGACCGTCCTCACCTCCATTAAATTTGGTTCCGTCACCCATGGCCTCAGGATAAGTCAGGCGTGGTTTCTGTCAGCCGTTCCACTGGGATTCGCCATGATGTTTTTTCGGCTGATACAGTCAATCATCCGCGATGTTCGTGACGTTCGCACCGGAAACCCCATCTATCGCGGCAAAAAGCTGTTTGATTAGGAGGTCACGTGCTTCAACAGTATTTGATGCAACAAGCGGAAGTCTCTCTGGGATGGGAATTTTTTCTGCCTCTGGCAATCATGCTCGTACTGATCCTCCTGGCTGTTCGGGTTTGGGTTGTCGTGGGGATCGGTGCACTGTCCATGCTCTATTTCAGCGAGGTGCTTCCCCTGACGCTTTTGGGAGAGGCGCTGTTTGACGGCGTTGACTCTTTTGCGCTCATCGCGGTTCCCCTGTTCATTCTGACGGGCGACGTATTGGTGCGCACCGGGCTTTCCAATAAACTTCTGGATGTCGCCGAAGCCACCATGGGTTCACGGCGCTCGGGCCTGGGTACCTCCACGGTGCTGGGATGCGGTTTTTTTGCATGCATCAGCGGCTCGGATGCAGCGGATGCCGCCGCTATCAGCCGGATCACCATCGATCGCCTGGTTGAAAAGGGCTATCCCCGCCCCTATGCCTGTGCCCTGGTCGCCTCCGGCGCCTGCACCGGCGTTTTGATTCCGCCCTCCATCAGCTACATCATCATCGGTATGGTGCTGGGCATATCGGCTTCAACCCTGTTTCTGGCTGCCGCGATTCCGGGTGTGATGATTCTCGGAACCGTCATGATCACCAATGCCGTGATCAACCGGATCCGTGGGTATGAGAACTCTCTCGGAGGCTTCAGCCTCCAATACTGGCTGAAAACGGTCTATGACGGCCGCTTTGCCCTTATGATCCCTTTCATCATCCTCGGCGGCATTTATTCCGGCTTGTTCACCCCAACAGAAAGTGCCGCGGTCGCCGCCCTGACCACCATCATCATCGGTTTCTGTCAAAAGACCTTGAGGCTGAGCGATATCCCCAAAATGCTGGAGACGTCCGCCAAGGTCAGCGGCGTGATCATTCCGATCATCGCCTTGAGTCTTCCTCTGGCTCAAACCCTGGCATCGCTTCAGGTACCCCAGGCATTCGTCGCGTCCATGACCTCGTTGACCACCAATCCATACATGATCATACTGATCATGATTATGATCTTGATGATTGCAGGTTGCGTCATGGAAACCACCCCCAACATCGTGATCCTTTCTCCTTTGCTGCTGCCGTTGGCTCTGGAGATAGGCATGGATGAAGTCCATTTTTGTATCTTCATGATCACCGCACTTGGAATCGGTTTCATTACCCCGCCATTGGGCCTTAATCTCTTTGTTGTCTCAGGGGTGACCCAGGTGCCGGTGGTGAGTATTTCCCGCTATGCCGTGCCTTTTGTTCTCGCGATGATTCTGGTTGTTATTGTTTTGGGATTTGTACCCGGTTTTTCACTCTGGTTGTTGAATTAAAATATTTTAATACAAGAAAATGACGTATCAGGAGATGGAAGCATGCCATATGGCTATAATGGAAAGATATTACATGTGAATTTAACCGATTCCAGCTGGAGTGTCGAGGAACCTGCGGAAAGCTGGTATCGGACGTACGTGGGCGGCTCGGCCTTATCCGCCTACTATTTGCTCAAATACCTCAAGCCGGGGGTGGATCCCCTTTCTGCGGAAAACATCCTGGTCTTTGCATGCAGTGTCGTCACAGGCGCACCCCTGTCCGGATTCAGCCGATACACGGTGGCGGCCAAATCGCCTTTGACCGGTGCTTTTGCGCGAACCGAAGCCGGCGGTTATTTCGGCCCCGAACTGAAATTCGCAGGCTATGACGCCATTGTCATCCGGGGTAAATCACCCGAGCCGGTGTATTTGTACATTCATGACGGCGAAGTGGAGATTCGGAAGGCAACGCATCTCTGGGGTCTGGACAACTGGGAAACCCTGGAAACCATCCGGAAGGAATCGGGTGAAAAGATGGTTCGGGTGGCCTCCATCGGTCCTGCCGGAGAACGATTGATCCCGTTTGCCTGTGTTCAGAACGACCTGGAGCACTTCAACGGCCGGACGGGCATGGGGGCCGTCATGGGTTCCAAGAACCTGAAGGCCGTGGCCGCGAGGGGGCGGAACAAACCGGAAATGGCGGATCCTGAGAAGGTCAAAGAGATCCGCAAATGGCACAACGACCGCATCAAGGTCCATCCGCCCAACGTCGGCCTGAGCAAGGTCGGCACAGCCGGGCTTGTCAAGGGCCTTAACGATTCCGG
>Ga0068714_10005725_pt1 | contig 13032 bp, 13 predicted proteins | sample MTBNYHSulfiMetaG_FD_62988 | JGI IMG/M metagenome (GOLD analysis project Ga0068714, IMG submission 62988) | Enrichment culture microbial communities from rom New York Harbor, USA that are MTBE-degrading - MTBE-NYH (New York Harbor Sulfidogenic)... | ecosystem: Environmental > Aquatic > Marine >... | reverse complement strand
ACCTTCGAAATTTTGGAAAATCAGCTCATCGAGGGATTACAGGGATTGACTGAGCAGGAATTGCGATCGCTGACCGTTGCCTATGAACCGGTCTGGGCGATTGGGACCGGAGTGACGGCCACACCGGACCAAGCCCAGGAAGCCCATGCTTTTATTCGTGAACTTCTGAGGAAACAATTTTCAATGCCGTTTGGCGACTCGGTCCGTATTCTTTACGGAGGCAGTGTCAAACCGGATAACATTGACCAATTAATGACTTGTGCTGATATCGATGGGGCACTGGTTGGGGGTGCAAGTCTGAAATTGGACTCATTTCTACGGATCATTAATTTTGAAAATTAACACTTTAACTTAACATCATCGACGCACATCCGCAAGACGTTGCAAGGGAGAAAGTAATGTTTATATTTGTCAGTATTATACATGTTATCATGAGTCTGATTTTGATTGTCATCGTTCTTCTGCAATCAGGAAAAGGTTCCAACATGGCCAGCGCTTTTGGTGGAGGCGGCAGTCAGACGATGTTTGGCAGCCATGGTGCAGCCAGTTTTCTGAACAAGCTGACCACTGTTGCGGCGATCATGTTTATGGTGACTTCCCTGACCTTGGCCATTCTCTCCTCAGCCCCTTCAAAAACATTTATGGATGAATTTGAAGACCTGGAAGAAACGACTGAAGCAGTTCCAGCTCTCCCCGGTTCAGAAAGCCCCGCCACTGACGAAGCGGGAGAAGCAGTTCCGGAGCAGTCCGGCACTACTGACACAGGGACTGGTCAAACTGAGGCCGCAAATGCCACCGCTGGAGAGGGCCAGAGTTCTTCCCCGGAAACTGCTGCGCCAGCGAGCTCTGACGCCGCTAGCACGACAGCCCAGGACCCCGAATAATTTCATAACGTTGATAAAATTCAGGTTGCTGTTCTGACGTTTTCAGAAACGCAAGGACATCGCTGACCAGGTAAAGCGACCCTGTCGCAAGGATGACCGTGTCCGCAGTCGTCTGTTCGAGAGCAGTTCTGACCGCCTTTCCCGGCTCGGCAATAAGAGTGCTCCTGCTATCAGAAGGCAGTGATTCTGCCAATATCTCGGGAGATGAAGCCCGGTCACTTGAAAAACGTGTCAAATACCAACTGTCCGTAATATTCGCCAGTTGCCCCAGCATTTTACCATACTGCTTATCACGGGCAATTCCGACCACACTGGCTACTTTCTGGCGGGGAAACAATTTTTTTATACTCCGGACCAACTGCCCCATGCCCAGAGTATTGTGGGCCCCATCGAGGACCAGGGTCCGCTGCTCCCGCTGCCGCTTGTCAAACAATGAGATGATCTGCACTCGACCCGGCCATTTAATGCGACCGAGACACTCCCTGATGCATTCTTCCTGTTCATCGAGCCGGCTGGACGTCAGTTCAGTGAATGCTTTCACGGCAATACTCGCATTCTGGACCTGAAAGGGTGCAGCCAGTGACAGGGTGATATTTTTTAAACCGAGGTCCTGCTTGTAATCCTGATAATTGAACCTGCTGCCGGACGGTGAAGTTGAAATCAGCCGCCCCCTGAAATCAACCCCTTCAACGAATAATTCTACCGCCTGGGTCGCTGCTTTCTCCTTGATCACACTCAAAACCGATTGTGCCTGACGGGCACTGATGACTTTAGAATGCGGATGAATAATGCCGCTTTTCTCGACGGCAATCTGACTTCTCGTTCGACCGAGCCAGTGCAGGTGATCAAGACCGACAGGTGTTATGATACTGACAACCGGCTGAAAAACATTGGTCGCATCCAGTCTGCCGCCCACACCGACTTCAAATACACAATAATCAGGTCGGGCCTGCTGAAAATAGAGGACCGCCATGGCGGTCAGAAATTCGAAGAAAGTCCGGAGCCCCTTGCCTTCACCCTTTATGAAGTGCTCGCAGTCAAACAGATGATGTGCCTGCTCGACAAAATCGCCCTCGGGAATGGCCTGTCCATCCAGTTCAATTCGCTCGCGAATATCAAGCACATGCGGTGATGAGTAAAACCCGACTGAATAGCCGCCTGCCCGCAACAAGTTCGTCAAAATCCGACCGGTCGCTCCTTTCCCGGATGTGCCGGCAATCAGGATGGCCTTTAATTCCCGCTGGGGAGAACCGAGCGTGTCCAGGAAAGATTTGAACTGCTCGAGGTCAAACGTCTGCGAGACATAAGGGACCCGGACATTTCGCTCGTAATTCGTCAATTGCCCCAGTTTGGAAAGAACAGCAGCATAACGTTGTTTCATCATCGACACCAGACCACATTTTCCGGATCTACCGCCAGACTGGCAGATGGATTGGCAGGCTCTCCCGTATTCTCAAAATTCTGTGCTGATAAAGTGATGGATAGCCTCCTGCCATGGCCGCATTCTCGTGCCCGTAATCGTCTGAAACAAGGTCGTATCCAACACCGAGTATGAAGGACGCGGGGCAGGCCGAGGGAACATTTCCGTCGAAACGGGGATCAGCTGGACCTGGTCCATTTTATTCTCCGACAGAATGCTGCGGGCGAATTCGAACCATGTGGTGTGACCACTGTTCGTCACATGAACCAGACCACGGTGGCGGCTCTGGAACAGCGCCTCGATATGGTTGGCCAGGTCGGGAGCATACGTCGGGCAACCCCTCTGATCGTCAACAACCCTGAGTTGTTTATTCTCCAGGGCCAGACGGATAATGGTCCGCGGAAAGGATTTTCCCTGCCCGCCGTACAGCCACGAGGTTCTGATGATCAAAGCATTATCAGTCTGCTCCACAATGCGTTGTTCGCCAGCAAGCTTGGACATGCCATACACTGATAAAGGGCCTGGCGTGTCTTGTTCGTTATAAGGACTCTTTTTACGGCCATCAAACACATAGTCCGTACTGAAATGGACCAGCAGGACCTTCATGCCTGCGGCAATCCGGGCAAGATTCTCCGGCCCGCGTTCATTCACTTCATGAGCTTGTGCCGGGTCAGACTCGGCCCCATCGACATCGGTGTAGGCTGCACAATTGATGATGAGGTCCGGTTTGAGCAGACCGATTTCTTGCTGGCAGGCCCGGAACGATGTGATATCAAGTTCATCGATGTCACGCCCGACGACCTGATATCGATGTTCATAGGCTTTGATTATCTCTGAGCCCAGTAATCCTCGATGGCCAATGACAAGAAGCTTCATGATCGTTACCTTCAATTGATCTTTGCACTCAGCAAGCGGATTTTGGTGCCACCTGAGGTCAATGTCAGATAGCGGGCTTTCAGGATACCGAGGACTGGCTCAAGATCACTTGCAGGATAAAGCAGAGCGATAGTCCATCCTTGAAAATGCTGCTTCAGATAAGCACCGATGTTATAATAAAACGGTCGTAATTTTGTTTTTGAGAGGCGTTTGCCATAGGGCAGATTCATGATCAAACAACCGCGTTCAATCCCCAGAGTCGCCGGTTTGACCTCGAAAAAGTCCTGGACGAGAAATTCAATTATCTTCTCCATACCCGCTATTTCGGCGTTGTGCCGGGCCCGGTCCAGCTGGTCTGTGCTCTTGTCCAGGGCAATGATACGGGCCGGGGCCTTCTTCGTCTGTGTTGTCACGGCCATGCTTTTGAGATACCTGAACCTTGTTTCCCTGAATGAAGGCCAGTCCATAAATTGAAACCGTCTCTGGACCCCGGCCGCCCTTTTAACGGCGATCATGGCCGCTTCGATGGCAAACGTGCCCGAGCCGGTCATGGCATCGACCAGAGGCATCGAGGGTTTCCAGGCTATGTGACGCATAATTCCGGCAGCGAGTGTCTCCCGGATCGGGGCCTCTCCCCCATCACGACGGTAACCCCGTTTGTAAAGCGGGTCTCCGGATGAATCGAGACTGATCTGGACCTGGTCCCGCTCGACGCTCACCGAGATAATTTGAGGCTGGTCATACTCCCTGACAGGAACACTGCTGAAATAGTCTGCCGGCAGTGTTTTGAAATGCCGGGTAATCTCATCGTCCAATCTCTGCTCGAGCCACTTGTTACTGGAAATATCCGTGTCCCTGAAATGGAACCGGAATGACCGTCTGACCGACGGATATAAAAAAAGTTCCCAGGCCGTGTTTGCAAAGCGAGTAATGATTTTATCCAGACGCCGGGCCTTGAACTGATCAATAATCCAGAAAACACGGTCCGGCGAACGTAGTTGCAGATTGGTCTTATAGAGTAACTCGAAAGGCCCGGAAAACTCGATCCGCCCGGGAAAAACGGTCATATTTTCAGCACCCCGGCGGGTCAACTCGATCTTGCAGACGTGTTCCAGGCCCGGTGCAATGACCGTAAAAAAGCGTTGCGGTAAAGCCCAGACATGCCTTTTTATACGTCGCTCGAGACTGAACATGGCAGATTTACTTTCATCCTTTAAGTATTCATTTTCTGTTGTATCTGATATTGTAATCCGGGGTGAATGTCAATGTTCATCATCGACTGCTCTCTACATTTGACGCAACATCAGCCCTCACTTAAAATAATGTTTTTGTTTTGTCATAAAATGTGTTACATTTAAAAAAAACAATGCTGGATGGTTGTATTCATGGTCAACGAACGAGAAAACAAGGCAGGATCGGGTAAAGAGTTGCAACACGCACCGACCATCGAGCTATTGGTCAATGGCCGATCGACCATGATGAAGCTCGTCAGAAAGAAGATTTTCTCCATCGGGCGGATCGCAGGCAACGATATGGTTGTTGATTATATGTCTGTTTCCCGAAACCATGCCCAGATCAAGAAAATCGGCAACGACTATTACATTCTGGACCTCGAAAGCCTTTATGGGACTTTCCTGAACGGTCGTAAAATTGAAAAAGGCGTGCTCAAGGACAAGGACAGGATCAGACTAGGGAATCAACAGGATATTGCCCTTGTGTTTCATGCCTTTCCGATCAAGGCTACTGATCAGCAGATGCAAGACACCGTCAGTCAGGTATTGCCTTTTTCCAAATTGACCTTTCAGAAACTCAATTTATTGCTGGAAGTCCTGCAAACATCACAATTGACCCTCAATTTGAAAGTAATCCTCGATGACGTGGTCAGATCGGTGATGAAATTGACCAATGCAGACCGGGGCTACGTATTATTGAAAGACGACCGTGGTGTTCTGGCCATTAAAGTTTCCCAATTTCGGACCGAAGAAATGAAACTCAATACGGGTGATTTAAGCTGGGGAGTTGTCAATGAGGTCTTCGAATCCGGAAAACCCCGGGTCGTCGGTGATATCCAGACAGACCAGGAGTTGAAAAAACACGACAGCATCGTGTCCATGAAACTCCAATCAATCATGTGTATCCCGCTCAGAAGAACGTATATCTCCGAAGAATCTGAACTCGACCTGCAGCAGACGACGGTTATGAAGAAGGAAACCAATGGCGTCATTTATGTCGACAGTCAATTGAGCAACAAGATATTTACCACTGAAGACGTCAAGATTGTGCAAGCACTCGCTGGTTATGCTTCCAGTGCCATATCAAATACTCGCCTCTATCAACAGGAAAAGGAAAAATCGAAACAATTGGCCCAAGTCTACATTGATACAATCAGGGTCCTGGCTAATGCCATCGAGGCCCGAGATATCTATACCCGAGGTCACACCGAGAGGGTCGCGGCAATGGGTGTGGTTATTGGTCAGGAACTCGGTTGGAGCACGGACCAGATTTTTCAGCTCAAGATGGGGGCTTATCTGCACGATATCGGGAAAATCGGGGTCCCGGATTCTATCCTGAATAAAACATCGACACTGGATGAGGAAGAATACGCCATCATGAAAAAGCACCCCCAGATCGGGGCCAAGATCATCCAGGGCGTCAATTCCCTTGAGGCGGTCGAACCATATTTGCTTTATCATCAGGAACGTTACGATGGAACAGGCTATCCCTCCGCTTTAATAGGCGATGATATTCCTATTGAAGGCCGTTTGCTCGCTGTGGTGGATGTTTTTGACGCTCTGACCAGTAAAAGACCGTACCGCGGCCCGATCAGCCCTGACGAAGCCCTGCAGATGATTGAAAGCGAAAAAGGAAAACACTTTGACCCTTTGATCGTCGATGTGTTTCTGGCCTGTTATCACAACGGGAAAATCCCGGAAGTCCTCAAAAATCTGCAAAACAGTCTTGATACTGGCCAGCATCCGATCGACGATGATTTTAACGGCCACCCGACAGTGTTGTGACTGGACCTTCAATCCACAACAGAAACATTCTGTCCAAGTATGTGATCTCCTGCTTTGACCAGACTGACAAAAACTCCCAACTCGCGACCATCGTCAGCCCGGTCCTGATAAAAAGGATTACGCCCCCTGGCTGATGTGAACTGGAGGAAGATCAACTGGCGATTATTGACCGGAACACTCAGAACGTTGCGGAGCGTGAGTGCTTTGACCTTGTTCCGGGGCAGGACCAATCTGACCTGCCCGAGGCCTGACCTGATTGAAACTTCATTGTCCTCCAGGGAGTGGAGAGCAAAAGTAAGCTGGTAATCGTGGCGACTGTCTGTTTCGATCTGGACCGCCGCCCACCGCCGTGTCCGCGTCCAGAAGCCACAGCCCTCCCATTGATAGGCCCCAAACACTGACTTGGCTACATTACATGACGGTGAGCTCAACATGCTCCCTGGTAAGTGCTCTGAGGTCATCAGTGGCATCGGATCGACCAGATACACCACCATGATGATTATCGGGATGACGCTCCAGCACACGTTATTCATCAATAAAAAATGTCGAAACACCAGGGACAACTGCCGTCGTGAACAATAGACAATCAGCACGATCACTGTGGTCACGATAACGAATGGTATCCAGCGAAACGGAAACTCAGTGAACGATGGAAAACACAAAGGCAACGCATAACGGTTGCCTGAATAGTATGTCAGAAAATTGTTCATTTCCCCGCCATAACGCCATAAAGTGTGGTGATACAATAACTCCGGCGTCCGGACCGCGATCAGGGCCCACAATACACTTATGCTGGTTAGCGGAACCATGAAAAAGAACGCGGTCGAAGACGACATGACCGCCTTCAGCACAAACAGCAGAAAAACGGGAATGACCGGTATGGTGTATCGTGAGGGCGGACCGTAACCTTCCCAATAGGACAACCAGAAAAGCATGAACCAGTAGAGAGCGGCGAAAATACTAAAAGGATAGAAATCTCTGGATTTATTGCGGATGATGGAGACGATACCGCTGAACAGCAGAATGTAAAAAGGCGAATAAATCAACAACCCGACACGCTGATCAATGAAATTTCCAAAAGCGACCCTGAATGAATACGGCAGCCGTGACAATCGATCGCCAGTCAACCAGCTGATCGTATCGCTTAACCCGCTGCCCTGTTTTCGGGTAAATTCCAGCAGCTCGCCACCACGCGTCGCTAATGGTGAAATGCTGTGGTAAAAGGTCCACAGAAAAATCAGATAGGACCCGACCATCACCATAAACACGATCACTGAAATGATTATCTGCCGTTTCAGGGGCCGCTGTCCGGATTTCCACAAACCAATAAGCTGGACCACCTGCCAGATAACGAGAGGAACGGTAAATGTGACGTATTTCGCCCCGGTCCAGAGCAATAACATGGTCCAGACAATGCCGGCATATCCGCTTGATCGTCTGTCTTTCATCAAATAAATGGAGCGCAGGGCACATGTCAGAAACAAGGCCCCTATGATTTCCGAAAAGACCAACGGAGCATAGAACAAGAGGGGCGATGTCAGCCCCCCGGCCAGCACCACAACCAGTGATAACAAACGCTGCCGGGTTATGCTCTCGAGCAAAAGAAAAAGCTCAGCAATGAGCAGAGCGGCCAGAGGGACCACGGACAATCGCAGAATGAGCAGCGAAAACGCCGGAAACTGAAGGACCAGCCAGTAAAACGGGACGAGATACAACGACAGGGCGAGCCCCTCCACGGGATAACCTTCATACGTTGTCCGGCCAAACGGCAGCTTGTGCCTCAAAAAAAGTCGATATTCCAACTGCTCGTAATTGTCGCGGACCATGATGTCACCGTCAGTGAGCAGACTGTGAGCAACCATGACATACTCGGGCTCATCTCCCTCCAGACCAATCAGGGCACTCGAATAGACCACAGCGAGCCCGGCATAGACTATTAAAAATACGAGCACAAGACAGGACCAGATCGTTCGTGAAGAAACCCCTTCCAAGCGGGCCCGCACAGAAGACCAATCCATGGCCCTGAAACGCTTTCCGGAATGTCTTAAAAAATACCAGACCCGCCACAGAATATGGGCCACCAAAGACCATGCCAGAAGCAGCCCGAGCGGGACCCGTAACCAGCAAACCGGCAATAAAATAAAAGGAAGATAGATGAAAAACGGGGTGAATGTCAGACTATCGAAAAAAGAATGACGGGCCCAATCACGGGCCTGATCGCGTGACAGCCCATCTTTATCGCTGCCACGCTGGACCGAAATGAGAAACATGTGCGGAACTGCCCAGCTTGCAATCAGGGCCAGCAGAATAACCAGAAAAGGAAAAAATTGAAATGCAAAACCAGGGTCCTTGAACGACACTGAGACAGAATCGACCAGCGTCAGGTCGATCAGTTTCGTTGCCGGAAACAGAGCAACCGACAGGGACCAGGCAGAGATGACCAGGAGAAGAAATGCACTGCCAAGGTGAAAAAAACAGGCCCCCCATGGACGACTGAGGGGCCTTGAATGTGTCTTCGTTGTGAGGACCACTGAATTGATCACATCAAAAGGGCCATGACTGCTTTCTGGGCATGCAACCTGTTTTCAGCCTGATCATAAATGACCGATCGGGCATCTTTGGCCAGCTCATACGACACTTCTTCGCCATAATGCGCGGGCAGGCAGTGCATGAAGATGAAATCCTCGGTTTCGCCGGCAACCAGCCCGTGGTTGACCTGAAACCCTTTAAACAGGGCCAGACGTTTTTCTCTTTCAGCTTCCTGGCCCATGCTGGCCCAGACATCGGTATAAATAACGTCAGCATTGTGGACAGCTTCTTTTGGATTGTTGGTAATGCTCACAGAGCCGCCGTATTTCTTGAAAAACGGGGCAACCCTGTCCAGGACCTCTTTGAGCGGTTCGAAGCCGGGCGGCGTAGCCAGGGCAATATTCAGGCCCATCTGGGCACTGCCGAAAATCAGGGAATTGGCCACATTATTGCCATCCCCGATATAGGCGATCTTCTGCCCGCACAGTGTGCCGCGTTTCTCCAGAATGGTCAGAAAATCTCCCAGAATCTGGCAGGGATGCGCATAATCCGACAAGCCGTTGATCACCGGTACCGTGGCATAGCGGGCCAAATCTTCAATTATTTTGTGCCCAAAAACACGGGCCATGATCCCGTCGACAAAACGCGACAAGACCAGAGCGATATCTTCAGTGGTTTCTCGCTCGCCGAGTTTGATGTCGGAAGGAGCAAGATACAGCGATGCCCCGCCAAGTTGGGTCATGCCGACTTCAAACGAAACGCGGGTCCGCAATGATGGCTTCTGGAAGATCATGGCCAGTGATTTGCCGGCCAGAAGCGGGTGCGCTTCACCCATTTTCTGTTTCATTTTCAGATGGACCGCGGTTTCAAGAACTTGCTGGATTTCTTCACGCGACCATTCGATCAGGGTGGTCAGACTTTTACCTTTCATTGAGATGGCCATGGTTATACCTTCTTGAGAAAGTTGTCGATGACATCAGCCAGGGTCGGTTGCCCGATCTCCTGCAATTCATAACGGACACGTGTTGCCGGAATTTTAAAGGTAATCAGACGTCTGAGATCGATGGGAGTGGCGATGACCACAGCATCACCGTCAAAATTATCGATCGTCTTCTGCAGGTCCTTGATCTGTTGATCACCATAACCCATGGCCGGTAACAAAGTCCCGATGCCCGGATATTTCTTGAACGTATCGCTGATGCTCCCGACGGTAAACGGTCGCGGATCAACGATCTCTTTGGCCCCGAATTTCCGGGCTGCCACAATGCCGGCCCCATATTTCATCTCACCATGGGTCAAAGTCGGACCATCCTCGATGACCAGGACCTTCTTGCCCCTGATGACCTCAGGATCATCAACGAACAAAGGCGACGCCGCTTCAATGACGATCGCCTGCGGGGCGAATGTGGCCGCATTGGCCTCCACCTGCTGAATACAGGCGTAATCCGCGGAGTCCATTTTATTGACCACAATCACATCAGCCAGACGAAGGTTTGTCTCGCCGGGATGATAGGTCAATTCATGGCCGGCCCGATGCGGGTCAAGCACCACGATATTACAGTCCGATTTGTAAAAAGGTATATCGTTGTTTCCACCGTCCCAGACAATGATGTCCGCCTCTTTTTCGGCGTCCCGCAAAATGTCGCCGTAATCGACCCCGGCATAGACCGTGATACCGCTCATAATATGCGGTTCATACTCTTCACGTTCCTCGATCGTGCATTTATGTCGATCGAGGTCCTCGAGCGTGGCAAAACGCTGCACCCGCTGCTTGACCAGGTCACCATACGGCATGGGATGACGAATGGCCACCACCTTCTTGCCCTTTTGCTGTAAAACGGAACACACGCGGCGAGTGGTCTGACTTTTGCCGCAGCCCGTGCGCACAGCACAAATCGAAAAAACCGGCTTGCTAGAAGAAATCTGGGTGGATTTCGGGCCCATCAACCAGAAATCAGCACCGGCTGCTTGAACAATCGAGCCCTTGTGCATCACGGTTTCATGCTTTACATCACTGTAGGCAAACACGACCACGTCAATGGCCTGGTCCTTGATCAAACACGGCAACTCCTGCTCCGCATATATCGGTATCCCTTTGGGATATAAAGGACCACATAATTCAGTTGGATATTGTCGTCCCTCTATATCAGGAATCTGTGTCGCCGTGAAGGCTACGACCTCATAGCTCTCGTTTCCCCTGAAAAAAGTGTTGAAATTGTGAAAATCCCTGCCTGCAGCACCCATTATTAATACTCTCTTCCGAGACATACCCGACCCCCATGTGTGAGAAGAAGGTTTGATTGAACGTGTATCCACTTATCCGTTCGGATTGCCACTAACTCTTACTGAGACAGTATTACGCTCTCAGACAATGGTCCGGTTCGAGCAGGTAATACAATCCTGGTGAAAAAGGGCCGTGACAAATCATTATTGGTTGAGATAGGAATTTATTCCAAAATTTCAAGAGTACAGCGACGATTGATTTTTTTCCCCGCGGCGGTCAGAATGGTCCTGATGGCATTGGCAGTATTACCCTTTCTGCCGATGACTTTGCCCATATCGCTCTGATCGACACGCACTTCGATGACGATGCTGTTATGACCATGGAGTTCGTTGATATCGACTTTGTCCGGATTATCAACAATACTTTTCACGATTCGTTCGGTCAGTTCTTTCATCACTCGTCCTCCTTGTAAGAGCAGGTCCCTGAACGTTGACCTGTTTTCTCTCTGCCATGTCTGCAATGTTCGCCTGAGCCAGGTGCTGAGGTCCGCACTAATATATTGCCACAATCCATGTCATGTTTAAACAGCATACTACTTCACCAGTCTACCACAAATTCAGGAAAAGTGCATTATTTTTTCATGGTGAGCCAGTCCGTCTGCTCAAACAACCTGAAAATCTGTATCATCAAAAGAAAGAGCTGGTCAAAAGAATGGGTGTCACACCCAATGCCTTCACACTCGACACTTGATTACCTGCCATTAAACTGCTATCATTCTGGAAGATGCACTGGAAAAATGCAGCGATGATGTTTAAAAATGTGGTGACCGGTATGGAAATATCCGTGACAAAATTAAGCAAAATTCAGGCAGAACAGCGGGACATCGAAGAGTGGAGCAACGCAACGCCTGCCGAAAAACTTGACCTGGTCCAATTTCTGCGTGACCAGTATTATGAGTATAAAAATGAGACTAGAAAAGGACTTCAAAGAGTTTATCGCATTGTTAAACGAGTATGAAGTCAGATATCTGATCATTGGAGGATATGCTTTCTCCTATTATGCAGAACCCAGATTTACCAAAGATATCGATTTTCTGATTGAACCTGCCACAGAAAATATAGATCGTTTGCTCATGGCATTGGACCAGTTCGGCTTCGGGTCTCTCGGCCTGAATAAAGAGGATTTCCTCGATCCCGATCAGGTGATCCAACTCGGGCTTGCACCAGTGAGAATAGATTTACTCACCTCGATCGAGGGCGTTGAATTTGCCACGGCATGGGAACGAAAAACTATCGGTTCTTACGGTGATGTTCAGGCATTATACATTTCCAAAACAGACCTTCTGATATCCAAGGAAAAAACCGGTCGTCTGCAAGACAAAGCGGATGCTGAAAAATTGAAGAGAATCCAGGGATAGAGCTTAATGGACATACGTGAGGAGATGTGATCGCCACTCGTTTAAGATCATGAATGAAATAACAAAGTGGGCATGATGAGGCTGTTCATGAGGGCTGGATTTTGGCCAGACCATTCGACCACTTCGAGCATTCGACCACTTCGAGTAGAATATGAGCATGTCTGCTCAGCCGATTGGCTTATTTTCCTCTAACGTATTTGTGGCCAAGATCGTCATTCTGTGCATCGATAGCGGTTATAGAAATTTCTGCGGGTCGGTTTATCATGTCATGAATCAGGGCCATTAGGGCATGAGAGTCTTTTCTGTTAAGGTCAACAATCAGCTTTTCGCCCGTGATTTCCAGAAACCCGAATTCTCACCGGGTCACCGAAGGTGGCCACTGTCAATAGCCCCAGGTTCACCAGCGTCGCGGGTGAACCTGGGGAAAGTACGCCCCGATGAGCACGTCCTCGAAGAGGGCGAATTTAAATTAAACGCCTTCTTATTGGACCTCTTCGAGGCCCGGGTCGTTATTGGCTCCTCAACCCCAGGTTCCCTCACTGCGTTCAGTCACCTGGGGCTACTGACATGCACCAATGCCATTAAGTTAAGCAAGCTAGATAATAGCTTTTGCGATTCTGATCTTTTCCACCAAGAGAAAAGTAAAAAAGTAAAAAAATACTTAA
>Ga0068714_10005724_pt1 | contig 13034 bp, 10 predicted proteins | sample MTBNYHSulfiMetaG_FD_62988 | JGI IMG/M metagenome (GOLD analysis project Ga0068714, IMG submission 62988) | Enrichment culture microbial communities from rom New York Harbor, USA that are MTBE-degrading - MTBE-NYH (New York Harbor Sulfidogenic)... | ecosystem: Environmental > Aquatic > Marine >... | reverse complement strand
CGCAATGTCGTCGCAAACGGCTGGCGACGTGCAGCAAAGCGTTTGACAGGTTTAACTTGCGCCGGGAAGATGTCGCGCTGCCGCGGGCGCGGCATGCCGCGCCCCTACGGGTGAGCGGGCGTTACCGCACGACAATCAGCCGAATTGTGCACGAGGCTCAGCTCTCCGCTCCAGACCCTCCCGCCACCCGCTGACCTCCGGGTCGGGTCGGGCGAGCAGTGGCGTGGCGCGGTGGCCCGCCGTGACACAATCGACCGGTGAGACTCCTGGTGCCCTTCGCCGTGGCGACGCTCGTCGCAATGGCAGGTCCGGCGGCGTGCGCAGATGAGCACGGGCCCACGCCGGTCATCTCCCCCCGCCTCGACCGGGTGTCGTCGGGGCCGGCGGCACTCGCACCTCCCGGAGGCTACGATGGCGACGCGGTCGCCGCCGTCAGGCACCTCGGGTTCGCGGTCCCGGCCCTGCGCGCGGTCGGGTTTCCGGTGGTGCCGTGGACCGTGAACCGGCCGCGGGAGCTGCGACGACTGCTCCAGCTTGGGGCTTCCGGGGTCATCACGGACCGCCCGGACCTCCTCGCCCCGCTCCTCGAGGCGCACGAGGGCGGTAGCCTGGTGGGCCCCGACGGGCTGCTCGACCCCGCCCGGTTCGACCTCCAGGGCCATCGGGGGGCGCGCGGTCTGAGACCGGAGAACACCCTTCCCGCCATGGAGGCGGCCCTCGACCTGCTGGTCACGACCCTGGAGATGGACGTGGTCCTCAGCCGGGACGGAGTCGCGATGGTGACCCACGAGCCGTGGGTGCACCCAAAGCTGTGCCGGCGCCTGGACGGTCTGTCGTACCGCCGCGGCGATCGAGTGCTCGTCGTGGAACACGCGGCGGCAGAGATCCAGGGGACCTTTGCCTGTGATCGGCTCCACGCAGGATCGCCGCAGGTCAACGACCCGGCGCTGTCACCGGTGGCGGTGGTCTTCGCGGCTTCCGAGGGTCTCGAGCACCCCTACGTGATGCCGACCCTGACCCAGGTGCTCGACTTCGTCCGTGCCTACCAGGAGCACTACCGGTCGGGCGCGGGGGCTTCCCACCCCGACGCGGCGCGGCGGGCGGCCAACGCGGAGCGGGTGCGCTTCAGCGTCGAGGTCAAGACCTCCCCGCGCCGCCCGGCCCGGACCGCCCCACCGGAAGAGGCGGTCCGTTCGGTGGCGGGCGTGGTCGAGGCATACCGGCTCGAGGCGCGCGCCACGGTGCAGAGCTTCGACCCGCGCGCGCTCGAGGTCGTTGACGAGGAGTTTCCCTCGATCCGGCGGGCATTCCTGTTCCGGCGCGCCCCCTGACGCTTCAGCACTCCTCGAAGCGGCGCGGGCCGCTCAGGCGGCACCCGCGGCGTTCATGGCCTCGAGCATCTCGTCCAAGACCTCACGCGGCAGCCAGCGGCCGCGGACCATGACCCCCTCGGGGTGCCGGAGGACCCCGAGGTCCTCGAGGGGGTTGCCCGCCACCAGGAGCAGGTCGGCCCGCCGGCCCACCGTCACGGTTCCCCACTCGTCCTCCCGGCCGAGGAAGCGGGCCGGCATCACGGTGGCGGCGCGCAGGACCTCGAAATTGGCGAGCCCGCAGTCGGCGAGCTGCTCCAGCTCGAGGTGGAGGGAGCTGCCGGGCAGGCCGAGCGGAATCCCCATCGCGTCGGTCCCGGCCATCAGCGGCACCCCCTCCCGGTGGAGGGCGGCCACGATCTGGCGGTTGAACTCCGGGTAGCGGCCGAGAAGCATGGGCAGCCAGCGCGGGCGAGGACGCTCGGCGAAGCCCCGCCACCCCTCCCGGACCGCGGGCGCGAGCCGGGCGAAGTCGGGCGACGCCACGATCTCGGCCGGGCGGTAGCCCTCGCGGGTGCCGAGGTAGGAGTCGTAGACCACCAGGGTGGTCTGGACCCAGACCCCGGCCTCGCGGCACTGCCGGGCGACCTTCGCGATCGCGCGGTCGGTGCTGCGCCAGGGGATCGGCACCCAGTGGGCCATGGCCCCCGCGAGGACCATTGCGGCGGCGGCGGCGAGCGCGGTGGCGGCCTTGGCGGCCACGGACGCCTCCGGTTGTCGCCAGGTCGCGGCCGCTCGCAGCACGATCGCGAGGGCGCCTGCCCCGCTCGCGAGGCCGAGCCCGGTGAGGAGCAGCAGCAGGGGCAGGCTGCCGGTGAGCCGGCCGCCCGGCATGAGGAGGAGGTAGCAGGCGGCGGCGGCCGCGGTGGCGACCAGCAACCAGGCGCACAGGCGGCGGACACGCGCCGGCTCGGCTGACCGCTCCGGAGACCGGCGGCCGCGGAGCCGGCGGACCAGAGCCGTCACCGCCCAGGCCAGCAGCAGTGCCGCCAGCGCCGCCGCCGCCAGGCCGGTGGCCCGCAGGTACTCGTCCTGCCCCGCAACCGGCAGGAAGTGGAGGGCGCCCAGCTCGCCGACGTGGGCCAGCGGCTGGCCCGCCTCGAGCAGCGCGTCGAGGCCCAGGTTGACGGGCGCGTGCCCGACGACGGGGATGCCCGTTTCCCGTGCCGCGGTGGCGAGGCGCAGGTAGGCGGGGCGGGACAGCCCGACGGTGGTGGCATAGCCGCGCCCCTCGGGGTCCATCACCTGGTGGTGCTTGACCAGGTCGTAGCCGGCCGCGGCCTGGGCCAGGACCTCGCGCTCGACCTCCGCCGGGGTGGTGACCCGGGGCTCGTTGACGAACTCGCCGGAGGTGACCAGGTTCGGGGCCAGCAGGCTGCCCTCGTCGACCCGGCGCCGCCAGTCGAGGTGCTCGGGCCCACCGCGGAGGTTGAAGACCGTGGTCACCCCGGCGGCCAGGTAGAGGGGCGCGTCGCCGAAGTCCGGCCGGGCCCCGACCAGCGGGTCGAGGTGGACGTGGGCGTCGGTCAACCCCGGCAGCAGGAAGCGACCGCCGCCGTCCACCACCGTCGCGCCGTCCGGGACGGACAGCTCACCCGTCGGCCCCACCGCCTCGATGCGATGGCCCCGCACCAGCACCGTCTGCCCCTGCAGGACGATCTCCCGATTCATGGGGACCACGGTGACGTCGACGAAGGCGACGACGGGGGCGGTCGGAGCCTCGTGTTGGGCCGCCCCGACGACGGCGGCAGCGGTTCCCGCGAGGGCGAGGGTGGCGGCGACGACCAGAGGGTGGCGGTACGAAGCCATGGGACATCCTCCCGAGCACGTTGGCCCACCATACGCCAGGAGACGCTCCCGTGTTGCGGTCGCGGTTCGGTGCCCCGTATCCTGCCGGGCGGTGGACGGTGAAGCGCCCTTCGTGCCCGCGTGGTGGCTGCCCGGGCCCCACGCCCAGACCATCGGCGGCAACGTGCTGCGGCGCCGGGGCGGTGTGAGATACCGGCGCGAGCGGCTGGAGCTTGACGACGGGGACTTCCTCGACCTCGACTGGGCGCTCGCAGCCGACCCAAGCCGGGAAGACGACGGCACGCCGCTCGTCGTGGTTCTGCACGGCCTCGAGGGCGGGCCGACGTCGACCTACGTCCTCGAGATGCACCGCGCCCTCGCCCGCCGTGGCCTGGCCTCGGTGACCCTGAGCTTCCGCTCGTGCAGCGGGGAGCCGAACCGGCTGCCGCGGATGTACCACTCCGGCGAGACCGGGGACCTGACCTTCGTGCTCGCCACCCTCCGGCGTTGCCACCCGGATCGCGGCCTCGGGGCGGTGGGCTTCTCCCTCGGCGGCAACGTGCTCCTCAAGTACCTCGGCGAGTGCGGCCGGGACGGCTCCGGGCCCGCGCGGGTGGATGCCGCCGCCGCCGTGTCGGTGCCCTTCGACCTCGCTGCCGGCCTGGCGAAGCTCGAGCGCGGGCCGTCGCGGGTCTACCACCGCTACCTGCTCCGCAAGCTCCTGTGCAAGGCACGGTCCAAGGCGGAGACCCTGCGCGGCCACGCCGACGTCGAGGCGTTGCTCGCGGTGCGAACGATCCGGGCGTTCGACGACGTCCTCACCGCACCGCTGCACGGCTTTCGGGATGCGGCGGAGTACTATGCCCGCTCGAGCTCGAACCAGTTCCTGTCGTCGATCCGGGTTCCCACCCTGCTGGTCCACTCGGTGGACGACCCGTTTCTGCCGGGCGACGCGATCCCGAACGGGTCGGTGGCTTCCAACCCCCACCTCGAGGCCCGTTTCACCCCGGCCGGCGGTCACGTCGGCTTCGTCAGCGGACCCCCGTGGCGGCCGCGGTTCTGGGCCGAGGACACCGCTGCGGCCTTCCTGGCGCGACGGCTCGGGGTGTGACGCGCGGGTGTCCCGCCCGCTTCGCGGTCGTTGCGGCGGAGGCAGACCGAGCGGTGTGGTCCCCAGCTCGCGCGAGCTACGGCACCGTCACCGTCCACGCGCCGGTTGCGCCGCTCTCGAAGTCGTCGGCGTAGAGCGGTGCGCCGACCTCGTCCCCCCCGACGTCGGCGGCGCCGGCGGCCGTCGGTCGCTGGGTGGCGTCGAAGTCGTCGACGCAGTCGGCGAGGCGGTTGACGAGGTCGAGCGCCGGTGCGGTCGGCAGCAGGTGAAGATCGCCGGCGGCCTCGTCCGCGAACCAGGCGGGGTCGGCCGTGGTCAGGTTGTCGACGACGAGGGGGGTGGCGTCGCGCGGCCATACCCCGGCGTCCATCAGGTTGGCCCGCACCTCCACCCCGGTGGCGCCGGCAAAGCGGACCTCCACGGCCACAGGCCCGTTGGGCTGGTAGAGGCCGTGGGTGAGGACGGTGTTGTGGAGCACCTTCGAGCCCGGCGAGGTGGTGGAGACGGCGACGTCCACGTCGTAGGGGGCGCCGGGGCTCCAGCGGATGAAGTTGTTGCGCACCACCCCGCCGGAGTGGTCGCTGGAGCTGACCAGCCCGAGGGCGACCCCCCGCGAGCTGTCGAGGATGGTGTTGCGCTCGACCACGGTGTCCAGCGACCCCTGCCACATGAGTATCGCCGGTCCGGCGAGGGTCCCGTCCTGGCACCAGAACCCCCGGATCAGGTTGTCGCGGATCACCCAGCGTCGCCCGCCGACGGCGTCGACGCCGTTGGTGTAACAGTAGCCCAGGTCGGGGTGGTGGATGGCGCCGGCGGTCAGGAACACCTCGCAGTACTCGACCACCACGTCTTCGGCGCCGGGGTTCGCGCCGCGGTTGCCCTTCACCACCTGCTGGCCCGCGTCGAACAGGCGGCAGTGGCGGAGGGTGACCCGGGTCGCCCCCTGGTCATTCTGGATGGCGACCGCGTGGTAATAGACCTGCCCCACGCTGAGGTCGGCGATGATCACGTCGGTGGCGGTGAAGACCTGGAAGCCGAAGGGCACGGTGTCGTCGTCCATGCCGCCGCCGAGGATGACCACGTCCTCCGGCCGTCCGGTGGCGCCGCGGATCTGGATGTTGGAGATCGGCGCCGCCCCGTAGCGGCCGACGGTGAGGCGGCCGTCGACTCCGTTGGGGAAGACGTGGTCGGTGAGGTCGTAGGTGCCGGGCGCGACCACGATCGCCTGGTTCGAGGCCAGGTTCCAGCAGGCGTCGGCCAGCTCCTGGACGGTGTCGACCTGGACGACGGTGAACACACCCGGGTCGGGGGGCGGCAGTGGCGGCGCGTCGGCGGGCAGGCGGGCGTGGGCCGCCCCCGCAGCCACCAGGAGGATCATCGTGACCGCGACACCGAGCCGGGTGCTGCATGCGGGCATGTCCCTGCCCCCTCCCCGTCCTGCAGGATCTCGTCTTTCACCATACCGCAGCCGCTCGTTGGGGGTGTGACCGAGCTCACCCGCCGGACGGCGGGTGTCCCCTCGAAGCGCCCCGTGGAGGGAAGCGGCGGGCGGAGAGTGTGGCACCATGGCACCATGAGCGACTTCCCGCCCCCTACCCGCCACGAGCTCGACGGCTGGTTGTTGTTCTGGGCCGACCTCACGCTCTGTCCCGGAGCCGCGAGTGAGGAGCTGGCAACGCTGCGGCGCGAGACCGCCGCCCGCGCCCGCGCCGAGCACACCCTCGAGCGTCTCTCCGAGCACCCCACCGCGAGCGCGCTGCGGCGGCTGTACCGCCAGGCGGGGGTCGACCCCACCCGCTACCGCCCCTCGTCGGAGGCGCTGCTGCGCCGGCTGCTCAAGGGGGAGGAGCTGCCCGCGATCCACCCCCTGGTGGACCTCAACAACTGCCTGTCCGCCGCCCTGGCGGTACCGGCGTGCGTGATGGACGTGCGCCACCTCCGCCCGCCGTTCACCTTCCGGGCCGGCCGCCCCGGCGAGGCGTACGAATCGCTGCGCGGCCCCTTCAACCTCGACGGCAAGCCGCTGCTGGTGGATGCCGACGGGCCGTGCGACACCCCCATCACCGGCGGCGTGCGGGTCAAAGTGCGGGAGGACACGGCTCGCGTCTGGTTGGTGGCGTACATGCCCACCGGCGTAACGAGCTTCGAAGCCGCAGCCGCGACGCTGGCCGACCTGGTCCGGCGGGCGCCCGCGGCCGAGGTCGCGGCAGTGGGGTGGAGCGGGTGAGCCGGGGCCGGTCGCGAGGCCCCGGGCGGACCGCCACGGTCCTCTCGAGCCGAGCGAAGTGAATCTCCCGGGCGTCTCCGTCGTACACTCTCCGTATGAAAACACCTGAGTCCCTCATCAGTCCGGCCCTGCTCGTCGTCGTCGTTCTCTGCTGCGTCGCGACGGGCGCGCTCGCGCAGGAGGCTCCGGCCCGGTCGCCGACGACGCCCGAGGCCTCGCAGTGGCTCGACGCCAGCGGGGACCCGCTCCCGTTCCAGGACGACGAGGCGGTCCGGGAGGCGCTGCGTTCGGCAACCCTCGTCAGCCGCGAGCCGTCGAGCCTCCCGGGTCTCGAGCGCCTCGAGCTCCTCCTCCTCGAGGCCGACGGCGCCCGGTTCCACGCCCTCCTTCTCGGTCGGGGCAACGCCGCCAAGCGCGAGATCGCGGCGTCGTTGATCGACGAGCTGCTTGGCCTCCACCTCGTTCCTCCGGTGGTCGAGCGCACCATCGGCGACGGGACCGCAGCGGTTCAGATCTGGCGGCAGGGCGCCGGCACCGCGATCGAGATCGAGCGGGCAGGCCAGCTCGTACCCCCTGACCCGAAGGACTTCGCGGAGCAGCGACAGGCGGTGTATCTGTTCGACAATCTCATCGCCAATTCGGGACGCGGCCAGGGGAACACGGTGATCGACCCCGGGTGGAGGATCTGGTTGATCGACCACGCCGGCGCCTTCCGTCCGACATCGGGGCTCCTGCACGAGGTCGAGCTGACGAAGTGCGACCGCTCCCTGTGGCAGCGGTTGCGGAGTCTCGACAAGCGCACCCTCCAGGAGCTGGCGGCCCCGTACCTGGAAGCGAAGCAGGTCTCCGCGCTCGTCGCACGGCACCGCAAGGTGGTCAGGCACATCCAGGGGATGATCACGACCTTCGGGGAGGACGTGGTCCTGTTCGACGGCAGCCGCTGACCGGGTTTCGTCGCGCGGCGGTCGAGAGGCCCGTCAGGGTGGTGATCTCGTGGGGTCGGGCCTCGACTGCGAGCCGACCCACCTCCGTGGGGGGACCGCCTTCTCGCGAGCTCCGCTTCGAGGCCCGGCGCCGTCGAGTGTGTCCGCCGCGGCTGGTCGACCGCTTCAGGCCGCGACGCGGATCAGGCCTTCCTGGGCCGTGGAGGCGACGAGGCGGCCGGCGCGGTCGAAGAACCGCCCCCGAACCAGGGCGCGGGCGGCCGCGGCCGACGGGCAGTCCACGTCGTACAGCAGCCAGTCGTCGACGCGCAGGTCCCGGTGGAGCCACATGCCGTGGTCGATGGACGCCATCTTCAGGCCCGGCTCCCACCACATGCGTCCGTGCGGTTGCAGCGCGGTGACCAGGAAGTTGAAGTCCGAGGCGTAGGCGAGCACGTAGCGGTGGGTGCTGGCCGCGTCCGGCATGACGCCGCGCGCGCGCAGCCACACCTGGCGGCGGGGCGGCAGAGGGCGGAGGTTGGCGGGGTCGACGGTGGTGACCGGCCGCACCTCGATGGCCGACTCGCGGGTGAACGTGTCGCGCAGGTTCTCGGGGATGAGGCGGCGGTGCCTGCGGGCGAAGTCCTCCGCCGACTCGAGCACGTCGGGTGAGGGCACCTCCGGCATCGGGTCCTGGTGCTCGAAGCCGGGCTCGGCGTGATGAAACGAGGCGCCCATGAAGAGGATGGTGCGGCCGTGCTGGACCGCCCGGATCCTGCGCGTCGTGAAGCTCCCCCCGTCGCGGGTCAGCTCCACGTCGTAGACCACGTCGCGATGGGGGTCGCCGGGTCGGAGGAAGAAGCAGTGGAACGAGTGCACGACCCGCTCGGCAGGCACGGTGTGGCTGGCAGCCGACAGCGCCTGTCCGAGCACCTGCCCGCCGAAGATCGCCGGAAACCCGAGATCTTGGCTGCGACCGCGGAAGATGGTGTCCTCGATCCGCTCCAGCTCGAGAAGCTCGAGCAGAACCTCGAGCGGCGTGCCCATCAGCACCTCCTCGCCCGGACAGGACCGGCGATGCGCTCCGTCAACGCCGCGACATGAACAGCCGCAGCACGTACCACAGCATGAGCGCCACCGAGGCGAACAGCTGCAGGGCGGCGCCGACGTGGCGGTCGGTGGGGAAGTGACGGATCACGTTGGACGTGTCGTACAGGATCGCCGCGCCGGCCACCGCGATCATGCCGACCGAGAACCACGTCCCGAGCTCGAAGCCGAAGAGGACGCCGGCGACGATCGCCACCAGGGCGAGGACTCCCACCCAGCGCAGGATCGCGCCCAGGAACGAGAAGTCCTTGCGGGACAGGAATGCCACCGCGGTGAGCCCGGCGAAGCCGATGGCGGTCACCGTCACCGCGCTGCGGACCGCCCCCGGGAACTGCGAGAAGGCAATGGCCAGCAACGGCACGAAGATGACCGCCTCGGCCACGACGAAGCCGGCCAGGGCCGCGTACTGGGCCGCGGGGGAGACCGCCTTGAGGGCGACGTGGCTGGCGAGCCAGCTGACGATGACGAACCCGCCCAGGACGAGCAGCCACGAGGTGGAGAGCATGGCCTGCGCCATCGGCCAGGCCAGGCCGCTCTCAAACAGCGCCCACTCGATCGCCACGAAGGCGGCCACCGCACCGAGTAGGTGCAGGTACGTCCTGGTGATGAAGGCGGCCCTGGCGGTCGGGGCGCCGATGGCCTCGTACTCCCGTGGCACGAACACCGCGTTCCGGTCCTGTCTCGGGTCCATCGGTCCTCCCGGTGGCGAATCAGACCAGGGGTATTGTACGGCAGCGCGCGGCGCTGCGGTCGCACCCTGGACTCCGCGTCCCGGGCTGGTGTATTCCTCGCAGCGGAGGAACGCGAGCATGGCCGCCGCACGGGGGCTCACGACGCGCCTGGTGAGGTCGGTCGGGCCGGGGCTGGCGGTCGCGGCGACCGGGGTCGGGGCCGGCGACCTCATGGCCGCGATGCTGGCCGGGGCCGACTTCGGCCTCGCCCTGGCCTGGGCGATCGCCGCGGGCGCCGCCCTCAAGCTGGCATTGAACGAGGGGATCGCCCGCTGGCAGCTGGCCACCGGCACTACCCTCCTCGAGGGCTGGTGCCGGCACCTCGGCCGCTTCTTCCAGGGCTACCTGGTGGTCTACCTCGCGGTGTGGGGCTTCGTGGTCGCTGCCGGTCTGATGAGCGCCTGCGGCGTGGCCGCGCACGCGCTGGCGCCCGGTCTGAGCATCCGCGGCTGGGCGGTCGCCCACTCGCTCATGGCGCTGGCCCTGGTGCTGGCCGGCCGCTACCGGCTGTTCGAGGCGCTGATGAAGGTGTTTGTCGCGGTGATGGCGGCGACCCTGCTCGTCTCCGCAGCGCTGGCGATCGCCGATCTCGGGGCGCTCCGGGGCCTGACCCCGGGTCTGCCGTCGGGCTCACCGGCGGTGGTGCTGGGCCTGATCGGGGGGGTCGGCGGCAGCGTCACGCTCCTTTCGTACGGCTACTGGATCCGCGAGCGGGGCTGGGCAGGCGGCGGGCGGCTCCCCGAGGTCCGCTTCGACCTCGCCGTCGGCTACCTCGTGACCGCGCTCATCGCGGTCGCCATGCTGGTGGTCGCCGCGGGGGTGCTGGGAGGGGGCGGGGGGATGCCGGAGGGCTCCGCCGGCCTGGTCGCCTGCGGTGACGCCATCGGGGCGGCTGCCGCCGCCCGGCTCGGCCCCGCGGCGGGGGATGCCGGCCGACTGGTCTTCCTGCTCGGCGTCTGGGGCGCGGTCGCCTCCAGCATCCTCGGGGTCTGGCAGGGGGTGCCCTACCTGTTTGCCGACTTCGTCCGCGCCCGCTGCGGCGGCGAGGGACGCGAGGTCGACGTCCGGTCGTGGACCTACCGCGGATTCCTGCTCTACCTCGCGCTGCCGCCGATGGCGCTGCTCGCCCTCGACCGCCCGGTGTGGGTGATCCGCCTCTACACCGTCACCGGCGCCCTGTTCATGCCGGTCCTCGCCGCCAGCCTGCTCTGGCTCGGCTCGCGCGCCCGCCTGGTTGGCGCCCTGCGCAACGGACGCCTCGCCACCGCCGTGCTGGCCCTGTCGCTGCTGCTGTTCGCAGTCCTCGCGGCGCGCGAGCTCGCCGACCTCCTGTAGCGCGCATTTCCGCCCGCATCGCGTCGCGAGGGGGCCGAGGTGCTCGTCAGGGTGTCGATTCGAAGAGCGGGCGCCGCCCGCAACCCGGAGGTCTGGAGATGGTCGGCGTTCGAGAGGGGAGAACGCAAAGACGCCAAGAGGCGCCAAGGCGCGGGGGGCACTGGCGAAGGAGTGCTCTCAGACACTCGGGACTGCAGGCCCCGCAGAGGCGAAACAATCCCCTCCGGCGAGGGAGCGCTCCCTCACCCGAGGTGCAACCGGGCCGTCCGCTCGCCGTGCACGAAAGGGTACCCAGACTCGGAGGCTTTCGCGATCCCGGGCTGCAGCGTGAGCGCAGGACCGAGACCGCGGGTCCCGCTCGTCGTGAGGAGGTCGTCGTGCGCCAGCACAGTCGCCGTGCCCGCCCCGTGACCATCGTGGCTCTACTCCTGCTCGCGTGGATGGCGCAGGCCGCCGCCCAGAGCGCTTACCGCGACTCCCCCGAGCTCCCGGCGGGCGTCGTCGGCGAGCGCCTCCGGCAGCTGGTGGAGGTGGCCTCGAGCGGCAGCCCGGACCGGGTTCGTGCCCTCGTGGAGAACGACCTCACCCCGGAGTTCCGGGACGCGGCGCCGCTCGAGGAGAACGCCTTCATGCACGTCATCCGCGGCGGGCCGGCCGGCGGCGGCTTCTCCACCGCGCTCGACCTGTACCACTTCGCACGGGCGCTGACCGGCGGCAGGCTCCTCGGTCCCGACATGACGGCGCGGGTGCTGTCGCCCAAGCCCGACCTCGGCTCACAGTCGGGCGCGGTTGCCGACCGCCAGCAGCCCGGCGACGGTCATGAGCACCGGCCAGAACAGGAACGTCAGGCAGCAGGGAGGGCTCGCTCCGAGCAGGCTCAGGGCGAGGTCGCCCACGATCGGGATCGCGTAGGTGGCGAGGGCGAGGCGCATCGCGGTCCCGAAGGCGCCCGCGAAGAGGGACCGCCGAAGCACCACCAGCAACCCGGCCGCCGCCAGCGCGTACAGCGGTCCGACCACCGCGTCCCCGAGCACGCCGAACACGGTCAGGAACAGGGCGACGGCGAGACCCAGCCATGCCCCCCACCGCTCACCGAAACGCCGGATCGAGGCGCCGTTTACCACCAACCGCTCGAGACCGAGGATTCCCATGAGGTCCCGCACCAGGAAGGTCTGCTCGCGGAACGCCCGCTTGTGGACGATCTCCTCGCGGCGCACCACGACGTACTCCGGGGTGGTGATGTCCTCGAGCGAGAACACCCCCTCCGGGTCCACCAGGAAGGTCGAGTCGGCCTCGGTGAAGATCGGCAGCCGTTCCCCCTCCACGCGCACCCGGCCGTCTTCCACCACGACCGGGTCGAACCGGTCGTCGTACTTCTGGGCCCCCTGGAGGATCCAGCCTCTGAGCTCGACTCCGCGGATCACGCCCAGGGTCAGACCCGCCAGGGTCGACAGGAGCACCAGCGGCGCGATCACCCAGCCGGCCCGAGAGCGAGCCGCCGTGCGCCAGAGGCCGGGCGAGAACGGCAGGAGCACGGCGCGCAGGGGCAGCGGCACGACGGTGGCGGGCGCGGCTGGCGAGCGGGAGGCGGAGGAGGCGCGGAAGGTTCCGCTCGGACCGGGTTCGATCGGTCGGGGGGGCTGGTCGTTCATGGGCAGCCTCCGGGGCTCGGGTCGACGCCAGCGTAGCAGAAGGGGCAGCCCGCCTCGACGGTCCCCCTGCACGAGTGGTCGGGTGACCGTATCGACTGCACTCCGGTGGACGATCCGGAGTGTCGGCCCCGGCGCTGGTCAGCCGCGGGGCACGCCCCACAGGCGAACCGTTCCGTCCCAGCTGATGGAGGCGATCAGGGTCCCGGCAGGGTTGACCGCCACCCGCAGGACCGCGTTGTCGTGACCGTTCAGCACTGCCAGGCGCTGGCCGGTCTCCACGTCCCACAGACCGACGGTGCGGTCGTGGCTGCCGGAGGCGAGCAGGCTCCCGTCGGGGCTGAAGGCGACCCCGTTGACGAAGTGGGTGTGCCCCTCGAGCTCGCGCACGAGATGGTGGTCGGAGGTTTCGAAGAGGCGGATCCGGGTGTCGTCCGCCGCCGCCGCCAGCAGCAGGCCGTCGGGACTGTAGGCCACGTCGGCGACCGGGGCGGACACGGGGAAGCTCCAGAGCGTCTGCCCGTCGGTGGCGCCCATGACCACGAGCCCGTCGTCGATGGTCCCGAAAGCCACCTCGCCACCGTCCGGGGCGAACCCGACCGCGAGGGGGATGACCGAGCCGTCGGCGGGGTAGGCCCACAGGGCCGTTGCGCCGGAGAGGTCGACGACCCGCATCCCAGCCAGGCACTCGGGGTCGAGGCTGGAGTAGTAGTTGACGCTCGCCACCCCGAGCCGCCCGCCGTCGGGGCTGAAGGCGAGCTCCCAGACCGGCGACGGCGACAGCTGGAGCTCG
>Ga0068714_10005723_pt1 | contig 13037 bp, 11 predicted proteins | sample MTBNYHSulfiMetaG_FD_62988 | JGI IMG/M metagenome (GOLD analysis project Ga0068714, IMG submission 62988) | Enrichment culture microbial communities from rom New York Harbor, USA that are MTBE-degrading - MTBE-NYH (New York Harbor Sulfidogenic)... | ecosystem: Environmental > Aquatic > Marine >... | reverse complement strand
CCGGGATGCAACGCTGGCGTCGGTGATATACCCGTAAGGCAACCACCACTCGGACAAGGTTTTCTCGATGACTCCGGCGTAGTTCAGGTCTCCTTCTACCAGAGCGATGTCGGGCGAGTAGGCGTCGAGTTCCCGCAGCGCCAGAAAGCACTCCCCCTCGATTGCTTTCCACGGAGAGAGCCGGATGCGATCCACGAGGGCCCAATCAAAAAACGCCCCTTCATTGATAAAATCTTTCTTGCTGAAGGTCCACCGCTGCCATCCCGCGCGGTGAACCCCGACGCTCTTGCCGGTCCATCCGCCCGGCGAATGAAAGTACAGCGTGAAGTAGGCGATCGGGCCGGGGTCGTCCACATAGACTTCGAGTGTCATCATCGCAGGTTGGGAAAGATCCCGCGCGATCTCCCCGTCCCAGTAACGCCGGTCCACCTCGGCAGTGTAATTGATGGGCAGCAGCAGCACGCGCTCTTCTCCCCAAGCGCCCGAGGAGGACATCACCACTTCCGAGCCTCCGGCGCTGGGCCTCCACACCGCCTGCGCCGCCGAATCGGTGGGATAACTGAAGTCGTCAATGACGACCTGTGCGGAAACCCCCAAGGCGGCTCCCGCCCATATCGCGAGCATGGAGATCAGCCGGACACAGCGCTTAATGCACAGGGTTTTAGCCTCAGGCGCAGGGCGTCGGCGAGTACTCTCATAAGACGAACTTGGCAAGCACAGCTGCAAGGGGTCAATCTTCCAATGTCTCATCGAAGGCGCCCCGTGGAGTTTTTGCCGCCGCCTGGCGAATGCTGTCCCGCAACTCCTGGGCGGCTGCGCGGGCGGCCTCGGCAAAATCCTCACCGTCCGAGGCGAAGAGGATCGCCCGCGAGCTGTTAATGAGGGGAGGAATCCCCGCCGCCGTAGCCCCCCAGCGAACGACCGGATCGAGCGCTCCTCCCTGCGCGCCCACGCCGGGCACCAGAAAGGGCAGCTCAGGGGCGATTCGGCGCAGCCGCTGGAAGAGTTCCCCCTTCGTCGCCCCCACCACCAGGCCGCAGTTGCCCCGGCTGTTCCAGGCGGCAACCTTGAGAGCCACCTGCTCATAGAGCGGTACGCCCCGGCACTCGAGCGACTGGAAGTCTTTCCCTCCGGGATTCGAAGTCACCCCCAGCACAATCACGCCCTTGTCCTCCCGGTCCAGGAAAGGTTCCAAGGCGTCCCGGCCGAGATACGGGCTGACTGTGACCGCGTCTGCGCCCAGAGCGTCGAAACAGGCCCGCGCGTATTGCCGGGAGCTGTTGCCGATGTCGCCCCGCTTGGCGTCCAGAATGACCGGAACCCGGCGCTGAGCGATTTCGGCGATCAGCTCCCGCAGGGTTGCGTAGCCGACAAGCCCTTCCGCCTCGAAGAAAGCCGAGTTGAGTTTATAGCACAGCGCCAGCTCGTGGGTCGCCCGGACGATCTCCAGGCCGAAGGCTTTCTGCGCATTCTTCTCTCCCCGCAGATGCGCCGGCAGCTTGGCCTTGTCAATGTCGAGGCCGACGCACACCCAACTGTGGGTTTGCTCCGCCCGTTCTTTAACACGCCGAAAGAAATTCATTCTGACTTTCTCCGCGTTATTCCGAATCAATCTGGAGATCAGCCGACAAAATCAACCGGTTTGCGCTTCATTCTTGATTCTGACTCCTGTCTCCTGTCGCTCACTTCCACGCCGCGCCGCGCAGTTGCTCGATGTGCCCAACGTTTTCCCTCTCCACATACTGTTCCAGGCCGCGGACGATTTTCATCGTTACGTCCGGGTCGCGAAAGTTGGCAGAGCCGACCTGCACCGCCGAAGCGCCCGCCAGAATGAACTCAAGGGCGTCCCGGGCCGTGCAGATGCCGCCGAGGCCGATGACCGGGATCTTCACCGCCTGATAGATTTGCCAGACGTGGTAGAGCGCCACCGGCTTGATCGCCGGGCCGGAAAGCCCGCCGATGGTGTTGCCCAGAAAGGGCCGCCGGGATGGGACATCAATGGCAATCCCGCGCAGCGTGTTAATCGCGCAGATGGCGTCCGCGCCGGCCGCTTCCGCCGCTTGGGCCAAGGGGGCGTTGTCGGCCACATTCGGCGACAGCTTGACCCAGAGGGGCAGGGCGGTCTTCTTGCGGACTTTGCCCACTACCCTTTCAATGACTGAGGCGCTCTGGCCGAATGCGATGCTGCCTTCCTTCACGTTAGGACAGGAGAGATTCAGCTCCAGCGCGTCAATGCCGTCCTCTTCGGATAGCTGCTCGGTGACTTCGATGTATTCCGGCTCGGTTTGTCCGGCGATATTCACGATAACCCGCGTCGGATAGCGGCGAAGCCGGGGCAGCTTCTCCCGGAGAAACTCCTCCAAGCCCACGTTCTGAAGGCCGATCGAGTTGAGCAGCCCGGAGGCGGTCTCGAAGAGTCTCGGCGGCGTGTTTCCCACGCGCGGCTCGAGCGAGACGCTCTTGACCACAATGGCCCCCAGCCGCCGGTAGTCCACAAAGTCGGCGAACTCCTCTCCGTACCCGAAGGTGCCCGAGGCGGCAAAGACCGGGTTGGCAAACTCCACACCGCAAAGATTAGTTTTTAGCCTTGACATCTCGCCTCGCCGGGCGTCAGAACCTTCCCAGTGCTGCTCGACAAGAAGTAATCCCGTTCTGCAGTGTGAGGAACATGTATCCAATCAACCCCACCTTGACCCTCCCCTGAGCGTAGTCGAAGGGATGGGGGAGATACAGAGGGGGTTGACTGTTCGCTACTACTTTTTTAGAAGTGGCAGTAGGCGCCAAGCCGCTGCAACCCCTGTGCCCGGCATTTGGATTTCTGCCTTTCTATACACAGCGACACAAGTCCTGACTGTCATTCCGAATCCCGATTCATCGGGATGAGGAATCTGACTCTGTCGCACAGCGTGGTTCTGTAAGGTCAGATTCTTCGTCCCGATGAATCGGGACTCAGAATGACAACCCATTCGAGGGTCGGCCTTTGGAGAAACCCTCAGGGCAGGCCCCAGAATCTGTCCCGCACTTATGCTGCTATGTATAAATCACACAGCCACTTTTTCTGCATCGAACACCGGGCCATCAAAGCAGACCCGCAAGTAGCCTTCTTCGCCCCGCTTGGGCAACACACATCCGAGGCACGCGCCCACGCCGCACCCCATCCGGTTTTCGAGCGAGAACTGACCGGGAATCCCCCGGGGTTTCATCCATTCCCACAAGGCGGCCAGCATCCCTCGAGGCCCGCAGGCACAGACCGCCTCCGGCAGCCGCTCGCCCTCGCCATAACGTGCGCCGAGAGCGTCGATGACCGTCCCTTGCCGTCCGAATGATCCATCCATCGTCGCAAAGGTGCTCTCGAAACCAGTGGCCTCCACCTCGTCCCGCAGCACCAAGTCGCTTTCGGCGGCGGCTCCGTAAACCCAGGCGATGCGCCTCGGGCCATCCTTGAGCGTCCGGGCGAGATAGACCAGCGGGATGATGCCGATCCCGCCGGCGACGAACAGAAGCCGCCCCCGGCCCTGATCCTGAAACGAGGTGCCCAGCGGGCCGACCACGTCCGCCACCTCTCCCGGCTTAGCCCGGCTGATGATTTCCGTGCCCTCCCCGACGACCTTGTAAAGCAGTCCGATCTGTCCCTCCCGGGCGAAAAGAAGACTCAGAGGACGACGCAGGAAGGGCGAGTAGTGTTCGCTGCACAGCAGATGGACAAACTGCCCCGGCGCGGCCTGCCGGGCCACCTCGGGGGCTTCCACCGCCATCTGGAAGTAACCGGGTGCGATTTCCTCATGCGCGATGATGGGGCCGCGAACGTGGACCTTCATCCTTTCGCCTCTCCCGGTTGCCCCTCGCTTCCATCCAGGTGATTTCGCAAGATCTCTGCAAACTGCCCCCACCCCTCGACTTCCAGGTCAGGCTGGGGGCCGTCCAGCGGGGCCTTCTGCGGATTGTACCAGACAGCGGTCATCTTCGCCGCCCGAGCGCCCGCCACGTCATACTCCGGCATATCGCCGACAAACCAGATGGCCTCGGGCGGCAGGCCGAGCTTGACGGCGGCAGTCTCCATCAGGAACGGATGGGGCTTGCGAAAGCCGTAATCGGCGCTCGACATCAGGAACTGAAATGGATCAGCCAGACCTTGGCGCTTCAGCTCCCAGAGCAGCACGTCGCCGCTGAAGGCCGAATTGCTGACAATCCCCAAGGGCAGTTCAAACTTCTGTAACGTCTGAAGGGCTACTTCGAGCTGCGGCTCCGGCTCCAATCGGATGGAAGCCTTCCAAAACTCCAGCTCGGCCTCCGACAGCGAGCCATTTAAGCGGATCTCCAGCCGTTCCAGGAACAGCCGGACGTAGGTCTGCAGCGGGAATTCGAAAGCGACCTCATCGCGCTTCGACCAGACAAAGGCGTCGAGCTGTTGCTGAACCGCCGCGACTTTTTCGGGGCGAACCTCTTTCGAGTCCCCGGCGAGCTGGAGCAGCCGGGCCGTCCCGGCTTCCCGGTCGAAGGAGACTTGGGTAAACAGGGTGCTGCCGTAGTCAAAGAGAATGCCGCGAGGCTTGTTCATCTGTAGCTCTCCAGAGCGCAGCCGGCCTTTGAGGCGACGCGACGCGGGTCCACCTTGGAGCGGTCGAGGGCCGGGCACCGCGCAAAAGGGGATGTCTTCCCTGAAAAAAGGGCGGGCTTAGACGAGGAGCTTGCGGTCCTGCATAACCATCCGGCCCGCCACGACGGTTGCCACCGGCCAGCCCCGCATCGTCCACCCGAAGAAAGGCGAGTTATGACTCTTGCTGACCACCGCTTCCCGAGTGTAGGTCAGCTCCAGCTCGGGGTCAATGATGGTCACGTCGGCGTCGCCCCCCGTAACCAGGGTGCCCTTGTCGATTCCCAGCACCCGGGCCGGGTTCGTGGTGAGTTTCTCAATCGCTTGGGGCAGGCTCAGCAGGCCCGGCTTGACTATCTGGCTCATCACCAGTGGCACCAGCGTCTCGAGGCCGATAATTCCGAAGGGGGCGAAGTTGAACTCCTGCTCTTTCTCGTAGTGGGTGTGAGGCGCGTGGTCGGAGACGATGCAGTCAATGGTCCCGTCGGCGAGGCCCTGCTTGACCGCCTCGACGTCTTCCGACGTGCGCAGCGGAGGATTCATCTTCGCGTTGGTATTGTACCCCAGGACGGCCTCTTCCGTCAGCGTGAAGTGATGCGGGGTCGCCTCGCACGTTACGTGGACGCCGCGCTCCTTGGCCCGGCGCACCAGGTCCACGCTGGTCGCTGTACTCAAGTGGGCGACATGAAGACACCCGCGCGTAAACTCGGCCAGCAGCAGGTCGCGGGCCACCATCGTGTCCTCGCTGGCGGCCGGAATCCCGGCCAGCCCCAGCATCGTACTGATTTTGCCTTCGTTCATCGCCCCGTCAGCCGAGAGGTTCAGGTCTTCGCAGTGGCTGATAATGGGCAGGTCGAACATCCGGGCGTATTCGAACGCCCGGCGCAGGGTGTCGGCGTTCATAATCGGCTTGCCGTCATCCGACAAAGCGACCGCGCCGACTTCCTTGAGTTCGCCGAACTCGGTGATCTCATTGCCCTCGAGGCCTTTGGTCACCGTCGCGATGGGGTAGACCGAAACGACGCCCTCTTTCTCCCGGAGGTAATGAATGAGTTTGATGCCCGCCCGGCTGTCAACGACCGGAGAGGTGTTGGCCATACAGGCGACGGTGGTGATGCCGCCCATAGCCGCCGCGCGCGTGCCGGTGGCGAAGGTCTCCTTGCTTTCCTGGCCCGGCTCGCGCAAGTGAACGTGCATATCAATCAGGCCGGGCACGACCAGTTTGCCTTCCGCGTGGATCACGTGAGCGCCCGCCTCGGCGAGTTCCCGGCCGATCTTTGCAATCCGGCTGTCCTCGATCATCAGGTCGAGCTTCGCGTCGGTGCCGCTGGCCGGGTCAATGACCCGGCCCCCTTTAATCAGGAGTCTCATTCCGTCTCGTCCCTTGGAGGCGCTCCCCGGCGGCCGGCCAGCAGATAGAGAATCGCCATCCGCACCGCGACGCCATTGGTCACCTGCTCGCCGATCAGCGCCCGGGGATTGTCGGCGATCTCGTCGGTCAGTTCGATGCCCCGGTTGATCGGCCCGGGGTGCATGACCAGCGCGTCCGGCTTGGCCAGCCCGAGCCGCTCGAGATTCAGCCCGAACAGATTGCTGTACTCGCGAATCGTCGGGAAAAAGCCGCGGCTTTGCCGCTCCAGCTGAATGCGCAGAAGATAGACGACGTCGGCTTCCGGCAAGGCGCTCTCGATGTTGTAGTGAACGTCCACGCCCATCTCCTCGATGTGGTTCGGGATCAGGGTCGAAGGCCCGCACACGGCCACGTGAGCACCCAGCTTCCGCAGCGCCCAGATATCGCTGCGCGCCACCCGGCTGTGGGTAATGTCCCCGATGATGACCACGCGCAGGCCTTCCAGGCGTCCCTTAGCTTCCCGGATGGTGAACAGGTCGAGCATGGCCTGCGTCGGATGGGCGTGCGCCCCGTCCCCGGCGTTGATGATCGAGGCCGGGGAGCGCTCCGCCAGAAAGTGGGGAGCGCCCGAGCTGCCGTGCCGGATGATAATCATATCGGCTTTGAGGGCCTCCAGCGTCCGGCAGGTGTCAATCAGGGATTCGCCCTTCACGATGCTCGATCGCTGGGTGGCGATGTTGACGATATCGGCGCTCAGCCGCTTGGCGGCCAGCTCGAACGAGGTGCGCGTCCGGGTGCTCGGCTCGTAGAACAGGTTGACAACGGTGCGCCCGCGCAAGGAGGGAACCTTCTTCACCGAGCGGGCGAAGAGGTCCTTGAAGGGAACAGCGGTGTCAAGAATAAGTTCGATTTCCTCTCGACTGAGGGATTCCGTGTCGAGCAGGTCTTTCTTCGTCCACTGCGTGGACGGGTTGGATTTCTCGTCGGATACCGGACTCACACCTTGAAATCCTCAATGGTCGCCGGGAAGGTACCAACTTCTCCCCGCCCGGTCAAGACCGAATTTAATGGAAAAGGGAAAAATGACAACCCCAAATCAAAAACGGCACGGAAAAGAGATCGAGGCCTCATCCGTTCGTTTCGCATCAATGCTATCCGTTCCAACGTTTACCCGTAATCAATTCATAGGCCTCGATGTACTTGCTTCGGGTTCCCTCGACGACCTCCTCCGGCAGCACCGGCGCCGGCGGGCGCTTGTCCCAGTCGAGCGTTTCCAGGTAGTCTCGAAGGTATTGCTTGTCGAAGGCGTTCTGAGCCTTGCCTGGTTGGTGTTCCCGCACCAGCCAAAACCGGGAAGAGTCGGGCGTAAGGACCTCGTCAATCAGCATGATCTCCCCCTGCGAAAGCCCGAACTCGAACTTGGTATCAGCCAGGATCATCCCCCGGCTCAGGGCATGCTCGGCGGCCCGGTTGTAGAGCGCCAGAGACAGGGAGCGCAGCCGCTGCGCGGTCTCCTTGCCCACGATTTGCTCGACTTGCTCGAAGGAGATATTTTCGTCGTGTCCGCTCTGGGCTTTTGTCGCCGGGGTGTAGATCGGCTCCGGTAGCCGGTCGGCCTGGCGCAATCCGGCAGGCAGGGGGATGCCGCAAATCGTCCCGCTCTGCTGGTATTCCTTCCATCCCGAGCCGGCGAGATAACCCCGGATAACGCATTCCACCGGAAAGGGCTTGGCCTTCCTGACCAGCATGCTGCGCCCCTCGAGCAGCTCACGATGCGCCTGGGCCTTGGCGGGGTAGTCGCCGACGTCGGCGGAAACAAAGTGGTTGGGAACGATGCCCTCCAGCAGATGAAACCAGAAGACCGACAGGGCGGTGAGAATCTTCCCTTTGTCGGGGATGCCGTTGGGCATCACGACGTCAAAAGCCGAGATCCGGTCGGTTGCCACAATGAGCAAATGGTCGTCCAAGTCATAGACATCTCGGACTTTACCGCGGTTATACAGCTGAAGCCCTTGGAGCTGGGTTTCTCGTACGGCCTGCATGATTCAACCTCGCCTGAATTGGATGGAAGTCTGAAGAAAATGCCACTTGGGAGCAGGATTATATCAAAGTCGGAGGCAGACCGGAAGTACTGTTTTGCCCCGATCTTCTCTTTTCTTGCTCGCAATGGATTCTAGGGCCGACATTTTGGGTTTGCTGAGCCTCCCGGCGACCGATTTTCTCCCTTGCGTTAGATTGCGAGACTGTTTGGCTTGCATCTGTGGAGGTGTTCAGGTACAATAGGGGAGATTTTGATGCGGCTGGGGCGATTAGCTCAGTTGGCTAGAGCGCCTGGATCACAACCAGGAGGTCAGAGGTTCGAGCCCTCTATCGCCCACCCAAGGCAAGGGTCCCCGAGCGAAGGGGACCCTTTCTTTTTTTCATGGGTTTTCCCGGTTGACGGGGTACGGCCGAAGGTTTCCCGGCGCTTGCGGCACTCTGCGTGGCCACCGAGTGAATCTGCACGACCTGCGGGGCTTTGGAAGCGGGGCAAAGGGGCAAACCCGGACAGATACCCTGCCGCGACAACCCCGGCCGCTCCCGCAGGAAGCCCACCTTTCGAGGTCGGAAGGCGCAAAAGAAACAGCTTTACCCCCTTCCGGAGAAGGGGGTATCCGTATGCCTCAACCTGGCGTCGAGTGAACAACTTAGTCTTTGAATTTCAGTTGTTTACGACGGATCCTCTTGAGCGCCCGCTTGTGCTTGTTGCGTTTGCGAACGCTGGGCTTCTCGTAGAAAGCCCTCCGGCGGATGTCCTGAGGAATCCCCTCTTCGATGCACTTCCGCTTGAAGCGGCGCAGAGCAACCTGAATGTCCTCAGACTCATTGAGCTCAATGACAACCAAAGAAAACACATCCTTTTTTAGGTATTTTAAGAATCTTCCCAGCTTTGTCGCCCGAACTCCCATGCTGTACCATACAGAGTTGTCGGGTTTTGTCAATATAGAATAACGCCCCGGAAGCGGAGAAGTTATCCCCACTGTCCAGAAGACGCGTCTGAACACCGCCGCGGCCGGGAAAGGCTCCGGAAAGGTTTCCGGCTGCGGTGCCGGCCACCGCTCGCGAGGCTTCCTGAAACCCGTGTCGGGGGGGGCACCCCAACTGTCTGAACTTCTTGACGTTTTTCATCTTAGGCGGTATACTGAGGAAGGAATCGGGCCTCTGTTGATCCCGAAATACGCCCTCCGTGCGGGATAGAAGACCGGAGCGGACGGGTGCCCGGCGCCCCCGTCGATCCGAGCGATGTCAGGGGCGAGGAGCCATGCCATGATCTTGAACGAAATGTTGCGAATCCTGGTGGAGAATGATGCTGCCGATCTCTTTCTCTCGCCCGGCTGCCCGCCGATGATCCGGGTCCATAATCAGGTTCGCCCGATCAGCGACTATCCGCTGGAACCCGCGGATACCGAAGATTATGCCTTCAGCCTGATGGATGCCGAGCAGCGGGGAGAGTTCTCCACGACCCGCGAGATGAACCTGGCCTTTAATGTGCCCGCTCTGGGGCGATTCCGGACCAATATTTTCCGGCAGCGGGGGACCGTCGGCCTGGTCATTCGTCTGGTCAAGTTCGACATTCCCACCTTTGAGGAGTTGAATCTGCCCCCCATTCTGGCCGACCTGATCGTGAAACCCCGGGGCATGATCCTGGTTACCGGCGCGACCGGCTCCGGCAAGTCCACCACATTGGCCTCCATGATTGACTATCGCAATCGCAGCCAGCAAGGGCACATCATCACCCTGGAGGATCCCATCGAGTACGTCCACAGTCACAAGAAGAGCGTTGTCAATCAGCGCGAAGTCGGCCTGGACACCGAAAGCTATCAGATCGGCATGAAGAACGTTCTGCGCCAATCGCCCGACGTGATCCTGGTGGGAGAAATCCGGGACGTGACGACGATGGAGGCCGTCATGTCGTACGCCGAGACAGGGCATCTGGTGCTCAGCACGCTCCACTCTGTCAACGCCAACCAGACCATGGAGCGAATCATGCAGTTTTTCCCCAAGAATATGGAGAGTCGCATCTATGCCCAGTTGTCGCTGGTCCTGGTGGCGGTGATTTCGCAGCGCCTTTTGCCGACGCTGGACGGGGAAAAGCTGGTCCCGGCGGTGGAGATTCTGCTGACCTCGGCCCGGGTTCGGGAGCTGATCGCCAAGGGCGAGATTGCCGCGCTGAAGGAGGTCATGGAAAAAAGCGTCCAGGACGGGATGCAGACGTTTGACTACTCGCTCCTGCAGATGTATAAGAGGAAAATGATCAGCAAGGAGGAGGCGCTGCTTGCGGCCGACAGCCCGGGCGACCTCAACTTGCGTATGCAGGGGCTGACCTCGGGCACCGTCCGGTTAACGTAAGGAGCCAGCCGGAGCGGGCTGGGGAATCCCGGGGGGGGGCGGCCGCCGGGCTCGACTTCTCTTTGCAGCGGGGGTACAATCGGACGAGAATGTTTGTGTTCCTGATAATGAAGCGATGTCGATAAACTCCTTTAACGACGGTGCCCGTGCCGATCTCATCGGCGACGATGTAAGCCGCGACTATTTGATGCGGGTCGCCAACACCTTCCTGCGCATCGACCATATCATGACCACCATCACCGACCTGCGCCAGCTGCTGCGCCTCATCATGCAGGAGTCGGAGAAGCTGGTCGACGCGGAAACCAGCGGCCTGCTGCTTTACGACGAGGCGACCCGGGAGCTGTACTTCGAACTGGCCCTGGGACCCAAAGGCGATCGGCTGAAGGAGGTCCGCCTGTCGCTTGACGACGGCATCGCCGGCTACGCGGCCAAACACCGGATCGCCGTCAACGTGGAAGACACCCAGAAAGATCCCCGCTTCTTCCGGCAAGCCGATCAGACGAGCACCTTCACGACGCGCAATCTGGTCGCCGTTCCGATGCTGCGCCAGGAGAAGCTGATCGGCATCCTTGAGGTATTGAACAAGAAGGGAGCCGAGCAGTTCTCCGAGGAGGATGTGAAGATCCTCCAGGTCCTGGCCGGGCAGGCGGCGATTGCAATCGAAAATGCGCGGTTGTTCGAGGCCAACCTGAAGGCCGAGCGCCTGGCGGCCATCGGTCAGGCCATTGCCGGGCTTTCCCACTACGTGAAGAATGTCGTCACCGGCATGCAGGGCAGCGCCAGCCTGGTCGAGACCGCGTTAAAGGAAAAGCGGTACGATATGCTGCCTCGGGCTTGGGAGATTCTCAAGCGGAGCAACGACAAAGTCTCCAAGCTGATCCAGGACATGCTCACCTACTCCAAGGAGCGCGAACCCGAGCGAGTCGAGGTGGACCTGCGCGACATGGTCCGGGATATCATCGATCTCAATCGCCAGCGGGCGAGCGAGCAGGGCATTGAAATCCTCTTCGATCACGATGAGGCCATCGGCCCGGTTTTTGTGGACCGGACCGGCATCGAGCGCTGCATTCTGAACCTGGTCAATAATGCTCTGGATGCTTTGGATAGCGCCGCGCTGGAGCGCGGGGAACCCGGGGGGCAGATCCGGGTGAAGAGCGCGCTGCTCGAAAGCGGTACCCATTGGCAACTCTCCGTTACCGATACCGGCTGCGGTATCCCGGAAGACAAATTGGCCAAGGTATTTGATGCCTTCTTCAGCACGAAAGGCTCACGTGGCACCGGGCTTGGCCTGGCCGTAACCAGCAAGATTCTTCATGAGCATGGGGGGAGAATCGACGTCGAGTCGGTGGCGGGTGAGGGAACCACGTTTCGAATCACGCTTCCTCAAAAGCCCTGAGGCGGCTCCTGGTATGCCTCGCCGCGCGGGCGCTCTGCGGCTACCTTCCATCGACGTTGAAAGGAATCCAGCATGATTCATCTGAGAAAAGAGGCCGATCGGCTCAGCCCTTTCAACCGGGGGGTGGATGCCTATAACCGGCGCGATTTCTTCCTGGCGGCCCAGGAATTCTGCCGGGCGGTGAACGAGCACCCCAACTATGCCGATTACCGTTTTGCCTTGGCGATGGCCTATCGGGAGCTGGGGCAGCTGGGCTCGGCCATCGAGTCTCTCCGCGAAGCGCTTCGCATCAATCCCAACTATGTCCAGGCCAAGAGCGAGCTGGCGATTTTGCTGGCGATGAACGAGCAGTACGAGGACGCGCAGGAGACCTACCGGGAGGTGGTCTCCCATTTTATTTATGATTCCGGCGGCGCCTCCGGGGGGGTCGTCGAGGAGCTGCTCGAGGTGTTCCAGAAGGGCCTGGAGCAGCTTCGCGAAGGGGCCTATGGAGACGCCGTGCTGGCTTTCCGGCGGGCCACCAATCCGAAGCTGTCCATGTCGGAGATTCACTTCAACCAGGCGGTGGACTACTTTCTGGGCGATGAGCTGGAGGCGGCGAAGGTCGAGCTGGAGCAGGCCCTTCGCCTGGATCCTTTCCTGATTGACGCCTATGTGCTCAGCTGTCGTATCGGGCAAGTGGAAGGGGATTACGAAAAAGCTTTTGAAGCGTGCCGCCGGGCGATTGAGATCGCTCCGGACTATCCCGATTTGCACTACCATCTCGCCTTGACCTGTTGCGCTCTGGATGACTTCGAGCGGGCGCGCGACGAGCTGGAGCGAGCGGTCCAGCTGCGGCCGGAGTATAGCGCGGCCCTGCTCGAGCTGGCGCAGGTGTCGCTCGAGCTGGGGCAGCTCGACCGCGCCCAGGAGTGTCTGGAGGACTATGCCGCCGCCGGTCATTCGAGCGCCCGCAGTGATTTCCTCCTCGGCCGATGCTACGAGGAACAGGGGCGGCAGGAGAGCGCCCGCCGGCAGTATGAGAAGGCCGCCCGGGATTCCGAGTGGGCCGAGGAGGCGCGCAGCCGGCTCGCTTGCCTTGATGTTGATTCTTAGTGTCGCTCATCCAGGGAGGAGCCGATGCCGCCGAGCCAAGCCGAAATCGATCGCCTGATGAGCTGCTTGAGGCTCGACACGCCGCTCATCGCCGTTTATGACAGCCCGGCCACAGCCGAGTTCGAGCCGATGGTGAAGGCGCAAGGGAGGGCTTGCTGCTTCGCCTATTATGATCGGTGGCTGAAGGGCGAGACGCTCGTCTTCGAAAAAGG
>Ga0068714_10005722_pt1 | contig 13037 bp, 10 predicted proteins | sample MTBNYHSulfiMetaG_FD_62988 | JGI IMG/M metagenome (GOLD analysis project Ga0068714, IMG submission 62988) | Enrichment culture microbial communities from rom New York Harbor, USA that are MTBE-degrading - MTBE-NYH (New York Harbor Sulfidogenic)... | ecosystem: Environmental > Aquatic > Marine >... | reverse complement strand
TTCCCTCCGGCTACAGGATTTTCATCAGATCATCCTTTACCAGAGCTGTTGTCTGAGGGGGGGTCAATTTTCGGTTATCGTTTTGCCCTTTTGGGGGTCAATTTTAGGTTATCGAAACTAGCCCATCCCGGTAAGAAGGTCTCTATATAGAGGTGGCGCTTAAGTTGACCACTAACTCAGCATCGCAACACGTTTAGGGAGACCCTGGGATAGACTCAGAGATTTATAGCCCATCCCGGTAAGAAGAATCTTCTATATGAGTTGGGCTATATTTTCACCTTCAGCACCTCCGCAACCAGTCTCAGACCACCCTTGGATTGAGACCCAGAAACTTAAGGACCAGTTCTATATAAGAGAAAAAACTATAGAGAAGTGGTCTTTAACTCAGCATCGCAACACGCTTAGGGAGACCCTGGGATAGACTCAGAGATTTAACGCCCATCCCGGTAAGAAGAATCTTCTATATGAGTTGGGCGTTATTTTCCCTAACTCACCTTCGCAACCAGTCTCAGACCACCCTTGGATTGAGACCCAGAGAAATAACACCGAGTTCTCTATAGGTTTTTCTCTATATAGGAAATGGCGTTATTTTCCCTCTGCCACCTTTATGCCTCTCCTTTACAAGGGACTGTCATAAAGACTACCGAGAGACCCTCCTTCCTCTACCTCCTTTTAAAGAATCTTTTAACGGGAACCGTGGAGGAGGAGGGCGCTCAGTAGCCGCATTGCCACCTTATGTGTCTCCTTATGGTCTTCCCACTGCGTGGCCTTCATAAGGACTGCCATAAGGCCCCATAAGCACAACCCTTCCCTCTGCCTCTTTTATGGTCTTCCACTATCGCCTGAACAGCGGCTTACGTGGCCCAACATAAGGACCCAGAGGGTATGTGTCTTCCCAACCCAGGGGCAGCCGTAAGCGGGTTGCGAAGCGTCTTTAGCACCACCCCAGGACAGCATCCGGGCAGCAGTAGGAACCCTCAAAGGGAACCCATGGATAGGCTGAGGTCTTCCTCCATGTGGCCACCGCTGGGGACACTTCCAGGCCCGGCTGTCGCTGGGGTGGTCTTTTTCCTTTTGCCTGTTTGTCTGTGTGTGTATGGTTCGCCATCATGCCACCAGGCCAACGCAGAGGCCACACACGCGCTTTCCACGGGCACCCTTAGGCATCCCTTAGGCATCCCGTAGGCGCGGCCCAGACATCCCTTAGGCATCCCCAGGACATCCCCATTAACCACCATCACCATGAAACCCCCCACACTAACCATCAACACCATAATACGAAAGGAGCAACACCACTCCCATGCCAAAATATGCCAACATCAACGAGGCAGTCGAAGACAACCAAAGGCTCACCTGCAAGGTTCACGGCTGCACCCGTCCCCGTCACCGCATCTCAGGCTATTGCAAGCACCACAACCACATCAACAACCTCTATGGTTCCCCACACCATCGATGCATTACCAAGAAGGACTTCGCCATGGAGTACGTGGAGTGCCTCGGGGTAATCTGTAGCAACTTCAATGCCGGTCACCCGGGCATCCGCTATGGTCTCAAGTTCTTTCACCAGTGGCTCACTGATGCCTCCAACGGTAGACCCTCTGTTCCTGGTAGATGGTCTGATAAAATCATGGACCAGTTCAGGCGCCTACATGATGCCGGGGTGGACCCCATAGACCTCCTGGCCACTTCTGCCGCCTTAGTCCTGATGCAGCATAGACGGCCCCAAAGTATCCGGGATGGTCGTCACCTGGTCTATGCTCTTGGTCTCAGACTGCTTCGGACTGCCCCCTATGCAGGGAAGGCCCGAGGCCCTCTGTCCAGGGAAATCGGTGCCCACGTTTGGGACAACCTCAAGACCCTCCTGGCCAATATCGCCGGGACTGTCATCAAGAAGGAACAGGAGCAAGACGAGACCCTCAGAGTCATGCATGCGCCCCTGTCGTAACAAAGAGAAAGGAAAGATATGTCCTACACAACCCTACGTCTACCCGATGATATCGAACTGTCCCTCATCCTGGTCCCTAAGCGGCTGTTCTCTTATGCTGCCTCTAATGCCGAGTTCAAACAGGTGACCGTCAAGGAGGCAGAGGCCCGGGGTATCATCAAGTGTAAATCCAGGCCGGAAGATGGTCTTGGGAACTGGACTCTTGAGGTCTATCAGGGTGTCGAGATGGTCTTCCGGTGCCGTCCTAAAGGCGTCCCTGGTCGCTTTACAGACGCCCCTGCCGCTGCCCAGGCTACTTTGATCCCTCAGGGTGTCTTGCCGAAGAGTCCCCCGGCTGTCGGTAGTCGATAGCCTAAAAGCGACAACCCCGGTTGCCGTTTTCCCCAACCCACGGGAACCTGGAATCTGAAACCATGGTTTCACTTTTCCCCAACATACGGGAAGCTGGAATCTGATCCCATGGGATCACTTTTCCCCAACCCCCGGGAACCTGGAAGCTGCTGCCGGGGCAACCAAAAAGTGGTACCGACCGGTACCATTTCCCCCAACCCCCGGGAACAAGGAAACAGAAAGGAGGTGATGTCTTCCCCATGATGCCTACCACCACCATTACCGTTCACACCATCACATCAGGCGCGGCCTTTGGCCTTTGGTTGGTCTCTGCCGCCGGATATGTCTATTGGTCGCTTTACAGGCGCTGGTTGCTGTCTTTACGCAAGTAATCACTTAACCCCCTACCATCACCCGTTCATAAAAGCTTTATCCAATCCCAAGACACACACACACACACACACATAAAAGGAGAACAACACACCATGATCGAAATCAAAACCCCTATGGGAAACGCACGAGAAGGTAAACCGGCCCACCGTCAGTCCAACATCATGATGGATGGTGGTGCCGTAGAAGTCAACGGGCAGACCGGCCAAGTCCGTCACCTTCGGTCTCAGACCTTTAATCCCTCGGATCACCATGCCGCCTTCACGGGAATCCTGGGGACTGCTCGGACTCCGGCAGGTGCCCCCATCAACGACATGACGCAAATCAATGACGACACCATCGTAAACATCAAGGGTGTCTCTGCCCCTGTCAGTTCTGCTGTTCGTGCTGGTCTTCTCGTGAAGCTTGCCGATGGCACCTATACTGAGCCTGGTGTCCAGAAACCGAACCAGACCATCTCTTACCAGGAAGGCCAACAGGCCAAAGCCAAGGCTGCCAAGGAGGCCACCAAGCGTATCAACCTGGTTGGCCATGGTAATGCCGCTGTGCTGCGTCAAATGAAAGCCAAGGCCGGTCCTGTCCAGGTAGACAACCTGATCAGCAAGGGTCTTGCCGCCGCCATCCCTGAGAAGAACCTGTCAGGGGAAACCGTAAAGGGGGACCGTCTTGCCAAAGAGATGACCCAGATGTTCCCCGGGTTGCCCCCTGAGGATGCCGTGGCATTCGTGGAGACCCTCTTGAATGAGGTCGAAGGCAATGCCGCCGATTACATCAGCAACAACCTGGGCGTCGATGGGGATGCAGTCATGGAGTTTGCGGCCACCAAGCTGTCGAAGAACGCACGGACCAGCATCATGACCGGCCTTTATTATGGTGACAAGACCACCATTCGCCGGTTGGTTCAAATGTATAAGAACGGGGAAAGAGCGTAGCCGCTGTCGCTTCACAGACGCTGTAAAGACGCTCAAAGGTAGGCAAGCGGGGAAAAGGGAGAAGTGGAGGGGGATGTCTTAGGATGCCCTCTTCACTTCTGCCGCTTTTAAGGCGCTTTTCCTTCTGCTGAGCTTTTGCACCAGGGCCTAAGTCGGCTGGCTGCCCCCACAGGCGTCCACGGCTGCCGTCGCTGTACAGACGCTTTCCAGATTTCAACCTGGGCGTCAGCCGCCCTACAGGCGTCGGGGTTGTCCTGGTTGAGTTTGGTTAAGGGGCGCACTTGCCACTCTGAGTTTGGAAAAAGTGGACCGGTCGGTCCAGATTTCAACCTGGGCGTCGGGGTTGTCCTGGTTGAGTTTGGTTAAAGGGCGCACTTGCCGTTCGTTGGTTGGAAAAGTGGCCACCATGGTGGTCGATTTTATATTCTCATAAACAGTTGCGCCTGAGATAAGCATGTTGGTGTAGCTCTTGTTGAACCCAAACTCCCGCTTACAGTACCCGCTCCAGTTCCCCAGCGCTTTCCTCTCGTTCGCCGGGAGACACGCAAACTCTTCCTTGAGCTGTGAAAGGTGGTGACCAACACGGTAGAACGCATCAGCCACGGCCACGGTACAGCCACGACCACGGTACAACGACGGCACTGGTACAGCCACAGTGTCGGTACAGCCACGGCAAGGCAAGACACACCCATAAAAAAGAGGCGCTTGTGGTGGGCGTCTTCTCTCTCTCTCCTTCCTGTGTGTCTTGCCTTGCGGTCGCTGTAAAGACGCTGTCGCTGTACAGGCGCTGAGGCCGGACTCGGGGATGATGGTGATCCCACGAGGGCTTGCAGTCAAATCGTCCGAATCGCACGGTTTGAGTATTTTCGCACATTTACAGTGCCTGGAATTGGTGTCACGTTTCGTGACGGTAATTTTTTGTGAGCGTTTCCCGGCACCATTGGGCCTGACCCGATGAATCCCCGGGGCAGCTTCCTGATGGGCATGACGTCACGTTTCGTTACGCCATCGGACCTGACCCAAATAGTGCTTGGGGCAGCTTCCTGGTGGACCTGAGGCGCTTAATAGACGCCCCAGCTTCCTGATGGACAGGGTGTCGGTGTAAGGTGCCGGAATAATTGTTGCCTGTAGCATTAGTACATCCGCTCAGGAATACCATCAGCAATCCTGATAGTATTTTTCCGTCGTCATCTAAGGCGCTTAATAGACGCCCCAGCCTGATGGACCAAGCGTCAGTATTGCCGACACTTCCCCCTGTCGCTGTAACAAGCGCTGTCACAGCCACGGTGTGGGTTAAACCCACCTCATCCCTGTCGAGCTTTCCCCAAAACGTCAGGACTGCTGAGGTTTTGCCCCAGGAATACCATCGCTAATGACGATAGTGCTTGACAGTCCCTCACCTCCTTTCGAACACCTCATCAGCCACGCAGACAGCCTTCCTCAGTGCCCCATTGACCAAGTGGGCATACCGTTGCGTCATGTCGAGACTACGGTGCCCCAGGAGTTCCTTGAGGGTATAGATGTCGACCTTCCCCGAGGAGGCCAGATACGAAGCATAGGTGTGTCTGAGGTCATGGAACCGGAAGTTCTCCAGCTTTGCCTTTTTTCGTATCCGTTTCCAGACACACTCGAAGCTCTTGAAATAGTTCCCGGAAAGGGAAGGGAAGACCCAATCCGACACCTTCAGCTCATGGCACCTCTTCAGGACAACCAAGGCATTACTGCCCACGGGAAGTGTCTGAGTCCGTTTGCTCTTTGTGGTCTCTGCCGTATACGACACCAGGCCATTCTTGAGGTCTACGTTGTCCCAGGTCAACCCCAGGATTTCCCCTCTTCTCTTTCCTGTGAAGAGCGCATAGCGAATCACCAGGACGGCCCTCTCGTTTGAGTCCCAGGAGTCCAGGACATCCAGGAGACGCCCCATCTCATCACCTGAGAGCGCCCTGGTGACCCTGTTGTCAAACCTGGGGGCATCTACCTTGTTGCAGGGATTGGGGACGGTATCGGGGCAGACACCCTGCTTCATGCTCCAGTTATAGAGGTGTCGGATCAAGGCGAAGACTTGCTTGATGGTCGCCGGTCGATATGTCCTGTTGGTCCTGGGAGAGGGTGTCGACCGCATGTCATCAAGGAGGGATTGGATATCGGCAGGTCGAACCTTGTCCATAGGCTTGGACCCGAGGACCGGCTTGATAAACTGTTCCCACCTCTGTCTGTCACTTGCCCCTGTCCGTTTGTTGGCCATGGCCCACTTGATGTACCTGTCCCAGGCATCAGACAGCTTCGGGAAGGGACGCTTCAAGGGGACCACACCTGAGGCATCGAGTGCCTTCATGGTCCTGAACTTGGCCTCGACTGCCCGGGCCGTGTCTAAGGTGTCGGCTGTCTGAGTCATGCGCCGACCATCCGGCATACGGACACTCACACGGTAGACCCGGCGACTCTCCAGGTTGGCACCACAGCCGGGGCACTTCTTTTTGCCAAGCTTGAACTCCTTCTTACAGGCAAGACAGCGAACGAGAATAGCCACTTTTGGACCTCCTTTAGGGTGTGTAAATAGGGTGTAATCAGACCCCCTAAAGGTGCCCCTCAGAGCCACTCCTGGGCCTCTCCTGGGCCTCTCATCGACCCCTCAAGCAACCCCATAGCCTTCCCACTATCTGCCGTAATTACAGCCGCTTGGTCCCCCTCTTGACCCCCTCTTGACCCTCCTTTCGATTGCCGCCCGATGCCTCAGCACAGTAGAGGGACGTCGACTACGAATCCGTAGGTCGCAAGTTCGAATCTTGCCGGGCGCGCCATAAAAATCAAGGGGTTACAGGTTTCGGGCTGTGGCCCCTTTTTCTTTTGTGTGAGAATCTGTGTGAGAATTTTCACAAAAGCGATCTTCTGTAACGCGCCGGATGGTCTTGGACTGCGTGCCGGATGGTTTAGGACTCGATTCGCACACATGTGCTTAAGAATGAGCTGTGCAGTTCGGCCGCTTTTTGGCTAGGTCGGCACCAGCGAATTCTTAGCTTTCTGATTTAATGCGGGAGTATGTCCTGCCGGATAATACATTCTTTACCTGCCTAAGATTTTTTGCAGAAATTTCCTCGGCAATTATGTCCGATGTTTTTCCAAGAGCTGCACCTAAACGTATTATACGGACCTGTCTGGCAGTGAGGCGACCACTATGTCCACATATCACGCGTTCAACGAAATCTACATCTGACGCCCAACGCGCAGCGCAGAGTGGGTTAGGCCGACCCTCAACTGATTCCCTATCTGATAATTTTTCTAAAAGCCGATCTCGATCTTCAGAAGTTCTTGGTTGAAGGCCAAGACTGGCAAGGTAGGCAAAACCTGCTCGCCCGCCGGGAATCATATTGAGGCCCAGTGGGTAAAGACTGACCATCCCAACCCATTCTTCCTCAAACTCAAGCGCTGCTTCATGGTCAAGCTCGCAAATGAAAACTTTATGCAGAACCTGGACTGATAGATGCTGCCTTAGTGCCTGATGGAAAAGAAGATTTGATCCAGATTTCGCTGACGAAACATGCTGCGAATATCGATCAAACCAACGCTGTTTTGTCATTCCGACATATCCTAGTGGCGTTTCTGTCTGAAATGAATGCAAGTAGACCAAATATTTTTTTGATATCTTTGTGTATCCTTTAAATATCGGATTCAATGGGAGGTCGATCTGGGCTCTATTATGCGCAATCGATGAGCAAGTCAAAATGAGGTGCCCATTTAAATTAACCAAATCATCAGGTGTACACACTCTCACTTCAGGTGGTGTAGCCAAGGCATCGACTTCAATCCAAAAGTCTAAAGATCTGTATACCCTATTTCCAGCCGGTAATAGTTTTGCTCCTGGACCTTTTGAAAATATTCCATCTAGATGTCTTGCGAGTGAATAGGGATTAATTGCCCATGATGGTACTAATTCATTTACATTATGGACATTGATGTTATGGAATTTCATCTCTTATCGTAGCTAATGAAAAGATGCGGGACAGCATACTCCTCATTGTCCCCACCAGCGACAGCTTAAGTTTTGTTATATAGATACCCTTGCCATAAATTCGTTTACGGCATTGGAAAATAATACTACTTGCTCTTTAGTATATTCATCATATTTTCCGTGGGCAGCCTTATTCCTGAGATCTAACCATGCAGTAACGTTTTTTTCATCCAGCTTATTGTAAACATTTGATTTTGCAAGTTCGGCATTAATCAGTGATGCTTTTTTAGGGATTAGCTTCCCGTTTTTTTCAATGTGAGTGTCAATGTTGTATTTAAGGCATAGGTTCCTCAGATGTTTCTCCAAAACGCTACCAATCATTACCGCTGCTGGGTCTTTATAGCCTTCAGTCAATAAGTGCTCCGCCATTTCGAGAAAATCATAAAAAATCTCAGCAGACAATAAACCTCTTGTGGTATTGAACCAGCCGCCATTCAATTCCATTTTCGCGGCATTAAGGATTCCTACAGCCTGCTCAACGTCTTCAGGATGCTCAATTTTCACTTGTTCATTAAACTCGCTAAAATAAGGATGATATTCACCGAAAAGATTCTTCAGGAGAGACAAACATGCTGCCCTAAGTCCACGGAATTTACCAGTATCAACATAAGACCCCCACTCCAGCTTTCTTGTGGTGCTCAGAACTTCAATTGATTGTTGTAATAATTCATCGATTCTTCTAAGGAAATCCTCTATTTTCATAATCGAACATCCTTATTTCGTAGAAACTTAACGCCAAATTTTGCGGCGCGGTCCTTTGCGTCCTCGCCAGTTCTTTGTTGGAGATCTTGGATCATAGCTGAAGATCTTTTACGTATTCCATGACTTTATCAAGTAAATATTTCATAATATGTCCTGGGGTAAGTGTATTTTGCGGTTTGCGGGTGCCTGCATCTGCCTCTAAATATTTGCCAGTTGAGCGCCATGTTAATTCAACACAGAAAACACTTCCATCTTCAAATGGCAGTTGGATATCAGGACAAAGTTGGCTTCCGGGTAAGTTTTTCTTTTCACTTATCACCTGAACCTCTTTGCCATTTCGATTAATATAATCTTCAATCGCTATACCAAGAGCTTTATTTAATGATTTATCTCCTTTGGCGGCCAACTGCTGAATTGCAATGTACTCTCTGGCCATTTCATCGGAAGTTTCACGGACCCGGATTGTTAGTGGTGATTCAGGATTGATAAATGCTTGACCAATACGAACCCTGCTCACCGCATCTGCGCAATTGTCAGCAGACTCACTCCGTTTTTTTAGATTGGTCTTTACATTATCATCCCCATAGCAGCGGATTGCAGCTAATGCAGTGTTTGGAGGCAACTCGAAAAGTCTTACATCAAGTATTCGCATCAAATAGGCCATATCAGCCCTTCGTGCACGCCAGTCATTAAGGTATGCTGATTCATTCTTATCGTTATCAAGAAACTCCGCGATTTTATCAATATCAATTCTGTTGCGTGTGCCTTGTGTCAAATTACTGATAGTTCTATCTAGCTCTTTTAAATCATCGCCAGCTACAACAACCCAAACCCGCGGTCTAATGCGCGTTTTTAATAAGCGGAAAGTAGATGCATTCCTTTCTGAAGATAGAGAATTAAGGCGTGAATAAAATTCACCAATGGTTTCGCTATTTCTTGCACAATCCTTAGCGAGACCATAACCGATACCAAAAGATTCTAAATTTTCACCAGCATTTAGAGCTCTTGTTGTAAGATCGGCAACGTTAACATATGATTCTTTCGGCAGCCCTTGAAACTTAAATACCTGTGATCGAGTACCAAGGAGGCTGTCACGCCCTATATGCCACGCTATTCCAGCAATATGTTCAGCAGCTTTTGGATCAGTTATTGGCCACACAACCAATACTTTGCCCTTTTCTGTTCTGAAAAGACTACGTATCGATTCAAAACATATTTTGAGTTCCTCGTCCTTTTCATTCGGGTTATCACGATCATGAATTATATAAAGACGGTTCTCTTTTCTATGTAAGGAATCACGCTCAATAAAAGTCGGAATATCAGTTATCAGTTTGTCTTTATTTATACGTACTACATCAATATTTTGGGAAAAATATCTTAAGCCATGCAAAAATGTTGTCTTGCCAGAGCCAGAAACACCATGCAAAATTTGCAGCCTGCCTATTCCAGATGTATGGACTTCTCTTAAGATCGTTTCAATTTCTATGCATGCTGAATCAACTGGTTGAATAATACCGGAGATATCACATCCCGTCCTCTGAGATTCAGACTCCAACTTTTCAAACCTTCCAGGAAGGTTAAGATCTTTTAAGAAATCACCATTCGACATTTTTAGTTCCCCTTGGGATTTCTACCGCCGCTTTTCAGCGGGCGCGGCTTTTTGCGACCTGCTGCAAAAGCTTGGTTACGCAAATTTTTGGTTAGCATATGGGAATACGTTTTAATAACCTTTTAAGGCAATTTTCCTTTTCATTTTCATCTTTAATTTTGCAAAATTCATTAAATACCAGTTCCGCTCTGGTCTGATCGCAGATGGGGAAAAGTTGTTTGAGAAAAATATTACGATCACCATCATTACTTGGTATACTTTTCAAGGCAGAGACTAATACATCCCTGACAATTTGTTCAAAATCAGCGATATTCTTTAAAGCTTCTCTGTGGTTAGGGCCTATTTTGCTACCATGCACAATAGTTGAACGAACACCGTAAAAATTTCTAAGCATACGCTTTTGGGCTTCGAATTCAATACCATTTATCAATTTAACAGCACGCTCGCGTAGCCGCCTCCCGACGAAATCCGACTCAGGTACCAAGGTAGCTTCCAACGCTGTCATGTAATCAACGATACGATCAAGTTGATCATGGGCCGGATTATGCTCCTTTCCACCTCCGTACATGAAAAAACGTCGAGCTACTTTGAACCAATCTGAGGACCAATTTTCTTGAGACGCGATCTCCGAAGCAAATGCATTGAAACTGGAACACTCTTCAGTATTGATTTCATATCTCAAAGTTGTGGTTGTGGATACCATTACGGGATAGGGTAACTGGCAGGAAAGCTTGCCATCAGCGTCTTCGACACACGGCTGAACAAAAAATAAATCGCCTGTCTTGTAAAGCCTTAATAGTAGTAATGTGTCTTCGACATCCGAAGAAATCTCATTCCAATCCGCTGAGTTATCATATTCTCTTTTGTAAATCCAATCACCATAGAAAACCCATGCTTTCGAAAATAGACGTTGAGCCTTTTTCAAAGCGCCAGTGTCACCACGGCTGATTTCGGTTAGTCGAAAGTTATTGAAAATAAGCTCGTCAGAATTTGAATTGAGCTTTTTTACGAGAGCAAAGCTATTACGCATTTTATATTCTCACTCACGAATCATCCTTTGTATATTAAGCCGGAAATTAAACAGGCCAAATTCCGTCATCCCGGACTTGATCCGGGATCCAGTATTTATACTGGTTTCCGGCTTCCCCGGAAAAACAAGACATGGTAAGAATTATTGCCAAGTAAATAATATAAATATTATCCGGCTGACCGCCAATTTTCGTAATTATGAGTATTTCGCGGAAATCCGCCCAATTCCCGAATTAATGTTCAAATTTTATGAAACAAGTTTTCAGAAGGCCATTTTAAACTGAATCAGATCGTCAACTAATTGTGAATTCCGGAAGACATCTTTAACTTTCAGCCTTTTCTTATTTTTTTGTACCCTCTGATCCGTTTCAAGCTATCGAACGATCAGCAGTTCTTGAGCTTTAACGCATTTCTGTTGGGCTGAGCTGTACGACAGGTTGACCGTTCTGATGTTGAATATTTTAAACACTTGTCGCATTTCCGGATGATCGTTGATGCTGAGGATAAAATGCGACTTCAGGCTGGATAGAGCTTCAGCCAGTTCTTGAAAATCGGCCAGCTCAAAATTGTGCTGGTAATATGGCGCCTTATAGTATGGCGGGTCAAGGAAAAACAACGTGCCCGGCTTATCGTAGGTTTCTAAAAAGCGCTGCCAGGGCAGATGCTCGATGGTCACGCCGGCCAGTCTCAAATGGACCTCGGAAAGCTCCTCCTCGATGCGCAGCAGGTTGATCCGCGGCCGGCTCATCGGCGAGGCCCCATAGGTCCTTCCCCGCACCCTGCCGGCAAAGCAGAGCCGCTGCAGGTAATAGTAGCGGGCCGCCCGTTGAATGTCGGTTAGGCCACCGGCCGCCTGCTGGCGTTTCCAATCCTCGAACCACTCCCGTGAGGCGAGCAGCCATTTAAACTGTTTTAAAAACTCCTCCAAGTGGTTTTGAAGCACCCGATAAAAGCAGATCAGGTCGCTGTCCAGGTCGTTGATGACTTCGTATTTGGATGGCTCTTTGCGAAAAAATACCCAAGCCGCCCCTGCGAACACCTCGCAGTAGGCTTTGTGCTCGGGCATCATTTCGATGATGGTTTGGGCCAGTTTGGATTTGCCGCCGATGTAGGCTAAAGGGCTGTTCATTGGGCGCTCCTTGAGTATATCCAATTGAGTGTGATATGAGCCCCTTGCTCGGTCCGAGCGGGGGGTCGTCCATTTTTGGATGGGGGGCTGGTGTGAACAGCTCTTCGCCCCCTGGGAAGTGGCAACTCCCCAGGGGGTGGCCTCCTTAATTATTCACATCTGTTTTTGCCTCCCTATTTTTTGATTCCCATGTCGGTTGACCGCAGGGTTGGTCCGTTGACACCGGGCATTGTTGTGATTTCAGGTTTGATGGCCGATGCTAAAAATGCTTGACGGACTGGGGTGTCATGGCGTGCCTCCCTGGCGCACCGAATCGATTTTGGCGGTGATGGCCGACTCCGCGGAATCGTCCACCGCTTTATAGGCCAGCACCTGATCAATATGCCCGTCATGGGGCTGCTGACCATCTCCCGTATCATAGCGATCGTAGCCCACCGAAAACGGTTGATAATTGAGAAACAGACCCTGGGTCCAGATCCAGGATTGATTATAGACAATGGCATTGGTGTCATCCCAGACCCGCAGCCCGGCCTTGCCCAGGACGGTGGAATGCCAAAAGCCGATATGGTACCAGACATCAACGACCGGATTAAATTGGGTGAACTGCTCGCTCAGGTTTACGCTGTCGTCTGCGGCCCTGACCCAGATCATAAAACGGTCCGTGCCCTGGTCGTACATCACGTTGAAGCCGCGGCCTCCTGTGACCGGCCGGTATTTGGTAACAAACATCCGGGTGGTGGACTTATCGTCGATTTTGACCCAGAAGCAGATCAAGAAATCCTGTGATCCGCCGGTGTTTTTGCCCGGCGCGCCGGCCGGGTAATTGGCGTCGGCAACATACATGTGCTGGATGGCGGCTGCGTTCAGGTCAAGGGATTGATTGCCTTGCTTGTAGTCGGTGGCATCCACCCCGCAGGCGTTGGCATCGGTCATCAGGGCGGATCCCGACACCTCGTCCCAGG
>Ga0068714_10005720_pt1 | contig 13040 bp, 7 predicted proteins | sample MTBNYHSulfiMetaG_FD_62988 | JGI IMG/M metagenome (GOLD analysis project Ga0068714, IMG submission 62988) | Enrichment culture microbial communities from rom New York Harbor, USA that are MTBE-degrading - MTBE-NYH (New York Harbor Sulfidogenic)... | ecosystem: Environmental > Aquatic > Marine >... | reverse complement strand
GCGGTTGGGAATGCTGAGAAGCCCGGACGCCACACCCGCCCTGGAAATTTGGATGACATCTGCGTCCGTGGAACTGGCCCGCGGTTCGGCGGCGACCTGCACCGGGACCTTCTTCTTTCGGGCCGTTTCCAGCAGCAACCGGCCCACCACGGGATTGATGGTGGCTCCTCTGTGCAAGATGGGGCCTTTCCCGAGCCGGATGTCTCCCACGACCTTCTTCTCCCCGCCCGGATGGTCCGACGCAAATCCCACGTCCACCGCGATCCCCACGTGCGGCCGGATCTGAAAGGCGCTGGTACGCGCACCCCGGAGGCCGATTTCTTCCTGCACCGTAGAAACCGCAGCCACCTCCACGCGGAGGTTTCCGGCCTTGCGGAGCCGGCACAGGGTCTCGGTGACCACGAAAACGCCGATCTTGTCGTCGAAAGCTCGACCCACCGCCAATTGGTTTTCCAGGAAGGCGAGGCCATCCGCGGAGGTGACGATGTCACCCACCTCCACGCGCTTGCATGCCTCCTTGCCGTTGCGGGCCCCGATGTCTACCCAGAGTTCGTGGGCTCGGAGGGTTCGTTTCCGGTCCTCGGGTTGCAGGAGATGGACCGGTTGCTTGCCGAAGACGCCCGGCACCTTCCCGTGGGACGTGTGGATGAATACGCGCCGGCCCGGCATCAGCGACAGGTCGATCCCCCCCACGGGTTGCACAAAGAGGAAACCCTCGTCGGAGATGTGGGTGATCATGAACCCGATCTCGTCGCTGTGGCCCGCCAGCATCACGCGTAGGGGGGCTCCCCGGTTCAGGCGACCGGTCACGTTGCCGTGGACGTCGGTCTCCACGTCCCGGGTGGCCGTGCGCATTCGTTTCCGAACGCATTCCTGCGCCAGCGTCTCGAAACCAGACGGGCTTGGCGTGTCGATGAGTTCCTGCAGGAAAAGACGTGAAAGGGGGGTCAGGGTGGGCATGAGGACGCACCATTACGGTCTACGGGGTGGAGGGTTTCCCTTTGGACAAAGAAGGCCACGTGGGGATGAGCACCGAAAAGCCCACCTCCATGCCCAGGTAGTTGGTGCTTCCTACTTGCTCCTCCCGAAATCCGTGCACGTACTGAAACCCGGTGCGCATCGACAGGTTTTCCGTCAGCATCCAACGCATCCCAGCCTCCAGGCCCAAGGCGAGCATCAGGTCGGAGCGGGAGGTGGGTGCCCCGTGGATCCCGGTGGAGACGTTCCGGTAGTACGTCCCCAGCAGGAGTCCTCCGTACGGTACGAACCGATTGCTGAGCTGGTAAACGTTGTACGACGGGCCCAGGGTGAACAGGAAGGCGTCGGAGTGGTCGTGAAGAGAGAGATGTTGGGTCCGGTCCTCGTTGTGCACGATGTCCAGAATGTAGCTGGCGTGTACCATGATTTCCAGGCCGGGCACGATGAAATAACCGATGGAAGGCGTGATGCGCAGTTGGGTCGATTCCCGGAGGCCTCCGCTTTCGTTCTGGTAGTTCACCGAGATGGCGGTGCTCCCGGTCAGCTCCAGCACGCCGGGCTGAAAGCTGACGGGGACGTCCGGCCGTTCGTCGGCCTGCAGGAGGAGCGTGCCGCCGGTCGCTCCCGTGAGCAAAAGGGTGCAGAAGAAAACCCCTGCCAACCGTCCGTAGGGCCTTCCGGGGGAGCGGCAGGAGGTTTGTGTGATCCGGGGGTTCCATCGCATCCGAGGCTCTCGATCCAATGCGGCTTTCCGGCACCGGGTTTCGACGAAAAGGAGCACAAAGACGGTTACATCATACCCCCACCTGCGGCAAAATCAAGCCGAGCATCGGACAGGCGCCCGGCCACGTCGGCTGGGTGGGCGTTGCTCCAAGAGGGGGAAACGCGGGGTCCGACGGCGAGGAACCCCACAAACACGGGCGTGTGCCCGGGCATTGGATTTGCGACGCGGACGGGTGGGGACCGGGACCGGTCCATTGCCCGTCTCGGGTGTAACGGGTTGTGGGAGACCGGACACGGGCCTATACTGAGATTCTGCATTGCGGGAGAACCTGCCCATGAAACCGTCGACCGGCCTCCCCAAGAAGATTGGACTCCTGGCCGACAGTCACAGCGACCTGGAAGGCCTGGAAACTGGGGTCGCTCTCCTGCGGGAACGCGGCGCGGACGGTTTGGTGCATTTGGGGGACATCTGTGACTCCCTCCGCCTGGATCTACTGGAGGCGTTCATCCGGGTGATTCATAAACATGGCATTTGTGCCGTGAAAGGCAACAACGATTTTTCCCTGGAGAATCTCCTGCAGGGAAGTCCACCCGAATTGCGGGAAGAGGCGGACCCCCGCTTGGCGTTTCTCCGTGCCTTGCCCATGAAAATCGTTCGGAATCCCCTCTGCTTCGCTCACTCCCTTCCCTTCGACTTCCTGCGTGCCTTCTATGAACCCATCGATTTGGGGTCCGTCCACCGCGCGCGGGATGTGTTTCAGACGACGCCCCACGGCATCCTGTTCTGTGGGCACTCGCACCGGTCCGTCCTGTTCCGGGCCTCGGGTGATCGTGTGCTGCGGGAACATCTCCCGGTGCACCGCCCGGTTCATCTGGATCCTGCAGACCGGTACATCCACGTAACGGGGGCCGTGTGCGAGGGGGAATGCGCCTTGTTCGACACCGAGTCGTGGGTACTGGAACGGATCCGGATCCCCCGCAACGGCCGGTAGGACGCCTCGCGATTGTATCCTGTTTTTCGTTTGTGCTATAAGTTGTTAGGCCATTCGTGGGGTGCCCAGTAGCGGGGTGAACCGGTTCCGTTTGCGAGTCTCATGCCGAGAAAAGACACGTTTCTGAGCAGATGCGAGCACCCCATCCGGGGGGTTCTCAAGGATTCCCTCCAAGGGACTTCTTCTGCGGACAAGATCCTCCGGTTGCTGGAGAAGCGGCATCTTCGCTACCTGGATCTCATCCCCCGCGAATCCCTGCAGGAGAAGATCGTCCATATCGTGCTGGAGGGTCAGGGGCCCTGGCAGGAGTTGGGTACGGTCTTCGACCAGCTGTCAGCGGAAATCTACCGGTTTTCCACAGAGGATCTTCGGGTGGTTGTCTTTGGCGGTGGAAGCGGGCTGTCCAGCGTCGTTGGCGGGGATACCGCTCTGGGCTCCTGGTCCCAGGCGCCTTTTGGTGGTATGAAACGGGTTTTTTCCAAGATGTCGGTAGCCGTCTGTGTGACGGACGACGGGGGGTCCTCCGGCAGCCTGCTCCGCTATCTCCGCTGCATCGCTCCGGGCGATCTCCGGCGGGCCATCCTGGCATCCATCACGCCGCGAGGCCTCCTTGCCATGGATCCGCCTCCCCCGTTCGCGGAGCTGGAGAACATCGCAGGCAGCCTCCAGCGCATCTTGAACTACCGTTTTGGGAAGGACCCGAACCCCTTGTATGTGAAGTCGCCGTGCTCCCTTCTTTCCGCCCCGTCGCGCAGGGTTGTGCCTCGCTCTACTCGGGAGTATCTCGAAAAGGTCGGGTCCCATTTTCTGCAGAACCGCCTCCTGAAAAGCATTCCCCTGGAGGGCCAGTGCCTGGGTAACCTCCTGCTGCTGGCCGCCGTGTACCTGCGGATGGACCGAGGCGGGAAGACGCTGGACGGGAAAGCAGGTCGGGGTCGAATCGAACCATCGGGCCAGAATATTCTGACCGGGATTCAGGAGTTTTCCGTGTGTATGGGTGCCGACCGGGAGTCCGTGTATCCCGCTTGCGCCACCCAAGGCGAACTGCAGGTTCTCTATCGACACGGAGTCCTGAGCGCCGGAGAGAACAAGTCCTCCGTCCGTCACAGCTCGTTTCCTGTGGATCGTGTGTGGGTACACTTTGTGGACAGCCCCCGGGTGAGCAGGCAACTCCTGGAGAAGATTCGGCATGCGGATCTGATCCTACTGGCCCCTGGAAGCGTCTACACGAGCATCATTCCCATCTTGCAGATTCGCCAGATCTCTGCTGCGATCCGGAGCAACCGGAACGCGATGAAGGTCCTGGGCGTCAACTTCTGGGCTCAACGGGGGGAGACCGACATATCCATGCGTCGGTCGGGAAAGGAGTACTACGTATCGGACCTCATCGACGCCTACCACAAGAACGTTCCGGGTGGTGTGGAAGGGTTGTTCGACACCCTGATCGTGGCGGATCTTCGGTCTATCCCGGGAGACATCCTGCGCAACTACGCGCTGGAAGGGAAGGTTCCAATCTATCTGGACAAAGAACGAGTATGGGCCATGGGCTTCGTTCCCGTGGAGGCCGCTGTCTTCTCCGAACAGAAACTCCGCTCCGAACGGGTGATCCAACATGATCCGGAGAAATTCGCGCTGGTACTGAAGACCCTGTGCTACCTGAAGAGGCAGATGCATTCTTCCCCGGTGAAGGTTACGTTGCCTCCCGCAGCGTTCCGGCCGGTGGTTTCCTTTCCGCGCAGGGGGTTTCTCTGCGAACACTGGGGGATCCTGCGGGAGCGGATGGCCCGGCTCGATTGCACCCACCAACCCCTGCTCCACATCTTTCAGGAGATCGTGTGGAACAACCGTGAAATCCTCCCTGAACACCTCACGAATATCCGCGGTATCCAGATGATCCGCAGGAGGCATTGGCTGCGTAGTACGGAGTGGGACAACATCCTTGGCTACTTCGACCCCGGCGACGGGACTTTGAAGATCCATGAGGATCTTCTTCGTGGACCGGTGGACCGGTTGTCCGAGGATTTGCTCATCGCCATGGGCGAGTCTCTCTTGGGCAACTACTGCCGGGAGAAGCGGGTCCGGGAAGTTCTGGAGGGAGGCGCGCTTCTGGGAAAGGTGTTCGAGATCGAACTCGAGCCGCCCGCGAAACGCACGGGGTTTCTGAACGACAAGGAACTCCGGGAGTACCTGCATTTGGCCCAGTTGATCCCCAACCGGGAGGCCCCCAACCGCTTCAGCATGCTCATCAACGACAACGAGGCCTTCACCCCGCCGGGTCTCCTGTTCGGCCTTCTCTACGCATGGTATGTGAACAACCGGTTCGGCGGTATCGTGGACTATGAGATGTCGCTGCTCCGCTGGGACATCTCGGAACTGATCCCGAAGCCGTCCATGGAAAGAACCAGGATGCAGCGACGCGTGGAGTTCTTCCGGCGGGCCGTATTTCGGCAGAAGATCCCCGGGGGGGAAGAACCCCGGGAGGGCTCGGCTCGCAGACACACGGGAATCCGCCATGAACGATCGTGATGTACCGGAACCGCGTATCCTGACTCGCCCGGAGCACTGTCTTTCCCGCAAGAACATCGACCCCGATGCCCGCAAGGTCATGATGCGGTTGACCCGCAACGGCTTCAAGGCCTATCTGGTGGGCGGCAGTGTCCGCGACCTGTTGCTGCAGAAAGAGCCCAAAGACTTCGACGTCAGCACGGATGCCCGGCCGGGCCAGATCAAAAAGTTGTTTCGGAATTGTCGCATTATCGGAAGACGCTTCCGTCTCGCCCACATCCACTTCCAGAACAACAAGATCATCGAAGTGTCCACGTTCCGGAAGAAACCCGTTGATCTCCCTGCGGAAGATCCGGCGATGCCCGCAATTGGGAGACCGGGAGACAACACCTTTGGTGCTCCGCACGAGGATGCCCTCCGTCGGGACCTGACCATCAACGGGCTTTTCTACGACATTGAGTCGTTCTCCATTGTCGACTACGTGGGGGGAGTCGATGATCTCCGGGCCGGGGTGGTTCGCACCATCGGGAGCCCTATCGAGAAGTTCAGGGAGGACCCATTGCGGATGATCCGAGCGGTTCGGCACGCCGTGCAAGCCGGTTTCCGGATCGAACCTGACACCTACGCCGCCATCCTGGATTGTGCGCCCCTGTTGAAGGAGAGCAACGTCTCCCGCCTGCAAGACGACGTCCAGAAAGACCTGGATCGGGGGTTCTTCGCCTCCGTGCTACGTATCCAGATGGAAACGGGAATCCTGGCCGCCTATTTCCCGGAATTGGACGCGTATCTTCGAGCAGGAGACCGGACCGACTCCCTGTTCCACCCGGCCTGGGTCTGGGCGGCCCTCTCCCGGTGCGACGGGGCCCAAGGCCGTGACCCGGACCATGGGCGGTTTCGCATGGCTTCCCTCCTGTTTCCCCTTTTGGAGAAGCGACTCCTGGATTTGTTCGGCGTCCCGCCGAGCCCGCTTCAAAACCTGAAGGAAACCCACCTCCACCTGATTGAATGCAGTGCCCCCGTCGGTCTTGAGCGCCGCGTACGGGAGGAGTTGAAGACGCTGTGGCTCGGCTGGTTGCGGCTCCTGGCCTGCCTGTCCGAAGGCAGGGTCCCGGCCCGGTTTCAGAAGAAACCGTACTACGCTGACGCTTGCGCGTGGAATCGCTTTCACCGGTCGGTGTCCGGGTTGGAGACGGCGGGAATCCCTGACGAGAGTCTCCTGGCCGTTGTGCCGGCTTCAAAGACCACCGGAAAACGCAGGAGAAGACGGCGTAGAAAGCCCATCAGAACTCCTTGAACCCCTCGTTTTTCCTTGACAAATGTCATGGCCTTTCCTACCATGTGCTGAACAGCAAACGCGATGAGCGTCGGACGGCCATGGCCATGGAATCAAGGAAAAGAGGCGTGGTTCCCGCAACGGAGTTCCCGGATCCGAAGAGGAAGCCTGGGTACCTGCGGGCGACAGGCCTCGGATGTGCACTGACTCTTTTCCTCCTGAGCTTTCTCTGCCTCCTCTTCTTCCTGTCCAGGGAGAAGAACACGTTCATGGCCATGCTCAACCCGGAACAGATCTTTCAGGAAGAGGAGGATGAGGAGGCCCGCCTGGCGGCGAGAAAGAGTGCGATCCTGCAGAGCCTGAACGACGACATCAACCGGGAGACGCGCGGAAGCGAGCCGGAAGACAACCGTCTCCTTGCCCGTTTGGACCGTCTGTGGCGCTCGGTCAAACGCTACGTTGCTCCCCAGGAAGACCTGCCCGCTTCTGCGAAGGGCAACGATCCGCAGCAGGCGGTCCGTTTACGGACACAGAAAACGGAGCCTTTTCCTCCCCTGCCCCGGCCCGGTCCGGAACAGATCGAACTGGAGGATGTTCTTCATCACCTCTTTTCGCATCTGGATGAGTCCGTCGTGATCCGGGGGAAGCGAGTGGACCGGGAAAGAGACAAGCCTCAACCCATTCTTGCGCCGGTTCTGGCTGCCGAAAATGCTGCGATGAAGGTCCCCGCAGCGGCCGGTTCCGGTGGATCCAGGGGCCTGGACGAATTCCTATACAATCTGGAGCCCCGAGGCGGGGTGCGTACGCGAGGAGTTGCCTGGCGTGTGCATCGGAACCTCACCCTGGAAGGCACGGTGGACACCACCCCTGTGGGCCAGATCGATGGGGATCTGGGCGACTTCGGATTCCGGTCCGTGCACGCCCTGACCTTTTTGCGCGACGTGTCTCGGCCCTTGCTTATGATGGGGGATGGCCGGATCGATTCCGGGTATCCTCGATCCTACGGCATCGGGCTCAACTTCCGGCTGTCCTCCTCTATGCAGATGCTTTTCGACTACTCCCATGAGTATCCCAGCGACTATTTCATTGAGTACCGCGGGAACTGGGAATCCAGTCTCCTGGCCGACTATGCCAAAAAGCGGCCGGAGAACCGGGACGCAGACCTTTCCATTCACAATTTCTTTTTCGGGTTGAGGTATCTTTACCGCTTGGACGATGCGCTTGTTCCGGTTCACACCGGGTTCTTCTACTCCACAAACCTCGCGGATGAAACCTTGCTCTCCGATGTATCCATGGGGTTCAGCTTGGGCGGGGGGTATCAGAAGAAAGAAGTCCAACTGGGGGTTTCGTACCGTCTCCGGATCTGGGATAACCCCGACGATCCGTTTCTGATGGCGGTTTCCGACGAGGACATCAAGACCCGGGTGTCCAACCAGGTCCTGTTTTTCATTGCGTTTTAGCCCACGGAAGGGGAACGGCCTCTTTCGCCTCGTCCTCCCCCATGGGTTGCTCCATGTAGGGGGCCAGAACGGTGTCGTCCAGCAGGACTCTCCTGTCCGACCTTCCCTGGATGGCGCCGTTTCCAGAATCCAGCAGGCCTCCGAGGGTGGCGGGCTGTTCAAAGACGAGGTCCACCGTCGCGCCCTGGTCCCCGTAACGTATCCCCGCAGAGGCGGCTATCTGCCCGCCAAGCGTTTCCAGCGCCCGTTCGGTCAGGATCTTGCGTGGCGAGTCCCCCGGGGTGAGCGAAACGTATCTGGAGAAGGCATCCAGCGCCTTCTGCAGCTCCTTTTCTCGAAGGTGGATGCAGCCCAGGTTGAACGCAACATCCCTGCGTTGGGGGGACAGTGCTTCCGCTTCCTGGAGGAGCAAACGGGCTCGATCCTGCTGTCCCTGGTCGTACGCTTGAATGGCGTAGTGTACGAGCAGGTCGCAGAGACGGTCATGGGCGGGGGACGGGTGCGCAGCGATGCCGGGGCCCCCGGGTCGCAGGGCGAGCCGGTACTGCACCATCGCCTCCTCGCCCTGTCCCAGCTTCTCGTGGAAGAAGGCCTTCATGAGGGCGAAATCCTCCTTGGATCCGGCGGCCTCGAGCAGGGTGATCGTGCGGAGACCCTCTTCGTACAACCCCTGATGGCGGAGAGATTGCAGCGTATCGAGGCCACGCTGCAGCCACGCCTGCTTCTCCGTCTCGTCGGAAAGGGAATCCACGGAGAAGGATGACCCGCGGAAAAGGAGGGCCAGGGGATCAATCTCCGGGGGAAGAGCGTCCAAGGAGCCTAGGATGGCCCGGTCGATCTGCTTTTCTCCAGGGTTCCTCCCCCGAGCCGTGAGCAGGAAGAAAAGGGCCCTGGCGTGATCCCCTCTCTGGGTTGCGGCAAGCCCCAGGGCTCGCGCTCCCTCCGGATCCTCGAACACACTCTCCAGCTCCCGGTCCGATCCCATCACCCGGGAGATTTCCTCGGCCAGCCCAGGATGATTCAGCGCACCCGGCGCCTGGTGGAGGTGCAGACCGTAGTGCACCAGCGCCTCGGCCGGGCGGCCCAGGGCGGCCTTGAGCTGGGCGGCTTGGTACTGTACGTCGCGCTTCCGCTCCTCGTCGAGATACGGTTCCATCTCGATCAACTTGCTCAACGCCTGCTCGTAGTCCTGCTGGGCGAGGGCTGTCTGCAGATCGCGTGTGAGGAGCCCGACGATCTTGCGATAGAAGGTGTTGCGGGTTACCGGATCCGACACGGCCCGGAGCGATTCCCGGTAGATCTGCAGCGCCCGGTGGGTGTCTCGCAGGTTTTCGTGAAGGTCGCCTTCCCAGAGATAGGAGGAAGCGTCTGATGGGGACCATTGCCTGGCCATCTGCAGGGAAGCCAGCGCCCGGCTCGTCTGCCCTTGGAGCAGGGCGCTCCTCCCCTGTTCACGGTAGGCCAAGGCCACCTCCTCCTGCAGTCCCTTGTCGTGCCGGTCAAGGGGAAAGCGACGGAGGTGCTGTTCGTATGAGGAGACGGCATCCGTCCACCGTCCGTTTCTGAGCTGGCGATAGGCTTGCCCTCTGGGTTCGATCTGGGACATCCACGTGTCGTCCTGCCCGGGCAAAGCGTCTCGCATGGCGGGGGTCGGTTGTGGCGCGGTTTCCGGACGGGGGCGCGAAGGCTCCTCCGACAGCGTGCCCCGCAGGGCGGCTACCTCGCTGCGGATCCGCTGGATTTCCGCTGGATCGCTCTCGTATTGCATGTACCGTTCAAAGAAGTGGATGGCCGCACTTGTGTCACCGCGCTGGCGAAGCACCAGGGCGAGGTTGTACAGGAGCGCGGGGTCATGGGGACGCAGGAGAAGCGCCTGCTCGAAGGCGTCCTGGGCCGCCAGGGTGCTACCCGTTCGAAAAAAATCGGAGCCGACCACGAAATAGAGATAGGCCATGCGCCCCCGGATTTCTTCCCGATCCTGCGCCTGGGGCCTGAGTGAGAGGTACTTCCTGTAGGACTGGATTGCCTGGGCCACGTCCTGCCGGCGGTCGTGGATTTGTGCCAGGTTGTAGGCCAGCACGGGGTTGTCCGGATCCCAGAACTGGGCCGTATTCAGGAACAGGGCGGCGCTGCGGTAGTCTTTGTCCTGGTAGGCCTTGTCCGCCAGGACCAGGCTCAGTTCCACCAGGTCTCGAATGACCGGCCCGGCTTGGTGTGCCGGCGTCAGGCGGCACACGTCCTCCAGTTGGCTCACGGCCAGTACAGGCCGGTCCGACTTCAGGTAGATTTTGGCCAGTAGCTGGTGCAGGCTCCCATCGTCCGGGTTGCGTTCCAGTCCCCGGAGCAGGAGCGCTTCGGCCTTGGCCGTGTCGTCATCCCGGAGGGCCCTCTCCGCCTGGATCCGGAAGATGCGGCCCAGCGTCGCGCGAACTTCCGGAACGGCCTGAGATTCCGGTGCCATCTCCAGGAACCGTGCGTAACGGTCCCGGGCACTGTCCAAGAGGCCCAGTCGCTCCTCACAACGGGCCAGTCCCAGCACGATGGCCGGATCGTTGTCGTTCCATTTCCGTGCCTCCTGAAAAGAGGCGCGCGCGTCCTCGATCTGCCCGGCGTGAAAGGAGGATTCCGCCTGACGCACATGCAGGGAGGCGAGCCACCGGAGGGCCTCTGTGCGGTCCTGTGGTCCACTGAGCGTCCGGTACTCTTCCACATACATGGCGGCCCGCCGGAAATCACCCATGGCTTCGTAGACTTTGCCCAGGTTGTAGTGGACGGCACGTGCTCGGGGAAACAGCTTGCCCGCTTTTTTGTACCAGTAGGCGGCGTTCTCCCAGTCCTGCTGGCTGTAGGCCGTACTGCCGAGTTTTCCGCAGAGTTGGAAAACCCTGCTCTTGACGGCGTCACGGTCCTCGGAATGGAGGTTCCAACGAAGGTAGGCCAGGTAGGAATCCACGGCACTGTCCAGGTGCCCCAGGGTTTCGGCCAGCACGGCCATGTTGTAGTGCAACACCGCATCCTGCGGACGTTCCCACGACGCCCGCTGAAACGATTCCAGGGCTCCTTTGTAGTCCCCCCGCTCGTAGAACGACTCCGCGCGGGAGATCCATTCGTCCGGGTCGGCGTACAAGGGGGACGGACACGCGAAGAGGACGAGCAGCGCCCATGTGCCAATGCACCGACGGCTGTTCCCGGAAAGGCGGATGCGTATCATCGCGAATTGTGTTTCCCTGTCCCTGATGTGGGAGGAGCACCCCACCCTGCTTGGGACCCGAGGCGGAATGGATGCACCGAGATAGGAACCGTCTTCCTGTAAGACGATATCAGAAGAAAAAAATGGGGGTCAAACGCAAGGGAGCCCTTCGAAGGGACGGACGAGCCCCTCCGGATGCCGTATCGCCCCGGGGAAAGCGGCAGGACGCTCGCCGGGGGGGAGCGAACCGGGTGAGCGCGGTGGAACCCGGGCCGTGGAACACGGCTCACCGGATGCGGTAACGTGACATCTTCTTGTGAAGGCCTTCGCGGCTGATGCCAAGATGTTTTGCCGTGCGGGTGCGGTTGCCGAAGCTCATCTTCAAGGCTTCCTTGATGAAGAAGGCCTCGGCTTGTTGCATCCTCAGCTTCAAGGTCGACATGCATGTGCCTGGATCGGAGGGCAAGGTCTTCAGGATGTTGATGGGCGGATGCAGCATGTCCGACGAAACGATCGGTTCCCGGTCCAGGTGAATCAGGATCCGCTGGATCTCGTTTTCCAGCTCGCGGATGTTTCCCGGCCATCGGTAGGTGGACAGGAGATCCATGCTCTCCGTGGAGAAGCCGCGGACCGGTTTTCGTTCGCGTTCCGCAAAGCGGCGGAGGAACGCATCGGCCAGGAGCGGGATGTCCTCCTTGCGTTCCCGAAGCGGAGGTACGGAGATGCAGAAACCGTTGAGGCGGTAGTAAAGATCCTCGCGAAATTGTCCTATCCGTACCTTCTCCTCCAGGTTCCGGTTGGTGGCCGAAAGAACCCGCACGTCCGCTCGGATCGGATCGGATCCCCCAACACGGAAGAACTCCATCCCCTCGATCACGCGAAGGAGCGCAACTTGGGTTTGGGGGGACACGTCGCCGATTTCGTCCAGAAAGAGCGTTCCGTCACGCGCAGCCTCGAAGTATCCGATCCGACGGGTCTTGGCGTCGGTAAACGCGCCTTTCTCATGACCGAACAGTTCGCTTTGGTGCAAGGTGTCCATGAGCGATGCACAGTTTACCACGATCAGGTTTCCCCTGCAGCCGCTCCGACGGTGAAGGGCTCGCGCGACCAACTCCTTGCCGGTCCCACTCTCCCCTCGAATCAGAATGTTGGCCCGGGACGGAGCGCATTTTTCGATGAGACGGAAGAGGCTCCTCATGACCGCGGTTTTCCCGATCATCCCCTCGAACGACAGCGCGGCCTTGGGGGAGAGGGGAACGGAGAGGATCTCACGTTCCTTTTTGTGGACAAGGATCGTGTTTTCGATCAAGACGCGAAGGGAAAGCATGTCCGGCAAGGCCGGCAGGACGCCGTCTGCACCGAATCGGAGCGCTTCACAGAAGCTCTGGGTGAACCCGTTGGGGTGAAGAAGAAGGATCTTCCCGCGGGGGGCCACCTCGCGGCACACGGATATCCAGCGAAAGAGTTCTTTTCGGTGCTCCTCCAGGTCCTGTGCGTCAATGAGGAACAGGGACGGATGGATCTCCTGTAGCCGCTGAGGGTCGTCAAGCGGATACGAAAGGAAGAAGGTCTCTCCCAGGGTACTCGGGAAACCGGAAAACACGGTATGCATCCTACATGGATCCTTTCCAAGCCAGCAGATCCTGTATCCTTTTGGTCCCATGGTCTTCCCCCTGCCCGTGGCGTGTGCCTGCGGGTACAGCAAGAAACATGCCCGTGAGCCGCTCCACGGTGGTTTTCCATCGGCCGCGGCCGAGCCCGAGGCATGAAGCCGGAGGTGCGGCGCCGAGCTTCCTCGCTGTGTGGGCCGCGCCCGCGGGGAGGTTCCCTCGTCCTCCGGGGACCTTCCAAAGACCTGAACCGGTCCCCGTCGTCCTGCGGGACCTCCACCGCGGGCGCTTGCAGGCCCAACCGGAGCC
>Ga0068714_10005719_pt1 | contig 13045 bp, 13 predicted proteins | sample MTBNYHSulfiMetaG_FD_62988 | JGI IMG/M metagenome (GOLD analysis project Ga0068714, IMG submission 62988) | Enrichment culture microbial communities from rom New York Harbor, USA that are MTBE-degrading - MTBE-NYH (New York Harbor Sulfidogenic)... | ecosystem: Environmental > Aquatic > Marine >... | reverse complement strand
TGTTCGTCCGGGAAAATGACCTCGTTTATTTTTCTGGACGTATATCCTCATCGTCATTCACCGATGAGTATCCTTATCCTGCTGTTCTCGCTGTTCCCTGCGTCTCCGCGCGATGCCCAAACCCCGCCCCGCAGGCCGTGCGGACCAGGTCAAAACTGCGTTTCGACACTCCAAAAACCTCCACCACGGGGAAACTCGATTAGGACAACGACAACCGCTTCGCTGACGCCCCACGAATCCTACTTTCCCCCGTTCATCATCGAAAATACTTTCCAGGACTTCAGCAAGTCCAGCGCATGACGAACCTGGTTATCCCTTGAAATCAATTCTCTTGCCTTTTCGTCCGGAACCGCTTTCCCTTTGAGTTGAGCATCCTGCTGTTCGTTGCGCATATGTCCTTCGAGGTCCTCTTCGCGTACAAATCGACCTTGATTCTCTTCAGAGGTTTCCTTTGCCGGTTTGAATTCGAGTTCAATATCCGGCGTAATCCCACTCGACTGAATCGACCTTCCACTGGGCGTATAATATTTTGCCGTTGTCAGCCTCAAACCGGAACCGTCTGACAGCGGTAGTATCGTCTGCACCGAACCCTTTCCGAAGGTCCTGGTCCCGAGAACCACCGCACGATTGTTATCCTGAAGAGCGCCGGCCACGATCTCTGATGCGCTGGCGCTGCCACCGTTCACCAGGACGACGATTGGGTACATCCGGCGCCTGGTATCTCGATGAGCCTCTGAAACAATGTCCTGAGAACTGTTTCGCCCTTTGGTCGTGACAATGATTCCTTCGTCCAAAAAAATATCCGATACATCCATCGCCTGCGTCAAAAGTCCACCCGGATTATTCCTGAGATCGATAACAAGGCCCTCCAGCACTTGCCCCTGTTCCAAATCCCGCAAAGCCGCGATCACGTCCTCGGACGTATGGTCCTGGAAGCTCGAAATTCTGATATAGCCTATATCAGGCGCCAATCGTTGATGCCTGACACTGATCAAAGGAATGACATCCCTGGTTATCTTAAAATCAATCGGCTTTTCAACACCTTCCCTGCTAATCGTCAATTCGATATCCGTGCCCTTTGGTCCGCGGATCATCTTGACAGCTTCCATTAAGGTCATGTTCTGGGTACTTTCCCCCTCGATTTTTATAATCCTGTCCCCGGCCATGATCCCTGCCTCATAAGCCGGTGTTCCCTCCACAGGGGAAACGACGGTCAGTATCTGGTCACGAATGGTTATCTCGATGCCGATACCGCTGAAACTGCCCCGAGTCTCCAGCAGCAATTCTTGATGCTCATCTTTCGTAAGAAAAGACGAATGAGGGTCCAACTCATTCATAATACCTTTGATGGCACCGTAAATCAGCTTTTCCGCCTTCTGCGGCTCGACATAATTTTTTTCAACTTTGCGAAGCACCTCGGTAAAGATATCGAGACTTTTGTAAACATCATTGGTGCCCGCGTTGACCTCGGTATCGTCACTCTTGAGAAAAACAATGCTCCCGGCAGCAAAAACCACCAGAAAAAAGATCCAACCAAACCTCTTTGTCAACCCCATACTCAGCACTCCTAGCTTCGCCCGGCTTCCGGGCTGAAGGATTTCAAAACAGGCAAGCAAACGGCACCCAGCCGCGCTGACCACCGTAAAAAATAACGTTCTAAATAAATTTGTATTTTAGCATACATCGTCAAACATCACCACCGGAATATACCCCCCCTGTTCCACCTTGATATGTCTCATGGAGAAATTAGGTGGTGGATTTAGGATACAGGAAACGGAGGTGCTCGATCAGTGTCCCCTCCATGGAATAGCTCTCGTACAGCAATTTCTCTTTTGGGTCATACATTTATCCTGATTCCTATTCCTGGCCCAGCCACGACCCCACGTCCAAAGGCCGCCCGCCATGCCGAATTTCGAAATAGACGATGCCCTTTCCCGCCCGTTCTCCGGCGAGGCCAATGGTTTCCCCCGCCTCGACTCTTTTCCCTTCGCTTACCTCGCGCCGCCCCAGGTAGGAAGAAATACTGTACAGCATTCCTCCATGATTCACGATCACAGTCTGTCCGTAGCCTTTGACCACTCCTGAGAATTCCACTTTCCCGGGCAGAACAGCCTGCACTTCAGTGCCGGGCCGAACATCAATAAAAACACCGGAGTGGGCCTCACCTGTCCTGCCTGCCGACGGCACAATGACATCACCGTCAGCGGGCAATGGAATCGCCCCGGTTAAATCGCTTTTTGATGCTTTCAGAGACGCTCCTCCCGATGCTCGTTTTTCTATCGTTGTCATTGTATTTTTTAATGCTTCTGAAGCCACTTCCAATTCTTCTATGGCAGTTTTATAAAAAGTTTTTTCTTTATTTATATTGATCAATTTGAACACAATGTCTTTCATATGGATTTCCAGATCCGCAAGTGCCTTCCTTTCAGAAGCCAAAGCTTCCTCTTTCCTGGACAGATCCGTTTCCAACCTTGATTTTTCCTCTTCATATTTTTTTATCGTGGCTGCAAAGGCTTCGAGCACCTGTATATCCTCTTCAATCATGCAGGCGGCATACGTCACCGCCCTGCGTAACAGATCGATTTCTTCGAGTTCGAAAACGATGCGTGCATAGCCCAACCTGGCATGTTTGTACAAGGAAGCAAGCTTTTCCGACGCCGCCCTTTTTTGTAAAGTCGCCTTATTTTCTATTTCTTTGAGCCGTCCGGCGATGACATGATGCTCTTGTTGAAGTTCCTGGATACGTTCCTTGACTTTCTCGACCTGTTCTTTCTTCACCTTTAATGTTTTGTCGAGCGATTCTATTTCGGCAACAAGGTCCCGCTCCCTGATACGGGATGCCTCAAGCCTCTTTCTTTCAGCGGAAAGCCGTTCTCCCAGCGCCTTTATCCTCGCCTCATCCTGTCGTTCACCTTGCGCGACCAGCGGTAAAAAAGAAAAGGTCAGGAAAGTCATTGAAACAAAAAACTTTTTCGCCTTGAATTTCAACGTCGATGTTTTCATCGGAACCCGATCCAGTACCGTTTTCTTGATCGCGATTATAAATCGCTCCCAGAGGATATCGCAGGTCCCCCTCGGGGAGAACTACGAAATATGAAGATCCCGCAGCGAAGCCCACGCTGTGGCCGGAATCCGGAGGTACGATACATCAGCTATTAGCCATTAGCCTTTAGCTATCAGCTGTTCGGAACCCAAAAGCTCTGCCTGAAAAACAGCCGATACCGATCCCGACTCCGACCAGGACGCCGAATTCTGACTCCTGACTCCTGGTTTCTGAAATCTGGAATTTGGAATCCCGCGCAGCGGCGTCACCAACACGCGCCGCAGGCGCTATGCCTCTCATCGGTGAACTCTCGATTTCGAGAGCACCGGTGGTTTACACAGGTGTAGAAGAAAATGTTCGTCCGGGAAAATGACCTCGTTTATTTTTCTGGACGTATATCCTCATCGTCATTCACCGATGAGTATCCTTATCCTGCTGTTCTCGCTGTTCCCTGCGTCTCCGCGCAATGCCAACATCCTGTTAATCCTGTAAATCTTGCCTAAAATTTAAACCCCGCGCCGCAGGCCGTGCAGGCCAGGTCAAAACTGCGTTTCGACACTCTAAAAACCTCCACCCAGGGGGAACTCGATTACGACAACGACAACCGCTCCGCTGACAACGAGTGAACTCAAGGAAAGCAAAGGCTGGTGCGGGAGGCTTCAGGGGAAGAGCCAATGCTTGTGCATGAATGAAATTCGGTGGCCCTAATCGCCGGCCTTGACCAGCATGGCCCCAAAAAACCCCTCCGTGTGATGAACATGGGGCAGACATCGTAAAAAACCGTGCTCATCCAATAATGGCATGGCCCAGGACGGTGCGGTTTTCCTCAAATCTTCGATGAAAATCGATCGACGCCTCGCCGCACAACCTTCAACGACACCCTCGTTCTCTTCCCTGGATATCGTACACGTCGCATAAAGCATTCTTCCTCCCGGCCGAAGCAGGCCCACTGCGCAATCAAGCAAAGACGCCTGCAGTTTTGACAGGCGTCGAATATCTTTTTCACGATGCGACCACTTTACATCCGGATGTCTTGAAATCGTCCCCAGCGCGGAACAGGGTGCATCCAGCATGATTCGATCGAAACGCTCTTTGAGCCAACTGCAAAGGTTTTCAGAAGCATCTCCCACCACCGGATGTATCGAAGCAAGGCCCAGCCTTCGAGTCGTCCAAGTCAGATCTTTCAATCTTTTTTCGCTGCGATCCAAGGCGATCACCATGCCGGTGTCAGCCGCCAATTCTGCAAGATGCATTGTTTTTCCACCCAGTCCTGCACATAAATCAAGCACGTCGTCCCCGGGTGATGGAGCCAAAAGGCGGGATGCAACCTGGGCCGCCTCGCCTTGAACGGTGAAGAAACCCTGCTTGAAGGCTTCCATTTCGCCGACCGGCCTTCCCATTTCCTCCACGACCAGGCCGTCGGGACTGAACTCGGTATTTCTCACCCGCATCCCTTCATTTGACAGCATCGCAGCCAGATGATCCCTGCTCGCCTTCCGGCCGAAAACTCTCAAAACCATCGGAGAAATCCTGTTTCCCGCATCGAGAAGGGATTCCACGCTCTCCCATCCCACCTCCGCGATCCATTTGCGCACGATCCACTCCGGATACGAGTAACGGATCGACAGGTGACGAACCGGGTCTTTCTGTCTCGAAGGAAATTCGCATCTGCCCTGCTGTCTGCTTATCTCACGCAGGATGCCGTTTACAAATCGGTTCAGGTGAGGACGGCCGGCCGAGGATACCTGTTTCACGGCCTCGTTTACGGCGGCGGAGGCAGGAACCCGGTCCATGAACACCATCTGGTAAAGCGCGATGCGCAGGATGGTAAGGACATCCGGTTCAATCCGTCTGAACGGGAAGCTTGCGTAGGTGTCTATCATCCAGTCGAGTCTGGCTCTCCAGCGCAGCACACCCTGAACCAGATGAACCGCGAACGCTTTGTCTCTGGAATCAAGTCCCGGATTGAGTCTGAAAGCGTCTTCAAGACGTCGTTCAAAAACGCCCGGTGCGCCCTCCGGCATACGAAGAACTTTGAATGCAAGATTTCTCGGTGTCACTCTGAATCCAGAAAAGCCTTGAGTGCTTCCTCGACCCGGGCCAAATTGACATTGGTGTCGTAGCAAGGTCCAAACGGTCGCTCGTTTAAAATGCCAAAGACAGGGATTGGATAGGTATCCTGGATGCCGCTGGTCAAGTCCCGTTCGCATGCCACCCCGATAATCATATCAGGCCTGTTTTCAGCAACGATTTTTCGAGCAAGCGTGCCTCCGGTAGCCACGGAAATGGGAATATGATATTTTTCGGAGAGGGCGACCAGGTCTTTTATCTTGCATTTCCCGCAACCTTTGCAGTTTTCGACATGACCTATGATCCTGACCGGGCATTCATGATACTGTAAACAGTGCGGAATAAGCAACAGCAGCTTGTCCGGACGGACTTTCCTGGCCTCAGCGATCACCAGTTGATTGTTGATCGCGATGAACGACCTGCGTACCTCATCTTTTCCTATTCCGAACAATCGCCCGACAACAACAAGCAGAGGGAACAGGAAACGGATCACAACACCACGGATACGGGTATTGAAGAAAAGATTTTTCCCTCGGATGATCGTGCAGACAAGGGTCAACGCCCCACCGAGCATAAAAAGCGTGATCGCCCCGAACGCCACTCCCACGATGGTGGGAAGGCTAGGATGAATATTCGCAAGCCCGACATAAGGCACCCACCACAGCAGAAAGGCCAGCGCCACCATAACCACGCAGCTTACCAGCAATAATCCTATAAAAACACGCTTTCTCGGCGGCCTTGCGCCAGCGGCGGCATACTCTTCGGGCCGCCGGAGGATTGATTCTCTATCCTTCCCACCTACCTTTTCCAATGTATCAAATGGACCACTCATCATTCTTCTGCTTTTTTCCGTAAAAAAAATCCTCCGGGGCGGGCTGAAACAACATTGCACCCCCGAATGGCTTGATCCATGGCTCCACCATTTTCATCTGCAGGCGTTCAACAGGATCGGTGTCATGAAAAACGCTCACCTTTCACCCAGAACCAATCCTTCAGATAACGGCATGCCGCATAAAAACTCTCCCACAGGCAGTCTTTTTCTACCCGCCAGCTGAATCCCGCCGATACGTACCGCCCCGTCACGCGCGGCAACCTCCAGTACGCCGGGGCCACAGAAGGTTATAGCGCCCGGCACCGCTCCGGGAACACCTTCCACACAGGAAACGGGTGAAAAAATCTTGAGATCACGCCCGTCCAATTTCGTAACAGCACCCGGTATCGGATCCAGACCTCTTATCAATGAACCTATTTTTTCCGCCGGCTCAGACCATGAAATCCTTTGAACAGATTTATCGATTTTAGGAGCATAGGTGGCAAGGGAATCGTCCTGCGGTCTTTCGTGAAGGCGTCCACCGGCAAGTCCTTCCAGCGTTTTCATGAGAAATCCTGAGGACTTGGAGGCAAGCTTATCGTGAAGCGTTCCTGCGGTATCGGTAGAATCTATTTCAACTTCTTCCTGAAGCAGCACCGGGCCGGTGTCCATCCCCTCGTCGAGCCGCATTGCGGTAAGCCCCGTTGTTGTTTCGCCGTTTATGACCGCCCAGTTTATCGGCGCCGCCCCGCGGTACCTGGGAAGCAGCGAGGCATGGATATTCACGGCTCCCAGAGGGGCAGCCCGCAATAAAGGCTTCTTAAGCAACTGCCCGAACGCAACGACGACCAAAACATCCGGGGAAAGATCAACAACTTGAGCACAAAACGCTGAGTCGGAGACCCGCTCAGGCTGAAGTACATCCAAGCCCAGGGACAAGGCGGCGGATTTCACAGGGGACTGACCGGGTTTCCGCCCTCTCCCCCTCGGTCTGTCCGGCTGGGTTACCACCGCAAGAACCTCGTATTCCGCCTTCGCAAGCCCCTCCAGGGAAGGCACCGCGAAATCAGGAGTCCCCATGAAAACCACTCTCAGCGAACGATGCTTGTTCAAAACCTTCACGATTCGGACTCCAGGATCTTTTTCAAGCGTTTTTTATAAAGAGCCCTCTTCAACGTGCTGAGATGGTCAATGAAAAGAACACCGTTTAAATGGTCTATTTCGTGCTGCAGACAAACAGCAATCAAGTCCTCGGCGTCAAAAGACAACGGGTTCCCGTGACGATCGAGCCCCCTGGCCTTCACTTGAAAATTCCTCTTCACCTCAGCCGAGTAATCTCTTACACTCAGGCAGGCCTCTTCATGAACGATCGATCCTTCTCTTTCGACAATTTCAGGGTTGATGAGGACAGCGGGGTCCTGCCCGGGTTCCCGAGGGGAACGATCAAACACGATCACCCGGGAGAGCGACCCCACCTGGTTTGCAGCCAGCCCGATACCCGGCGCCCTGTACATCGTCTCTATCATATTGTCTATCAGTTCCTGAAGGGCCCCGTCGATATTCTCCACGAGAGCAGCGGCTGTCTTGAGGACCGGATCAGGATAGGTGATTATATCGAGCAGCATTTGATAATTCCTTCTTTCATATCCCGGACTTATAAAAATTTTTATGGCCTGGATCATCCCAGGCATGAACATACAAAAAAAGCTGCGTTAAAAACCGTAATAATTGATCTTATACACCCTATGTCAAGAAATCAAGCCACCGAAACGAAAAGACGCTTGACTTTTATGCTCCATTCTTATCAATTATGCCCATGAAACGAACCGTGGATTTTCTATTCGAGATCGGCATGCTGAAACAGACGCCTCGTACCGGTTTCCAGTTTCTCGGCACGGGTGCAGAGTCGGTTGCGGGTCATTCCTTTCGGACTGCTGTTATCGGTTATACGCTCGGTTGCCTCTCCGAGGGGGCGGATCCCTCCAAGACTGCTCTTATGTGTCTTTTTCACGATCTTCCCGAAGCCCGCACCGCAGACCACAATTACGTGAACAAGCGATATGTAAAAGTCGATGAAGCCCGTGCACTTGCTGATCAGATCGAAGGCCTTCCTTTCGGTGATGACATCGCTGCGCTGGTAAAAGAATTCAACGGATGCGACACCCTGGAAGCCAGGCTTGCCAAGGACGCCGATCAGCTGGATTTAATCCTTGAACTCAAGGTCCAGCTCGATTCAGGGAACCCGAATGCAAACGAGTGGCTCACGTATGCGCTTCAAAGGCTGACTTCATCCATCGGTAAAGCTATGGCGAAAACCATCCTTTCATCCCATAGCACCGATTGGTGGTTCGATAAAGAGACAGACTGGTGGGTCAACGGCTCCGCCGATTCAAAACAGATCTGACCCCGCATGCAAGGCGAGATAAGAGTCGGGCTTGGAATCCCGACAGCAGCACCCCGTTTTCTCGATCTCCAACCAATAACAACCTATAACCCGTCTATGTCCTCACATTCTTGACTTCGACGTACCGGTGATTAACATTTTAGTCGTAGGAACGAAACGCACAAATCGAAAGGTAGTATCCGAATCATGGCAGGAAAGGATTACTACAAAATACTGGGTGTAGCAAAAAACGCAACACCGGAAGAAATAAAAAAGGCGTACCGGAAACTGGCTCTAAAATACCATCCTGACCACAACAAGGAAAACCCGGAGGCCGAGGCCAAATTTAAAGACATCAGCGAAGCGTACGCCGTGTTGAGCAACCCTGAAAAGCGTCGCCAATACGACCAGTTCGGTGCTGAAAATTTCAATCGGCGATTCTCTCAGGAAGATATTTTCCGTGGAGCCGATTTTTCAAGTATTTTTAGAGAATTTGGTTTCGGTGGCGGCCCTCAGAGTATTTTCAGCCACATTTTCAGTGGGATGGGTGGGTCTGGACAGACGACCTTCCGCACCGGGGGTCCCGGTCGGTTCGGGGGGCCGTTCGGTGAAATGCACGGCTTTTCCGGCCGTGCAAAAGGCAAGGACTTGTACGTTGAGTTGCCGGTTACGCTTGAGGAAATAGCATCCGCCACATCCAAAACCCTGAACTATCGAGCGGATGGTCGCAATGAATCGGTCTCATTAAAAATACCGCCGGGTATTGAAACCGGGAAAAAACTGCGCCTGCCGGGCAAAGGTGAGCCCGGGGCAAACGGTGCTCCGAATGGAGATCTGTTCGTCGTGATAAACGTTCTCGATCACCCGGATTACAAACGCCACGGAGATGACCTTCATCAGAAATATACGATCAAATTCTCCGAAGCGGTGCTCGGAACCAATCTGGAGATTCAAACGATCTACGGCAAGACGTTCAACTTGAAAATCCCTTCGGGCACACAGTGCAACACCAAGTTCCGGCTGAAAGGACACGGCCTCCCCCATATGAAAGGCGGAGGCAGGGGAGACGCCTATGCCGAAATCGTCGTGGGGGTTCCAAAGAACGTAGACGCCGAACAGAAACCATTGATAAAATCCCTCGCGAAGCTGGGTCTTTAAGTTATGAGGGCACTGTGTATCTTTTCAGGCGGCCTTGACAGCATGCTCGCCGCCAGAGTGGTGGCGGCACAGGGGATAGAAGTTCTGCCGGTCTTTTTCGACACGCCTTTTTTCGATCCATCAAAAGCGATTGATTCGGCCCGGAATCTGAATCTGCCACTCATCAGGGTCGACATCAGCCAACGCCATATCGAAATCGTTAAAAACCCACGACATGGTTACGGTGCCAATATGAACCCCTGCATCGACTGTCATGCATTGATGGCGAGGGTCGCCGGAGAAATGCTCACCACGGAAAATGCGAATTTCGTCATTACCGGTGAAGTGCTCGGTCAGCGGCCGATGAGTCAAACCAGGCGTGGGCTGGACCTTGTGGCCTCTGAAAGCGGAATCGACGGGCTATTGGTGCGTCCGCTTTCGGCGAAGAACCTGCCTCCGACCATCCCGGAAAAAATGGGTTGGCTGGAAAGGGATAAACTCTTGGCGTTTCAAGGAAGATCGCGAAAACCACAAATCAAGGCGGCCGAAAAATTTTTGGTCACGCATTACCCGGCCCCAGGTGGAGGCTGCCTTTTAACGGAAAAGCGCTTCGCCGGCCGCCTCAAGGACTTGCTGGAAGCACGGCCCGATCCATCGAGGGGAGAACTCGAAATGTTGAAATTCGGCCGACATTTCAGGCTTGGCCCGGACGCAAGATTGGTCGTCGGAAGAAACAAAGGCGAAAACGAAGCTCTGGCATCTCTGGCATCTTGTGAGGACAGGGTGTTGGCGGCCACCGGGATACCCGGACCGCTGGCGGTACTGTCCGGAAGCGTGGGCCGCGCCGAAATGGAAATCGCCCTGGCTGTCACCCTTGCCTACAGTGATGCGCAGACTTTCGAAAAATACCCCGTAACGATCTCACACCGCGGAACAGAAACCGAGGTCCTTACCCCCGTTGCAGACAAAAAGGCTTTTTCCAACCTCCTTATTTGACGGCCTCGTAAAACGTCACAGAACGGCCTATATCGTCCTTTTTCGTCATCCTGGACTTGATCCGGGATCCAGTTATTTCAGGTAGTTGCAGAAAACCTGGACCCCGTTCTTCAACGGGGTGACGACTTTTTACGAGGCCGTCTTATTTGAACATCATTCAAAAAACGTTTTTATTGCCATTGGATCTGAAAGCAGCATGTCCGCCCCGGCTTCCTTCAATTCCGCTTCGCCTCGAAGTCCCCATAGGACACCGACAGCAGGAATTCCGGCGGCGCAGGCGGTTTTCATGTCCGTCGCACTGTCACCCACATAGATAAAATCCCCTGGTTCAAGGTTCATCTGCTGCACCACTTTCAAAGCCCCTGAAGGATCAGGTTTCATTGGAAGCCCGTCCTGCTGGCCCAAAACGACCTCGAACGGGTAGCGGTTAAAAAAATGAGCGACGCATTTGACGGTGAAAGCGTGCGCCTTATTTGAAAGCACTGCCAGGCGTACATCCTTTTTTATAAGAAAATCAAGTACATCATAAATTCCGCTGAAGGGCTTGGTATTCCGGTCCCAGTTCCTACCGTACGTATCAAGAAATTCCACGGTGCATGCATCCACCACCTCGTCCTGACGCCGGTCAGCCGGAAGGGCGCGCTCAATCAGTGTTCTAGAGCCATGACCTATGAACAAACGGTAGGCCTCGGTTGGATGCAATGGAAATCCATGTTTTTTCAGAACCAGGTTCGCGGCAAGGGCGATATCGTCCAGCGTGTCAAGCAACGTGCCGTCCAGATCGAATAGAACTGCTCTAGGAGATGTATCTTTTTCCACGACTAAACCTCGCACTGTCCCAAGGGAACAATTTCCTCGACACTCACATCCCTTATCCGGGCAAGACAGTCTCTTAAAGCATCTTCGGCGGTTGCGCCGATTCCTATAAACTCCCGCTCTCCCTGCTTTACAATCAAATTGGGCACCGCGAAGAACTTCATTTTTATCTCCCCCGCCACCACCTCGTGAAGATCGATCCGAAGAGATCCGTCTTCACGGTTAAGTTCATAGGTTGTGACTTTCGTTAAAAATTCCTTGTCTTTTAATCGGTACATTATTTCTCCTTAAAAAATAATGAGTATAATCCTATTATTTTCATATTAAGTTCATAAAAAGACCCAAAATTGAAATTTGCTTGAAACCCAGAGCGGGTTTCCCTTAGGGCAAAGGTGCCGTCACCACCTGGTCTCTTCCATTTTCCTTTGCCCGGTAAAGCGCATCGTCGGCCCTTTTGAGCAATGAATCACGAGTCTCTTCCGCCGCAAGCTCCGCCACTCCAAAACTTGCTGTGAGCCGGCGGCCGTCCCCCAGCAAATCCATCTTCGCCAGGGTCGATCGAACCCTTTCGGCGAAAAGTGCACCCTGGGCTGCTCGAGTGTTCGGCATCAACGCAAGAAACTCCTCGCCTCCGTAACGCGTAATAAGGTCTTCCTTCCTCGAACTGAGGCTCAAACATTCGGCGAACGACCTGATCACCCTGTCACCGGCTGCATGGCCGTAAGTGTCGTTCACCCGTTTGAAATGATCCAGATCCGCCATCACGACCGTCAGAGGTTGACGCGCCCGTCTCGCGAAAGACAACGCACTCTCGAATCTTTCGACAAAATAACGCCGGTTCGCCAACCCGGTCAACGGATCGGTGCGCGTAAGCTTTTCGATCGTTTTATTCGCCTTTTGCAGCTCCTGGTTTCGCTTTTTCAGCTGTCTCGCCATATCACTCATTTCGCTGTTCAGTACAGACATGCTCTTGATCATTTCGTTGTCGCTCCTCCCGAGACTCTCTCCGATAAAAACTTTCTCTCCACCCGGCAGGCCAAAAGAAATGCAGTGAAAAAGAGTTCGTTCCATACGACCCGCGGCAAGGAAAGGAACATTCTCGTAGTCTTTGAGCTCCAGGTTGAGGTCCTCTCCCTCTTCATCGGCACTCCTGAAAAAATCGTTCAGGCTCCCCTCCGATGGGTCGCTGCCCTGGGAAAGCAGGCGACGAAATGCATCGTTCACAGCCAGTATGGTCCCTTCAGGCTTGCATAACGCAAGCACGGTGTTGCTGGCAAAATCCACCAGGTGTTGCACCAGCATGTCCGAATAGGCCTTTAGAGCTTCAATTAATGCGGCTCGCTTCATTCCACCACCTTTCAGCAAGTTCACGGATATCAGCATCCTGTTTTTAGACCTATTCCCCGCATCCGGAACAGGTGGGTTTACGACCGGACGGTATACATCCCAGCCTTCGGGCTCCCTCCAGCTTAAAAAGAATCATCCTGCCGGTGTCCGGGTGCCTCCATTCATCAATCATTCTCACCTCCGGATAATCCGCAAGTTCATGAATCGGGAAGCGCTCTGTTCCCCAGGTGATTTCGTCCCACAATATATAGGTTATGCCCCGCTTGTGCAATTCGGATATAAACGGCTCCTTGCGCTTCGGAAACCGCTCCCAGTGGTGATCCAGTATTGGTCTGTCGAACCGCTCCGGGTTTCCCCTGTTTGCATAAAACGAAACCCATCGCTGGGTCGGAGCCGACGCTGAAATCATCACCGGCCCACCGGCGCTTCCAGAAGCCGCAGC
>Ga0068714_10005718_pt1 | contig 13045 bp, 11 predicted proteins | sample MTBNYHSulfiMetaG_FD_62988 | JGI IMG/M metagenome (GOLD analysis project Ga0068714, IMG submission 62988) | Enrichment culture microbial communities from rom New York Harbor, USA that are MTBE-degrading - MTBE-NYH (New York Harbor Sulfidogenic)... | ecosystem: Environmental > Aquatic > Marine >... | reverse complement strand
GATCTGGATTGGAATGGTAGGAGCGTCGGCACAGGTATATACAGGGCTCTTTGGGGAAATGAGGCCGCAGGTATCTTGTCATGCCGGAAAATCTTCTTGGCAGTTTAATGATGAGCTGATTGTTTGCTTGAGTCTCATGGTCTCTCATGGCGGGTCTCTGCCTTTGCGGGGAATTGTTGCGACGAAAGTGAGATGGCCAACCTTGCAGAAGGGACAAGGCATGAGATCGTAAGGGGGAGCGGGATTTTTGCCGACATCGGGCAAAGGGGCCGTTGTATTCTCGTCCGAGTCTGCCAGAAGTTGCCTTGCTCGCTTGAGCAGGTCGCGGTTGCAGGGGGCGAAGATGCCGTAATAGCGGACTTTGTGAAAGCCGGCGGGAAGAACATGCTGCAGGAACCTGCGGATGAATTCTTCAGCAGGAAGGGTCATGGTTTTCCAGGCCTTTTGGCGCGAGTCTTTGTAGCGGAACTGAACCTGGCCATTGTCGATGGAAAGGATGCGGCTGTTGGCAATGGCTACCCGGTGGACATAGCGAGCAAGGTAGCGCAATACCTTGTCGGCACCCTGGACAGCGGGTTTGCTGTAGACCACCCATTGCTTTTGCCAGACGGAGGCGGGAAACCGCACCTGCGGCAGCGCCTTTCTCGCAAGTTGCATGAACTTTGCGCGGAAGATCAAGGAGAGAGCGGTCACCGGCACCAAGTAGTTTTTTCTGCAAGGCAACCAAGGAGTGCCATCGGCTGAAAAGCCCGCCTCCCGGGATGAGGCAGTGCACATGCGGATGATAAATCATTGCCCCGGTCCAGGTGTGGACTACCATCAAGGGGACATGGGGGTCTCATCTCAAATATTCAGTATTTTACTTCTGATTCGATCCTCCTGCCCCTTAAGCTTTCGATCCGTACCAAGTTTTTTGGCGATCTATTCATGCCGAGCCGCGATTCCAGCTCCGGAGATATCGAACCGGTGGCCCAAGCGACGCTGGTTTCTCCCAGGTGCTTTAAATATTCATCCGCGTCCACCAGCACGGCTTTGAAGCGCCCTTGGAACAGATGACCGAAGCGTCTTCGTTTTCGATTGAAATACATGGAATAACCGACGTTGATCCATTTAATCGTCTGACTCAGGTTCGGATGGGGCGTTTCTATCAAGAAGTGATAATGCGTGCATGGCCTTGTCAATACTTGATAATTTAGATGCGACCCCTCGTACGTCTAATCCCAGGTGCGAAGATCGTCTATTTTCTTTGCATCGGGTGGGATGCTGCCTGCGGGTGCAAATTCAACTTCTCCTTTGAGGCGCATGACTTCCTGCAGCATCCGACCGATTCGAGTGCGCAGATCTTCGATGTTCGCATCGCCGGCGGCAAGCTCCGCTTTGAAAATCATTCGGTCTTGATTGCCTTCCCGCAGCACAACCAGTTGACACGCGCCCAATTGAGGAAACTTTGCCTTGATTTCATCCACCTGGCTGGGATGAACGAACAGACCTTTCACTTTGGTCAGCTGATCCACCCGACCCATGATTTTGATCAGTCTGGGTGATGTCCTCCCGCACGGACAGGGAGCGTCGGTGAAGAGGGAAAGGTCGCCGGTGCCGAAGCGAATGAGCGGATAGCCGCGATCGAAGACGGTGGCAACGACTTCGCCAACCTGGTCGGGGCCGAGCCCTTTGCCGGTTCCGGGCTCCACTATTTCCACGATGCAGTCATCCGGAAAATGCATGCCGTTTTTTTCTATACACTCGAAGCCCAGGCAACCCACATCCGCCGTCCCGTAGCTCTGCCGGACGAGCATGCCGAAACGATTTTCAAGATCGCTGCGCAATGTTTCCGGAAGCGGTTCCGCCGCCACAAAGCCGACCTCCAGCCGCAAGTCGCGGCGCGTATCCAAGCCGGCCTTTTCCGCCCGTTCGGCCAGGGTGGCAAGAAAGCTTGGAGTCCCCATATAAGCCGTTACACCCAGTTCTTTCATGATCTGCAGCTGCAGCTCCGTATTTCCGACGCCGGCCGGTATGGAAATGCACCCCAGCTGCTGGAGAGCTTTATCGAGCCAGAAGCCGACCGGAACCATGTTGAAGTTGAAGGTGATCTGAGCGACATCACCCGGGCGGAATCCTCCTGCATAGAGAGCCTGAGCCCATCTTCGATCGTTGTAGTGCGCTTCGCCGGGTTCGTAAATCGGTCCCGGCGAGACGTATATGCGGCGCAGATCCGTCTTCCCCAGCCCAAGAAATCCTCCAAAGGGAAGCGCCTTTCTCTGTTCTTCGATAAGCTCGGTTTTTTTGATGATCGGGAGTTTTGCGAGATCCTCAACGCCTTTGAAGTCGTCGGCAAGCAGCGCTGCTTTCTGCATTCTTTTTCTGATCGCCTCTGCGTGCTCATATGCGTGGATGATGACTTCTCTGAGGCGGCGACCTTGACGGGCGAGTCTCTCGTCTTGCGACATTGTTTCCCGTGCGCTGTCGAAATATCCGGTCGAGCGATTGGCTTCCATTCTCTACTCCGTGTTGGCATATTGCGGGTTGTCAGGGGGTGCTCCGCACACCCTGACTTATTTTTGGCTGATCGCGGATTAGTGGGCTATGCTCCTTGACTCAGCCGCTTGGTTGGTTCAAGTCTCCGACTTGAACCCGCCTGACCTTCAAGCAACTCAGTTGCTATAAAGCTTGCGAGCAGGCTGTTTCTCCCTGTCGGATGCAACGGTCATGACGGAGTTGTTCAAATGTCAAAATGGTTCAAGTCGGAGACTTGAACCAACCTGAATCCCGCTAATCCGCGAAGAGCCTTATTTTTTGACCTTGCGTGACAGTGACGAGAGCTGAATCTATTAATATTGAAGGGCTCGTTCCCCGAACGAGCCGCAGAATCGGCGAGCTCGGGGAGCCCGCCCTACAAGTGAACTGAAGCCCTGCGAATGATATGGAGGTACTCGTCCCTTAAGGAGTCTTGAGATCGGCGAGCTCGGGGGAGCCCGCCATGCTTTTCTCTGTTGATCGCTCCGCGTCACCCTTTCACCGTGTCCCCGTGTCCCGGCGGCCGGCACAGAGTGTTAACTGCCACCTCACAAGGGAGCGGGATCGATTTGCCAGCCTGTCAGGGGGAGTGCGGCCGCCATCCGTGCTAAGAACCTGCGGGTGGATAGACCGCCTTGAAAGCGCTGATCGCGCTCTGGTCACCGGCCTTGAATTCAGCCGTGCCGTTGCTGACGGTAATCGGAAAGGAAAAGTTCTGAACGCCGGTCCACCAAGCTTCCAATTGCTTCCACGGATCCATGCTCTTTTCTTTTAATTTATAACCGCCGGTAACACCAAGGCTTAGAAATGAAGTGGCCACGTCAAACATGGCGTGCACTCTGTACTGGTTTGTTTCATTGGGGGGAATCGACATCTGCTCGTAGGCGTTTACGGTGTTCAGTTCAAATTCGTCAAAGGCGATGGTGAACTTGAGACTCTCGAGACGAACCGGGTAGGGATTGGGATTGGTGACGTTAAAAATAAAGGCCAGATCGAGGGGAGCACCCACGTTGTCCGTGAGCTTTCCTTTAGTTGGCTCGGTCTTTTTGCTGATGAACCAATATCCCCAATAATGGGCAACCTCGACATTCTCCAGTTTGACCTCCGGGGGCGCCATCGGCTTCGATCCTCCGGCGGAGGTGGCCGCGTATGAGGTTGCCCCAAAGGCCAGCAGCAGGCCGACTAAAATGAATAGCATCTTTCTCTTATCCATCTTCATTTGTCCCTCCCTATTGGTATTCTTCAAGTGAGCCATCGTTTGCGCCGCTTATAGTGCTTGACATCCCGAAAGCTCTTGCGGCCTCCCAATGCGGTCAAGCCAAGATAAAAATCCTTTATATCCGGATTCTCGCGCAGCTTCTCCGAATAGTCGTCCATGACCACCCGCCCGTTTTCCAATACATAGGCATACGGAGCAACATTCAGAGCGAGCTTGGCGTTTTGTTCCACCAGCAGGACCGAGATTCCCTCCTGTTCGTTCAGCATCTTGATGATATTGAAAATTTCGTGAATGAGCAGAGGCGCAAGCCCCATGGAAGGCTCATCCAGCAGGATAAGCTTGGGATTCGCCATCATGGCCCGTCCCAAGACGGTCATCTGCTGCTCGCCGCCGCTTACAAATCCAGCCCTTTCGGTGCGTTTTTCGAGCAGTCTGGGGAAATAATGATAGACCAGCTCCAACCCATCCTTGATCGAAGAGCTGCCGGTTCTCATGTGAGCTCCAACTTTTAAGTTCTGCTCGACCGTGAGATGCTCGAATACGCGGCGCCCCTCAATCACCTGGACAATTCCAAGGCGTGGAATTTTCTCGCCTGACAGCCTGTCGATCCTTTGCCCCATGAATTCGATGGAACCGTCCGTTATGGCGCCATTTTCGTGTTTAAGGAGTCCGGAGATCGCCTTCAGGGTAGTACTTTTGCCGGCCCCGTTTGCTCCGAGCAGGGCGACAATGCCGCCTTGCATCACCTCTATGGAGACCCCCTTGAGAACCAGGATGATCTCGTGGTACTTCACTTCGATGTTGTTGATCTTCAGGATGGGCTCGGAGTCAGTCGCCAATTCCATTCCTCCCGGAGGTTCGGTTGAATGCCTGTTGCACCGGAATTACCAGCCGAGCCATTCTTTTTCCCATTTCTCCGGCCAGCGTCCTTTTACATCAACGAATTCCACCAGCTGAAACTTGCCGTCCTTCCATTCATAGATAGGGACCTTACCGGCCCCACGATGGTCCGTAGCCGTGAAGGTGACCGGATCGGAGCCGACGCCCAAGTCTACATCCCGCATCGTTTCAAACCCTTCCTTTAAGATGACCGGGCCGGTCAAATTGCCGGTCTTGTCGGCTCTCTTGAGCGCTTCAGTCAGCAGCAGCACCGCTCCCCATCCCTGCACGGTGCGGATGAGGCGTTTTTCCTGGGGAACCCCGGGATTCATCTTTTGTGCGTATTCGACGATATGTTTCATCATGGGGACATCTTCCCCATAGAAGGCGCACACAGCTGCTCCCATTGCACCTTCGGCCGCTTCTCCGGCCAGTCTGGGCAGGTTTTCATCGATGCCCCAGTTGTCGATGATGTGATCTGCACCCAGCCCCAGGGCGTAGGCGTCTCTTAAGGTGGCCGAAACGGACATGGTCGTGTTGCCATGCCAGACGACGTCCGGCTTGAATTCCTTCATGGCCAGAATCTGGCTCTTGGTGTCCAAGGCAAGCAAAGAAACATCCTGATCGGGCCCAACATCAAAGCCCAGCATTACAGCTTGATCCTTGATGGCTTTAATGGGCGCGCTGCAATAAGGAGAGGCAAACATATAACTGCAGACCAGACGAGGCTTGCGTTTCTCGAAATCTTTGTGTTTCGGCCATTTTTTGTCAAACCAGGCGGTCAGCGCAGCCCGTGCGTTGGTCGAATAGTCGGTTGAAAAGAACAGATTGTAGGGCGTTTTTTTGGGATCGGTGAGGTGCGCCGAATAGGACGCGGAAATGTAGGGCATTTGATCCTTGGTAATAGTCGGTGACAAGGATTCCGTATCTCCCGTCCCCCAACCCAATACGGAGACCGCCTTGAGCCTCTTGAACAGGTTGTACTTGGTTAGAGCTTCAGGGATGCGGTAGCCGTAATCAAACTGATACAGTTTAATTTTTTTGCCGTTAATGCCTCCGTTGTCATTCACATAGGCGATTGCTTCCGTGACTCCCATGGCATAGTCTTTACCGACATCCGAGGTCGCCCCGGTGACGTCCGACAGACAGCCGATCACTATTTCATCTGCGGCATACAGTGCAGTCATGCTCAGCCCGATGACAACAGCAACAGCGACACCAATCATGGCCGATTTAAATTTCTTCCCCTTCATATTCACTCTCCCATAAAATTGATCGATAATTGACCCCATGCCCAAGCCGACAATCCCTATCACCCCCTTGCGTTTTGAATTGATGGATTATTTTTTCCCTTCGTTCCCAAAATCTTTTTGGGAACGCACTCGGGTGGCAAACTCTGTTTGCAGGTCAGCGGGTAATGGAACAGGCAAAGAAACGGAGCTTCCCGGGCAATTGCGTGCCCAAACAGAGTTTGGGCACGAGGAAGGGTATCCGGCATCCGGTATCCGGCATCCTCTCGAACCGGGAGCTCAGTTCCGCCGAGCTGCACTAGTATGAAAAAGGCCACAGGTTGAAGTAGTTCTTGATTTGCCACCAACGATAGGCCAGGCCTTTTGGCTCGTAAATAAGAAAGCCGCAGATGGCGAGGCCGAAGGCTGCTTCTTTCACAAAGTTCAGTTTCAATAAGAGCTCAGGATAGATGTCCGCCAGCGACATGACCCCGAGAGTCAATGCCTCCATTACAACCACCATAAAAACGGAGCCGAAAAATGTTCCATGGATGGATCCCACTCCGCCGATCAGGATGACTCCCACAAGCCACAGCGACCACGACCAGGTAAAATGCTCGGGACTGATGGCAGCCAGGTTGCTGACCCAAAATGCACCCGCCAGTCCGCCGATGAAGCCGGCCACCAGAAAAGCGAACAGTTTGTACTTGACGATGTTGATGCCCATCGTTTCCGCAGCAATGTCGTTATCGCGAATGGCTATCCAGGCGCGTCCGGTGCGGGTCCGAAGCAGGTTTGCGACCGCCGCTGTTGACAGCACAACCAGGCCCACCATCAAAAAATACACCTTCCTGTCGTCGTCAATTATCCACGGGCCGACCTTAATGGTACCGGGAGGAAGCGAGAATGCCTGACCGCGCCCACCGATCTGGCTCACGTACTGGGTGATGATAAAATCCACCGTGATGAACTGTGCGGCCATGGTGGTGAGAATGAGATAGAAGCCCTTCACTTTCGCCGAGGGCAAACCGAACAGGACGCTCCATATGCCCGCAACGAGGGACCCGATTACGACACTGAGGGGATACACCAATCCGTTGCTGATGAGTACCTGAGGCCATGGCACCTGCAAAATGAGGAGTGTGCTGGTGTAGGCGCCAACCGCTATGAATGCGGTGTGCCCCAGGGTGACTTGCCCGCAGAAGCCAATGAGGAGTTGGACGCCGAGGGCGCCAAGAAACGTGTAACCGATCATATTGGCTACGCCCAAAAAATACGGGTCGGCCCACAGGGGGAAGGCAACCAACACAATCACGGCCAGGATCAGCATCTTGGCACGGACGAATGTAGTCTGCCACCAGGCGTGATCCTTCTTATAGCGCTCGTGATAGACACCGCAGGGTAGGTAAGGCATGTGCTGCTCTCTCCCTTTGACTCCTTATCGATTGGCCTTCACACTCGCTCGATTCGCTCCCATCCCCATAGACCATGAGGCTTGAACAGCAGAAAAACGGTCATGAAGATGAATGGAACGATCTCCCTCACCGAACCGGGAAAATACTTATCCAAATAAGTTCCCGAAAAGTTTTGCAGCAAGCCGATGGCGATGCCTCCAACAATGGCGCCCGGTATTGAATTGAGACCTCCGAGCACCACGGCCGGCAGCACCAGCAGGCCGAGGTAACCGACGGATATGTTCAAGCCGTTTATGTTGCCGAGTAAAGTCCCCCCCACACCGGCTGCCATGAACGCAATGGACCAGGCGGTTGCGTACACGAAACGGGCGCTGACCCCCAGGGAGAGCGCCGCCATTTCATCGTCGGCGGTTGCCTGCATGGCCAGTCCCCAGCGTGTGAAATGGAAGAAAGCAACAAAAATTACGAGCAACGCGATTGCCGCCAGAAAACTCCACAAATAGACGCGTCCGATGACCAGGAAGCCTATGGTGATCGGTTCCAGGGGAAAGACCGGCGGCGTGAAAACGCGTGTGTCCGTCATCCAGATGAATTCCACTATTCCGCGAAAGAAAAAAGAAAGTCCAACCGTCACCATGATGACGGAAAGCACCGGCTCCCCTATGAGCTTATCCAGAAACACCCGTTCGGTTATGATTCCCAGAATGAAACCTATGACGAGGGACAAAATGAGTGAGGGGATGAACGGGACGCCCGCGGTATAAAAGGCAAGGGTGACATAGGCTCCGATCAGAGTCAGTTCGCCCATGGCGAGATTGAGCACCCCCGAGCATTTGTAGATGATCACCCAGCCCAGAGACACCAAGGCGTAAATGCCTCCAATCATGAGGCCCGTTACAAAAGTCATTAGAAACAATTCCATGGGCGACCTCCCGCGCTTTCAGGAGGCTGTCTGCAATTTGCGATCTCAGTCGCTCATCGTCATGCCCGGGCAGGCGGGCATTCGGGAAATTTCCCGGCTTCTGGATTCCCGCCTGCGCGGGAGCGACAGCAAAAGGTGTTTTCCAGACAGGCTCTCAGCGCTTCAATTCTCATCGTCAACTTGTTTGATCTTGAGATCCACATCGATCCGCGCGGATCTTCCATCCTCGTAGGTAATGTTGGTGTCCATGTGCAGGCTCCCCTGATGACCGTAGAGTCCTTGCACAATGTCCTGGTAGCGTTTTTCAACGAACGCCCGGCGCAGTTTTCTGGTCCGGGTCAACTCGTCGTCATCGGCATCGAATTCTTTGTATAGATTGACAAATTTCTTGATGCGAGCAACGGACGGCAGGTCTTTGTTGGCTTCCCTGATTTGCAGGCCGACGAGGTCATAGACTTGATCTTTCTGCGACAATTCGGTGTAGGAAGTATAGTTGATTCCCCTGTTGTCGGCCCACTTTCCCACCACCGCATAGTCGATGCAGACCACAGCGGCTACGTAGTCGCGCCCGTCGCCGATCACCCATGCGTCTTTAATGAACGGACTGAACTTAAGCCGTGTTTCCAGATATTGGGGCGAAAATGGTCGGCCGTCGCGGAGCGTCATCACGTCTTTGGATCGGTCGAAGACAACCAGGTGGCCGTCTTCGTCGATGAAGCCACGATCGCCTGAATGGAGCCAGCCGGCAACGAGGGTTTTGTGCGTATCTTCATCGTTTTTGTAATAGCCTGCAAATACCGAAGACCCTCTGGATAAGATCTCGCCATCTTCGGCGATGGCGATCTCCGTCCCGGGAATGGGCTTGCCGACCGTATCGAATTTGATGTCTCCATTGCGATGCACGACGGAGATTCCGGCAATTTCAGTCTGGCCGTAGATTTGTTTTAGATTGACCCCCAGCGAATGAAAAAAGCGGAAGTGGTCGGGTCCCATGGCTGCACCGCCGGTGTAGGCGTAGCGGATTTTGGACAGACCGAGATGATCCCGCAGTTTCTTGTGCACCAGCAGAAAAGCCGCTGCCCTGAGCAAACGCCAGTGAATTGGAATCGGCCGCTTTTGGAACTGCAGCTCGGCAACATGGTGTCCGATTTTCATGGCCAGTTTGAAGGCCGATCGTTTAATGAAAGTCGAGTCCAGATGTTTGACTTGTATCGTGCGGGTCATCTGCTCATAGAGCCTGGGAGGGGCGAACATGACGTGGGGGCCGATCTCCCGTATGTTTTCCTGGGCCGTCTCCGGTGCTTCCGGAAAGCTGATGGTGTAACCGACTTGCAGCCCGCAGGAGATCGACATCATTTGCTCGCCGATCCAGGCGAAGGGGAGATAAGAGACAAAGTCGTCGGTTTCGCGGCACGGATCGACTTCCATGAGATGCTGCCCCATAGAGAGCATATTATAGTGGGTGAGCAGAACGCCTTTGGGCAGCGATGTGGTGCCGGAGGTATAGAAGAGCAGGGCGATATCTTCGCCGCTCCCATTTGCCACCAGCTGTTCGAACAGCTCCGGTTTTGTTGCGCTCACCTCCTGCCCGATGCGGCTCACCTGCTTCAGCGGGACGAGCATGGAGTCTTGGTAGTTGCGCATGCCCTTCGGATCGTCCCAAATGAGCTTCTCCAGTTTTGGACACGCTGCTTTGATTGATAGTCCTTTGTCGACCTCCTCCTGGCCTTCGCAAAACAGAAACTTTGCATCCGAGTGGTCTACGATATGTTGAACTTCGTCCATCAAACTCTCTTGGAACAGCCAGACCGCAATGCCGCCGACACACAGGACGGCCATTTCCGTCCACAGGCCTTCGGGCCGATTGTCGCCGATCAATGCGACCTTATCCCCTTTCTGCAGACCCAGCTCGACCAGGCCCAGCGCGATCTCCTTCACCCGGTCGTAATAGTCCTGCCAGCTGTATGGCCGCCAGATCCCGTATTGCTTCTCGCGCATGGCCACCTTGCCGGCGCCATAGTACTTTGCTTTCTGCACGAAGAGTTTGGGGATAGTCAATTCTTGGCTGAGATCCAGGCTCGTCGCTTCGTAGAGTCTGATTGGCTTATCTTCTGGTGGCATAGAGGTCTTCTTCACCCAAGTAAGCATCGATGACTTGCGGATTGCCCTGCACCTCGGCTGGAGTGCCGTCGGTGATCGGTATACCGAAGTTCAGCACGAAAACACGATCGGAGATATCCATCACCACTCCCATATCGTGTTCGACCAGAACACAGGTCACTTTCCACCGTTCATCCTCGTTGATATCGATGATGAAGCGGGCCATATCTTCGACTTCCTCCAGATTGAGGCCGGCAAGGGGTTCGTCAAGGAGGATGATGGCCGGTTCGAGCGCCAGGGCTCGGCCCAATTCAACTCTTTTCTGCAACCCGTAAGGAAGCATGCCGACGAGATGCTGTCGGATATGAGCTATTTCCAACAAATCGATGATTTCCTCCTCGATGAATGCGCGGTGCTCCAGTTCTTCTCCGGCCGCTTTGCCAAGATACACGGCGCCGCTCAGAAGGCCCGATCGCAGCAATCTGTGCCGGCCCAGGCGTATGTTGTCCAAAACCGTCATGCCTTTAAACAGCTCGATTTTCTGAAAGGTGCGTGCTATGCCAAGTTCCGCCCGCTGGTGAGGTTTTAGTCCATCAATGTGAAGACCCTTGAAGAGAATGGTACCCTGTTGAGGTCGATAGAGGCCCGAAATGCAATTGAGCATGACTGTTTTTCCGGCGCCGTTGGGGCCGATGATGGAGTGGATTTCTCCTTTCCTGACATTGAAGTTAACCCCGTACAAAGCGTTAACTTTGCGGAAGTGCATATAGACGTCTCGCAGTTCAAGGATTAGTTTATTCTCCTGAACCTGTGCAGCAGCCATTTTCGTTCATCTCTCCATCTCTTCTGGTACATCCAACCGGCCGAATTCAGTTATAAATCGATTAGATGCTCTACTCCGCTGTGAGAAGCCGGAAGTCTAGTACTATGCCTAAAAAGGTAGTGCTCGCTCGGCTATATATGTTTGGGATTTTTAAAGAAGTTAAGTTAGTGTCCACGTTGAGCGCTTTGCATAGCATGCATGCGCGGTCCTCATTCCTGTACGGGCAGAAAACCGTAAATTTCAGTACGGGCAAGAAGTAATCGCTACGCCGGACGTCGAGCTCCCTAATGAAAACCAGCCCAAGGTGAATCGTCTGAGAAGCAGCTACAGCGTCGAAGAACAGAAACAGAGCGCAATTGAAAGTAGCCTGGTGAGGTGTAAGGCTGGGACCAACCCGGTAATCCACTCAAATCGGCTTCGCTGCCGTTGGAGCGGCAATAAAAGCGATTAGTCCACTGGGCCATGCAGAAGCTAGCCCAGAAGGCGTTAAGTGTCAAACAAAAACTCTGGCAAGTGCTCAACATTTGAATGATTAGATTCAGAATGCCGAAGCGCCGGGTAGGCGAAATTTTCCAATTGGATTGGATGATGGTAATATGGAAGCGTGCGGGAATGATGGATGGCGATATGAGGGCTAGTCTCGGACAAGCTCCTGAGGAGTTGCATTTTAGCGGGCTGAGCCCCACATTGTTTATACTATGCTTATAAGGGATTAATGCGCATGAACGGGGATGATAGCTCCGATCGAAGTTGCTGGAAATTTCAAGTGGAAAAGAGACCGGGTGGGGTCTCCCCGATTCAACTTGACTGTCTCGGTCATGTCGACTGGCTCCGGGAAAATTGCCCCGATAAGGTTGTCAAAGCTGAACACGCAATCTCCCGGATCAAGCGAGGCAGCCGAGTCTTTATCGGCACAGGCTGCGGCGAGCCTCAGCAGCTCATCCGGGTTTTGGTTCGAGACGTGAGCCTGCAGGACCTTGTGGTCTATCAGATGCTTTCCGGTACACTGGCGGAGTATGTGGATGACGCATCTTTCCTGAGTCGCTTTTCCCTGAAGCTTTTTTTTATCAGCGAGTATATGCGTAAGGCCGCCTTTGAAGGCAAGGTTGACTACATCCCCGCCTACCTTTCGCAAATCCCCGCCCTCTTTTCAACCAAGCGCATCGGTCTGGACGTGGCTCTCATTCAGGTGAGCCCGCCCGACCGGTTCGGTTACTGCAGTCTGGGGGTATCCGTGGACATCACCAGGGCCGGAATGGAAAACTCCAAGCTGGTGATCGCTCAAGTCAATCCGAAGATGCCAAGGACCTGGGGAGACAGTTTCGTTCATGTGGATCAGATTGATTATCTGGTGCTGCATGAAGAGCCTCTCTGGTCCTACCTCCCGCATATGAGGGAGGGCGAGATCGCCAAGAGAATAGGGCACTACATCTCCCAGCTGATTCCCGACGGCTCCACCCTGCAGATAGGGTTCGGCCAGCTTCCCTATTCCATTTTAAAATACCTGGACGGCAAAAAGGACCTGGGCATTCATACGCAGCTGATCACCGACGGTTTTATCCCCTTGTTTGAAAAGAAGGTCATCACCAACAGAAAAAAGTCGCTGCTGCCCGGACGAGTGGTTGCTTCCCTGTGCATGGGCTCAGAAGAGATCTACGATTACGTGAATAACAACCCGATGTTTTATTTTCGCAGTTCCGATTTTGTCAACGATCCGGCCGTCATTGCACGCAACGACAACCTGATATCCATCAGCTCGGCGCTTGAAATCGATCTCACCGGCCAGGTCTGCAGCGATTCCCTGGGGTATTTGTTTTTCAGCGGTATTGGCGATCAGGTCGATTTCATCCGTGGAAGCGCCATGTCCAAAGGGGGATTTTCCATTATCGCTCTTTCTTCCACCGCCAAAAACGGGAAAGTATCGCGTATTGTATCGCATTTGAG
>Ga0068714_10005717_pt1 | contig 13046 bp, 11 predicted proteins | sample MTBNYHSulfiMetaG_FD_62988 | JGI IMG/M metagenome (GOLD analysis project Ga0068714, IMG submission 62988) | Enrichment culture microbial communities from rom New York Harbor, USA that are MTBE-degrading - MTBE-NYH (New York Harbor Sulfidogenic)... | ecosystem: Environmental > Aquatic > Marine >... | reverse complement strand
CCGCTAAGCAGGGCACCTTGTATCGCTATGGCTATCATAAAATCTTATCCTTCTTCTAAATTAACCTTACATAGCCCATACGACGAGGGGAAGGGAACCTGCCCTTCCCCTCCAGGTTTAACTTAACAATTTACTACAGATACTTAACTTTATTTCCGTATCTGTCATTATTTATTACTCTTCAATCCACGGAGGCAGATAGAACTCACCATTCTTCCAGCGGTAGGGGTGAATAACCTTTACGGTCTCGTCAGGGTACCACTGCATGACCATGCCGCCGGGACGTCCATTTTCACCCGTGGTATCCAGTACCTGTGCGTGCGTGTAGGGATGGTCGGGTCCATAGAACTTGTAGTACTGCCAGATTACATCATCCGGGCCAGCAGATTCAAATCCTCCATCTCTCCAGAGTTTCCAGTCGGTGGCTTCCATCTCCTCTACCCAGTCATCCAGGGGTTCGAAGCCGCCGGCTCGCTCTGCAGCAGCCGCCATCATCATAACACCCCAGTATGCATTGAAGCCGTCGAAGTGGGGGAAGATAGGCCTGGTGTTATATTTTGCCTCGTAGGCATCGATAAATACCTGTGTGGTTGGCTCAAAGTCCATACCCAGACAGGGCGGCGGTGATATGGAGCTGAAGCCGCCTGCCATTCCGCCCATGTCATCCCAGAACTCCTTACTGGCCGCGGCAACGTTAACACCCGTGATGGGTATCGGTACCTGCAGCTCTACGTAAGCAGCACTCGGGGGGATACAGTTAACCGAGGCGATATGGTAGATAAAATCTGGGTCCATATCCACTATCGAGGCGTATAGCGGGCTGAAGTCAAAGGTTTCGATGTCGTACATTACTTCACCAATCACTTCTATTCCGGCCCCGGGAGCAATCTCGTCGCGTACGTACTCGGCAACCCCACCGCCATAGGCCGTGTCCTCAAAGAAGATAACGCATGTCTCCCAACCCATGTCACCGTCTGGCCCGAGGACATCGCTGGCAAATGCAACATACTCGGCTCCCTGATCATAATCGTTCATGTGGTCCATGAAATAGCACTTATATTTGTCGTATTCGTCATGTACCTGTTCGATCGCCCTTATGGCCGAAGTCCATGTCTCCATAATGGGGGTCTGGTATTCAGCAAGTCGCGGGAACCAGCCGAGGCTCACATCGTCAATACAGCCGGAGACCATGAAATCAACGTTCTCGACCTCGTTCAGGTACTCCATGGCCTTAACGCCCTCGGTAACATCCTCCGCGGAGTCTGCCATTACCAGCTCTATCTGTCTACCTAAAATCCCCCCAGTCGCGTTAAGCTCTTCAACCGCTATTTCAGTTCCCCTCATTGCACTTCTACCGACATCGGTATCAAATGCGCCGATATAGCCGCATACCCAGGGCTCTTCAGTTGGTTCGGGCTCTGGCGTCGGGGTAGGCTCTGGTGTCGGGGTAGGCTCTGGTGTCGGGGTAGGCTCTGGTGTCGGGGTAGGCTCTGGTGTCGGGGTAGTACAGCTACTCATCAAGGGAATGCTCAGCGCCAGAACGGTTACCAGGCTGAACCCGATGATGATCTTTAGTAGATCTTTCTTCTTCACCCAAATTCCTCCTTACTTAGAATATTTTGTAGTACAGGTTTCTCTTTAGCAGGTGGTATCTTTATATCATCGCTCACCTCCTGCCCTAGACTATTAGATATAACGATTATAATGTATAGAGGATACTAAAAAGTATTTATTGCGCCTTCAATATTACATATTAGGATTATATCTGTCAATAATTATTATACTATATGGTGTCAAGGGGCGCTTTATAAACGCCTCTTTTATTCCCCGCAGAGTGACCTTAATAATCATAGATGTCCATGCCTGCAAGAAGGCTATAGGAAGGATTTTTAAAAACAACCTTCCTGGCCATATTATATATTTATAATTAGTGCTATTTCATTATGATGGGTGGTTAATATTTACCAATTACAGTTTACCTTATTCATGCTTTGAAAATTATTGATTTAAGGGATGATTATCCGTTGCCCGGCGTATTACAATTAAGTATCATCTAATTGACTTTTCTTATTCATCACCTCCTTTTTTAAAGAGACTCACGTGAAAAACCTCTCACGTGAGTCTTTATTTTATGTTCGGGGTACATCTCTGCTATAATTTTTCTGATTACGGTTTTACATTGTCAGAGCATCATCTGTTCCGCCAATCTCAAAATCCGTTGAATATCCGATGAGGGATTACCTGGTTCTCTAGATAACAATCATGTATAGAGCACAACAAAAGTCATCTGTTAACCCGATCTGGATCCTGATAGGGGTAAATGTAGTACTCTTTATACTCACCCTTACAAGACCCAACCTTTTTTTATATCTCGGTCTGATGCCGGCCGGAGTAGGGTACAGGCCGTGGACCGTATTTACATCTCTCTTTCTCCACGGGGGTATATGGCATATCCTGGGAAACATGATTACCCTTTATTTCTTCGGAAGATACCTCCGTGCACTCCTGGGAAACATAAGATTTCTTATCATATACTTTGCAGGCGGCATGCTGGGAAGCCTTTTCTATGTACTGCTTGCGCCGTACAATTCCATCGCCATCGGTGCATCGGGGGCGGTCTTTTCACTTGCCGGTGTACTTGCTGTAATGCGTCCGAAGTTGAAGGTGCTGGTATTTCCCGTGCCAATACCGATGCCGCTATGGGCTGCGGTGACCGGGGGATTCATTATAATCTCCTTCTTTCCGAACGTGGCCTGGCAGTCTCACCTTGGGGGTCTCGTATTCGGCCTTATTTCGGGATACTTCTTCAGGAGGCAGGAAAGAAACATTTACCGCTACCGATACTAAAGCTTCTCTAAATAATCCTGCGTCCCATTTTCAATCAAGATAGACCCTATCGCGATAAGCCGGTACCGAAACCTTCCAGCCCTTATTTTCAGAGACATAATCGGCAAACCGAAAAGCCGATTCGGGTTCGCCATGGGTAACAAAGAGGTGCCGCGGCGCATCTTTCAGTCCGGAAAGCCACCGGTAGAGCTCATTCCTGTCGGCATGGGCTGAAAAACCGTTTATCTGGGTTACATTTGCCCTCACAGGATAACGATTCCCAAGTATCCTCACGCGCCCTGCCCCATCCACGATCTTTCGCCCCAGGGTGCCAAACGCCTGGTATCCCACAAAAAGAATGGTGCTTTCCTTTCGGGTGATATTTTCGACGAGGTGATGCTTTATCCTGCCACCGGTGCACATCCCTGAGCCAGCGATCACCATTACTGTTCCCTTTATATGATTGATTGCCTTGGACTCTTCAACGCTGTTCACCATTTTCAGTCCGGTAAAAGTAAAGGGTGACTTCTTCCTTTTCACGAGGGCTGACATTTCCCTGTCAAACAGCTCGGGGTGGTTTCGAAATATCCGGGTAACCTTCACCGCCATTGGGCTATCAAGAAATACCATTAGGTGCGGTATCATACCCTCTATTCGAAGCCTGTTAAGATAATAAAGTAATTCCTGGGCCCTCTCGAGGGCAAAACTGGGAACGACTATGTTGCCTCCACCCGCTACCGTCCTATTGATGGCCCTACTGAGATCACCAGCTATTCCCGACTCTTCCTCGTGCAGTCTATCACCGTAGGTAGACTCTACCACCACATAATCGGCATCGCTAAAAAGTGTGGGGTCCTTAAGGATGGGCTTATTCCATCTGCCCACGTCGCCCGAGAATATAATAACCCTCTGGTTACCACTGTCCTGCCAAGCAATTCTTATCATCGCTGAACCGAGTACATGACCTGCCTCATGGAAGCTCACTTCCATGTTATCATCGATATTTACCGTCTGCCCATATTCTACCGGCTCGAACAGGGGAAAGGTATCTCTGGCATTTTTAATGTTATACAGGGGAACCTCGGGATGGGGACCCTTCCTTCCCTCTCTCTCGTGCCTCCTTTTTTTATACTGGACATCCTCTTCCTGTAGCTTTGCGGCATCTAAAAGCATGACCCTGGCAATCTCTGAAGTAGCCTCCGTACAGTAGATGGGGCCGCGGAAGCCCTCCCTCGTTACCTTGGGTAAGAGCCCGCAATGGTCAATATGGGCATGGGTCAAAAGGATGGCATCGAGACCCTTCGGGGGCACAGGAAACGGGGCCCAGTTCCTGGAGCGGAATTTTCTCTCCTGGTAAAGTCCACAGTCAATGAGTATTCTTTTTTTCCCCGTATCCAAAAGATAAGCCGATCCGGTAACGTTCCGGGCAGCACCTAGAAATTGCAGCTTCACTGGCATATCAATACTCCTTACTATTAGCAGCAATAAAATACAACCGGCTTTATTTGCCTTCTAACAGGGCATTCTTTCCAATTATTTCCTGGTTCAGGTACCATTTCTGTACCGCCTCGACGACCTCGCCAGTATCGTTACACACCCTTAAGAGCTTGAAATCGTCTTCAGAGATATATCCTCTGGCAAGAAGCGAGTGCCGTAGCCATGACAAAAATCCCTTCCAGAACTCTCCGTTAAAGAGAATTACGGGAAAAGGCCTGATCTTGTGTGTTTGCATCAGGGTAAGCACTTCGGTTACCTCGTCAATGGTACCCAGGCCCCCGGGCATTATAACGAAGGCAGTTGCATACTTTACCAGCATGACCTTGCGGGCAAAGAAATGGTTGAACGTGATGCTCTTTGTGGCGTACCGATTGCATAGCTGTTCCTCGGGTAGTTCAATATTAAGACCAACCGAGGTAACCCCGGCCCTGGCGGCGCCCCTGTTGGCCGCCTCCATTATGCCGGGGCCGCCCCCGGTTATCATAGAAAATCCTATCTGTCCAAGGCAATAGGCTATTTCCTCGGCCTGGGCATATAGTCCATCATCCGGCTTTATTCGTGCGGAACCGTATATCGTTACTGCGGGTTCCACCCCGGCCAGTTTATCGAAGCCCTCAACAAGCTCACCAATGATGCGGAACATGCGCCAGCATTCTTCCTTGGCAAGCTTGTCAATCTCATATTCGTATGTCATACCTTCCTCCGTAAGTGATACGTATTATCCTACATAGTATCCGATAACACCTGTCCCGTAAAGCAAATACATAATGCGGAACAACCAGCCTTTATGCCGAACAAATCCATATTACCATAAAGGTCAAAGTTGCATAATCATCCCTTATAAGCACTCGACGGTTGCCAAGCGAGCGCCATGTTGCTACAATTAATGAAATTACTCCGTTTTCAAAGTGAACTATGGTTCAAAGTCATGGTACATGCCTTCAATCGCAACAGGGCTATTTTCTTTTTTAGCCATAGTCTAATATGAAAACACAACTCTTCTTCAATAAGATGAGGGAAGCTTCTTTTCATTATGGGTAAAACGCTTGCTGAAAAGATATTGAGCATGAGGTCCGGAAGCGACGCAAGGTCTGGGGAAATCGTGGTTACCGACGTATCTTTGGTTTTTTTTCAGGATACCACCGGCCCCCTTACGCTAAGGCAATTTCGTGAAGCTGGCTTCGATAAACCTGCGGCTTCGGTTAGGGCAGCCTTTTTTCTGGATCACGCTGCACCCTGTCCCAACCGGGAGCTTGCCGACGATCACACTTTTATTCGTAACTTTGCTTTTAATAACGGTTGTGATTTCTACGACGTGGGCGAGGGTGTCTGTCACCAGATAGTAGCCGAGTTACTTGCCAGGCCCGGTGATGTGATTCTGGGAACCGATTCTCATACCGTAACAGCAGGTGGCATGGGGGCTTTTGCCTGCGGCATGGGCTCTACCGACGGAGCTATTGCGCTCGGTCTGGGAAAGACCTGGCTCCGTGTACCGGAAAGCATACGCGTTCTCGTTTCTGGAAGCCTTCCCCGCGGTGTTTATGCAAAAGACCTGATTCTCTATTTGATAGGTTTAATCAGCGCCGACGGTGCTACCTATAAAGCACTCGAATTCAGCGGTAGGGGCCTGCCAACGATTAGCATACCGGAGCGGCTTACCATAGCCAATATGTCCGTAGAAGCCGGAGCGAAGGCCGGGATATTCCCTTCCGACGAAGTTACAAGGGTTTATCTCGAAACACAGGGCCGTGGCGATGATTTCATGGCGCTAACACCCGATCCGGATGCGGTATATGAGGACACTATCGAAATCGATATGGCAAGTACGGTTCCAATGGTTGCTAAACCCCACTCGGTTGATAACACCGCCCCGGCCGCTGAATTAAAGGGCACCGCTATCGAGCAGGTTGTGATAGGCACCTGCACCAATGGCAGGCTTGAGGACCTTGCCGTAGCGGCCCATATATTAAAGGGAAAAAGACGCAACCCGGGAACGCGCCTCCTCGTGGTGCCGGCATCGCGACTCATCTTACAGAAAGCGATAGATGCGGGATACGTGAGGACATTTATCGAGGCAGGGGGGATCATTCTGCCACCCGGCTGTGGACCCTGCCTCGGACTCCACCAGGGCGTTCTTGCCTCAGGAGAAAGATGCCTTTCGACCGCCAACCGTAACTTCAAGGGTAGAATGGGTAACCCCGAGTCATATATATACCTGGGAAGCCCTGCTACTGCCGCCGCCACAGCGCTTAGGGGAGAGATTACCGACCCAAGAGAGCTAATCGATATAACTTGACATAATCATAAGGAGATGGGTTCATTGCTTAAAGGTCGCGCCTTTAAATTCGGTTCCGGTATTTCAACCGACCAGATTATACCCGGAAGGTATGCTTACCTGAGGAGCAACCTTCCCGAACTGTCAAAGCATGCCATGGAAGACGCAGATCCTGACTTTATATGCAGAGTAAAAGAGGGAGATTTTATCGTCGCGGGCAGCAATTTCGGTCTAGGTTCAAGCCGTGAACACGCTCCTCTTGTAATCAAGATGGCGGGTATCCGGGCAATACTGGCCAAGTCGGTAGCAAGAATATTTTTCAGAAACGCAATCAACCTGGGGCTTCCTGTGCTTTTATGCGATACTGACAGCATTGATGACGGTGATGAACTTGAGATATCGCTTGAATCGGGCATTATCCGTGATGTTACCAACTGCAGGGTGATAGGCTTCGATAAAATACCGGAGATCATGCTCTGCATTCTCAATGAAGGAGGACTCTTACCTTATCTCAAAAAGCATGGCAGTTTCGATATCAGTTCGGATAGCTAAAACATCAACCTTTATGGAGATCTATTAATGGCTTACAGCGTTACTTTAATTCCCGGTGATGGAATCGGGCCGGAAATCACCCGTGCAACAGTGAATGTCCTCGAAGCTACGGGCATCCGGTTCGACTGGGATATAGGCCTGATAGGTACAACGGCACTTGACGAGCTGGGCGATATTTTTCCCGATTCGGTGTTGCGGTCAATAAGAAGGAATAAAGTAGCACTCAAAGGCCCGGTTACAACACCGGTCGGCTCGGGCTTTCGCAGCGTCAACGTTGCTCTGCGAAAAAAACTTGACCTCTATGCCTGTGTGCGTCCCTGTAAATCATATCCAGGTGCACCTTCCCCCTATCAGAATATCGACATCGTTGTGGTCAGGGAAAACACAGAGGACCTCTATAGCGGTATAGAATTTGAAATGGGTAGCCCTGAGACAAAGAGGCTAATAGAGCTTATTAGAGATACAGGAGGCGAAATATTATGCCAGGATGCGGGAATCAGTATAAAGTTTATCACTGCTTCCGCCAGCAAAAGGATAGTCCGTTTTGCCTTCGATTACGCACGATCGAATAGGCGCAGAAAGGTTACCGCGGTGCATAAGGCCAACATAATGAAGTATTCCGACGGGATTTTTATCACAATGGCTAGAGAGGTTGCCGGTGAATACCCTGACATTGATTTCGATGAAAGAATCGTAGACAACATGGCCATGCAGCTGGTACAAAAACCGCATGAATTCGATGTAATTGTTGCCCCTAATCTATACGGCGACATATTGTCTGACCTCTGCGCCGGACTCGTGGGGGGACTCGGCCTTGCCCCCGGAGCCAATCTGGGTGATGAAATAGCCATTTTCGAGCCCACGCACGGTAGTGCCCCCAAATATGCAGGCCTTGACAGGGTCAATCCCATGGCTATGATACTCTCCGGTGTAATGATGCTCCGCTATCTCGGTGAAGTAGAGGCAGCACTCCGTGTCGAAAGAGCTATAGCCAGTGTCATTGCCGAAGGAAGCCATGTTACCTACGACCTGAAAAGGAAAAGTTCAGGCAACTCTGTCGGCACTTCAAGGGTCTCCGAGGCCATCATAGAAAAGATGGCATGAAATTCAGAGACCGGCAATTTAACACCACAATATTGCTGTGCTAAAATGTTAATTGTATTTGAACATATATCGAAGTGAAGGGAAAAATATGGGAAAAATATATCTCATCGACGTTACGAACCGGGACGGAGTGCAGACAGCCAAGCTGGGTCTTTCCAAGCTACAGAAAACAATGATAAACATGTATTTAAACAGGATGGGAGTATTCCAGTCCGAGTTTGGCTTCCCCACCACCCACCACGAGTCGCTTTATCTTCAGGCAAACCTGGAACTGGCAGAGACGGGAATCCTTAAACCCATTCGCCTTGAAGGATGGGTCAGGGCAACCGCCCAGGATGTAAGAACAGCCTTTAAAATGGTGCCGGAAATCAAGCACCTTAACCTGTCCATTTCCACTTCCGACCAGATGATACAGGGAAAATTTCAGGGCAAGAAAAAAAGAGCCGATATTATCGACCTGATGGCAGAGGCTGTAAGCGTAGCCCGCCAGTGCGGTGCCGAAAGCGTAGGGGTTAATGCCGAGGACGCCTCGAGAACGGAAATCGATTTTCTCATCAAGTTCAGTCTTGTCGCCAGGGATCACGGCGCAGACAGAATAAGATACTGCGACACGCTTGGCTATGATAACCCCTTCACCATCTACGAAACGGCAAAAAGGCTTACCGAAGCGGTACAGATACCCGTCGAGCTTCATTGCCATAGCGATCTTGGTATGGCGGTAGCCAATTCTCTTGCCGGTGCAAAGGGGGTAATCGATGGCGGCCAGGACGCCTATATAAATACCACAATTAATGGTATCGGTGAAAGGGCAGGGAACGCCGACCTGGTAGCGATGATACTTGCCGTTACGAAGTCAAAGGATTTTTCATATAAATACCAGTTCGGTAACAGTATCGATCTATCCATGGCCTGGAAGATAGCCAAATATGCCAGTTACGCCTTCGGTGTGCCCATTCCCATAAATCAGCCCGGCGTGGGCTCCAACGCCTTTGCGCACGCATCCGGCATACATGCCGACGGGGTGATCAAGGACCCGGACAACTACGAGCTATACAGCTTCCAGGAGCTGGGAAGGGGCGAACCGGAACAGGTCGAAACGGGCAGGGAAATCTGTACCGGTGAATACGGTGGAATATCGGGCTTCCGGCATGTCCTGAATGAAATAATGGGTGAATCATCGGTAGCGTTTACAAGCGTTGACGACGCCCATGAAATTCTGGAGCTTGTGCGCTACGCCAATGTCGAGGCACAGACACCGCTGGTCGAGGACGAGCTAAGGTTTATCTACGACCACCCCAAGATTGCTAAAAAGCTCCTCACCCTTAAGCCCTTGAGCAGCTAATCTCCTCCTCCATTTTCAAGAAACGTAGTTAGTATCAATAGGCATATAGCAATTAGATGAATAAATAAAAGGAATGTCCTTATTAAGGACATTCCTTTTATTGTACTATTTATAATTAAAATTTACCTTAGTACGGAAGGCAGCCATAGGACTATCTGGGGGAAAAACAGTACCACAAGCAAAAGCCCCACGTTAATTATCACGAAGGGTATAATAGATTTATATATATCTACCATGGTTATCCCGGAATCCTTTGGAACAAGGCCCTTCATGATAAACAGGGCAAAGCCGAAGGGTGGCGTCATCAGGGCTATCAGTACCGTGATACAGTAAAGGACACCGAACCATACCATGTTTACTCCCAGACCCTGCAAAACCGGTATGAAAAGGGGTGCAGTTACGATCAGCATGGCGAAGTCATCCATGACCATACCGAGCACGATGTATATGCCGACCATTACTGCTACTACCATGACCGGGTTCTGACCTATCGTACCCCCAAGGATCGCGTCAAATGCCTTTGCCGCGCCTAGGCCCTGGTAAACAGCGCCGAAGAGAATGGCAGCTACAAAGATCCACATGATGACACTGGTAAGCTGCCAGGTATGGTCCACCACCTCAACGAGAGTCTTCCAGGTGAACCTGCGGTAAATAAGGGTGACTGCAATAGATCCCAGAGCTCCGATCGCCGAGCTTTCGGTAACCGTAGTAACACCCATTATAAGGAGGCCCATGACAAGAAAGAGAAGGGCAAGCGGGGCTACGCCAGCCTTCATACTTATGAGTTTTTCTCGCCATCCGACCCGCTCTTCCGGAGGTAACGGGGGACCGATATTTGGCTGAATGCGGCAACGAATACCGACATATGCAACATATAAACCTGCCAGTATCGCGCCCGGAATCGCGCCCGCAATCCATAGCGTCCCAATAGGCACCCTGGCCAGCATTCCGTAGAGTACGAACACCAGGCTGGGTGGTATAAGGTAACCGAGTCCTCCTCCTGCCTGAATAAGTCCGGTTACAATGGATTTATCATACTTTCTTTTTAGCATCGAGGGCAAGGCGATAAGGCCCATTGCCACCTGGCCCGATACGCAGGTCCCCTGTACCGCTCCTATAAGGGCACATATGCCGATGCTACCCATTCCAAGGCCACCCCTTACCCCGCCAGCCCATTTATATATCATGTTATAGAGGTCGTCCGCCATACCTGAGCGGGCAAGCATATAGCCCATGAAGATGAATGCCGGAAAGGAAAGCATGACATCCCAATATATCATGCCAACCGTGTTGAAATGGGGCATCATGATACCGCCGGTACCCCAAAGGGCCATTGCCGAGATAGTGGCAACGGCACCCACAAGAAGGAATACCTGACGTCCCGTCGTAAGAAGCGCCATCATGCTGGCGAACATCAGGATAGTGATGAGCATTACATTCATGATGGGCTCCCCCTCTTCGGGATTGGCTTACCTCTAATTGTAGCTATATCGCGTATAAGGTTGGCCACTGCCTGGAGGATCAGGATAATACATCCCGCCGCGATACAGCCTTTAAGCGGCCATAGTGGTGGCCCCCATATGCTCTTGGTATGCTGCCCTGCGGCAAAAGAATCTAAGGTAGCGGTTACGGCAGTGATCGCCATGACAAAGATATAGATAAACAGGGCAAAGGTAGCCACGTCCATTATGGCTCTTCTTCGGGGAGACCAGCGGGTATAGAATGCGTCCATCCTAACATGCTCATCGTGTAGAAGAAGCGGCCCACCGGCAAGAATAAATGCAGCCGTCATGGTGAACATAGATAGCTCATAAGCTTCGAGGCTCGGAGTATTCAGGGCATGTCTCACAAACACCGCGTACGCCAGTATTACTATAATTGCGACGGAAGCCCATCTCAGCCCGGACCACATCTTCAAGACAAAAGATTCGATTGCCATTACATAACTGACAAATGGTTTAGGCATTCAAGATATCCTCCCAAAATTAACACACAACCCCTCTGCCCCCGGCCGGATAAGGCCGGGGACAGATTCTTCCGAATTAAGTCTAAGAAATGTAGGTACAGCTCTTATTAATGGCCGTACCAGTTTGCATTATCGACTTCCTCACGGAAGTCCTTGATTATCTGTACCGCCTGGGCACACCTGGCATTTCTCTCTGCCACCATGTCCAGATATTCCATGCCGTAACCGCGAAGTACCTCTATATCCTCCTCGGGCAGGAAGCAAATCTCCTGGAAGGATCCGTCTGTACGGTATTTATACTCACCATGGGCCCTTATGGACTCGTTCCAGATATCGAGATGATCCAGTCCATACTTAAGTATCGCCTGAATATCGGCGGGCATGGTCTCCCAGACATCGGGGTTGATCAGGTAGGCAACGTTACATACATCTACGAAAGGCGGGTCCCAGAGATATGGGGCTACTTCGTTATAGCCGAACTGCACCATCTCGTCGGCACCCGACCAGCCCACGCCGTCAAGGGTTCCGGTCTGGATTGCCAGGAAGACATCCGAGGGAGGTGTAGGCATACAGGATACACCGACCTGCTGAAAGGGGTAGGCATGCTCGGCAAGGAGCTGTATCCTCTGCCCGGCCATATCTTCGAGGGAGTAGGCCGGTTTTGCCGAACATATCTCCAGCGGATCGTGCAGGGATGGCCCGAGATATACCAAGCCCAGATCAGCGTAGGAATCCGCAAAGAGCTCCTTAAGCCCGCGGTGGTGTATCAGTACCCTGAACTCAACGGCATTCTTGGTAGCGAATGGAGCACCGCATTCAATGGTCCTGAGTTCGGTGGCTGTTCCCATCAGGGGGTACCACTGCAGCATGTCGATAGTACCAGCCTGAAGAGCCGGTATCTCTTCCTCGGAGGGCATCAGGTCACCACCAGCATACCAGTCGAAGGTGACGCGGCCGCCGCTCATCTCGGTTACTATATCACAATAATTCTGAATAGAGTCTCTCTGTACTATAGACGCACCCTGGGGCGAGATGCCCCTCAGGTGCCATGTCTGCCCCTCATCCGCCGGTTCAGGTGTCGGCGTCGGTTCCGGTTCCGGGGTAGGCGATGGCCCTGGTGTGGGCGTTGGTTCCGGTGTGGGTGATGGACCTGTACAGCTACTAACAAGTGGTATGCTTACTGCCAGTACAGCAATCAAGCTTATACCAATGGCCAACTTCAATATTCCTCTTTTTTTCACCAATTTCTCCTTACCTATTTATTGTTATGTTACGGGTAGACGACGTATGCTATAGGCTCCACCTCCTTGCTATCACAATTATAATGCATACATAAGTTATTTATATGTATACAAGTAAATCTGGCTTTTAAGCCGGCTTTACCTTCTTCATTGCATCATAGACCACATCAATGGCATGGTCCAGTTCCTGCTCTGTGATGATAAAGGGCGGCACTATCGGCTGGCGGTGAGGATATCCATCAC
>Ga0068714_10005716_pt1 | contig 13047 bp, 6 predicted proteins | sample MTBNYHSulfiMetaG_FD_62988 | JGI IMG/M metagenome (GOLD analysis project Ga0068714, IMG submission 62988) | Enrichment culture microbial communities from rom New York Harbor, USA that are MTBE-degrading - MTBE-NYH (New York Harbor Sulfidogenic)... | ecosystem: Environmental > Aquatic > Marine >... | reverse complement strand
CTCGACGACAGCTCCGTTGTCCCCACTGTAGGTCCACTCGTCGCAGCTCCACTCGAATCCGTCCTTGATCTCCCCATCCTCACACGGCCAAGGGGTTGACGTCGGCAGAAAGGTGCAGGTCGGGGTACATGTGGGCGTGTTCAGGTCGGTGATCTCCAGCTCGTCAAAGTAAACCCAAGCGGTCCCTACATCGGCCTCGGTGAAGAGGCGGAGGCAGGCCCGGCTGCTGTTCAGGGTCACACCGGAGTGGATCGTTATCTTCTCCCAGGTCCACATGTTTGCGGGCGTGATATCGACACTCGGTCTATCGCCTAAAGTGGGGCAGTCGCAGTCGTTGCAGGACGCCTCGGCCAGCTCGCCATAGACAGCAGGAGGAGCTCCTTCAAAATTCACGTAAACCCACACCTCCACCTTGTACTGATGGCCTGGAATCACCGAGAACATCCGCACCGAGCCACAGCTGGAACTGCTTTCCTTGCCCCCCTCGGCAAAGTGCCTCTGGGACTTGCTCCCACTATGCGCCTGCTCGCTGGAGGGACAGGTAACCCCATAAGTCCCGGAGCCGCAGGTGGACCAAAGGGAGCAGGACCCATTCTCAAACCCGTCCGAGAGCATTCCGTCCGCGCATGGCCAAGGGGTGGAGGTCGGCAGGAAGGTGCAGGTCGGGGTCGGCGTCGCTGTCGGCGGATCAGGCGGCTGGCCGCCGTGCCCCACACCGGAGCCGTAGGCCACAGGGTGGAAGGAAAATGGCGAAAGTGCAGCAACAAATCCAATAAGAAGGGGGAGCTGCGGCTTCATCGGGTTCCTCCTAGGTCGCGGACTCGATGGATTGGGCCTCTACCCACTGCGTCTGACGGGTGTCAGGGTACTCCGTCAGCAACAAATCAACCCACCTTTGGTGCTCGCTCGGGTCGTCTTGCGTCAGCCAGGCTGCCCACTGGGCCGCGATGGCCTTCACATTCTGTCCTCGGAAAGAATGCTCGGGGTATTCGAAATCGAGCTGCTGGATCTGCTCAACAGTTGCCAGAGCCTCAGCCTTCCGCCCCAACATCGCCTGACACAGGGCAATCCACGTCAAGGCCATGGCATGTTCTCGCTTGACTTGAGCATAAGTCTCCACGAACTGCTGTGCGGCCTCCAGGCATGCTGCGTAGTTCTTCTCCTCAAAGTAGGTCTCGAGATACATCAGTTCGGCTGTGGAGCGCACCTCGGCCGGCGCCCCTGGCACCAGAGCCGCCTCCTCACAAAGGCGCCGCACCTCCTCCCAGTCGCCGCTTCCCTGACGCCTGAAGCGTTCAAAAGCGATGGCGGCTTTGTTCACCCGGGCAAAAGCCACCAGCTTGGGCGTATCCACAGCCTGTTCTATCTGAGAGTAAGCAAGCCAGGAAGTGGGGATGTCCTTTGCAAGCTTCGCAAGAGCCGCCGTCCGCAGCATCGCATCCAGCCGGTCTTCCGGCGTCGTCTCGGTCGCATTGACCACACTCCGGAAGGCGGCCAAGGCCTCCGGGGTGTCCTTGCCCTGGGAACGGGCTGTGAGATAAGCCGAGAAGAGATGGGCTTGGGAGCGCTCCGCGGACGTCCCGCTGCTCTGGACCACTGACAGTAAAGTCTGGACCTGGTCGAACTCCTGGGCCCTCAGGTGCAGCTGGGCTCGACGAAGCCGACCTTGATTGACCAGTGGACTCTGCGGGTAGTCCGTGAGCAGGCGCTCCAGAGAAGGAATGGCTACCTCTATACTTCCCCATTGTCCTCGATAGAGAAGTTCCTGAGCCGTCAGATCCTCGATCGACGTCGCATCCAGGGCGGCCTCCGCCTCCTGGGGAGGCTCACCCCGGGTCTCATAATCCATCATGCACTGCGCGTCATACGGCATTTCTCTCAACACAACCGCGTCGAAAGGACGCTCCACCGGAAGATACTCATTGCCCTCCAGTGCACGCCCATCCCAGAGCCAAGGCTCAATGGTGCAGCCTGGAAACTCTTTCTTTTGCAGTAAGGATTGATAAACCCAAGCCTCAGCCTCTGAGCGAAAATGGCCGACCCACACCCTCCACCGAGGTTGTGGAGAGGAGTCGGCAATCTCTTCCACAAACACCGGACTTATCCGGCCACTGAGTTCCTGCCAATAGGCCGAAGCCTCTTGTTGCGTCGGAAACGCCCCAACCTCCAACGAATACACTGTAAGCGCTGAGGCGCCCACAGGAAAAACCAAAACTGCCAGAAAGATGACGGCAATCTCGTGCTTCATCATTCTACCTCTTGTCCTTGAAATGAGTTGTTTCCTGGGAAGGCGATCCCCGGCGGTGAAGCCAAGGACCAGTTTAGCGGCTGAGAAGGTTGTCCCTGGTGGTTGGGCAGCCAGACCACAAAGGAAGTAGAGTTACCCCAGGGAACAGCGGGTGATGAGTCCATCACCAGTTCCCTTTCTGAAGACTGCCGGCTTCAGTGAGTGGTGCTCCTGTACCCTAAGGTTAATGTAAAATGGCAGGGACAGCCGTGTCAAGTAAAAAAATCGCACGATTGTATTTTTTTCTCCGACCCGGGGAAATCCATGCCACGCCTCTATTACTAAAGTTATACACCGTTGCCCGGAACTATTCCGTATACGTATGCGTTCCATGTTCGCGTCCGGCTTCGAGCCGGGTAGAGAGAGTAAAGCTGATACGTGAAGTCAGGCTGGAGGGCTGAAGGAACAGCGGGCCAGCGACAACCATTACGGCAAGCGCATGACCACCCACTCGGGCAGCTCGGGAGGCGGGATCGGTTCAATTTCAATCTCCTCGAGAGTGCGCTCTCGGTAAAATCTGCCCGTGGTTTCATCAAAGCGGACGCCTGACTTCAGCCTTCTTTCATAGACGCCCGTACCGACCCATTCGACAGCGGGTTCCTCCAGCGTTTCCAGCGTCACCTGCTCGGCATCGAGGTCATAGGTATACCGCGTCACTGAGTGGATCGTATCCACCGCCACCTTGACCTCCACCAGCTCCCAAGCCTCAGTAATATTCATCTCCACTTCCGGTTCTTGCTCGAGGATGCGCTTTTGGGCCTCGACCTCCATCCGGGCCACTTGTCCCTGCTGCCAGTCGGCGTAATTGAGAACTTCTTCTTCGGGGAGATCATATCCATATGTGAAATTGTTCCCCGTCAGCTGTTCCACTTTAGCGACAAGTGCTGCCATGTCGACCACGGCACCTTTGCCAATTAGCTGATTGTAGTGATGAAAGCTGAATGGCAATGCAATGCTCGCGTCAGCGAAAGAGGTTGCCGCTTGAGGATTCACCTCTCTTGGATCCTTATGGCTGGATAGCAAGGTCGCAGTTGTACTCTCATCGCCCCCATAAAGGCGCGAAGTGCCGCTGTCGTCCTTCGAGAAAAGCACGGAGAATCCGTTGCCTCCACTGGCGCTGCTTACATCGCGGAGTCGGACGGCGCCATTGACGTCCAGCTTCTCTCCCGGACTATTGATTCCAATGCCCACGTTGCCGTTGGTAGCCACCCATACCCTTGGAGTCCATCCTGTTCGAAGGATGACTTCGTGAGCGTTACCACTGTTGCCGCCGAGGTAGAGCTTTCCGGTATTGTCGATCGAAATCGAGTTTATGTCGCTGTCTTCCTCCAGCCACAGGTAGCAAGAACTGGAGGAAGACTGTAGTTTTGCGAGCTTGTTATCATCGGTAAAAACATGCAGTTTGTACTCGGTTGCGCTCGTTCCGATGCCGAACTGCCCGGTGCCGGCGTAATACGAATCCGCGCCGGGTTGGAGGTGAACGAATCTCGTCGTCCCGTCAGATTCAAAGAGATTCAAGACGGCATTGCCCCCACCACCTTCGAGCAGTTGCATTAACTTATTTCCATCGCTGTCGCACAGGTTAGCCACATCAGCGCCCAGCCCGCTCGAGCGGACCTCGAGCCGAGCGGAGGGAGGCGCTGCGGTCCCAATAGCCGCGTCACCCTCGATCCGGAGGCCACCGTTCATCCGGATGCCCGCCTGCCCTCCCCCTGAATTCGAAAGATTCAAGGTGAGATCAGAGCTGCTGAAGCCGTATAACTGCAGGTTCGTTCCGTCCGCTGTCAGCCGGTAGAACGGCACGGCATCATCCTCATTTCCGCTATTGTGAATGGGGATCATGCCCCCGCCTGTCGTCGCATCCCCGTAGAGGTCAATATGTCCTTGAACCGTATCCTCCTCCCCGAGCTCCAAATCGCTGCCGATCGTTGCGTCCCCTGAGACGCTCAGGTCACCGCCCAGCTCCATCAGATTGCTCTGCGCCAGGACCCAGCCCGCTGAGACGACGCAAATCCCGACTGCCCCTGATAACAGGGCTACCTTTATCCCCCGAATCCTTCTTGGATTGACGCGTTCCATCATCCCTCTCCTTTCTCGCATGTTGGACTGTTCGCGGTTGCATTGTTTGTGGTTCTTCTTCTCAAAGCGCTCTGCCTAAGGCTCGGGCGTGGCCGTCGGTGTCGGGGTCTCCTCCGGGCCGGGGATGGGGGTGAGTTCCTGCTGCCAACTTTGCTGGAGGAGAAAGAGGTCCTCGTGGTTCGTCACCCCGTCGTTGTTCAGGTCGCCCGGATTGAGAAGCTGGTCAATCGAGCGCACCTGCTGAATATGGACCGTGCCGTCCTCAGCGCCGCCATCGCCGCCGCATTCCTCGTGGTAGTCAGGACGCGACCCCTTTTTCGATTCAATGACGGCTGCCGGAGAGATAGTGCCCTCTTCATAGAAGATCTTGATCCTTCCCCCACCACCGGGGTAACCCTCTCCGCAGGAGAATGAGCCGTATCCATCTCCTCCGTTTCCGCCATTGGCCGTGATTCTAGCGTTGGGGCCGATGGTCAGGGTCTTGGCCAGAATCAAGATACCTCCGCCGCTTCCGCCACCGGCACCGAACCACCTCTGTGGCTCGGGATAACTTGGGTTATTAGACCAATCCCCTCCCTTACTTCCGTTGCCGTTAATGATTCCATTAAGAATGACCCTCTCTCCCCGGAGAATCAGTGCTGCACCTGTTAGCCCTCCGACAATGACTTGGTCGGGACCGTGACCGCCAAACGAACCCCGCATAATAGTCGGCTGATCGGGATTACCGTGCAGCGGTTGCCGCTTCTCGGGGGCTGGAGCTCCACCCCGTCCTCCGTAGCTGCCGCCGTATCCGCCGCTGTTATCAGGCATAGCCGGTTGGTACGGCTCGCCCTCTGCCTCGGTCCCGTCGATTCTAGCTGTGTCTTGTATCTCGATTCGGGTAGCGACAATCTCAAGCCTGCTTCTCTGAGTATCACTCGCAGCCTCGCGTTTCACCCGAATTTCTCCAGCCGACTCGACCCGAGCAACTCCAAGAACTCTTGTTCCATTGATCACGATTTGCTCGCCGGGCAATACTAGCAAGTCCTCGCTCTGAGCCAGCTCGCCTATCCCTAGCAATGCCCCGAGTGCTAGCACTTTCAATACTCTCCTTGGTCTCATCTGTTAAACCTCCTTCTCTAGTGGAGTCTGCGTGTTTTGAATGTGATAACATCGTAAGAATAACGCGGAAACTGAGCGACAAACTCCTGTTTGGTATTCAAAGGACCTGTTGTTACATCGTTAGTAGGTTCAGCCACGTTCCACTCCTTGAATTCCCCCACCGCTCCACAATTGACCGTGACCGTCGCCGTGAGGATATTGTCTGCATTGGATGCCGTGCTCAGTTCGCGGCTCGCCGGCGCAATCTCAATTCCTCCTTCTGCTGCATCGAATAGAACCAGCTGGTACTCAATGTCATGGAGTGTTTTTCCGTTATCCTGCACCTCCGTCGAGGCGATAGCAGAGACGGCAACATTCACTTCCCGGTCCACTGGATTGCCATCTGTATCTGTTGCACTACAGACGACAGAAACCAGCTGAGCGTCTTCCATAAAGGATAGAATACTGCCAAACTCAATTGGCTCCAGCGCGGCTGTCCCCCCGTCGAATGTTGCATCCACGCGGACATCCATCCCGTTTGTGCTTGTGTCCTTGCATCGCGACGGCAGTCTGCCTTCCAACGCCTCAGGAACCAGCGGGATAAACCCATACCGGCTGTCGGCTAACAGACTATCCCAATGCCGTTTCTGAAAGGCCGCATACTTGTATAGGTAACGATTCAGTCCATTTGGGGTTGTTGCCCCGAGAATCACTGGCTGGGGCAACGGAATCGTACTCAAAGGCATGAAACTATCTGCTGCAGTATTCGGATCGTCCTTTGTAAACGGCTCAGCACCATAATTCTCTGTATTCACTGCGAAGTAATGGCGATTGATGTCGAAATATTCCCCCGCACAAGAGTAGGCTGTTGCGGAACTAAGATTGACGTTGCTTGGATCGCTGTAGATCCCATATTGTTTCAGCCAGTCCCTCCAATCACCAGTGCAAGTACCATCCGTTGCAGACCTGATATAATAATCACCATACGCCCATTCCTCAGTACCATGCTTGACAATCTCCGGTACCAAGAAGTCGCCACGATAATAGGGGTTAAATTTCGCCCTTCCCTGATCGTCGTAGTATATGGGGTTTCCGGGTGCCTTGATGCCAAAGTCAGCGCTGCTATTACGGTCTCTCATTCTGCGTATCGTCGCCGTTATAGGATACCAGTGCGTGCTGTCCGTGGCCATGAGGATTAGATCATCCACCAATAGAGCAAGATGCACATCGCTGCTTTGCCAGATCTTCATCCAGAGCGTGATCTCCTGTCTCCATGGGTCCATGGCGTACGTGAAAGGGTCACTTTCGAACTCATACCATGTTCCGCTTGCGAGATTCGTGATCGCAGTCCAACAGTTGGAAGGCGAGGAAGGGGGCGTTGAACTGTAGTTCCCTGTTGCATAGCCAAATTCGACTGTTGTATCGTCAATGCCCGATGCCGAAGCGGAGAGCACCACTTTACAGGTATGGTTGGAAGGATAGTGGGCATAGGGAATGGTGAACTGGATCCGCGCATACATCGCGTAATCTTCAGTCATGGTACCGTCCGCAATCACTTTCTGGGCCATGTAGTCCCGAAGGCCGCAGGTGTCACTATGCCCGGTACTTGATTTGACCACTCCGTTGCTTGTTCCAGCCTCGATCCACGATTGTGCGAGATCAAGCGTGGGCCTGAAATCACCATCCGTTTCGTAGGCATCATTGGAGAAATCTTCTCTGGGGAACAGCCACGCATCTCCAGCAATGTCCTTATGGCTGCTGGCCAGCTCGAAGCGGGCCGCGTAACTCGGATGAATCCAGCCCCGGTAGTTGGTCGAGGTGGCGTCGGAGGGCATCACCGGGTCGAAGCGAACGTCTTCCCCCTCATCATTGTATCCAGGGACATGATAATCGGGTATGAATATTCCGAACTTGAAGCTGCTGATGTCACCGCTGTCGCCGATAGACCCGTGCTCCGCATTTGCCCAGAGCTTGGCGACGTCCGTGGCGGTATCCGTGTCGTTGAGATAGAGATTCAGCCCTGAAAGGTGGCGGATCGAGTTCTTCGTCGGCACCTTCAGTGTACCGTCGGCAACCAAGCCCATGACCGGGTTGATTCCGCCCGCCTTTCCGCCTGAGCCGTCGTCCCATCCGAAGAAATTGTCGTCAAATGCAGCCGTCGCAGAGTCAGGCTGGTCACAGAAGACATAAGGGCTGTGCTCAAACTCGAAGACCGTGGCACCCAAGTTCAGATACTGAAGGAGTTGCCTTGAGGTCAGGTCAGGCGGAATTTCGGCCCAATTCGCCTCGTCTGGATTATATCCGGGAAACGCGTACAGCTCCAAATAATGATAGGGTTCCCAATAATAGCTATTATCTGTGGCATCTTGAACCTGAAGTTGCATCTGTGCATCTTCTTCGTGTATGCGGAGCGGAAAGCTCTGTGTGTCTGCGCCTTGTCCGCACTGGGTGTGCATCCACCAGAAGCCCTGAAGCGAGGCACCCCAGCGGCTCCTATTCTCGCTCGCCAGCCACGTGCCGAACACTGTTCCAAGATTGGCGGTATCAGCGGTAAACTGGATGTCTTCGTGCATTTGGACAAAGACATCCTTCGTCGCCGGGTTGTTGAAGAGGTCGAGGTACTTTACCGTGTCGTACAGGGCAAAGCCCCACCAGCCGACTCGACTCTCCTCCCAATGTCCCTCTCCCCCGCCGGGGCCGGTGTTGCCGGCCTCGTGCCACAGGATTTTCAGACTGTCGCCTGTAGCAGCCTCGACTACTGCATCCAGGTACTCCTTGGCATCGTATTCTCCCGACACTCGATAGTTCCCCTGCCAGTCGATCAGCTTTCCGCTGTTGTAAATCTCGCTGAAATAGAACCCTTTACAGTGTGAGTGGCCGGCAAGAATCCCAAGCAGGTTCTCGTCTGGAGCCGCACCATTGTGGAAACGATAAGCATTGGAATTGTACCAATCTGGGCCCCATGCGGCCCAGTAGTAACGAATGACGTAAGCGCTGTTCTCGACCAGATTCGCCACTTCGGTCGCATATTCGATCGCCTCCGCCGCACTGTTGAAGGTAAACAGGGCGCAATGCTCGACGCCGGAGCCGCTAGGGGTAGCGTTCGAAATAGCAGTGCACATCAGGATCAACGTGTCTACTCTCACATCGGAATTGTCCCCTGCCTTATTGTAATCCATAGGCACTTTAGCATGATAGACTAATTCGATTGTGCCATTGAAGGTCTCGGCGGTCGCAGCGGCGGGAACATTATAGTTCTCCACGTAATAGCCGAGTTCGGCAAACCGCTCTTGGGTTGCGACCCCCGTAAAGCCCAGAGTTTCAGTGCTGCACGGGACGAAGCTTGCCGAAGGGATTTCGCCTCGGGCAGCGTCCTTTCGGTTGAAGTAGTACATCTCACCGGTTCCATCGGCGTTGTCATCGTGGAACAGCATCAGAATGTTGTCCCGGGGCGAAGCGGCAAAGGCCAGGATATCCTCGTCTCCCATTACAACAGGAACGCCGAACTCACTCGCGCTGCTGATACCAACACGGTAGACCATCCCCGTGGAGCCGCTGATGTTTCTATCCGAGAGGACGTATATTCCGCTGGTTTCCCCCGTGGCATTGACGACGAGTTCGATGTTCAGGGCAGCGGCGTTGTCATCTTTCCAAGGCTCATTGCTCTCGAACTCGCTGCCGGTGACATTTACAATGGTCCCACCGCCGGCAAGCCGCAGCAGGTAGAGCTCATTGTCAACACCACTCGGCCCGATCTCGAAGTCGACCACGTCCAAGAACGCATTCGTGACCGAGCGTATGTCCGTAGCGGACGAAAGGATGTCGTAGACGTACAGATTGGCCTTGTTATCCATGACGTAAGCCGTTGCCGCTCGGACCTGGACAGAGCAGGTGGAGCTGACGACCGTTTCCAGCTCGAGATCGACGGGGTAGGCGTCGTTCTGCTCAAGATCCGTGTAGAAGTCGTGCAAGGTGGTGTAGTTTTCTCCGTCAGTACTCTTGGAGAGATGACCCCATCGGTCCATCTTAACCCAGTAGTTCGAGGTGAAGTTCTTGACAAACTCCAGGTCACATTGAAAAGTCGCCTCGTCGAGAGCCTGCCCCGCCACAAGGAGCGAGCCGTCGGTGAGACCGCCGCCGGCCTCTTTGAGTGCGACAAGGTAGCTGGTGTCCTCTTTCAGGCTCCAATAATCTCCTACCGCCGAGTAATCGCCGAAGTTGGCCTCTGTGACCAGCGCCCCTGTAATCGCCAAGTCGTAGCGGTGGGTCGTATCGTTGCGGTAAAGGGCCAGGACGGTCGTGCCCCCGCTGTTCTTCAGGCTCCATAGAACGTTTGAGGAAGCGCCAGCCAGTGAGCCGACATCGGCCGACTCGTGGAGTTGGCCGTGGACGTACAGGTCACCGTCCCCGTCCACGCCCGCGGCGAACATCGGGGCGCAGAGACCCCAGACGAAGTCCCCGGCGTCGTCCAGACAACCCGCAGAACTTGTGGTCACTCCAGCAGCGAAGAGCAGAAGGGCAAGACTGATGAGGATTCTCTTTCCGGCAAGGAATCTGCGGCTTGGGCTTTCCCTGTTCCGCTCTCCCTTGACCTCAGGGATACGAATCCCGGTCTTGGAAGCGTTGGAGGGGATGAATGATGTAACGGGTTGGCCCTGGTGGTTGGGCAGCCAGACCACAAAGGAAGCAGAGTTACCCCAGGGAACAGCGGGTGATGAGTCCATCACCAGTTCGCTTCCTGAAGACTGCCGGCTTCAGTGCGTGGTGCTCCTGTACCGCAACGTCAACATATAACCGCAGGGACAGCCGTGTCAAGCAAAAAAAACGCAGGATTGTCGATTTTTCTTGTCACTTTCAGTGAGTGTGACGGTGGTTGTATAACGAAAGTGATAGACAATGCACGGACACCGGGAGGGGTCGACTGAATCTGGGCAGAAAGGACCATTGCCCCCCGGTTTTGGCAGATCATGTTTTCGTGACCCAAACCAGAAGGCCCCGCGACGGGTGTTTTCGGTAAGCGGAATTCGTCAAGCCCTTTGCCTGCTTGCGACTCGTAGACGTCGAGCGAGCCCGATCTTGTCAACTGGAGTCGGGTTAATGAAAGAGTCCTCTTCGAATTACCCGGAAAACTCACCAGCACCTTGCATCGCGTCAACTGCCCGCTCGATCGCCTCCCGCACCGGCTGATTGTTCAGCCGGGCGTAGACCGCCGTGACGGAGCTTCGCTCCAGTTTATGCCCGAGAGCTCTAGCGATAACAGGCAGGGAGGCACCGGTAATGGCCATCCAGGAACCTAACGTCCGGCGCAAATCATGAAGCGTGACATCAGGAACCCCCGCAACGACGCGAAAATGCCACCAGGTCCGCCGGGGCTCGGGCATGGGGCCGTCACCCTTCTTGTTGGGAAACACCCAAGAACCTGATGCTGATTCCTGCCGCCTCTTGAGAATCTCAGCAGCCTGCGAGCACAGCGGGACGGTGATCGTATCTCCGCTCTTGGTTTCCTCGCCGGGGATGGTCCACTCGGATCGCTCAAGAGAGATGTTCTCCCAACGCATGGAAAGTAAGTTCGACTTTCGCGCACCCGTCAAGAGCAGCAGAAGCACCCAATCTCGAAAAACCTCGTCGAAAACCTTCCGTTTTCTGTCCGACTTGTTCAATGTCTTGAAGAACCGCGGCAATTCTTCGGGCTGGAGAAACCGCTCCCGCTGGGGCTTCTTGTAGGGCTTGATCTTGGCCACTGGATTGGGCCACGGATAGCCCCATTCGATCGCCTTCTCGAACAGAACGTGCAGAATGGAGCGAACTCGATTGGCAACCTGCTTTCCTCGGGTTTCTCCAATCCGAGCATGCAACTCCTGGAGTTCCACACGAGTCAGCGTCCCAATCTCCCGATCTCTCAGTGGCTCGAGGTGGTTATGAAAGATCCCCACATCCTGCTGCCAGGATCGCCGGTACGGCTTGCCGTGGAGCCGGAGGTATCTTTCGAAGAGTTCTCCCAGCGACATAAACTCGGTGATCTCGCAGTTCGGATCGACCGGGTTGTGCCCAGCGCTCTTGATGCGATTCATTCGACTGACCAGTTCACGGGCCTGGTCGATACTCATCTCGGGATACGTTCCAATCGTCTTCTTCACCGGCTTTCCACCCGCTCTCCGATAGAAAAGGAACGACTTTCGCCCCGAGGACGCGACGGAAACACAAAGAGCACGAACCACCGTATCATGATAAAGCACATACTGGCCGATTTCCTTCTGCTTTTCCTTCGACCACCGCTTGGGCGGCACGGGTAGCCGCTCCAAGCCGCCTTTCGTGAATTTCATCGATCGCCTGGCCATTGTTCCTACCTCCCGGTTTTTTGCTACGTTCCGGCACGATATTCGTCGAAACTGCCCATCCTGACCCATTTCGGAATAAGGGAACAATAGCCATAATAAGTTAAAATGTCAATAGATATCGACATCCCGGAAGTAGCAAAACGTAAATACTATACTTCGGGAATAAAGGGACGTATGCCGTGATCTGCAGCGTATGGTGACTACATGTTGTGAAGCACTCTGTTTTGCTGCCTGAAGTTACTATCTACGCCGAAATAGGCGGTTTCCTTACCGGTAAGATGGGCAACTCCATCCTTGACGAGAGATAAGTCATGGCATCTTTTGCAGGCGCCTAGGCCCCGAAGAGCGCTGGCTACAACTATCCGAACGCTCGCGGGCTCAGGTGTATTCCTGCGGCTCTCTCGTGTTTTCCTGCTCCGTGAGAAGGAGTCGTTTCTTTGCGAGTGGCTTCTTTTTGTCCGAGTTATGCCTTTGGTAAGGGTTGTAGTTGTTGGTGTGCCTCTCGATTAGGACGCCTTTTTAGAAACGAGGCGTCCTTTGGACTTGAAATTTGTAAGCTAAAGCGATTGATTTCAGGCCAATTACATGTTTGATACTGCACGACAATCTGAGCCCGATATATCTATCGGAACGGGCAGCAATGAGGCAAATGGTACGAAATCTCGTTTCTCGTGTTAAAGAAGGCAAAAATGCGGGTGTTCAGAATACGATTGACTGCGATATCTTTCCGTGGCAAAGGTCTGTTGTTTTTTAATGAATGGCGGCGATAAGAACTACATGAGAGGGGTCGTCAAATGAAGATCGCAGAGCTGAAACTGGGTGTGCTAATGGACCATGTCATGCAGGTCTATGAGAGTATCGGAAAGATGGAAGGGTGTTCACGATTGCTCAATGAGGCCGCTGACGATACGCCCATCATCCGGGAACTCATGGCGGAGCTCGCAATATTGCATAACTCCGACGAATCGGATCCTGCGGTGGAGAGGGGTTTAGCTGCTGCGCATCGTGACCTCGTCCTTCTGCTGGCGCTGCGGGCAATCGAGCAAGAGAGCATGATGCCTGGAAGTGTTTCAAAGGCGCCTGCGGGGAATCGACGGCGACGTGTGAGGGACTCTGTTAAGTAATGGGCATCTCTGGAAGGGTCCTGCACTCGCTCAGGTAGCAGAGGAACTCTTGGGCACTGAAGCGAGTCAACAGGAGAAACACGATGCTTCGTAAAGCCCCGATTCAGGATTTGATGGGAAGGCGCGTGTCGCGTGAGCT
>Ga0068714_10005714_pt1 | contig 13050 bp, 13 predicted proteins | sample MTBNYHSulfiMetaG_FD_62988 | JGI IMG/M metagenome (GOLD analysis project Ga0068714, IMG submission 62988) | Enrichment culture microbial communities from rom New York Harbor, USA that are MTBE-degrading - MTBE-NYH (New York Harbor Sulfidogenic)... | ecosystem: Environmental > Aquatic > Marine >... | reverse complement strand
GGTTTTTCCCAAGCCGTGTTTGAATCTGTCAGCGGCTGGACGACAACCGGGCTGTCCGTTGTAGATGTGACCAGGGCTTCTCACCTGATTCTGATCTGGCGCAGCATCATGCAGCTGGCAGGAGGGGCGGGACTGGCCATCATCATGATCGCCGCCATCGCAGGCCCGATTGGCCCCGGACTCTCTGTGGCCGAAGGACGAAGCGAGCAGCTCGTTCCACAGGTTCGCGCATCGGCAAAGATCGTCACCACTATTTATGCAGGCTATGCGGCAATCGGATCCATCGCACTTTGGCTGGCGGGAATGGAGCCGTTCGATGCGCTAAACCATGCGTTCGCCGCAATCTCTACCGGCGGATTCTCGACCCGGCCGGAAAGCATCGGCTATTGGGACTCGGTCGCCATCGAGGCGGCTGTTATCCCTTTGATGATCATGGGGAACCTCAATTTTCTGACCGCTTATCTGTTGTTGCAGGGAAGGCTCAGGGCCGTCTTGCGCAACGGTGAAGTGCGCCTCATGGCGGTTTTGCTCCCAGCTTTTGCGCTGATCTGTTTTTGGCTCGTCTGCAAAAGCCTCTATCCCACATTCGACAAACAAGCTCGCGTAGCGATTTTCGAGGTAGCTTCCGCACTCACCACAACCGGCTTTTCGACGGTTTCCTACGGGAATTGGAACGGTCTCGGATTCCTTCTATTAATTGTATTGATGCTGATCGGTGGGGGTACCTGCTCGACTGCGGGGGGCATCAAACAGTATCGGATCTTTGTTCTTTTTAAATCATTTGTATGGGATTTGCGTCGCGCGTTCCTGCCCAGGACCGCGGTAGTGGAAAGTTATGTCTGGAGGGGAGAGCAGCAGGACTTCCTCACTGAGGCAAGAATAAGAAAGGCAGCAATTTTTTGCTTTGTTTACCTTACGGTCTACACGGTGGGAACGGCTGTGCTCGCCGCGCATGGCTACAGCCTCCAGGAATCTCTTTTTGAGTTCGCGTCCGCGATCGGTACCATTGGCCTCTCGGTCGGTGTAACCGCAGCCTCCAGCCCGCCACTGGTCCTATGGGCGGAATCATGCGGCATGTTTCTCGGCCGTCTGGAGTTTTTCGTCATCATTATTTCCGTAATAAAAATTTTCAAAGATGTGCCGACTATGCTCCATCGGGAAAGGTGAAGCTATTCCGGCGCATCGTTATAGGTTGGATCATCAATTTGCAGGCCAGGAGATCTGAGTCCATGGGGCAAATCATAAAACCTTACCAGATCCTGCTTTACACTTCGTTTTCAGACCTTGCACTGGAAGGCTTGAGGGTGGTCGCCAGTCCTATCGCCTGCCTTAATGAGGTAACGCTGAAACCTTTCGATCTGGTGGCCGTCTCATTCCATGAGATCACCCTGAAGGAGCGCGATGCCCTGGTGGAGCTATGTTTGGTTTGTAGCAAAAACCCGCTCACGAGCAATACTCTTCTGATTTGCCTGGTTCCATCGCGACACAGAGATCTCCTGTCGAGCCTCAAGAATGCAGGGGTGGATCATATCATGCTGCTGGAATCGCTGGATAGTTCGCTCACCCGCCGGTTGCAGCTGTTTGCTGAAAACCGTTCGGTGGATTATGCCATAGACCGAATTTTGGGTGAGGTCTGTCCCTACATAACTTATATTCCGATCAGCCGCCGCCGCGAAATGCTTTACTGCAGGGCCTATCGCGATCGTCTCGTGCTGGGGCCGCATCTTTTGAATCTTTATTGTGAGACTCGCCATCACACAGAATGTCCCTATTACAAGGCGCCAAAGCTTGCCAAAGCCGCGCACGGCAAAAGAGCTAAATTGCGTTAGAGAAGGCTGCAATGTATCGAGCAATGGAATTATTTCTCAAAAATACTCACCCGGCCAAACTGGTTTTGCTCAGCTATCTGGTGATCATTGTTACGGGTTCCTTCTTCCTGAACCTTCCCGTTGCCACCGCATCCGGTAAAATCGCCTTCATCGATGCCTTGTTCACCGCAACCTCGGCGGTCTGTGTCACAGGCCTCACGGTGGTTGACACCGGCACCTGTTTCACTTTGTTCGGGCAATTGATAATCCTGGTTCTCATCCAACTGGGCGGACTCGGCATCATGACCTTCTCGGTAACTCTTTTTCTCACAATGGGCAGGAGGGTGCCTCTCAAACAGCGCCTGATCATGCAGGAAACATTTGCCCACACGCCTCGTGAAGATATTTTCCAGCTGACCAAGGGCATATTTCTATTCACGGCTGCTGTGGAACTGGCAGGCGCCTTGTGGCTGTGCCTGTTGTGGCTGGAGGAATTTGCCCTACCCGAGGCTTTCTATCTTGCTCTATTTCATTCGATCTCGGCATTCTGCAATGCAGGCTTTTCGCTATTCCCGGGAAGCTTTGTGGAATATAGGGGAGCGATCGCCCTCAACGTAGTCATTTGCAGCCTGATCGTCCTTGGCGGGATCGGCTTCCCGGTAGTGTACGAGGCGGGCCTCAGGATCTTGGGATCGAAGCGTACACGCAAAGTAAGCGTACAATTAAGAGTGGTGATAATTACCACAATCATTTTGATCGTGGCAGGCACCGTGATTCTGTTGTGGAGCGAACTAGACCATACCTTAAAAAATTACACGTATGGTGAGAAGCTGCTCATTGCGCTATTCCAATCCATCACCTGCCGCACCGCAGGATTCAACACGATCGATATTTCGAGCTTGCGCAATGCCTCCCTGGCTTTAATGATCTTTCTCATGTTCGTTGGGGCTTCGCCCGGGTCCTGCGGCGGAGGAATCAAGACCACCACTCTCGCAGTGCTCGGCGCCTTCACCTGGAGTCGGCTGCACAGGCGGTTTCGAGTGAATATGTACCACAAAAGCATTCCAAATGAGACGGTAGCCAAAAGCGTTTCTCTGGTTTTGCTCTCCTTCGGTCTGATCTGCATTGTCTTTTTTCTGCTGCTATTGACTCAGCCGGTCGGCTCCAGCCTGGAGAGCGAAAGGAGCCGGTTCCTGCAGATCCTCTTTGAGGCTGTTTCGGCGTTCGGGACCGTGGGGCTTTCCATGGGCGCCACAGCTGAGCTCACTTTGCTGGGTAAGTTTTTGATCATCTTGACAATGTTGATCGGCAGGGTGGGGGTTTTCACTTTTGCCTACGTGATTGCCGGCACAGAAGCTCGCTCCGGTGTTCAATATGCCGAGCAAAACCTTATGATAGGCTAGAGGGGAATAACGAATGAAGCGGTTTGCCGTGATAGGCCTGGGGAAGTTCGGTTTTCATGTTGTTAAAACACTGCACGAAGAAGGAAGCGAGGTGGTCGCCATCGATATGGATCAAACCCGCATTCAGGAGGTTGACCCGTTTTGCACGGAAGCGATCGTGCTCGATGCGCGCGACAAAGAGCGCCTGCGCACTCTGGGGCTGGATGAGATGGATGCTGTGGTGGTGAGCAGCGGTGAGGACATCAGCACCAGCATTCTGGTTACCCTGTATCTGCAAGAGATCGGTGTCAAAAAAATTCTTGCCAAGGCAGTGGACGAAGATCACGGGAAAATACTCAAAAAGGTTGGGGCAACAGAGGTGATTCATCCGGAAAAATCGATGGCAGTCAAGGTAGCACAAGGGTTGTCCCGACCCAACATCCTGGATTTCATCCCGCTGGCCGAAGACTACACTCTCCTGCAGATAGCGCCCCCTCAGGCGTTCATCGGCAAATCGCTCAAGCAGCTCAACTTACGGGCCAGGTATAATGTGCATGTGATAGCCATCGAGGAAGTCATTACGGACAACATTGTGCTGGTGCCTCCGGCAGATTTTGTGATTAAGGACAGCGACATCCTGATCATGTTGGGCAAATCCCAGGACATCAAACGAATCAAAGACTTGAATTCCTATTGAGGCGCGTGCGGACTTCGTTCTATTGCTCAACAATAAATGTCTTTTCCGAGCCCTTCAATCGTCGAAAGATGAGCGGTTCCGAGCGGTCTGTTTTGCAATTCAGACAAATTTTATGTAGGCTGACCTTGTCCGGCTGTCGATGTGCGGATTCAATCAGCAATGCGCTGGTGCACGACCTGACTGGAGCTTATTTCGATCAACGGGAGACATACACTATGGCAAGGAAAAGAACCATCTACGTTACGGAATTCGATTTCAAGCGGCTCGATAAATTAATAGAAATGCTGGAGGACAAGCCAGGTGGGCTCGATGACAAGTACCTGCAAGTGCTGGATGAAGAACTGCGGCGGGCAAAAGTTGTAGCGCCGACGAGCATCCCTGCGGATATCATTACCATGAACAGCAGAGTCCGACTGACGGATCTGGAATCGGGCAAGGACGTGGTTTATCAACTGGTCTTTCCAGGAGACGCTGATGCCGGGCAGAATAAAATATCTATCCTTGCTCCCATAGGCACAGCGCTCATCGGCTTCAGGGTTGGTGATACCGTGGAGTGGGAAGCGCCCGCAGGCGTGAAAAGAATGAAGATCGAAGAAATCCTCTACCAGCCCGAAGCTGCAGGTGACTTCCATCTTTAGCCGGTTCCAGGTCGCATTTGACAGCCGAATTTTTGAACCTATTGTTCATGACTAGCGAAGAACCGCTTCTTAGCAATGTGCAAGCGGTTTGCGCACGGTCGTCGGATTCACTGGAGTGCTTCTGGTTCAGCCGGTGGAGATTTTCCGGCATGTGAGTTGCGGCCGATTCGAGGTGGCCCGCCAGGCATCCTAAGACCGAATAATTTCGCAGACGAGGAAGGAGCAAGAGATGGGAAGGAGAGTTGTACTGGATGAAGAATGTTGTATTGGCTGTGGAAGCTGCGCGGAGCTTTGCCCGGAAGTGTTTGAGATGGATGAAGAGGCTGAGAAGGCCCGCGTACTTCTTGCCGAAGGCGGCGATGAGGAGTGCATCGAGGATGCCATCACCACCTGTCCTGAGGATTGCATTGCCTGGGAGGATTGACAGGGTGCACTAGACAGTAGAGGTTGAAAAAGGAGCGGGAAATGGCAAATGATCTATATCGGGAGCGCATCCGGCGATGCTGCCATCTGATGGAAAAAGCCGGATTGGATGTCATGGTGCTCACCAAGCCGGCCAATATGTTTTATCTTACCGGCGACGGCCGTCTGTGCGCATATGCGATGATCACCCGGCAAGGTGAAGTGGCACTGGGGGTTCCTTCCACCGACCTTGAAGATGTCGGGCGGCTGGCTCATTTTGACCATTTGACCGGTTTCGAGGACGAAGTGGGGATGATTCACTCCATTGCCCACTACTTCGATCAATTCGGCATTCGCCGGGGAGTCATGGGACTGGAATACGCTTACCTCCCTCAACCGCGGATGGGTATGCTCACCCACCCGCATGCAAAGCCCGAAGCTGTGGTCGCCAGAGATTGCACACTCATCATGTCGGAGCTCCGTTTGGTGAAAGACGATGGTGAGATCGAGGCGATGAGAAAAGCGGCTGGAGTGGCGGTGAAAGGCATGGAAGCCGCGCTGCAGGCGGTAAAGGGGGGGATTACGGAGAGCCAGGTAGCGGCGGCGGCCGAATACGCCATGCGGCACAACGGAGCGGTGGATTTCTACCGAAGCTATGTGTCGTCAGGGCAGCGCACCAATGTCGCCCACGGCCTGCCCACTCTGCGCAAGCTGGAAGCGGGCGATCTGGTAATGATCGACATTCATCCCGTGGTGGACGGCTACAGCTCCGATATGTGCCGAATGGCGTGTGTCGGCGAGCCTGCCTCGGAGCAACAGATCGCCCACGATCTCTACGTGAAAGCTCTTGAAGCGACAATTGCCAAAGCCAAGGCCGGAGTCGAAATGACGGAGCTCGAGGCAACCATGCACGGGATCCTTGAAGCCGCCGGCCACAAAGATCATATCTTCGGCCCGCCGATCCACGGTATCGGCATCGAATTTGAAGAATCTCCACTGCCGCCGGGTCATGCCTTCTTTCACGGCGAAGCGGCCCCACCGCCCCTCGAGGCTAATGTGGTTGTGGCCATCGGCAACTGTGGCCTTTATGTCGGCCCCTGGGGGGTACGCGTCGAAGACACCGTCGTGATAGGTCCGACCGGCCCGATCGTCCTGACCGAATATCCGCGGACGCTGCAGAGCTCGAGTGCTTAATACAGTTGAACAAAATCAGGTGCCTCAAGGTTCCCAAGAGCAGGCTCAATTAAGGATTTCAATGTCGTAATTGTTGAAAATAGGGTCAGCGGTGACGACCGGGATTTTATGGATCTGGGCAGTGGCGATGATCATACGATCGCATGGATCGCTATGAACAGCGGGCAGCATTGTGGAACGGATGCAGACCTCGAGATCAAGGGGCAGGACCTGAAGATCGTGATGCTCAACGATGACATTGAGCCAATCGAAAGGCAGGGTAGGCAGCTCGAGCTTTCCCTTTCTATATTTAATGCCGATCTCAAAGCTACTGATGGCTGAAATGTACACAAACGGTGCCTGAGCCACCTTTTGCAGGGTGTCCGAGGAAAGCTCGCCACCGCCGAGGACCAGCCAGAGCAACGCGCATGTATCAAGCAGCATCAGTCAGTCTCCGGCCATTCATCATCTTTTAGAGGCTCTGTCGGATCATACTTGATCTTGATGGCGCTCATAATTGGATGCGGCCTGAGACGATCGGGGCGCCTGTGAGGCACCAGGTCGGCCACGGGCTTGCCATTTCGGCATATGGAGATTCGCTCCCCCTTTTTTTCCACTTCAGCCAGGAGAGCCGAAAGCTTCGTTTTTGCTTCGTGAACATTGACTAAGTTCGTCAAGTCATGACATTTCCATTATTTCCGGGGAATGAATTCGCTGCCGGCAGGCTCTCCCTTTCAATGAGGCATCTCTTGGTTGACGACGTTCGGATGTGGACGTATGCTTTGATCGCTTGCACAGAAAGATGCAACAACGACAATGAACATGCATACCGTACAGGGTAGGAAAAGGACGCTGGTGTGTGCGAAGAAATGCTTTTAGTAGCCATTGGCTGCGGTCGTTTACCGGCGATGCTTGATGTCGCTGCAAGGCACCCCTTCGTCGTTTTTGGAGCGATGGATAGGGAGGCTCTTGCCAGTCTCACCGCTTGTGCTGTGAGCTGTGCGGCGTCCGCCCTGCCGGTCTATTTTTATGAAACAGGGTGAATCAGCCCGCGCCGAGTGGTTGCCGTCGGCAATCTCGACCGGATCTGGCTTGAGGTTCCTGAAAATGTTGCAGAGCAAGAGCTGCAAGATGCTTTCCGAAGTTATTTCGGTGCAGCATGGACTGAAGTCCTGGACGCCGTCGAGAAATCTTTTGCTTACATCGCTGCCAACAATGTCTATTTTGCCGTGCGCAACCTGCGCACCGCAGATAATTTGAGCTTGGAGCAGCTTCTGGAACAGAAAGGCATCGGTCGGCAGATTAACATCATCGTAAGTTGATGCTCCTCGGCTATTGGAAGCCGCAGCAGCATATTTCGTATCGAACAATCGTTCGCCTCACATCAACCAATCGCACGAATAGCAAAGACTTAGACCCGTTGAAGTTTGATATCCTTTGGATGGTCGATATGCACCTGAATCATCCGAGAGTAAAGGGGATCGAACACGCCTGCAATCGATCGCGAATGACATTAAGCAGCGGCTCAATGCTTTGGCGAAAACAATTGGACATACCAGAACCTCTTACGCCAGGCGACCCTTGGCTTGCGCTGAAGCTTGTCCTCCAGTGAGGCCGGGGCATTCATACCCCGGAAAACATGCAATCCCAGCAGGGGTGGTCCGTTGCACATCCGAGCTTCAATGAGGCCGGGGCATTCATACCCCGGAAAACCCCGACAACTCGGATGCCAGAAAGCCTACCTGATGAGCTTCAATGAGGCCGGGGCATTCATACCCCAGAAAACGCTGCCTGAAAAGTGGCAGGCCCATCGGTTTCGTCGGCTTCAATGAGGCCGGGGCATTCATACCCCGGAAAACTACCTGATATAGTAAATGGCCTTCCAGCCATAGCCGGCTTCAATGAGGCCGGGGCATTCATACCCCGGAAAACCAGAATGGGCAAAACAGACGTTGGCATGCCTTGGGAGCTTCAATGAGGCCGGGGCATTCATACCCCGGAAAACTCGAAGAGCTCATGACCACCCTAAACTGGCTGGCGGGCTTCAATGAGGCCGGGGCATTCATACCCCGGAAAACCGCGACTTTGAGAAGAAACACCTCCCGGAACAAGGCGCTTCAATGAGGCCGGGGCATTCATACCCCGGAAAACGACGCGCTCACCCCCGCATCGTCAAAGATATCGGAGCTTCAATGAGGCCGGGGCATTCATACCCCGGAAAACTCTATCACATAAATGGTGTCCCCGATCACGTAGGCGCTTCAATGAGGCCGGGGCATTCATACCCCGGAAAACGTCGCTAAGGTGAAGAGATATGCCGGAGATTATGCGTGCTTCAATGAGGCCGGGGCATTCATACCCCGGAAAACTGCGGAATTCGCACGGGGAGCAAACTGTGTGCTGGTGAGCTTCAATGAGGCCGGGGCATTCATACCCCGGAAAACGGCGGTGACACCATGGCGGCTTGTACCATCAGTGCGGCTTCAATGAGGCCGGGGCATTCATACCCCGGAAAACTTCACTTTGTTCACAAACCAGCTCGCCACGGTGAAAGGCTTCAATGAGGCCGGGGCATTCATACCCCGGAAAACTTCGATACAGTTCCAGGAGCTCGACGATTCCATCCCGCTTCAATGAGGCCGGGGCATTCATACCCCGGAAAACGGCTTGAATCAAGCGGACCGTAATGAGGAGAATCATGCTTCAATGAGGCCGGGGCATTCATACCCCGGAAAACCTGATGGCCGATGCATCGAACACCCATACTTTCACGGTGCTTCAATGAGGCCGGGGCATTCATACCCCGGAAAACCCCGAGCTGTACCTGTATTACGACAGCGCTCAGGCCGAGCTTCAATGAGGCCGGGGCATTCATACCCCGGAAAACAGGAAGGGCTTGCCGGATCGCTGGAGATAGCCAAAGCGCTTCAATGAGGCCGGGGCATTCATACCCCGGAAAACATGCCATTAGACAAGGGAAGGGAACCAATCATGATGCTTCAATGAGGCCGGGGCATTCATACCCCGGAAAACACCCAGGCCGCCCGTATGGTCGAGGTGTTCGACCAGGGGCTTCAATGAGGCCGGGGCATTCATACCCCGGAAAACTGTCCCTGGCTCGTGCCGGGTGGTGCGCGGCCCGGCGCAAAGGTTTGCGAGCGGTTCCGCTGAGACCTATTCATAGCATACTCCTGTTCACAATTTGCGGTGGATTCTTGGTGTCAACTATTCGGATATCAAAGAGCTTTCCCGCTTCGAGCGGTGACCGGGTTTTCGGCGGCACTCGAGCGCTCGCTCCGGGTCGGCGTGGGCCTCAGACGACAATCGACTCGCGGCCGACCGGATCGAACTCCTTGCCGATGCTGCTGACCCGGGGCGACACACTCTCCGCGGGGCCGAGATCCATGATGAGCACATGGTCCTCCCTGCAGTCCACAATCTCCCGGATCGCCGCTTCCAGCCTGAGTACACGTATCTTGTCGAGCCTACACTGAAAGACCGACAGCTGCAGCCAGTCGCCAAAGCCCTCCATGGTTCGAAACAGCTTCCGCCATCGGCCCGGGTTGCGAATATCATAGGTCACAACGTAGAGATGCTCCATGTATTTCTACCTCGTCACAAAATTTGGATACACTGGGACTTCTCCCGCCAGATAGCGGATCAGAAGCCTCGCCTGCACCTCGAATAGGCGGCGATAGCTCACCTTGTACTTGAAAATCGGGTGCGTCACCTCCTGTTGCAACCGTCGCTCGAAGGCTGCGATGAAGCGTTTTCTCCCGGAATCGGTGAGGTTGCAGGAACCTGCGGCACGTACAAAGTCTCCCGGCTGCACTTCACCATTGTTGATCGCGGTCAGCACGGTGGAATCGGCTATAAGGGGCCGAAAGGGCTCCATCATATCAAGAGCCAGGGCCGGTCGGCCGAAGCGGGGCTGGTGATAGAAACCGCGGTAGGGGTCCAGCCCCACCGCAGAAAGGGCCACGGTCCATTCTCGGGCCAGCATGGCGTAGGCGAAAGAGAGCATCGCGTTTACCGGGTCCTTCGGGGGGCGCCGGTTGCGGGTGGTGAAGTCGAAACCCAAGGCCGGATCGCTCCCATTTCGTAGCAACCGGTTCAAATGCTGAAAGTAACGGCCGGCGCCGGCGCCTTCGACGCCGAGCAGCACATCGACCGAGGGGGCCCGCATAGCCTGCCGCATGTCTTCCCGCATGGATCGCAGAAGCTCAACCGGTGCCTTGTCGTCGCCCTCGCCCCGCCAATTGCGACGGAGCAGAGTGCGGCAGTTGGCGATTTTGGCCACCACCCAGCGGCGGGCCAGCTGCAGACAGGTATCCGGATCGAAGCTGCGCCGGTATTGATGTGTGCGGGTTTCGACGTTGCGGTGACCGGTTCCCACCGTGTGCCCCAGAAACCATCCACCGTAGCTCAGCCAGGTGATCGGAATCTGGCGGCGCAGGCATTCGTGCAGCGCTGCGGTGGTTAAGGCTGCATTGCCGAAAAGAGCTACCTGAGAGACCTCTTCGAGCCGCGCTTCTGCCACCCGCACCTTGCTTTCCTCGATGATCAGCCGCTCTCCGTCTTTGCGCACCCACGCCCGAGGCGACTGCACGTAAAGGGGCAAGCCCGCTGCTTCCGCTGGAAAAATCGGACGCGGCTCGGCCGAAAGGTGCGCCAGAAATCGCACCTCGTCGGGCAGGCAGATGCCCACCAGCGAGCAGCGCGGGCATTTAGGGCTATCCTCGAGCGGCGGCGGAATCACGCCGACAGCGCGACCGGTCGCCGCGTTGCCCTTGATCTCCTGGATGGCTTCCAGAGTCCTGGCTACCAGCTCCTCATCGAGCGGGATCTTCACCCTCTCCCGCGAAGCTGCAAAATAGAGCACCCCTTGCCTGCACTCGAACCCGTGCTCCCGCAGGAGCAGCCCCTGCGCGCAAAGCTGCACCCGTTCGGGCTCATAGGCCCCGCCCGCCACATGGGGCCGCTTACCGCGCTTGTAGTCCACCGGCATGACGCTGGCTCCCTCCCCCTCCACCACGTCTATTTTTGCGGTGATCCCCAGCCGCTCGGAGCTCAAACTAACGGACCGGGCATGGACCTTTGTATCCTCTGCGGGCTGTTCCGGCAGCACGCCCCCGCCCGCATCCACGCGCCTGTGCCGAATCGCCCCATCCACTGTGAACTGGTTGTGGGCAAACTCCCCCTGCACCCACATGAGATACGCCAGCCGCGGGCAATACACATGCTCGTTCAGCATTCGCACCGGAACCAGGTCCCATGGCAAATTCCCACTTCCAGCAGGTGTTTGAGGAATGCTCGCCATTCTCACCTCCGGCATGCGCAGACAAAACCAAATGAAAAACGACCGATGCTCCGTACCCCGAAGGGGTTATATAAATCAGCCCAAGGTCAGCGCAGCGCCACCCTGGGTATCGGGAAGCACCAAACCACCCCTACCCTGAAAGGGTTGCATAAGGACGTCTCGCCTTGCTCCTGCTCAATCCCAAAGGTACCGTTCATCGAGCGCGACTCCATGCTTTGTCAGGAAGGCGCGGAATTCATCCTGGAATGTCATCCTCTTATGGTGCTCTTCTTGATGGGCAATGTAATTGCGCACAGCCTCAACATTCGAGAAACTCACGGAGAACGCTCCATATCCGTTTTGCCACTGAAATCGAGTGAATTGGGAGCCTTTGGTCTTGATCCATTTGGAAGAGCTGCGTTTTGTCTCCCCGACGATCTTGGCCATGGTGGCATTCCGTGAGAGAGCACAAAGAATATGAACGTGATCTGCCGTTCCATTGATCAGCAAAGCCGGACAGTCGTTTTCTTTGAGGATGCTCGCAAGGCAGGCGTGCATCTCGGTGCGCATTTTCCCATCTGCCAGGAGGCTCTCCCGGTTCTTGGTCGAGAAGATGATGTGGATGTAAATCTTGGACAAAGACTGTGCCATGGCAGAACCTTCGTTTATGTAACCCTTTCAGGGTAAATCGATTGATGAGGCCTCGTCCCCCAGGGCGGCGCTGCGCTGACCCTGGGCTGGTCTTATTCAAGCCCTTTCAGGGCATAAAAAGATCGTTGCTGCGAGTAAGGGAGCCAACAGGCCTTACCAGGTTCTATGCCGCCATTTCAGCGCATAAAAAACGAATCGTTTGTGCAGCCGTTTTGGCTGCGATTTACACCACTGCAGCTTAGGAAACCGGCAAATGCCGATGTACCGTTAAACGTCTGCTTGCTGATGCCAGGCTGAAGCCTGAAAACCGGCAGAAACGGTATTTCAGCAAATACGGTATCCCTTGTTCCTGTTAGACTGCGCCACCGTTCAGTACACCCCTTCAGAACACCGACAAATTCGTTTCCGTCTGCAGTGAACGCATTGTCAAAACCCTCGCTGCACCAACATGAGGATGAGATGCGCCAGCCGCGGGCAATACACATGCTCGTTCAGCATCCGCACCGGAACCGGGTCCCATGGCAAATTCCCACTTCCAGCAGCTGTTTCAGGGATGCTCGCCATTCTCACCTCCTCGTCTATGAATCACCTTCCAGACGGCACTCCGGCCAATTCCCTTACTGCTTACGACACCTGCTCTCTTCATTGACTGGAGCACCTTCTTTACGAGCTGCGGGCTGGCGGCGGAACTATGGCGAGAACCTTGAGAAGCGCGAAAGGTCCGAGCTGCTCCATAATGGTCCGGCGAGCCAACTCTGTATTGGTGGGCTCCTGAAGGAGCTTCTACTTTTATTATAGTAGCCAATCAGTAGCCCATTATGTTCATGAGTAGCCTATTACCCGTCCGATACGAACTAGATGAGCTTACAATGTCTGCTTTTATCTAGTGCTTACTTGCAAAAGTAATTGTTATAAAGTACAACTCTGGGCGAGGAGGAAAAACCTATGCCCAGAAGAGCCCCAATTCCAAAATGTTCTGAGAAGGACAGAAAGTCATTGG
>Ga0068714_10005713_pt1 | contig 13052 bp, 9 predicted proteins | sample MTBNYHSulfiMetaG_FD_62988 | JGI IMG/M metagenome (GOLD analysis project Ga0068714, IMG submission 62988) | Enrichment culture microbial communities from rom New York Harbor, USA that are MTBE-degrading - MTBE-NYH (New York Harbor Sulfidogenic)... | ecosystem: Environmental > Aquatic > Marine >... | reverse complement strand
ACCGAGAGCCTTGAGTGCGGCTTCAACATCTTGAAGAAGTCGGCAATGATGCTGGGCGCACCCGCGCAATCGACGACGATGTCGACGTCGATGGCCATATCCATGATCCGTTGCGGTGTCTCGCCAAAGTGCTGGCGCAGGAAGTCGAACCGGTCCACGTCGGGCGGGCAGATCACGGCCCCGATCTTCTTCAGCAGCGCCAACTTCTTTTCGTTGAAATGGATATCGATGACGACCGGGATGATGCCCTGTGCTACGAGCGCGCTGATGCAGCAGATCCCGATTGTTCCTGCGCCATAGACGACCACATGGTCGCCCAGCTTGGCACCGGGCACGTTCTTGCCATGCGTGCCGACGCCGAACGGCTCGATGAGTGCCGCCTCGTCATAGGAGATTGTGTCGGGCAGAATGAAGAGCTTTGTCCCGACTTTGGCGTCTTCCACGAGGATGTACTCGGAGAAGCCTCCGAGCATGCACGCCTCGCCCTCCGGACGGGTGTTGAGGGGGTGAACCCACACGCGGTCGGCGAGCTTGATGCCCTCGACCTCGCTGCCAACCTCCACGACATACCCGGCAGTTTCGTGTCCAAACTCGCCCTCCGGAATGATGCCGAGCGACGACACGTCCGAGCCACAGATTCCCGAGCGCACGGTCTTGACGATCACATCGCGCGGCCCACACACCGGTTTGTCGAGTTCCACGACTTCCGCTTCGAGCACGTCGTTCAGTACGCCTGCTCTCATGGTCTCTCCTTCTGATGGTGTGAACCGGCTCTGTCAGACCACTGACGGTCCAACAGAGCCGCTACGTGCCTTTGGCGGGTCTGACGTCAGTCGCCCAGGGCGCGCAGCTCGGCATCGATGCCATCGAGGAACTCGGGCTTCAGCTTGTCCGGTGCCAGGCCCGACAGGGTGACAAGGTTCATGCCCGCGCCCATCTTGAGCTTCGGCTCCTTGCTGATGCCCGGAACGTACTTCTCCATGATCGCCATGGCCCGATCGTCTTTCATGATGTCCTTGAGCTTCGACATTTTCGACAGCATAGCAAACCCCTTCCCGTTGTCTGCGACCATCACTGACGCCTGCACAGCCTGGCATCACACATTCGAGCCTAGTCACGGTGACCCCGGCTGCCAATTCCCAGATCAGGGCTAGTGAGTCGGGACCATATTCATTGCGGGCGAAGAGTGTGGACGCGGTACACAGATGCCGCGTGTTGTTCCATCCGACGGTGACAATCGTGCCGATGTGCATCGGCCGTGGTGACTAGTGCATGGAATAGGGTCTTGCGCGTCTGCACATCCCTGATGTTGAGAGTTGGCTGGCAGGCCACGCCAAATGAATATGGGAGCCGAGACATGATTGGTGTCGACCCATCCGGGTGGTCCAACGTCGCGGGCCGGCACCGGCACCGTGTCTGCCAGTTTCCTTCTCAGAAAGGGAGGTCGGTATGGACAACAGCAAGGCATCCCCGCACCCGGACACCTCGGTCAGAACCATCGTCAGAGGTATCGGATCCGGCGGCACAGGTGCCGACGCTTCGGCCATCGACACCAAAGACGGCAAGATACTGCGGATCAGGCCACTGCATTGGGACTGGAAGTACACCGACGAGGAACTCTCCGAGCGGCTTCCGACGTGGATGTCCCGCGGCCAGACGATCGAGTACGGCAAGAAGGCGATGGCGCCGTACTTCGCTCTGGCGTACAAGAATCGCGTCTACTCGAAAAACCGGGTGCTCTACCCGCTCAAACGAGTGGATTGGGAGCCCGGTGGCGATCCCGAGAAGATCAACCCCCAGAATCGCGGCAAGAGCAAGTTCAAGGAGATCTCGTGGGACGAGGCCAACGAGATCATCCACAGCGAGATAACTCGCGTACAGCAGAAGTACGGTCCCTTCTCGGTATTCTGTATCGGCGAGGATGGTCACAAGGAGTCCAAGGACATCCACGCCGGCGGTGGCTGTCACGCAAACCTCATGGACAAGGTCGGCGGCTACACTCGCGAAACCAGGACGCCAGACAGTGTCGAGGGCTTCTACTGGGGAGGCAAGCACGTTCTGGGAACGGGCGCCAGTGGTGGCCTCGGCATGTTCGACCCGAGTTGGAACGTTGTCAAAGACGTCTCCGACAACACTGCGATGATCGTGCTTCAGGCGGGCGACTGGGAGACCGTGCAGACCTTCGCGGGTCAGATTGCCAGCAAGCTCATCCGATTCTGGCTTGATCTGGGCATCAAGTTTGTGGTCATCGACCCGTTCTGCAACTACACCGCGGTCGCGCATGACGAGATGAAGTGGATCCCGATTCTTCCCAACACCGATGCCGCGTTGGACTTTGGCATCATGCACGTGTGGCTTACCGAGGACCTCTACGACCACGACTACGTCGCGACGCATGTTGTCGGCTTTGACAAGGTCAGGGACTACATCCTGGGCAACGAAGACGGCATCCCCAAGGATCCCGCCTGGGCGTCCGAGCGCTGCGGTATCCCCGAGTGGACAATCAAGGCTCTTGCGCGCCAGTGGGCCAAGAAGCCAACCTCGATCGGGCACTTCTGCGGCTGCCACATCCGTGGCCCCTATTCACATGAGCCCGCTCGTACTGAGATCTACAAGCTGGGCATGATGGGCGTTGGCAAGCCGGGCATTCATCAGATTCACCTGAACTCCTTCGTTGCCGCGAAACAGAAGCTGAAGGTTACCCCACAGGGCCCCGCCTGGTTCGCCATGAAAGCATACATGTTCATGCCTACCGATCAGGCGATCCCGAGAACCCTCGTCGCCAAAGCCATTGCCGAAGGTCATGTCGAGCACTACGGCAGCCCCGCGATCATCATGGAGGCGGCCAGCGATCAGTTCGTCAAGTACGTCTATCCCGCACCTGAAGACGAAGGTGGCTGCAAGATCCATCTCAGCTGGTCCGAGAAGCCGTGCAACCAGGGTTGCTGGAACGGCGGCTTCAAATTCCAGGAGGCCATGCGCAGCCCCGAGCTTGAGTGCGTCATCACCAACCATCAGTGGCTGGAGAACGACAGTCTGTTCTGTGACCTCGTCCTTCCTGTCTCCACCTGTCTCGAAGAGGCTGATGTCGTAGGTGGCAGCATGATGTCGTCGGTTGACTGGGTTGGTGTCCAAGACAAGGCCATCGAGCCACTCGGCGTCTCACTCAGCGACTACCAGATCGTCCTGGAGCTCGCCAAGCGCTTTGGCGAGGGCGTCGAGGAAGAGATCTCGTACGGTATGAGCATCGAGGAATGGCAGAGATGGGCCTACGATGAGTCAATGATCCCCAGCGAGATCGGCTGGGAGGAGCTCAAGGAGAAGCAGTACTACATCCCCAAGATTCAGGACAACTGGAAAGAGCTTCCTGCCGGCATGGCGGACTTCTGCAACGATCCGGAGCGCTTCCCCTTGGATACGCCGTCCGGGAAGTTGGAGTTCTACTCGGAGGCTCTGGCGGAATTCGATCCCGATGACGTCGAGCGCGGCCCGATAGCCAAGTGGGTTGTTGGCGGCCCTGCAACCGAGGGCTGGACCCACGACGAGACGCTCTGGGGCGAGAAGTGCCAGAAGTACCCGCTGCTCATCGTGGCCAACCCCGGCAGATGGCGCATCCACGTTCAGGGAGACGACATTACCTGGTTCCGGGAAATCGAGACCTGCAAGGTCAAGGGTCCCGATGGCTATGGTTATGAGCCAGTGTGGATGAGCCCCGAAGAAGCAGAGAAGCGCGGTCTCAAGAACGGTGACATCGTCAAGGTCTTCAATGACGAGGGCATCATTCTCGGCGGCACCAGGATATCTGAGCGAATGATCCCGAACTCAATCCTGATCAACAAGGGTGCCCGAGTGGACCCGATCGCGCCGGGTATCGACCGTGGCGGCAGCACCAACCTGATCTGCCCGCCAAACACCATCTCGAAGAACTGCTGCGGCTTCGCGGTGACCGGCTATCTGGTTGAAGTGGAGAAGCTCGAGCAGGCCGAACTGGACCAGTGGAAGAGGGACTATCCCGAGGCGTTTGCCAGGGACTTCGATCCAGGAAGCGGAATCACACGTGACGCATGGGTAGAAGGGGCCGCAAAATGAAAGCCTTTGTCGTTGATCTCATCAAGTGCGTCGGCTGCTATGGCTGCCAGGTTGGCTGCAAGGACGAGTATGTGGGCAACGACTGGCCGCCCTATTCCAAGCCCCAACCGGAAACCGGACAGTTCTGGATGAACGTTCTGCAGGAGGAGCGAGGCGATCGTCCGCACGTCAAGGTCACCTACATGCCGCTCTTCTGCCAGCACTGCGACAACCCGCCCTGCCAGAAGGCAGCACCGGATGCTGTATACAAGCGCGAGGACGGCCTTGTCATCATCGACCCCGAGAAGGCCGTGGGGAACGAGAAGCTGGCCAAGGCATGCCCGTACGGTGTCATCTACTGGAACGCGGACCTCGGCGTTGCCCAGAAGTGCACGGGCTGCGCGCATCTTGTCGACGGCGGCCACACCATCTCGGCGCCTCGCTGCATGGACAATTGCCAGACCGGCGCCATTCTCTTTGGTGAAGAGAGTGAATTGGACCTGAGCGGGACGGAGGTATTCCACCCCGAGTACGGGACGTCCCCGCGGGTGTACTACCGTGGCCTGTCCAAGAAGTTCATTGCCGGCACGGTCTACGACCCGGTTGTGAAGGAAGTCGTAATCGGCGCCGAGTGTACGCTGACCGGAGAGGCGGGAACCTTCGCTGCCAGGACAGATGAATTTGGGGACTTCTGGTTGCGCGATCTGCCTGACGCCGATTTTACGCTGACCATCGAGGCGGGCGGCAAGACCAAAGTCATGGCTGTCAGTACGAAGGAGAAGGACCTCGGCCTACCGGACATCCCGCTGGCCTGAAAGGAGTTGGCATGTGCTTCAGACCCGGAGAGGCCACGACCAAGCCGAATAGGTGTCCGGCGTGCAGGAAGATGAACAGGCCCGGGGCGACGGTCTGCGTTGAGTGTGGCGCCGAGCTTGAAGCGGTAGCTCTGCCCGATCCCGCATCGCGGGTAGCGCCACGAGCACCGGGAGCACCGAAAGGGCCCGGCGTGCCGGCGACGAAGCAGGTGAACAAACCGCCATCTCCCTCGGAGTAGGGTAACTCGCAGGAAACCGAGACAGAATCACGCCGATCCGAAGACGTTTGCCGGGTCGGCGTGATTCCTGTTCTTGGTGACTAGGTCGCTATTCCATCGTGCTACTATGCAGTAAGCTCGCTTGCCCCACAGGGACCTCATCTCCGTTCCACGGCTCTGAAGACGCTCCGCCGTCGGTCACAGAGGGAGCTTTGATGACAGCTGCAAACAGCATAGGGCAGTCCTTCAAAGAGCTTCTGAAGACCAAGCCGCTGGGCAGCATCACCGTATCGGACATCTGCGAGCATGCCAACGTCTCCCGCAAAACGTTCTACGCCAACTACACGGACAAGCGCGATGTTGTGGAACACCTCTTCTACCAGGAGGCGCTCAAGCCGCTTGATGACCTCCAGCACCTGCTGCCGGTTGGGGAGCTGAAGTCGTCACCCGTGCTTCTGACGGAGCGTATGTATCAGAGCATCTTTGATGACCGTGTGTACTACGAGAACCTCGTAAAGGACAACGGGCACCATACGTTCATCGAGATCGCCACAAAGCAGATCACGCACATGAACATGGCGATACTCAAGGACTATCACGTCCCGCCGGTCGAGCGGGAATACATGGCCTACTTCTTTGCGGCAGCGCAGGCGATGCTGCTGACAAAATGGATCGTGGACAAGATGACCATACCGCCGCACCAGATGGCCGTCTTCTTCAGCAAGTGGTCCACTCACAGCTGGGAAGCTGTCTATCCATTCAAGCGCGACTTCTAGACTCGCCCTCCCGCCGCTGCCGCATCAGACGCGCGAAGAACACCCCGCCGAGCAGCAGCACCGGGTAGTACACGGAAGCCCGCCAGATGATCGCGGTGGCCGCCAGCGAGTCAGCCTCGGCGTAGCCCGCGAAGACCGCGATCACGGCCGCCTGCGCCACACCCTCGCCACTTGGCGTAGGGGAGACCGAGGCGAGCACCCACACGAGCATCATGCCGAGGAACGCCTCGGGCAACGGGAGCGCGTGGCCCTCTGAGAGCAGAAGGAGAGGGATCGGGAGGAGCTGCATGGTGCGGGACACGCCGATTGTGGCCACCGAGGCGACGAACGCACCGCGCCGATGGGCCCAGAGGTCGCTCAGAGCCGCCGAGAAGCTCGCGAGGGCCTCAGGCGCCTGGGTGGCCACGAACCGGAGGCTCGCAGAGTGCAGGAGGCGGGCGAGGGCGGAGAGGACGCTCGCGATCCGGTTACCGAGCGCCGCGGGGTAGCGCACGACGAGGAGAGCGAACACCATGAGCGCCGCCGGCGCAAAGGCGGCGGCGGAGACGACCCGCGTGAGATCGGCAATCTCCGGGGCGATGATCGCCGATCCTAGTGAGACGATGGCAAAGAACGTGACGACCGCGATGGAGCGTCCGGTGACGACGGCAGCGGCGTGTCCGCCGCGCACGCCCTCGCGCGAGAGGGCCCACAGCCATGCCGGGCCGCCCCCGGATGACCACGGCGTGACGTTGGCCACGAAACTCCCGGCCAGATAGGCGCGTGTGGCGGCGAGCACGCGCGCGTGCCGGATGTCCCCGGTGAGAATCGCGATCGCAGTGCCCTCGGCGAGCACGCTGCCGAGCGAGCAGAGGAGGGCGGCTGCGATGGCCCACCACTGCACGGAGCGCACTGCGGCGGGAACACCCTCGAAGCTTCCGAGCGCGAGTATGGAGGCAACGACGATCGCAACGAAGGTGGTCACGCCGGCGAGTGCGAGCCGGACCATTCCGGAGCGGGTGTCGCGCTGTTCTCGAGGCCTGGGAGTCATCGGGGAGCCTGTCAGGTGCGTTCATGGTCGGGCGGTACGCAGGCGGTGTGCGGCTGACCCGGGCCTGCGGTCTGGCGACGTCTTGGGATGATCATACACGGCCGCGGCCGATTGGCGCCGGGCGATGCCGGGGAGCCAGGACGCCTGAGCTCGCCGGGCCCTGCGAGAAAGGAAAACGCCCCCGGACCGCATGGCCCGGGGGCGTTCGAAGTTCCGTCGTGCGAGGTGCCGCTACCGATACCCGCCGTTACCCGGCAATAATCGCGAGCAGCGGAACCAGCAGGAGCGCCACGATGTTGAAGACCTTGATCATCGAGTTGAGCGCGGGGCCTGCGGTGTCCTTGTAGGGGTCGCCAACGGTGTCACCGGTGACGGCTGCCTGGTGGGCAAACGAACCCTTGCCACCAAACTCACCCTCTTCGATAAGCTTCTTGGCGTTGTCCCACGCGCCGCCGCCCGAGGTCATCGAGATGGCGAGGAAGAGACCGGTGACGATGGTGCCAACGAGCGCGCTGCCGAGCACGAGCGCGGTGAACTCGAAGGCCTGCTCGAAGCCGAACGCCTTCAGGATGAAGCCGATGGCGATGATGAGGACCGGCACACCCGTGGGGATGAGGGCCGGAAGCGACATCTGGCCGAGGGCGGTCTTGGTGACGATGTCCACGCACGTGGCGTAGTCCGGCTTGCCGGTGCCCTCCATGATGCCCGGGATCTCCCGGAACTGCCTGCGGACCTCAACGACAACCGCGCCGCCGGCCTTGCCAACGGCGGTCATGCAGAGGGAGGCAAACAGGTACGGCAGCGCGCCGCCGATGAAGAGACCCACGAGCACGTACGGGTTGGAGAGGTTGAACGCGAGTTCCGCACCAGTGACCTGCTGAGAGATCGTGTGCGTGAAGTCCGAGAAGAGCACAACCGCCGCGAGCGCTGCCGAGGCGATGGCGTAGCCCTTGGTGACGGCCTTGGTGGTGTTGCCAACGGCGTCGAGGGCGTCAGTGTGCACGCGGACCTCGGCGGGAAGGCCAGCCATCTCGGCGATACCGCCGGCGTTGTCGGTGACGGGGCCAAAGGAGTCGATGGCAACGACGATGCCGGCCATGGAGAGCATCGAGAGGGCGGCAACCGCGATACCAAAGATGCCGGCGAGCCAGTAGCTGGCGAGGGTGGCAACAACGATGGCAAGCACGGGCAGCGCTGTGGCCTCCATGCCAACCGCGAGACCCTGGATGACGTTCGTGCCGTGACCGGTGACCGACGCCTGGGCGATAGAGCGGACCGGCTTGAAGCCGGAGCCCGTGTAGTGGTCCGTGAGGTAGACCATGGCCGCGGTCAGCGCAACGCCGATGACGGCGCAGAACCAGATCGTCAGCGGAGCGAGACCGGCAGGAGCAAGACCCTCGTTGACGGTCTCAAGGCTGCTCATGAGCCAGGTGGTGACGGGGTAGAAGCCAACGGCGGCCACACCGGCGGCGACCCAGAGGCCCTTGTAGAGGGCGCCCATGATCGTGCCGTTGGGGCTCATCTTCACGAAGAACGTGCCGATGATCGACGCCACGATGGATACGGCGCCGATGGCAAGCGGGAAGCCGAGCGAGGTAGCGATCGCGGCATCGCCGAAGGCGAGCTTGGAGATCAGCATCGCGGCAACCGTGGTGACGACATAGGTCTCAAAGAGGTCGGCGGCCATACCGGCGCAGTCGCCAACGTTGTCGCCAACGTTGTCGGCGATGACGGCGGGGTTGCGGGGGTCGTCCTCGGGAATGCCAGCTTCAACCTTGCCAACCAGGTCCGCGCCTACGTCGGCGGCCTTGGTGAAGATGCCGCCGCCAACACGGGCGAAGACGGAAATGAGCGAACCACCAAAGCCGAGACCAACAAGCGCCTCAACCGGGGCCACCTCAAAGTACACGAGCAGCGACATGATCGACACCGAGAGGATGCCGAGGCCAACAACAAACAGACCGGTCACGGAGCCAGACTCAAAGGCAACCGTGAGCGCCTTGCCGAGGCCCGAGCGGGCCGCCTCGGCGGTGCGGACATTGGCGCGGACCGAGATGCCCATGCCGATGAATCCGGCGGCGGCCGAAGCGGCGCCACCCAGCAGGAAGCCAAGGGCGGTCCAGATGCCAAAGCCGGGAACGTCAAAGAGTCCCGGGATGAAGATAACGACTGCGATGATCACCGCGACGATCGCAACCGTCTTGTACTGGCGGCCCAGATAGGCCATTGCGCCTTCCTGGATGGCAGCAGCGATCTCCTGCATCCTATCGTTGCCGGCTGGCAACTTGTTGATCCTCATGATGAGGATGGCGGCGTATACGGCGGCGAGAACGCCGGCGCCTAGGCCAAGGTACAAAGGCAGTTCGGGCATTTATCTCCTCCATGCGTCAGGACTGTGCAAGCCGTCTGGCTGCACCCCTCTAAAGTCGCGCACATTCTATCAGAGTGTATGCGTTTAGACGCGCAATTCGCTGGAATGCGTATCCGAGCGGCGCGGAGGAGTTGGTGGGCGGCTGGAGCGAGGACGCTTCTGCCGGGAGATCGAGAGGGGCGACGCTAAAGCGACTTGCCGTGACGTGGCGTCGCAGGCAGCAGGCTACTCCGGCTCGGTCAGCTTCCGCGCGGTCAGGCGGTGCTTGACGCCGTGATAAAGCATCGGCGTGATAGAGACGAGGACGATCGAGCAGACGATGACCTCGAAGTGATCTCGGACAAACGGCAGACCGCCGAGGAAGTACCCGGCGCCAACGCACAGGCCCACCCAGGCGACCGTTCCGAGCAGTGAGAACGCGAAGAACCGCGGCCAGGGCATCTGGCCAACGCCCGCCATGAAAGGCGCGTACGTCCGGATGATCGGGAAGAAGCGGGCAAGCGAGATGGACTTGCCGCCGTGCTTGGCAAAGAACGCCTGCGTGCGCTCCATGTATTCCGGCTTCAGGACCCGCGAGAAGCGCTTGGAGGCCATGATCGTCTTGCCAAAGAAGCGGCCGAGCATGAAGTTCGTGTTGTCGCCCAGGATGACGGCGCACGTCACCACGATGAGGACCGTGGGGAGGCTAAAGACGTCGGTGCCGGCCAGCGTGCCGGCGGCAAAGAGCAGGGAGTCACCCGGGAGGAACGGGGTGACCACGAGGCCTGTCTCGCAGAAGAGGATCAAGAAGAGAATCCCGTACACCCAGACGCCATAGAGCGAGCCCCACAGCCTGAGCGTCTCGAGCGTGTTGGCGAAGAGATCGATGATCCCCTGGAGAACCGGCATGCGCTACCTCACAAGTCCCGCCGGGCGGATGTCTTGGACAGGATACCGCACCTGCCGTGCCGGACGCGTGGCCGAGACGTGGTGTTGTGATGGAGACGGGGCTGGATTGAGGAGAAGCGGTCACGAAACCCTCTGGGTTGTGACCGTGTTTGAGGGGACGGCACGAACGAATCATTTAGCGCCGGAGTAAGATGCTGCTATCATATGTTCGCTCGTGACGCTCGGCAGACGCAGCTGCGCTGACCGGATCATCAGCGGGCCCGTAGCTCAATGGCGGAGCAGGGGACTCATAATCCCTTGGTTGTAGGTTCGAATCCTACCGGGCCCACCACTCACTACCTGCGGCGTTACAGTTTCCGGGGTGCTGCAGGAACCCCCTTGGCGAAGCAAATCCGCCCGAAATCCGCCATCCGGCACAACTACAACGCCTCTGCCTCGCCGTAGATGCTCAGGGCGACAGATTCCGCCGCATCCCGATCTTGCTGCCCAAGGACGCGCGCATAGGTGTTCATTGGCGCTCATGGGGCACGGCCGCGTTTCCGCAGGGAGTCGTGCGCGTTGGCCCTGGCAACGGAGGTGTGAGGGTGTTTGGGCGCAGAATGCGCTAGAATCACGGCTGTCTGAGGATCGCCATGCGGCGGATCCGGTCACAGGAAGTCAACCAATGCCACATCGGACGCGTGCCGAGAGATCAGCAAAGACGTATGCGCGCCGTGCCAAAGCGCGCGTAGGGCACATCGTTGCCATCGCGCTTCTCGTGGTGGCTGGTGTGGTCCTGGCGGTTGTGCTGAGCGGCTCGGCAGACTGCGCAGGGACTGAGGCGGAGTCGCTCCTGTCCTCGCTTCGCGTAGACAGGAGCGTCACCACACAGACGGTGACGTCCTCGGCTGAAGGCACCAGCACGCAGGCCTTGATCGAGCTTCCTTCGCTCGTGGGCATGTCGATCGGGGATGCCGAGTTCATGCTGAACGCCGTGGGTCTCACTGTGACCAGGACATCCACGCCGGCAGGCGATGACGCATCGGGAACGGTACTCGCGCAGAGCCCGACGGCCGGAGAGCTCATCTCCGCCAGCACGATCGTGGAACTCTGGATCGCCGACCCGCTGGCAACGGCGGAGGTCCGCGGCACCAGCGGCCATGTAGTGTGCCTTGACCCGGGCCATCAGACCACCGGCAACTCCACACAGGAGCCGATTGGACCCGGTGCCACCGAGACAAAGGCCAAAGTCTCTTCAGGTGCCACGGGCGTCAGCACCGGTCAGTACGAGTACGAGTTCGCACTCGAGTTAGCGCTCAAGGTCAAACAGCGTCTCGAGGCGTACGGGATCACCGTCGTCATGACGCGCACCACGAACAACGTGGACATCTCCAACGCACAGCGCGCGGCCGTGGCCAATGAGGCGGGGGCGGACTTGTTCCTCCGTATCCACGCAGACTCCAACGTGAACGCGGATCTGTCCGGCATCTCCACGCTCTACCCGGGCGGCAACGAGTGGGTCACCGCGATCGCCGCCGAGTCGTTCGAGGCGGCCACACTCATTCAACAGGAGATGATCGCCTCTACCGGCGCCAAGGACCGCGGCCTCACGGAACGCGCCGACCTCTCTGGATTCAACTATGCCGAGGTGCCCTCAGTGCTCGTGGAGACGGGCTTCATGTCCAACCCCGCTGAGGATAGACTGTTGGCTTCTGCGGCGTATCAAGACAAGCTTGCCGATGGGATCACGCGCGGGATTCTGGCGTATCTCGGGGTGGGAGAGTGAGTGGGGGAGTAATGGATCACTACGGGGGATATCGACGGCGTTCTCCAGGCATGGCCAGACTCGTCATGCTGACGGTGCTGGTAGTTGCGCTGCTTGCGGCTGCCGGGTATGCGTACTCGCGCGTGAGCGCCGCACGCGGAACGGTGAGCGCCGAGGAGCTTGACAGCGTGCTCCTGATCGCCGCTGCGCCCAATGACAGCGGCGACATCGTTGCCCAGATCGTGACGATCGTGGATGTGAGCGGCGGCACGCCCGGGCTTGAGTCCGTGAGCCCGTCGCTCACAGTGAGCGTCCCTGGCACCAGCTACGACACGCTCCAGTACGCCTACCCGTTTGGCGGGGGAGCGGGCGTGGCCTCAGCGCTGGCGAAGGCCGAGGACGCCGAACCCCTGCCCTACATCGTGATCAAAGCCGACGAACTCGCGCTCCTCGTGGACGCCGCCGGCGGCGTGACGGTCAGCCTGCCCGCCGACGTGACCGTCTTTGACGGCGAGCAGCTCTACGCCTTCACCGAGGGCGAGAACACGCTTTCCGCGAGCGACCTGATGGCGCTCCTGAAGGGCGCCCCGTACCTGACCCCCTCCGAGCGCAAGAAGCTGGACGCGGCGCTCAGCGCGGCACTGGCGGACGCGCTTTCCGCATCGCCCGATGGCCTCGCCGCCGAGGCCGCCAGAGGCAGCATAACCACCAACCTGGATGCGACAGCACTGGACAAACTGCAGCAGATTCTCGCCGAGTGACATCTCCAGACTCGGGCTGAATCTGCCGATACTGGTTGACAAGCGGTCGTCATTGCCCGATACAGATTACAGATAATGGCGATATCGACATGCGCCAGAATATCCATGATTTGAATGGGGGTTCGTTTTGGAGAAGGAAAAAGCGGATAAAGCTGTGTCCAAAAGCAGAATGGGGCTCATTCTCGCGATTGGTGGCGTGCTGATCATCGCCGTCGCGCTGGTGGGAGTCCTGTACACGATGGGCGTTGGGCCATTTGCTGTCGACACGGTGGCAACGCCTACGACGCCGGTCAACAACACGCCGGTTGCGTCAGAGGCGACCTCCACATCGGAGCCCTCAACCGAGGTCACCGAGACCGCTTCTCTGCCGTCGGTCACCGT
>Ga0068714_10005712_pt1 | contig 13054 bp, 13 predicted proteins | sample MTBNYHSulfiMetaG_FD_62988 | JGI IMG/M metagenome (GOLD analysis project Ga0068714, IMG submission 62988) | Enrichment culture microbial communities from rom New York Harbor, USA that are MTBE-degrading - MTBE-NYH (New York Harbor Sulfidogenic)... | ecosystem: Environmental > Aquatic > Marine >... | reverse complement strand
AATGAAATATCTTTAATAATATTTGCAATTGTGTTATGAAATTTTGTTGCAATCAAAGGATAATCTTTTATGGCAAGATCATTTAAAACCGAATCGAAAGTTACTCCAAAGCTAATTGATGTTTCTCCTATAGTATACGGATAATAATTATTTATTCCGGTGACCGTTAAAGATTCCAAACGCATGGGAGCTTCTGCTTCAAATGTTGATTTTACACATAAACCAATTAAAGAAGCCATCGCATCAAATAAGCGACCTGCACTTGACGTAAGAGGAGAATTAATATTTCCGGAAAGCATTTTAAAAATAATATCAAATTTACCTTCATTTAATTCGAAGAACGGAAATAATGAATTAAAATTCAATTTATCTTTAAAATAAAGATACAGATATGATAAAGCCATCCTCCAAGGTTCTTCAATACAGATATCCCCACCGGGCATCTGAACATAATCAAAATGTTTATACCTTGTAAAATTCGCGGGATCTGCAATGAAAAACTCTCCCCCCCACATATTACCGTCAATCCCGTACCCTGTACCATCAAAACAAACACCGATAACTTTTTCATCCAGTTTATGCTCCGCCATGCATGAAGCAATATGTGCATGATGATGCTGAACAGGTTGTAAAGGGATATCAATTTTTTGAGATAATTGCAATGCAAATTTTGATGAGAGGTAATCCGGATGCAAATCACAAGCAATTAAAGCAGGAGTAAACCGGAACATATTTGAAAATCTTTCAATCGCTTCTTTAAAAAATGAATATGATTCTATATTTTTCAAATCTCCGATATACTGGCTTAAAATTGCCTGATTATTTATTCCAATGCAAAAAGTGTTTTTTTGTTCTGCCCCAACTGCAAGAATGCCTGATACATCGTTTTTAAGCTTAACAGGATTAGGCGTAAATCCACGTGATCTTCTGATTATGTTTACTTTATTATTAATTATTTGTATCACAGAATCATCGGCACGATTATAAATCTGCCGGTCATAACTGATAAATGCATCAGCAATGTTCTCTAACTTTTTCCTTGCAGAAAAATCATCAATAATAAGTGGCTCATCAGAAATATTACCGCTTGTCAAAACAACGACATCAAGACTTAGTTTTTCGAAAAGTAAAAAATGAAAAGGCATATATGGGAGAATTGCGCCAATGGTTCTCAGTCTGTTATTAACCGCTGAAGCAAGTGATTCTTTCTGATTAAGGATTAGAATCGGCCTTCTCCAGGAACAAATTTCCTTTTCTTCCTTTTCGTTCAGATGACAATACTCTTTGACCGCATTTAGGTTCCGGAACATCACAGCAAAAGGCTTATTATCCCTTTGCTTCCTGCTTCTGAGAATAAGGACGGATTCATTATTCAAGGCATCACACATCAAATGATATCCACCCTGACCTTTTACTGCAATTATTTTCCCATTTTCTAAAAGTTCAGTAATCCTGTAAAGGATTCTTTCAAAATCAGTGATTTTCTCATCATCTTTTTCCAGGACATATGAAGGTCCACAATGATTACAGGCAATTGGTTGTGCATGAAAACGCCGGTCCTCATAATTCCAGTACTCTGATTTACATTTATCACACATGAAAAATCCTGACATTGTCGTTTGATCCCTGTCGTAAGGCAATGCTTTAATAATAGTAAATCTTGGTCCACAATTGGTGCAATTTATAAAGGGATAATTTAACCGATGAGACTGCGTTTTCAAATCTGAAAGACAATCCTGACAAACAGCAATATCCGGGCTGATTTCGGTTTCAATACTGAAAGAATGAACACTTTGTGAAATATCAAAATTCTTAAATCTATTTACAGGGATCTTTTTAATTCTGATTGATCTGATTTGCGATGCTGCAGGAGCGTATTGAATTATATCATCTCTGAATCGGTTTACTATCCTTTTTTCTGCCTGAAGAATGATAAAAACACCATCTCCCCTGTTTCCAACTTCACCTTTAAGAGCATATTTGGTGGCAAGGTTATAAATAAACGGTCTGAATCCAACACCCTGAACCAGTCCTTTTACTAATATTTCATATCCTGTATTAATGAAAATAAATTTAAATAAGATCTATTGATTTTTAAATACATAGTAAATCACTGACTCAATTTCATCACTCAGGTCTACATTATTGACGATAACATTTTCAGGTGTTTTAAGGATTACAGGAGCAAAATTGACAATTCCCATTATACCTGATTTTAGCAATTGGTTACAAACATCCTGGGCAGAAAGTTCAGTCACCGCAATGATTGCAACCTTGACCTGGAAACGATTTATTATTTCTTCCAGTCTGTTCATTGAATAAACCGGCATATCTGACCTTCGGGATTGTTTTGAAGGATCAATATCAAAACATGCCACGATATTGATTTGCCTGTTTACAAATTTACTGTACTTTGCGATTGCATTTCCAATATTCCCCATCCCAACCAATATTATGTTGTGAAAATGCTCCTTATGAAACAGATTTTTCATACTGATGAGCAGATCGTCTATATTATAACCTCCTCTCTGATTCCCTTTAATCCCATACTGCGAAAAATCTTTACGTACCTGGGCAGCTGTAACTCCTGTTTCCTGACCTAACAAAAATGAATATACTTTTTTGACACCCATTTCTTTTAGCCTTAAAAGACTTGTACGATAAATCAGCATCCTTTTAAGACTCTTTTTAATAGCATATTTTGTGACTGATTTCACAATAAAAATTGCTTTAAATAAAAATTATTAAAATATACAAATAATTATTGAAATTAATATTATCGTTAACTAACTAAATACCAATATAATATTATTTATAACTGATATAAAATAATATGATCAACTTAATAAATACTTGACTTATTACTGAAGAGAGGATAAATTTATTAGTGATTTCTGTCACATAATATGAATTACTATTCAATAATAAAATCAGCATGGGATGATGCACTTGAATATTTCCTTCAGGATTTCAATATATATGGTACTTTAGAAAATGAATCTGGTATAGATTATGAAATTATTGATCCGTCAAATGTAAAACTGATTTCTTATAACAAACCAAAACCAGCTGTTCCTCTGAAAATATTTTTTCTGCCTGTAAAGGAAAATGTCAGCCGTATACACAAATATGACAAAAAGACCATAATTATTGGTTCACCGAATTGTGATGTTGTGGGACTGAATATACTGGATGAAATCTATCTTGACAGAGATTATGTTGATCCTTTTTATAAAGAAAGGCGTGAGAATACAATTATTATTGCTACCGATTGTCATTCCATAAACGAACACTGTCATTGTTACAGCTATGGAGTTAATCCATATGGTGGAGAAAATTCTGATATTTCCGTTTCTGTTATAGATGGAGAAGTATTCCTGATGGTTTACACCAAAAAAGGGGAAGATCTAATTAACAGAATGCCTCCGTCTCAAACTTTTAAGATATTGGATGAGTCTTCAATTTCCCTGATTAAAAAGAAACATACCGAAGTAATTTCTCTCATTAGAACTAAGTATAAAGCTCTTCCTGATTATATCCAAACCGGAAATTTAATCAGAAATTCAGGTGAAGATATCTGGAAGAAATACGCTGTCACATGTGTCTCATGTGGTTCATGTGCAACCATTTGTCCTACTTGTACATGTTTTTTATTATTAGACAAACCCGGATTCGAAAAAGTTAAACAGCTGGATGCCTGTCAATATCCCGGCTTTGAAAGAGTTGCCGGAGGAGAGGATCCCTTGCGCAAAAAATTTGTACGATTCAGGAACAGATATCTGTGTAAATATGTATGGAAACCTGAAAAGTTTAAATCTATTGCATGTACGGGATGTGGCAGATGTATTGAAACCTGCATTGGTAAAATATCGAAAAATGAATTATTTATGGAACTGGCAAATATAAATTGAATATGCAGACTGAACGGAATATATTCAAACCTTTGAAAGCTAACTTAATAAAAGTGATTGAGGAATCACCCCTAATAAAGACTTTTGTGCTCGTTCCTGAGGAGGAGTTTGAATTTAAAACCGGGCAGTTTATTGAAGTTACCGTGGATGGAATTGGGGAATCTCCATTTACCCCTTCCTCATCACCTCTTGAAACAAAACAACTTGAGGTCACTGTGATGAAGACAGGATATGTAACTGATTATATGCATAGTATGCGTCCGGGTGAGGTGATGGCGATCAGGGGACCTTTTGGAAGGGGTTATGCAGTGGATAAATTTTATGACAAAGAAATTCTGATCCTGGGTGGCGGTTGTGGATTTGCTCCAATCAGGTCTTTATTGTACAACCTTAAAGCAATATCCGATAAATTAAGGAAAGTAACTTTCTGTTATGGTTCCAAAACCCCTGAAGATTGCATCTATAAACCTTATATCAGTGAACTAAGGCAAACTCCAAAATTCGAAGTATACAGAAGTGTGGATAAAGCAGATGAAACATGGACTGAATCAGTGGGAGTGGTAACTGTATTGCTTGATGAGGTAAAAATGGATATTAGAAATTCTGTCGCTGTGGTATGTGGCCCTCCTGTTATGATGAAATTTGGTACTTATAAATTACTTGAAATGGGATATCCTGAAGAAGATATTTACCTCTCTATGGAGAAAAACATGTCATGTGGACTTGGGAAATGCGGGCATTGCATGATGGGTAAATATTTTGTGTGCAAAGATGGACCTGTATTTACTTATAATGAAATCAAAGATCAACCCAATATCTGGAATTAATCATGGCTAAAAGGATACTGATAGATCTAACAAAATACCGTTTCCCGATAGGGGAAAGTTGCGATCATTCACCTCCTGAAGGTTATTACAACATTCCTGATTCTATTGGATTGAAAAGCATACGTGAACTGGCTGTGTTTCGATTCACTTGCAGGAGATGCGAAGATGCCCCATGTATTTCCGTTTGTCCTGCTGATGCCCTTGAAAAAGATCCGGATGGCATGATCATTCGTTCAACAAATCTTTGTGTGTCATGCAAATCTTGTGTAACCATCTGTCCTTTCGGAACTATGATGACAGATTTTTTTAAGCATCACAGAGACAAGAAAAATTACTTTAACCTTCAGGATAAAAACGAACTGGAACAATTTATCAGGAGCTCTCCGAAAGGAACAGTCAGTTTTGTTGATATGGACGAAGATCCGGAACAAAATATCTACAGGCTTAATGATGATATTCTAATAAAAGAATTTTCCTGGGATATGAAAGAATTGTAAACAAGTATCTATGGCAGCACAATTATTTTATTTTCTGGTTTTTCCCGGATTATTATTTGCCTCAGTAGTTGGGGCCATTCTTTCCTGGTTTGACCGTAAAATTACTGCCAGGGTCCAGTTCAGAAAAGGCCCTCCTTTCCTTCAACCCTTTTATGATTTTTTCAAACTTTTACTTGTCAAAGAAACAATTCTTCCAAAATATGGAGCTAAACTCGTCTTTCTCGCAGCACCGGTTTTCGCTGTTTTTGGCGCTACCATGGCTGGAGTATTTATCTTAATGCCCCTGTTCTCCATAAACACAGGTTTTAAAGGAGATCTGATTGTCATTTTTTACCTTCTTACAATACCATCACTGACCTATATTATTGGCGCAATTGCTTCCGGAAATCCCCTGGCTGCCGTCGGAGCATCCAGGGAGATGAAACTGATCATTAGTTATGAATTGACTTTTTTACTGGTAATTGCAGCAATCATTCTGAAGTCAAATATGAACATTGATATCCAGAGCATAATCCAGGCCCAGCAATCAGGTTCTCCTTATATATCAAGTTTATCAGGTATTTTACTTTTTATTGTGGCAATATTTTGTGTCCAGGCAAAACTTGCCCTGGTTCCCTTTGATATGCCAGAAGCTGAAACTGAAATTTCCGAAGGTATATTTATTGAATACTCGGGATCTGCTTATGCTATGATAAAATTAGCCAAGTACATCATGCTTTTCATCCTGCCTTCTTTTATCATTGCATTGTTATTGAATGGCTTTCGTCTGGAGGGATTGGGTATACTCTGGGCTGTTCTTAAAGTATTTGCTGTAGTATTACTAATTACCCTTATCAGGAACACAAATCCGAGACTGAAAATCAAACAGGCAATCCGTTTTTTCTTCATCTGGATGAACCTTCTGGTAATTATTGCTATTGTGCTTATTTATATTGGTTTATAATATTTATTAAAGTGAGCTTTAAAAGTTATTGTTTCAAAAAGTCATTATGGCTTTTCCATTTTGGTGGAGCGTCATGTAACAATTGTGATATTGAGATCTTGGACTGTCTTACCCCAAGATATGACCTGGAACGGTTTGGAATGTTGCTCGTTGGCAGTATACGACATGCCGATGTGCTTCTTGTCAATGGATCCATTAATAAAAGAGATAAAGACAGGTTGATTGAAATTTATGAGCAGGCTCCGAAACCTGTTCTTGTTGTTGCCATTGGAGCATGCGGATGCACCGGAGGTATATTTGCTGAGGGAAACACTTTTGCCGGACCAGTTGATAAAATCATACCGGTAGATGCGTATATACCTGGTTGTCCCCCCAAACCAGAAGCAATAATTGCAGGAATAGTCAAACTGCTGAACAAAAATTGATAAACAATGAATGTAGAATCTATCATAAAAATCTTAAAAGAAAAATTTACAGCCGATATTTACGGAACAGCGATCAGAAATGAGAGAAGATTTACAATAGATATAGATCCCTGTTCTTTAATCCGGATTGCAGAATATTTATTTAAGGAGGGAGGTTTTCGTTTTATTATTGCATCAGCTTTACATACCAGTAAGGGATTTGAAATTTATTATCACTGGTGTTTTGATCAAACAGGTCTTATTATGAATCTGCATGTGATCCTCGATAGTAAAGAACCCGAGATTGAATCACTTTCCAATATGTTTGAAGCCGCAAACTGGATTGAGAGAGAAATGCATGAATTATTTGGAATTAATTTTTTAAATCATCCCAATCTGGAAAAATTATTGTCTGAAGGTAACTGGGCAGATGGGGTTTATCCATACAGGAAAGATTTTGATTGAATTAGAAATAAAATAAATGAGCAGGAAAACACTTATACCAATTGGACCTTATCATCCGCTTCAGGAAGAACCTGAGTTGTTTAAGCTTTATTGCGACGGAGAGATTGTAAAAGATGTGAAATGGGAAACAGGGTATAATCATCGTGGCATTGAAAAACTCAGTGAATCAAAAACCTATGATGAAGTATTTTTCCTTGTTGAAAGGATCTGCGGGATATGTTCAACCTCTCACCCCTTTGCCTTTGCCAATTGTGTTGAAGAAATTGTGGGTGTAGAGATTACTGACCGCACAAAATATATTCGTTCAATTATCGGGGAACTGGAACGAATACATAGCCACTTGCTCTGGGTGGGTCTGGCAGGTCATTTTCTTGGTTATAATACTGTTTTTATGTGGGCATGGAAATATCGTGAACCTGTTCTGGACCTGTTTGAAATGATCACCGGTAATCGCAATAGTTATGCAATGTTCAAAGTTGGTGGAGTCAGGAGGGATATTGAAAACAGCAAAATTCCTGTCATACAGAAAAGTATGGCTGAATTAAAGAAAAACACCGATCTTCTTGTTGGTGCAGTAATGGATGATCCGGTTATTCATGCCCGCACCAAAGGAGTTGGCATACTCACAAAACAGGATGTGATTGATTTTGCTGCAGTAGGGCCAACCGCAAGAGCTTCCGGAGTATCAATCGATATCAGGAAGGATGATCCTTATGCCGCATATCCATTGGTTGACTTTAAAGTAATTACGGCACAGGAGGGAGATGTATTTGCTAAAGCAGAAGTCAGACTACTGGAAATGTATGAATCTGTTTCCATCATATTGCAGTGTCTTGAGGGTTTAAAGAAGGAAAAAGAAGGAAATATAACTGTTAAAGTAAAAGATATCCCGGCTGGTATAGGAACAGGCCACGCAGAAGCACCCCGGGGAGAGGTTTTTCATTTTGTTCAGTCAGATGGATCAAATTCACCGGTAAGGCATAAAATAAGGGCTCCGAGCTATACAAATATTGCTACCTTTAAAAAATCCTGTATTGGACAGTCGATCTCGGATGCGACAATTACTCTTGCAGCTGTTGACCCCTGTTATTGCTGTACAGAAAGACTGGCAGTAGCTTATGATATACAAACCGGGGAAAAAATAATGAATGGTGAACAATTGGTTAAATTATCTGCAGATAAAACATATAAAATGAAAGGTATAAGATAAAAAGCAAAAGATAAAACTAACCTTAATGAATGAAATAGTTAACATATTATTAATTCCTCTCCTCATTGGGATCTTCCTTTTTATTCTGCCTGAAAGAATCCGTACCATTAAAGGAATCATATCACTTGTAACATGTTTAATTACATTGTATTACATTGTTGTGATACTATTTTTGGACATCACGGATCTGTCAGGAACAAATAATTCAATTTTATATTCTTTCTCTGTAGCAAAAGCAGATATGGGATCAGATGCATCCAGGTACCTGATATTCAGGATCGATAATCTGACCAGGCTAATAATCATTTTTATCGGCTTTTTTGCTCTGGTGATTAATCTTTATTCAATCATTTATATTAAAAAGTATAATAAAATTAAAGATTATTATGCTTATTATCTGCTTACTTTAGGAGCTTCGCTCGGAGCAGCCTTTGCTGATAATCTGCTTCTTTTTCTCTTTTTCTGGGGCATCCTGGGAATTACATTATATAAATTGATACCCGGACATGATGATAAGAGTTCAGATGCTGCCAAAAAGACACTGGTTATTGTTGGCGCCTCTGACTGTATAATGATACTTGGAATTGCTTTGCTTTGGAAGATTACGGGAACCATCAATATGAGCGAAATTTCAATTCCATCTGATAATATACTGGCAACAACTGCATTTCTTGCCTTACTTATCGGAAGTTTCACTAAGGCAGGTGCTTTCCCCTTCCATTCTTGGATACCCGATTATGCCGAGTCTGCCCCGGCATCATCATCTGCTTTATTGCCTGCTTCACTGGACAAGTTGCTTGGTATCTATTTTCTTGCCCGGATAACTACACAGCTTTTTGTTATGAATGAATGGTTAAAATTAGTTCTTTTATCAATCGGAGTAATCACAATTATCACAGCAGTTATGATGGCCCTGGTTCAGCATAATTATAAGAAATTGCTAGGTTTTCATGCTGTATCCCAAGTAGGTTATATGGTCCTTGGTTTTGGATTGGGTTCATTGATCGGGATCGCTGCCGGACTATTTCACATGATTAACCATGCTTTATATAAAAGTGGTTTATTGTTGACAGCTGGTTCGGTTGAATACAGGACAGGGAAAGAGGAGATATCTGCTTCAGGAGGTCTTTCCAAAACAATGCCAATAACTTTCATTTCTGCCCTTGTTTTTGCCCTGTCGATTTCCGGTATCCCACCTCTTAATGGATTTGCCTCAAAGTGGATGATATACCAGGGAATTATTGAATTTGGTGAAGGGACAGGAATCGCCCATCAATTATGGATACTCTGGCTGGGACTTGCCATACTGGGTTCAGCTTTAACACTGGCCAGTTTTATTAAGTTTATCGGGGGTATTTTTCTTGGCAGGCAAAGGGAAGAATTTAAGAATATAAAAGAAACACCGGTACTTATGTGGATACCGTTGATTATCCTTGCACTAATCTGTATTACATTTGGTATTTTTGCAACAGGATATGTTGTTCCGAAAATATTTATGCCCGTTAGCGGAAATTTCGAATTTACAGGAATATGGCATTCATCGGTTGTATCCATGTTAATACTTATTTCTATAATTCTTGGAATAGTTTTCTATCTGATGGGGAATCTTAAAAAATTCAGAACCGCTGATAGTTTCATTGGCGGGGAGAAATTCCATGATAAGGTTGGATTTTCAACATTGGAATATTATAAAAGCTTATCTGAATTCTCTTTCATAAATTGGATATACAGAAGAGCAGAGCAGAAGTGGTTTGATTTGTACGACTTATCTAAAAAGTTTATCTTCTGGTTAAGTTCATTGTTTAGCAAAACTCATGCAGGACTTTTGCAAGATTATGCATATTGGATTTTTGCCGGATTGATCATTATGTTATTTATTTTACTTTAAATATGGAACAAAGTATTTCCATAATTCTGATCTTTATGATTGTCGGGGCAGTCTACGCCCTGCATGCAAAAGATCTCCTTTCAGCTGTTATTGCCTGTGGAATTGTTGGATATGGACTGGTAATATGTTTTCTCCTGTTAAAAGCTCCCGATCTGGCCATTGTGCAAATTGTAGTTGAAACAATCACCTTGATTATTATGGTAGCAGTTGTGCTCGATAGCACCCGGCATGAACTTGCTGTTCAAGTTGACACTCAAGGTATTATTAATCAAATAATTAGTTTTATATTAATCGCCGGAATGTTTTACTTCTTTTATGTCTCCATTCAGAGTCTTGATGTATTTGGAGCACATACTGTTAGGATGGCAAATGCATACATAGAAGGTGCTGCAGAAAAAACTGGAAGTGCCAACCTGGTTACAGGCGTGATATTTGATTTCAGGGGATATGATACGCTGGGAGAAGCAGTCATTTTATATACTGCTGCCCTGGGGGTAATGACCCTCTTAAGAATTCAAGGGAAAAAATGATATGGAAGGAATGTCAATTATAGTCAAGAAGGTAACTCAATTATTATGTGGTATAATATTTCTATACGGAATATATATCATATCGCACGGGCATCTGACTCCCGGCGGAGGATTTGCCGGAGGAGCCATTATTGCAGGTTCATTCATACTTCTTATTCTTGCTTTTGGCAGTGATGCTCTTAATCTGAAAAAAGAGGTCATCGAATCATCAATAACTGAAAGTATTGCAATCTTGATCGTCATACTTATAGCCCTCGCTGGATTTTTCTTCGGCATAAAGGTTTTCTTTGCAAATTATCTGCCCCGGGGAATTGTTGGAGAATTAATCAGTGCAGGTGCTATTCCTCTTTATAATATATTCATTGGTCTTGAAGTAGCATCAGCCATTCTTACAATATTTCTTGCACTTGTAATCTTTAAAGAAGAAAGTCAGACATGACAGTATTTTTATTATGTTTTATATTATTTCTGGTCGGTTTATACGGCGTTTTTACCAGACGAAACCTGATAAAGATAGTTATCTCTTTATCAATAATGGAATTCAGTATTTTTTTGATGCTTATTTTAATCGGTTATATTGATAATGGTATTGCTCCGATTGTAACACCCGGAGATCTTAATCCGATATATGTTGATCCATTACCTCAAGCGATGGTATTAACTGCCATTGTTATAGGTCTTGCGACAACCTCTATGCTCATGGCTATTGCTATTCGGCTTTACAGAAAATATAAAACATTTGATATCCGGGAAATTAAAAGCTTGCGAGGATAAAAATGAATAATTTACTTCCCATATTTGTGGCTGTTCCGCTCATTACAGGTTTCCTGGTGATGATACTTGGGAAATTCATCCGCAATCTCCACAAGTATTTTACAAGTATATCCATGTTACTTTTGCTGATCCTGTCTGTTTATGCTTTTATTAATCTCGGAGATCAGACACTGGTTTATGTTGTTGGAGGCTGGAAACCGGTCAGTAATTTTCCCATTGCCATTTATCTTGTTCTGGATGGATTCTCAGTGATCCTGTTATGTATTATCAGCCTGATCGGATTTATTGCAGCATTTTATTCCATTTCCTATATAAGTAGATATACAGCTGAAAATCATTATTATGCACTATTCTGTCTTATGGTTGCAGGAATGAATGGTGTGGTATTAAGCGGGGATCTGTTCAACATATTTGTATTTCTTGAACTCTCGGTAATGGCATCATATGCCCTGGTTGCATTTGGAATAGGAAAGGAAGAACTGGAAGCCTCATTCAAATACCAGGTCCTTGGAGGTCTGGCCTCATTTCTTATTTTATTGGCTGTTAGTTTGATATACTGGAAAACTAAAACTCTCAATATTGCCGATATCAGGGAGGTTTTGAAAGCGGGTTACAGTAAAACCTTTTATATTTTTATCCAGATCCTTCTGTTAAGTGGTTTTGGTCTTAAAGCGGCAATAGTTCCGTTTCATGCCTGGCTTCCTGATGCCCACTCTTCTGCTCCTTCTCCAATTTCTGCTATGCTCTCAGGAGTTCTTATAAAAGCTGCAGGAATATATGTTATTATCAGGTTGTTTTTCAATATGTTCGAGATCAGTGAGGAAATAGCCATAGTAATTACAACACTTGGAACGATCTCGATGGTTTTGGGAGTATTACTGGCCATTGGACACTGGGATATTAAGCGACTGCTCGCGTATCACAGCATCAGCCAGATGGGTTATGTGATTCTCTCACTTGGCATTGGAATGATTTTAATATCAAGAGGAAAAAGCCCTGGAATTGCTGCACTGGCAATTGGAGGCGGGTTATTTCATCTCATTAACCATGCAGTCTTTAAAGGACTATTATTTTTAAATGCCGGATCAATTGAATACACTATCGGTACAAGAAATCTTAAAGAAATGGGAGGTCTGTCTGCTTTTATGCCTTTTACCTCATCGTCTTCTTTTGTTGCGTCTATGTCGATTTCTGGTGTTCCTCCCTTTAATGGATTTTTCAGCAAACTAATAATCATCATTGCAGCGGTTGAAGCCAAATTTTATTTCCTTGGATTTCTTGCTGTATTTGCAAGTATTATCACACTGGCTTCTTTTCTTAAATTTCAACGCTATGCATTTTCAAATTCCTCCCGTAATAATAAACATGCCGGAATTTCGGAAGTGCCTTTCCCAATGATTCTCAGTATGGTTCTGCTTGGATTCCTCTGTATAGCACTGAGTGTTCTGGCTTTTCCGGGAATAAGGGATCTGGTGCTGGGTCCGGCTATAAATATTTTAATACATATTGATGCATATTCATCGATTATTTCAGGTATGTAGTATGAGATATGTTACATTTTTTATATTGACTCTTATTTTCTGGATGCTTATAACATTCAGTTTT
>Ga0068714_10005711_pt1 | contig 13057 bp, 7 predicted proteins | sample MTBNYHSulfiMetaG_FD_62988 | JGI IMG/M metagenome (GOLD analysis project Ga0068714, IMG submission 62988) | Enrichment culture microbial communities from rom New York Harbor, USA that are MTBE-degrading - MTBE-NYH (New York Harbor Sulfidogenic)... | ecosystem: Environmental > Aquatic > Marine >... | reverse complement strand
AGGTCGATCGCCCCGCTGAAGCAGGTGGCCGCGCAGGAGCCGCAGCCCTTGCACAGCAGGGCGTTCACCGAAGCTCTCCGGCCTTCCCCGGACCCCGCCGCCGCCTTGATCTCGATCGCCCCGTACGGGCAGACCTCGGCGCAAAGCCCGCAGCCCGTGCAGCGCTCCTCCAGGACCCGGGCCGTGGCCGCCTCGGCGCTGACCGAATCCCGGCTGAGCACGGTGAGGGCCCGGCCCGCCGAGGCCAGGGCCTGGACCACGCTCTCCCGGGCGTACTTGGGACCATGGGCCAGCCCGCAGACGTATACCCCGTCGGTGGCGAAGTCCACCGGCCGGAGCTTGACGTGAGCCTCCAGGAAGAACCCATCCTCGTTGAGCGGGACCTTGAGCATCCGGGCCAGCTCCCGGTTGCCCTCCGGGGCGTCGATGCCCACGCTCAGGACGAGCAGCTGGGCCGGCAGCAGGACCTCCCGATCCAGGATCTCGTCGTAGACCTTGATCCGGAACTCCCCGGCGTCGTCCTTGCGGACCTCGGGTTTGCGCTCCGGGGTGTAGCGCAGGAACAGCACCCCGGCCTTGCGGGCTTCGGTGTAGTGGGCCTCCAGCAGGCCGTAGGTGCGCACGTCCCGGTACATCACCACGACGTTCGTGCGAGGAAAGGCCTGCTTGAAGCGCAGGGCGTTCTTGACCGCCTCCCCGCAGCACACCCGGCTGCAGTAGTTGTGCCCCTCCTCCCGGGAGTCCACGCACTGGATCATGGTCACGCACTCCAGGCGCTGGAGCACGGGATGCCGCCTCTGGAGCATCCCCTCGAACTCCCGCTGGGTCACCACGTAGGGGTCCCGGCCGTACCCGTAGCTGGCGCTGCGATGCTCCTCCGCGCCGGTGGCCACGATCACCGCGCCGTGCTCGACCGTGAGCTCCTGAACGGGGCCCTGCCCCCCGCCGACCTGCAGGGTGCTGCGGAAGCTGCCCACGTACCCGTCCACGGCCTTGACCCGGGTGTCCAGGTACAGCTCGACGAGGGGATGCTCGCGGATCCGCTCGACCAGCCCTTCGAGCACTCCCGGCACGTCCGGCGTGTCCAGGGTAAAGTGGAGCTGCCGGAGGTTTCCCCCCAGCTGGAGCTCCCTCTCCACCAGGTGAACCGGGAAGCCGTTCTCGGCGATCGCCAGGGCCGCGGTCATGCCCGAGAGACCGGCGCCGATCACCAGGCAGGCCTTGTTGACCGGCGACTCCAGCTCCTGCAGGGGCTGAAGATAGCGCGCCCGGGCCACGGCCATGCGCACCAGGTCCACGGCCTTGGCGGTGGCCTCCTCGGGCTGGTCCCGGTGGACCCAGGAGCACTGGTCCCGGATGTTGGTCATCTGCAGCAGATACTTGTTGAGCCCCGCCTTTTCCAGGGCGCCCCGGAACAGCCCCTCGTGGGTCCTCGGCGAGCAGGAGGCCACCACGAAGCGGGTGAGCTCCAGCTCTCGCACCTTGTCGATGATGGCCTGCACCGAATCCTGCGAGCAGGCATAAGTCATCTCCTCGGCGAACGCCACGTTGGGAAGGCCGCGCACCCGCTCCACGACTCCGGGGACGTCGACCACCGAGGCGATGTTGACCCCGCAGCGGCAGACCACCACCCCGATGCGCACCGGGGCGAAGTCGAAATCGAAGGCGGCGCGCTCGGCTGCGGCGACGGGCTCCGGCGGCTCCGGAGGGGCTGCCGGCTCCCCTATCTTGGCCTCCGTCCTCGGTGACGTCTGCGTCTCCGTCTGCGGTGGCGTCTTCGCCTCCGTCCTCGGTGACGTCTGCGTCAGGAGCCCCCGGGCCGCCCGGGCGGCCGCCGCGCTGGCGGAGACCACCGTCTCCGGTATGTCCATGGGCCCGGTCACGGTCCCACAGACGTAGACCCCCGGCACCCCGGTGTCGCAGGGATCGAACTCGGCGCCGGTCCGGCAGAAGCCGTAAGGATCGGCGGCCACCCCCAGGCGGTCCATCAGCTGCCGCACCCCCTCGGGGACCGCGATGCCCACCGAGAGCACGACCAGGTCGAAGCTCTCGGTGCCCACGGAGCCCTCGGGAGTCAGGTAGCGCAGCGACAGGTTCCCGCTCCCGGGGTCTTCGACCACCTCGGAGACCCGGGACTTGAGGTAACGCACACCGTACTCGTCCTTGGCCCGATCCACGAACTTGTCGAAATCCTTGCCGAAGGCCCGCAGGTCGATGTAGAAGATCGAGACCTCGCTTCCGGGAAGGTGCTCCCGGGTGATGATGGCGTCCTTGGTGGCCTGCATGCAGCAGTAGGAGGAGCAGTAGCCCCGATGCGCGGCCGCCGGGTCCCGGGAGCCCACGCACTGCAGGAAGGCCACCCGGGCCGGCGTGCCCCCGTCGGAGGGGCGGCGGATCTCGCCGCCGGTGGGCCCGGAGGCGCTGAGCAGCCGCTCGTACTCGATGCTGGTGATCACGTTGGGGTAGACGCCGTAGCCGAACTCGGGCCGAATCCGGGGGGTGTACTCCTCGCAGCCTGCGGCCACGATCACGGCGTCGAAGCGCTGCGTCTCGATCGTGTCCTGCTGCTCGTAGTCGATGGCATCCGCCGGGCAGACCTTGCTGCAGACCCCGCACTTGCCCTTGGTCAGGTACAGGCAGTGCTCGGCGTCGATCCGGTACACCGCCGGGACCGCCTGGGCGTAGGGGATGCCGATGCACCGGGTGCTCACGATCTCCTTGTTGAAGAGATCCGGGATCTTGACCGGGCACTTCTCCGCGCACAGCCCGCAGGCCGTGCAGCGGGTTTCGTCCACGTAGCGGGCCCTCCGGCGAATCCGCACCTCGAAACCCCCGTCGCTCCTCGCCACGTCCTCGACGGAGGAGTAGGCACGCAGGGTCACCCTGGGGTGGGCGCCCAGCTCCACGAGCTTGGGGGAGAGGATGCAGGTCGAGCAGTCGTTGGTCGGGAAGGTCTTGTCCAGCTGGGCCATCCGGCCGCCGATCGAGGGCTTCTCCTCCACCAGGGTCACCGGGATCCCCATCCCGGCCAGGTCCAGGGCCGCCTGCACCCCGCCGATGCCGCCGCCCACCACCAGGACTGCCTTATCCATCCGCCGGCTCACGTTTCTCGAAGAGCTTCTTGAGCAGCTTGCGCCGGTGGTCCTGGGCCTGCCGGTCGATCCCCTGCGTCTCCAGGACGAACTCCGGGGACACGTACCCCTGCTCCACCGCCATCTTGCGCAAGACCCGCATGATCTCCGGGTACTTGACCTCCTGGGGGCAGCGCACGTGGCAGCGGTAGCAGGTCTGGCAGTACCAGATGGTGCTGGAGGTGAGCACTTCCTGCTTGAGACCCAGGAGGATCATGTGGATGATCCGCCGGGGGCTGTAGCTCTCTTCGACCTCGCTCACCGGACAGGAGAGGGTGCAGGTGCCGCAGGCAAAGCAGCGCTTGAGGTTCTCCCCGCCGGGCTGGGCCGCCACCTCGTCCCTGAAGCCCGGGTCGGTCACGACCAGCTCTTGGGTCTTCATCGCTTCGCATCCTCCACGCCCGGAAGCTCGTCTTCCTTGAAGGTGGTCACCGGCAGCTCCTCCTCCAGGCTGCGGCCGGGCACGTAGTCGAACAGGGCCTGGACGTTACGCCCCACCCGGGCGAAGATGCTCCCCAGGGGGATGTCCATGGGGCAGGCCTGCTCGCAGAGCCCGCAGGCCACGCACGAAGAGGCCATGTGGTTCATCCGGGTCAGGTGGTAGAGCACCGTGTCCACGGGCATCTTGATCAGCCCCTTCTTCTGAGCCCGGCGCAGGTAGCGCTCGGGAGAGTAGCCCATCTTCTCGGGCTTCATCAGGCATTCCTTGCAGTAGCAGATCGGGCACACCTCCCGGCAGTTGTAGCAGCGGATGCAGCGCTCGAGCACGGTCAGGAGCTCTTCCGGCTCCTCGCCCTGGGCCGCGAGGCGCTGCGCCCGGATCCGCTCCAGGCTTTCGGCCCGCCCGGCCGGGGCCGGGGCCTCCGCTCCCCGGCCCAGGAGCTCCCGTCCCTTGTCCGTGTGCACCTCCAGGAGGGCACCCGACTCCCCCGCCCCGATCCAGGCCAGGCTGAGATCCGCGCTGTCCCCGGTGAAATGCATGCACTGCCGGCAGGCGTTCCGGAGGGCCGCCCCGCCGGCCGACTTCTTGCCGCCGCCGGCCTCGCCCTCCCCCAGGAGCTCCGCCAGGCGCCGCTCCCGGACCGCCTCGGCGCCGCTGCCGGCCACGGCGTCCAGGTACACGTTCAGATCGTGAACCCCCGGGCAGTCATGGCTGATCAGGACCACCGAGTCCAGGGACACCTGCTTGAGCTTGGCCAGCTCGATGGTCGCCCGGACCTCGCACGGCCGCAGCACCGCCGCTATCTTCTGCTCCAGCGGCTCCCGGGCGAGCTCCCGGAGGATGTGCGCGGCGTTGACCATCTGCACCGGGGCCAGGGGGTCGATCCCGTCCAGCTGTTCGGGGTCGGCGATCAGCACCTGGGTCACCGTGGTCCCCGCGGGGGTGGGCTTGGGCGCCAGAACCGCGGCGACGGCCCCCCGTTCCAGTAGCTCCCGCAGCAGGCCGGCAAGCAGGGCGGCCGGGCCTTGCGGCCCCCGCGCAGACCCCGCCTTGGAGCTCTCGGACAGCTGCACCATCGAGCTCATACCGCCCACTCCATGCGCAGGGGATTGGCCCCGAGCTTGCGCACGTGGTCGACGAAATCCGTCACGGTCTGGGCGAAGTAGGCTCCTTCGCTGGCGCTGATCCAGCGCAGCCAGACCCGCTCTGGCTCCAGCCCCGCGTCCTTGAGCACGGACTTGAGAATGGCCAGGCGCCGGCGCGCCTTGAGATTGCCGCTGATGTAGTGGCAGTCCCCGGGGTGGCAGCCCCCGATCAGCACCCCGTCGGCTCCCTCCAGGAGTACCTTGAGCACGTAGGTGGGGTCCAGCGACCCGGAGCACATGATGCGGATGATCCGAATGTTGGTCGGGTACTGGATGCGTCCGGTCCCGGCGAGGTCGGCCCCGGCGTAGGTGCACCAGTTGCACAGGAAGGCGATGATCTTGGGCTCGAAGGCTTGCTCTGGCATCTACACAACCTCTTCCAGCATGTGATAGACCTGGCTCTTCGTGAATCCGGTCTGGAGGGTCGCCCCGTTCGGACAGGCGGTGGCGCAGGCGCCGCAGCCCTGGCAGAGCACCTCGATGATCTCGGCCTTGCCCGTCTCGGGGTTGAGCACCCGGGCTTCGTAGGGGCAGACCTCCACGCAGACCCCGCAGCCGGCGCAGATGCGCTCGATGACCTGGACGGTCTTGCCCGAGGACTGGATCTCGTCCTTGGACAGCAGGGTGACCGCCCGGGCCGCGGCTCCGGCGGCCTGGGAGATCGACTCGGCGATGGTCTTGGGGGCGTGAGCCGCGCCGCACAGGTAGATCCCATCGGCGGGGAAATCCAGGGGCCGGAGCTTGGCGTGGGCTTCCAGCAGGAAGCCGTCCCGGTTGAGGGGCAGCTTGAGGATGGCCGGGATCCTGTTGTCCGCCGGCGGCTGCATCCCCGTGCTCAGCACGACCAGGTCCGCCTCCACCTCCCGCTCCCGTCCGAGCAGGAGGTCGTGGTAGGCCACCCGGAGCGCGCCGGCCTCCTGCGGCTCCCGGCCGGGCTGCGCCCCGGCGCCCCCGTTGCTGCCGGCACCCCCGGCCTCCCGGACCACGGGCTTGCGCTCCGGCTCGTAGCGCAGGAAGCTCACCCCCGCCTCCCGGGCCTTCTGGTAGTAGCCTTCCGAGAAGCCGTAGGTGCGCATGTCCCGGTAGAACACGGTCACCTCCGCCCGGGGGTCGAGCTCCTTGATCTTGAGGGCGTTCTTGACCGCGGTCTGGCAGCACACCCGGCTGCAGTAGGGGTGCTCGTCGTCCCGGGAGCCGACGCACTGGATCATGACCACCCGGGACGGCGCGGCCGCTCCTGACTCGCCGGCGAGGCCCGAATCGGCCAGGCGCCGCTCCAGCTCCCGCTGGGTGATCACCCCCTGGCTGCGGCCGTGCAGGTACTCTCCGGTCGGGGTTTCCGCGGCGCCCGTGGCCACGATGATCACCCCGTGCTCGATCGTGCGCTCGCTCCCGTCGCCCCGGGCCGCCACCACGGTGCTGTAGTTGCCCACGTAGCCGGACACCTCCCGCACCTCCGTGCCGGTGAGCAACGTTACCTGGGGATGGGCCTCCAGGCGCCCGGCGAGCTCCCGCAGGAACTCCTGGACGTCCCGCCCTTCCAGGGTGTAGCGCAGGTCCCTGAGGTTGCCCCCGAGCTCCTCTTCCCGCTCCACCAGGGTGGCGGCGAAACCCTGCTCGGCCAGGGTCAACGCGGCGGTCATCCCGGCCACGCCGCCGCCGATCACCAGGCCGGACTTGAGCACAGGGAAGCTCGAGCGCTGGAAAGGGCCGAGGAGCCGGGCCCGGGACACCCCCATGGCCACCAGCTCCTTGGCCTTCTCGGTGGCCCTGTCCTTTTCCTTCATATGCACCCAGGAGCATTGCTCCCGGATGCCCACGAACTCGAACATGAAGGGGTTGAGCCCCACCTCCCGCAGGGTGTCCTGGAACAGCGGCTCGTGGGTCCGGGGGGTGCAGGAAGCCACCACCACCCGGTTGATGCCCTGCTCCTGGACGGCCTGCTTGATCTTCTCCTGGGTGTCCTGGGAGCAGGTGTAGAGATTGGCCTCGGCATAGACCACTCCGGGCAGAGCGGCGGCGTACTGCGCCACGGCGGGCACGTCCACCACCGCGCCGATGTTGATGCCGCAGTGGCAGACGAACACCCCGACCCGGGCGCTCTGCTCCTCCACCGGGAGCTCCTCGGGATAGCTCTTGGCGGCCACCAGGGCGCCGCGCTGCTCCTTGAGCAGCCCCGAGGCGTACGCCGCGCAAGCCGAGGCCCCGGTCACGGACTCCGGGATCGCCGCCGGCCCGGCGGCGGTGCCGCACACGTACATGCCCGGCACCCGGGTGCGCTGGGCAAAGAACTCGTCCCGGTCGAAGAAGCCGAAGGAGTCCAGCCCCACCCCGGTGCGCTCGGCCAGAGCGCAGCCGGCCGGCTCGGCCACCAGGCCGGTGGAGAGCACCACCAGGTCGTACTCTTCGGCCTGGACCTTCTCCTGCTCATCCACGTAGCTGACCCGCAGCGAGCGGCTTCCCGGGATCTCCTCGATGCCGGAGAGGCGGGCCCGGCGGAACTCCACCCCGTAGGTCTCCCGGGCCCGGTCGTAGTACGCGTCGAAGTCCTTGCCGTAGGCCCGGATGTCCATGTAGTACACGTGGCAGTCCAGGCTCCCGCCGTCGCCGCCCACGTGCTCCTTGGCGATGATCGCCTCCTTGATCGAGTACATGCAGCAGATGGCCGAGCAGTACACCTTGCCCTGCTCCTTCATCTGCCGGGAGCCCACGCAGAGCACCCAGGCGACCTTCCGGGGCTGCTCGTGGTCGGAAGGGCGCACCACGTGCCCGCCGAAGGGTCCGGAGGCGGAGAGGATGCGCTCGAACTCCGTGGAGGTGATCACGTTGGGAAACTTGCGGTAGCCGTACTCGTCGAGCCCCGAGGGATCGAACTTGGCCGCCCCGGTGGCCAGGATGATGGCCCCGGCCTCGATCTCCAGGCTCCGGGGGATCATCAGGTGGTTGACCGCCTCGCGGCCGCAGGCCTCCACGCAGAGCATGCACTCCGAGCAGACGCCGCAGTTCAGGCAGCGCAGGGCCTCCCGCCGGGCAGCCTCCTCGTCGAAGCCCAGCTCGAAGGGGGCGAAGCTCCCGACCCGCTCCTCGGGGTCGAGCACGGGCATGGCCTCCCGAGGCACGGGGTCGAAGTGCCTGTCCGGGATGCCGGCCAGGCGCTGCCCGGACGTGCCGGGCGGGCCGTAGCTCGCACCCGGGCCGGGCGCCCGCATGCCCTCCCAGGTGCGCTCGCCGGCAAGCTCGCGCCCCTCGAGGAAGCGCCCGATAGACTCGGCCGCCGCATGCCCGGCCGCCACCGCCTCCACCGCCGAGGCGGGGCCGCTGGCCGCATCCCCCCCGGCGAACAGCCAGGGAACCCCGGTCTGCAGGGTCAGGGGATCCACCGGGATGCGGTTTCCCGGGCCCGGAACCAGGGCCTCGGCCCCGGGAAGGTCCTCCAGGCCCACCAGCACGGTGGGGTCGGCCACCTGGCCGATGGCCACGATCAGGACGTCCGTGTCCAGGCTCTGGGTCTCCTCCAGATCCACCTGGGGTCTGAAGGCGCCCTCCAGGTCGAACACCCGGGTGCACCGGGCCAGGCTCAGGCTGGCCACCCGGCCCTCCCGGGTGGCTACCGCCTGGGGCGACCAGCCGTTGAGGATCTCGACGCCCTCCTGGAGGGATTCCTCGATCTCCCAGGCATAGGCCGGCATCTCCCGACGGGACTCCAGGCAGACCAGGCGCACCTTGTCGGCCCCCAGGCGCCGGGCCGTCCGCGCCACGTCCGTGGCCACGTTGCCCCCGCCGATCACCGTGACCGTTCCCTCGAGGCGGACCGCCTCGCCGGTGTTGACCCGGTGCAGGAACTCCACGCCCTTCAGGACTCCCGGGCTCTCGATACCCGGTATCGGCAGGTTCCTGGACAGCCCGGCCCCTGTGGCCAGGAAGACCGCCGCGTAGCCCTGCTCCCGGAGCTTCACAAGCTCCTGGTCGGGGCCGATGCTCTGCCCGTAGCGGACCTCGATGTTGGGATGGGAGAGCACGTGCCCGGCCTCCCGGAACAGGATCTCCTTGTCCAGGCGGTAGCCCGGGATGGCGGTGTACAGGGCGCCCCCGGGCCTGGTCTCCCGCTCGAAGACCGTGACCCCGTAGCCCGCCGCGGCCAGGTCCTGGGCCGCGGTCAGCCCGGCGGGGCCGGCGCCCACGACGGCCACGCGCACGCCCTTGGCCGGTGCCTCGCCGCCGGCGCCCTCCCCGGGACCTTCCGCCTCCCCGGGACCTTCCGCCAGGGCCCGGTCGGCCACGAAGCGCTTGAGGTAGTTGATGGCCACCGGCTCGTCGATCTCCTTGCGGTTGCAGGCGCTCTCGCAGGGGTGGTGGCAGATCCGGCCGCACACCGACGGCAGGGGATGGCGCTCCCGGACCAGCTCGTAGGCCTTGCGGTACTCCCCGACCGAGATCAGGGCCACGTACCCCTGGACGTTGATGTGGGCCGGGCAGGCGTCGCGGCAGGGCGGGATGCCCGCCTTGTCGATCGAGAAGAGGTTCGGGATGGCCTGGGGGTAGCGGCGGTAGATGGCCTTGCGCTGCCCCACCCCCTCGTCGTGCTCGCTGGGCACGTTGACCGGGCACTTCTCGGCGCAGTCCCCGCAGCCGTTGCACAGCAGCTCGTCGATGAACCGGGGCTTCCTGGTCAGGCTCAAGGAAAAGGCCCCGGCCTGACCGCTCACCGCGGTCAGCTCGGTGGAGGTCAGGAGCTCGATGTTGGGGTGCCTGCCCGTGTCCACCAGCTTCGGGCTCATGATGCACATGGCGCAGTCGTTGGTGGGGAAGGTCTTGTCGAGCTGGGCCATGGTGCCGCCGATGCAGGGCTTGTTGTCGATCAGGTAGACCTTGAAGCCCATCTCGGCCAGGTCCAGGGAGGCCTGCATGCCCGCGATGCCCGCCCCTACCACGGCGACCGCACCGACCTGGCCGGTCCCGCTCATACGAAGCTCTCGATCATGGAGTACACCTGCTCCATTCGGAAGTTCTTCTGGCTCATGGCCCCGGAGGGACAGGTCACCACGCAGGCCCCGCAGCCCTGGCACAGGATCTCGTTGACCGCCGCCACCCGCCGCGCCGGGATGCCCATGGCCGGGTTGCCCCTGCGGTCCACCAGCTCGATGGCGTCGAAGGTGCACTGCCCTTCGCACTGCCCGCATCCCGAGCAGATGTCCTCGTCCACGTAGGCCACGATCGGCTCGCGGGTCAGCTGCTCCTTGGACAGGAGCTCGATCACCTTGGCCGCCGCCGCCCCGGACTGGGAGACCGTGTCGGGAACGTCCTTGGGCGCCTGGGCGCAGCCGGTGATGTAGATCCCCTGGCTCAGGGTCTCCACCGGCCGCAGCTTGGGGTGAGCCTCCGCCAGGAAGCCGTTGGGGTCGGTCTGTATCTTGAGCTTCCGGACGATCTCCTCCACCCCCCGGGAGGGCCGCATGGCCATGGCCAGGACCACCATGTCCGCCCGGACCTCCACGGTGGCCCCGGAGAGGGTGTCCGCCCCCACCACCACGATCTTGCCGTCGTCCCGGTACATCCGGGACACCCGGCCGCGGATGTACATGACCTCGTCCTCTTCCACGGCCCGCTGCACGAACTCCTCGTAGCTCTTGCCCCCGGAGCGCACGTCCATGTAGAACACGTAGGCCTGCCCCTGGGGGACCCGGTGCTTGTAGAGCATGGCGTGCTTGGCCGTGTACATGCAGCAGATCCGGGAGCAGTAGGGGAAGTGGTTCTCCGGATCCCGGGAGCCGACGCAGGCGATGAACACGATGTCCTCCGGTACCTTGCCGTCCGAGGGCCGGAGGATCTTTCCCTGGGTGGGCCCGGAGGCCGAGAGCAGGCGCTCGAAGGTGATGCCGTCCACCACGTCCTCGCTGTAGCCCAGGCGGTACTCCTCGATGTTCTCCTTGCCGTACAGGTCGTAGCCGGTGGCCACCACGATGGCCCCCACCTCCAGCTCCTCGAACCAGTCCTCCTGCTCGAAGTCTATGGCGCCGAGGGGGCAGGTCTTCTGGCAGGCCTTGCAGCGCCCTTTCTGGAAGTACAGGCAGTGCTCCCGGTCGATGATCACCTTGTTGGGCACCGCCTGGGGGAAGGGGGTGTAGACCGCCTTGCGCTCGTCCAGGAGCATGTTGAACTCGGACTTCACCTTGGTCGGGCACTTCTCCGTGCACATGCCGCAGCCCGTGCACTTGCTCCAGTCCACGTAGGGGGCCTTGTGCCGGATCCGGACCTTGAAGTTGCCCACGTAGCCCGAGATCTCCTCGACCTCGCAGTAGGTGCGCAGGGCGATGTCGCGGTTCTGTCCCACCTCCACCATGCGGGGGGTGAAGATGCACTGGGCGCAGTCCAGGGTCGGGAAGGTCTCGGAAAGCTGGGCCATGTGCCCGCCGATGGAAGGCTCGCGGTCCAGCAGGTACACGGGGTAGCCGGCGCCGGTGATGCCCAGGGCGGTCATCATGCCGCTGATGCCGGCCCCGATCACCAGGGCCTTCTTGGTGACCGGGATGGTGGCCTCGGTGAGGGGCTCGTCCCGCCGGGCCCGCTCGACCACGCTGCGGATGATGTCCACGGCCTTGCGGGTGGCTTCTTCGCCGTTGCCGGCGTGCACCCAGGTGCACTGCTCCCGGATGTTGGCGATCTCGACGCGGTAGGGGTTGAAGCCCGCCTCCCCGGCGGTGCGGCGGAAGGTGGTCTCGTGGAGCCGGGGCGAGCAGGAGGCGACCACGATCCCGTCGACCTCCCCGGAGGTGCAGGCCTCCCGGAACAGATCCTGGCCCGGCTCGGAGCACATGTACTGGTAGTCCTTGGCAAACGCCACCCCGGGGATCCCGGCCACGGAGGCCTTGATGGCCTCGATGTCGGCCACCCCCGCGATGTTGATGCCGCAGTGACAGACGAACACTCCGATGCGGTTCTTCGCCATCCTGAGCTCGCTTCTCCCTCTGTCTCTATCCCAGTAAGCCCCGTTCGCGCAACACCGGCCGCGGGTCCACCGCGTGCAGGCTGAAGTCGTTCGCCTCCTCCTGGCCTGCCAGCAGGGCCAGGATCTGGCTGATGTACAAAACCGGAATCGTGCGAAATCCGGGTGTGGCTTCCTGTATCTGCTTCTGGTAGAAGTCGAGGTTGAAGTGGCAAAGCGGGCAGGAGGTGACGATCAGGTCGGCCCCGTTCTTGACCGCCGAGGCCGCGATCGCCCGGGCCCGGGAGACCACGATCGGCTTCTCGTTGACCGTCTGGTAGGAGCCGCAGCACTCGGTCTTGAAGGGAAAGTACACGCTCTGCACCCCGCAGGCGCCGAAGAGCTCCTCCATGATCGAGGGGTCCTCGCTGGAAGGGTCGATTGCGATCTCCCGGGGCCGCAGGAGCATGCACCCGTAGTAGGGGGCAATCTTCAGCTCCCCGGCCTGCCGGACCAGCCTGTCCCGGAGGGCCTCGAACCCGACCCGCTCCTTGAGAAGCTCCAGGAGGTGCACCACCCTCACCTCGCCGCCCTGGAAGTCGACCTCCTCGTCGTACATGAAGGCGTTGATCTTGTCCCGCTTCTCCGGGTCGGCCAGCACCAGGGCTTGAGCCCGCCGCAGGGTGTTGTAGCACATGGCGCAGAGCACGAGGAGCTCCGGGCGCCCGGCCTCCTTGGCCTTGAGCAGGGTCCGGATGGGGCCCAGGTGCATGATCAGGTTGTCGGAAGCCAGGGAGTAGGTGGTGCCGCAGCAGTACCAGTCGGGAAGCTCATGGACCCGCACGTCCAGAGCCTCCAGCAGCCCGAGTGTCGTGGTCTCGAAGTTCCGGGCCTTGGTCTTGAGCGTGCAGCCCGGCATGTAGGAAACCTCGAGAGCCTGCGCGGTGCTCAAGGGGTCATTTTCCTGAAGTTGGCGATCAGAGCGATCTGCGGAAGCTCCTCGAGGTCTTCCGCCGGGATCCGGTTGGGGTGCATGTAGTCGACGTTGTCCCGAAGCACGAGCTGGCGCAGGGCCTCCATGATCCGGGCCAGATCCACCCCCCGGGGACAACGCACCTTGCAGGTCTGGCAGGCGGCGCACAGCCAGATGGTCTTGGTCTGGAGGGCCTTCTCGATCTGTCCCAGCTGCACCCAGCGGATGATCTGGCTGGGCATCACGTCCATGGCCTCGATCGAAGGGCAGCCGGCCGAGCACTTGCCGCACTGGTAGCAGGCCAGGAGGTTCTGCTCACTGAGGTCTTTGACTTGCTCGCGCAGCTCGGAGAGCAGCGCCTGCCTGGAAAGCTCGATCCTCACTCGCTCCTCGCGCGGCTCCTGATGCCCTACTAATTCTATCACCTATAGGCCGGCTGTCAAG
>Ga0068714_10005709_pt1 | contig 13060 bp, 10 predicted proteins | sample MTBNYHSulfiMetaG_FD_62988 | JGI IMG/M metagenome (GOLD analysis project Ga0068714, IMG submission 62988) | Enrichment culture microbial communities from rom New York Harbor, USA that are MTBE-degrading - MTBE-NYH (New York Harbor Sulfidogenic)... | ecosystem: Environmental > Aquatic > Marine >... | reverse complement strand
CACCATCAAAATAGGGAGAGAAATACTCCCCATTGTTAGGAATCCGAAGAAATAATAGACGGTTATCCCAATAAGCGCCGCACGCCACCTCCCCGCTTTCCACCTGAGATACAATGCGGGAAGCGGAATCAGCAGGGTGGCGATAATTCCGGTCAGGAAATGCAACGAGGAGCATGCCACGAGAACAACCAGGGCTAAGGTCCCTAAGCCGAGTTCCCTGGAACTTGATTGGGCCTTATGTGTCAAAGCAGTATCCTTGGCTGCCTGTGAACAGGAGCCTGCACTTCGACCGCGTTTGAAAAGACAGGTCTTCTGTTACGAATCCAACGCAGGCACCCGGAAACTCCCTAGTTCTCCGGTAATCCCCATGTTTAAACGCCCTGGAAAACCTACTGGGTCGCAGTGCTCGAAAAAGGCATCAAGGCAATGGACCGGGCACGCTTAATGGCCCTGGTCAACTCCCTCTGATGCTTGGCGCAATTGCCGGATATGCGCCGGGGAATAATCTTTCCGCGCTCTGTTGTGAAGTGTCTGAGATTCTGAGAATCCTTGTAATCAATCTCTATATTGTCAGTGCAAAACCGGCATACTTTCCTGCGGTGAAATACTCTTCGTCTTCTTTTGGTCGGCCTTACCATGACTACACTCCCTGTTCCACGGGTTCCGTTTCTTCATGCTCGTCCGCTGCGCTTTCTTCCGGTTGCGCTTCCTCTTCGCCGCCTTCGGCTGCCTGGGGTTCAGGTTGAGCCTCGGCAGGTTCTTCCGACGGAGCTTTTTCGTCCGTAACCGGCCGCGACGGCTTCTTTTGCTTCTCTTTCAGCAGCTCTTCGAGTGCTTCCAGGTCCACGTCCGTTTCTTTCAGCATGCTGAAGAAACGGATCACGTTCTCGATCATTTTAAACGTTCGTTCAAGTTCTGCAAGCGCATCCGATTCGGCCACAAAGTCCAACAGGACGTAATACCCTTTACGCTGTTTCTTGACGATGTAAGCCAGGGTGCGGACCCCCCAACGATCCTCATTGAGCACTTTTCCGCCGTGGTCGGTAATCACCTTGGTAAATCTTTGGGAGAGGGACTCGATTTCCTCTTCCGGTAAGTCCGGTCTTAAAATGTAGATGGTCTCATAACGCCTCATGAACGGTCTCCTTACGGATATAGCCCCTGACGGAGCAAGGAGTTACCCCGGCTAGGCAACACTTCGACTGCTCGATTCCGGGAGAAAAAAGGCTTTTTACCATCAGCGCCGGATCGCTGTCAAGCCTTATCAGATCCGAACCTCATTTAGACCTTGCATCCGGATTCGCTTTGACCTAAGAATACCATAATCAACTCAGGAGGGCCACATATGAACGTTGTGATCATCGGGGCGGTGGCTCTGGGACCCAAATCGGCGTGCCGAGTGAAACGGCTGAAACCCGGAGCGAATGTAATTCTGGTGGATCGGGACCGGCTGATCTCCTATGGAGGATGCGGCATCCCCTACTACGTGTCAGGGGACATAGCCGATGCAAGCCAACTGCAAAGCACCAGCTTCCACATGGTGAGAGACGAGTCCTTTTTCAAGAACGCCAAAGACGTGCACGCACTGACCCGAACCGAGGCTGTCGCCATCGACCGCCAACGCAAAAACGTCCTGGTCCGCAATCTGGATTCAGGAGAAGAACGAGAGCTACCCTACGACAAGCTGGTGCTGGCCACAGGGGCCCGCGCACACCGTCCGGCCATACCAGGGGCGGACCTGGAAGGCGTATTCACGGTTTCCAGCTTGAATGAAGCCATTTCCATAAAGAACCGTCTTACGGCCGGAGACATGGAAAAGGCGGTCGTTATCGGAGCCGGCGCCATCGGCCTCGAAATGGCGGAAGCCTTCTCGGATTTATGGGGGGTGGAGACTGCTGTCGTCGAAATCCAGGACCAGATCCTTCCCGGTGTTGCCGATCCCAACGTAGCCCGCATGGCCCAGAAGCATATGGAGGAGAACAACGTTACCTTCTATCTCGGGGAGACCATACAGGCCATCGAGCGCCGAGGCTCGGGCCTGGTAGTGCTTACCGACCAGCGTTCCCTGGAAACGGACGCCGTGATCATGGCCGTAGGGTTCCGACCCAATTCGGATCTGGCCCGAGACGCCGGTCTCGAAGTCACCCCAAGGGGCGGGATCGCCGTCAACAACCGGATGGAAACATCCGATCCGGACATCTACGCGGGGGGCGACTGTATCGAAGTCAAACATCTGCTGACGGGAAAGCATTTCCATCTGCCGTCCGGGTCCCTGGCCAACCGGCAGGGACGAATCATCGGCACGAACATCGCCGGCGGTAATGCGACATTCGATGGGGTTGTAGGGAGCTTCATCATCAAGCTGTTCGATATCAGCTTCGGAAGCGTGGGACTCAATGAAAAGCAGTCCATTCAGGAAGGGTTCGATCCCGTAAGCGCCTTTGTGGTGCAGGGAGATCGCGCCCACTTCTATCCCGAAATGGAACTCATGTACCTCCAGCTGATCGTCGACCGAAAAACGCGCCGAATCCTGGGTCTGCAAGGTATCGGAGCCAAAAACGATGCTCTTGCGGCGAGAATCAACGCGGTGGCCGCCATACTCAAGTATCAGCCCACCATCGAAGATATCAGCAACCTGGAAGTGGCTTATGCACCGCCATTCTCCGCTGCCATGGACATACTGAACGCCGTCGCCAATACGGCGGATAACATTCTGGCTGAAAAAAACCGCATTTTGAACGTGGACGAGTTCGACAAACTGTTTCAGTGCCGACATGACGGCGATTTCATCTTTCTTGATGTCAGGGGGCCGCAAAACGCCCAGCCGTATGTGGAACGATACCCTGCTTGCTGGGTTAACATACCCCAGGACGAATTGCGTGAACGAATGGAGGAAGTGCCTCGAGACAAGAAGCTGATTCTGATATGTAATTCGGGGGTTCGCTCATATGAAGCACAGATCACTCTGGAAGACGCCGGTTTTGGAAACACGAGGAATCTGCAAGGCGGCGTGGCCGCACTGAAAAAATGGGGCGTCCATTTGACGGAGTAATCCATGCGGATCTGAATCCGTTTACAGGGAGGCATCGGAGTTTTATGGCGACAGAGCAGGAACGGAAAGACCTGGAAGCATTTCTGAGCACTTGGCCTGAGGATCAATCCGACCTCAAACGCGTTTACCTGGAATTCATCGAAACCGTAAAAAGCAAACCGCTTGCGAGCTGGTCATTTGTTTCACGGCCCGGAATCAGTTATTCGTTTCGCGCCCAGGCGTCTAATTCAAAAACGGAACGCAAGCGGCCTGTGTTTTTGTTGATGGATATGATCCCGGAACCGGAAGGACCCTTCTGGCTCTCCGTCTGCTTTTACGAAGATGAAATCACGGACCCTGACGGAAAAGGGAACGCCATACCCCAGGGATTGTTCCAGGAAACCGGCTACTGTTTCGATATGGACGACGGCGAGGGAGCAATGCCGGCATACTTGAAGCAGCGGATCGATGAAGCGTACGCTGCTTCTATCGAATGAAACGCTGAAGGCATCCGGTGGAGTCCAACAGGCCGTTTGGAACCCGACGAGCGATGCTCAATTTTGAATCCGGAAACCCGAATCGAACATGGCGGGTAGGTTAATAATGGTTAATTTAAATGAGTAATCCAAAAAAGATCTGCGTGATTGACGGACAGGGCGGGGGTATCGGCAGTACGATCGTCAGGCGGCTGAAAGAGACGTACGGTGAACGATTCGACATTATAGCCCTGGGTACCAATGCCATCGCAACGGCCCAGATGATGAAGGCCCGAGCGAACCGGGGAGCCACCGGTGAAAACGCCATACGTGTCACCACAGCCACAGCCGACGCCATTATCGGCCCTGTGAGCATTATCCTGGTGGACGCCATGATGGGCGAAGTCACGGCGGGCATCGTCGGTGCCGTCTGCGCTAGTCCGGCGAAAAAATATCTATTGCCCCTGACCCAGGAAGCCGTCGAGATTATTGGAGTGCGGCCCGAACCGCTGCCCCACCTGGTGGACATCATAGTGAACGAAAAAATGAAGGAGCTGATCGAATAATGTGTGAAGCAACGGCCTATCTGATCAGAAACGGAAAAGAAGAAAAGCTGCTGGAAAGCGTGGACATTGTCGAGCCCGATAACGGCAAGCTTCGTATCGTCAACATCTTTGGTGAACAGAAGCTGGTTGACGCCAAGATCAAAAAACTGAACCTGGTGGAACACAAAATCGTTCTGGAGTAAATGAGCATGGTGGGCGACCCGATGAAACCGCCCACGAACCGATGAGTAGGCTTCACTGAGACTCCCATTAAAAAGCCCCGCTCCATCGGCTGACCGAACAAACCGGTTAAAAGCGGAACACGCTCCCGGCCGAGGCCAGTTCAAAACGGTCTCCGAAATGTTTGGCCAGCTCCAGCGAGGCCTTCATGCCCGTGCAATGCGAAACACCGAGTAATTTGACGGAGAATTCCTCGAACTTTTCGATGATTCCGGGTATGTCTTCGGAACCGACAAACAGCAAATGAGTGCCCCCTAATATGGCTTGCAGTTTGTCCACGCCCATCTGTCTTTTGACATGATTGAGGATGTTGACCACGCCCCCATGGGCGCAACCCAGCACCAGCACAGGATCTTCATCCGTCTCGATCAACAGGCCGGCGTCGTCGTCGATCGGATCCGGTCGGAAGGAACCTCCTCCGGGCAGCACGAGCCGGGGGTCCGAAGGCACGGAATCCGGGTCCCGTTCGATGCCTACAACAAACCACACGCCCGGGACGACCTCGAGACTACGGTCCTTGAATCGGAAAACAGCTCCCAATCTTTCCAGTTCGTCACGAGGGTAAGGACAACCGACATACCGGGCGGGATCGTTTTGATCCTCGGGATTGCAAGCCATGTGCTGCGTGAACATGGCCGGATGCGCCACCACCTCGACGCGTCCCACCTGCTCGAGGACCCACTTCAACCCACCAGTGTGATCGTAATGGCCATGACTGACAAGTATCTTGGTCAGCCCCTTAAGATCCCTGTCCAGTTTTTTGAGATTATGTGCGATCGACAGGCCCGACCCGGAGTCAAAAAGCAGTTTTTCCCCATTCCGTTCGATGAGCACACTGAAGCCGTGCTCTCCCATGAACCCGGGGGCTTTGATGCTGTTGTCACACAAAACGGAAATAACGGTTTCCATAGGATGCTCCTTCTTCATTCGCGGAAAGCAGCGTATGTACTCTCACCAGGTACCTGGGGGAACCCTTCTGAGTCATGAGTTCTCATATCCCCTTCACAAGACTCCCATCGTTGAGGTCATTCCGGTTTACGAGACTGTGTCGCTATTTCAGAAACGTCATTCCGGGCGAACGCAGTGAGATCCGGAATCCGGAAAATTCGATAATACAATGGATCCCGGGTCTCCCCCCGACACGGGCGGGAGATGACGAATTGTGACACGGCCGCTTGCGCCGCAAAGACCCTGGGCCGGCCGTGCTCTCCGGAGAGGATGGTTCAGGAATCCCCTGAAAGGTCTTATATGATACATACTCTAATGTTTGCGTTCTTTGCAACCCTGCTTCCCGAAAATGGGACAGGGCGTTTTTCAGATGCTGCTCCATGGCGTCTTTCGCCGCGGTCTGATCGCTGGACACAATGGCTTCGAGGACGGCGCCGTGTTCGAGGACCGTCTTCCCGGGCCTTTCCTCGATGAGCAACGTAGCTTTCCACTTTTCGAACAGCCTTCCTATCCTTCTCACCATCGAAAGCAGCCGTATAAACGAAGCAATCCGTCCTCCACTACACCATGAGACTGCTCAAAAATTGAGCAATGCGTTATTGATGTTTCGAAAATTCAACTAGTTACCTTAGGCACAGTTATTGCACTACAAAAAAATGAATAGCGTAAAGGAAACAACTTCGAAGGACCCCGCGAACAAACTCTCAGAGGAAGCTCTATGAATCAGCGACTTCGACCGGCGAAGAAAACGCCGCTAAAGCTGAAACTGCTTACCGTGATATTTGATTTTGAAATAAACAGACGGAACATTCCCGCTTTCCGTGCCGCTGTTATAAAAAAGGTAGGACGGGAAAACGTCCTGTTTCATAACCACCTCGGAAAACGATTTCGCTATGGATATCCACTAATCCAATACAAGACGATCGACAGAAAGCCGAGTATGATCTGTATAAACCAAGGGTCCGACGAAATCCTTAAATTCTTCGGACAGGCCGACTGGGATATTACGATCCATGAACGGAGAATTGAAACCGAAATCCAGGAACTGTCCCTCGACTATTTCGAATGCGGATTTTCGGCTGAGCCGCTGAGATATAGCATCCATAACTGGTTCGCCCTCAACAAGGCCAATTTCGACAAGTACTACGCCATGAAACAAGCCCCCGCCAAGACGGATCTTCTTAGACGCGTTATGATCGGTAATATGCTGTCATTTGCAAAAGGCATTGGGTGGGACGTGGATCAACCGATAGAGGTCATGATCCCGCATTTGCTTAAGGCGCGGTTCTTCTCGTTCAAGAACTATCAGATGGTTGGATTCGATCTCGATTTTGTCACCAATGTGTCTCTGCCGAACTTCATCGGACTTGGAAAATCCGTTTCCCGCGGCTTCGGTGTAATAACCAGGATGCAATAGGAAAAAAATCGAAAGGATGAACAGACCCTATATGCGAAATAGAAGGGGCGCTGCGTGGATTGCTGCTGTGAAACGATTTGTGGACAGGTAATCGAATATACTAGATACGGTATCAAAACGCACACGCAGGCGTCTTTGAAATAATCGATTTAAGAATTGTAGGGTCAGGTCCATGAAAACAAGGATGACAATGTAGAAGCGTTACTCCATGAATCGATTCTCCGCAAGGCATACCCTCCGTATTTCTTTCCCAAATCGGTTGAAAGAAATTTGGTAACAAATTAGATTAGAATTGTAACGATTTGCAGAGAGTCTGAAGGGAAAACCGTCCAGGGTTTCCATGCAACTCACCATTTTTGGCATAAGCGCCTCCGGCGCCGGCCTGAAATTTTTGAAAGAGACGAAGGGGGAAACTTTTTCAAACGCTTTCCCCATGAATAATTCCCCTGGTACAGGATCTTGCATGTCTCGATGGCAATTCGATAAACGCGACTACCAGCTGCTGGGCATCGTCAACGATGTTCTGACGCGCGACCAATCCCGTAAATACGCTCGGAAGCTGGTTTACCCCTACCTCCATCCCCACGGCATCAAGGAACTGGGCGAATCCAGGGGACTACGCATCGCTTTCGCAGTGGTTCACCTCCTGGAATCCCTCGAAACCGGAGAACTGGACGACCGGCTGGACGCCCTTCGTTCCTTACGTGAAGAGGTGCTGAACACGGCCGTCGGTTCCCTTCCTTTGAATACGGCTCGCGTTCTTTTGACGATCATGAAGGATCTGGTGCGCGCCCACGGCGACGAGCAGCGCCAGCTCGAGTTGGCCCACGATTTTCGGACCGCTGCTGCAGGGAATCCGCGAATCATTCGGAAGCAGCTCCGCCGCTATCACCTCCTGGAAATGTCGGAAGACTGGAACCAGGTGACCTTCGACGATCACGTGCACGACGTCAACACCAAGGGACGCAAGTCTTCCAGTCATCTCATCATGGACGCCTGGATCAAGGGGATCCGCCGTCTGAGGGTCATCTACTACAACCATCTGGAAGCCAAGTTCGCCGTCGAACTGCTTCGAGCGGCTGAAATCATGGGCATTACCGTACGAATCGGCGTCGAGTTCTTCACGAAGATCCGTGATCGTTACGCCCAGATTATCTGGGTCCCCCGGGGTTTCAACGACGTTCAGGACTTTCTGTGTTTTCTGGCCGAAGGACCGGTCGGCTCGTTCATGGAAGAGGGAAAGAAGGTTTCCCTGTATCAACAGCGCCACGTTAACGCTGTTTTACACGAATTCAATGTTCGTCACCGCCACAACGTCGGCAAGATCTTCGGTTTCGACATGCCGGAAATCGACCCTACCGAGTTTTCCGCCTTTGTAGGCACGGGACAGGCCTCCATCATGCATCTGGCCGAATTCATCCACAAAGAGATGCTCGCCCGGATGCGAACCCATACAGCCAACCTGTGTGAACGCTTCAAGACGGCCTCTGATGATGAGCGCGCCGAGATCGAGAACCTCTTGCAGAAAATGAACCGTATGGATTCCGAAGCTATTATGGAGACGTTTCTCAAACCTTCGGCCAATCCACATATCCCAAACCCCAACATCCCGGCCGAAGGACCTGATGTGCCGGCGTTTTTGAAACTTTCCGCCCGTCAGCTCATCGACCGATTGAGTAAACTACATCCTGTCTACTACGTAACCCTCAATCTCACGAACCTCAGGGTGGAGGATGTGCTGGAGCTGCTTTACGACTGTGAAGGCGCTATATCGAGGCTCGAGATCTTCAACCTCAAAGATTACGCCGAGGGGAAGACCGCCCATCTCGAACAAATCAACGAGCTCCAAAGGGCCATCAACGGCGGAAACGTGATCCACCTCAAAAGAATGATCCGATCCATGATCGACCGTCTGAACAACGGCGGCATAGACCGGGAGCGTATCGAGAAACTTCACGACATTCTGCATGACATCGCCGGCCTGAAGGATACGTATAAAGGTGCGCCCATAGAGGCCCGTATCGGCAGTGATTCCACCGGGCGCGCCCCCTGGGTGCACGGCATGGGGCTGGCGATCAAGGAAACCCTTACAAAACGGGCGCGAAAAGAGATCGAGCATCCAAAGGGCCCCGTACGGGATATCATCCCTGTTACAGCACAGGCCGTTCGCCGCACGACCCATCTACCGAGAGGAGGGGATTCCAGGGCGGCACGATCCTTTTTCAGATTCGTGCGCCATCTGCCCTGTCTTGGAGTTCTGGCGGAACGGCGCCGGGAAGACTGGGTCGTGGAGGAAGACTCGATTCGCCTGGAATCACCCGGCAACATCGTCACTCTGGGAGGCGTGCAGACGGAAGTCACCAACGGCCTGACGCTCGATCCTCCGGCAACCAAAGCCGAAAAACAGGGCCTTTCCTGGAAATACCTCAACACCGGTCTCAAGAACGGCCTGAAACTGCTGATCGGGTTCATCCCCGCCTTTCTGACCTTTTTCCTGACCAAAGATTGGTGGCTCCTGGCCTACTTCGGAGCCTTCATCTGGTTCGGCATTACGGGGTTGCGGAACGTTTTGCAGTCGGTCCTGGGAGGAGGCGGTATTCGTCGCTCCCCTCTTCTCAGGTGGGACGATTTTGTCAGCTGGGAACGCATCACCGATTCTCTGATGTATACGGGATTTTCCGTTCCCCTCCTCGATTACGTGGTCAAAACCCTGCTGCTCGACAGGGGATTCGGCATTACCACGAGCACCAATCCTGTGGCGTTGTACGCTGTCATAGCACTGGCCAACGGATTGTATATTTCGACTCATAACGCCTTTCGGGGCTTTCCCAAGGGCGCTGTCTATGGGAACCTCTTTCGGACCCTGGTGTCCATACCCATAGCGGCGGCGTTCAACACGGCGGCGGGAGGCATGCTCTCCTTTGCCGGTGCAACCGAAGTGGATTCCATCCTCCAGAAGTGGGCCGCCGTAATCTCGAAGCTGGCGTCCGACCTGGTGGCCGGCTTTCTTGAAGGCACGGTCGACCGCTATCAGAATATCCGCATGCGATGGAAGGATTACAGCAGCAAGCTCGCCAATGTGTTCGATACTTACGCCCAACTGGAACTGCTCTTTCCGGAAAAAGACGCGTCGGAACTGCTGCGTGAACCCCAAGGGCTGGGAACCCGGGTAAGGGGTGAATTCCGTAGTCTGCGTAAAATCATTATCATCAACGCCCTGGATCTTCTCTATTTCTGGATGTTTCAGCCCCGCGCCCGTGTAACCCTGCGCGCCATTTTGAGCACCCTCCCGCCCGAAGAGCGGCGGATCTTCATCGAGTCCCAATCCATTCTTCAGGAGCAGGAAGAAATCAGCCTGATGTTCGTGCACGGTCTTGTGGGAAAGAACTTCCCAAAGGCTCTTTCCTTTTACCTCGACCGCTCCCAAGAATACCTGGACGCCCTCAAGAAATGGGAGCAGCGGACGCCGGCAGGATAGTAAAAGCAGCATGTTCATGCAGTCGAAAAGTCGGGTCATTTAGATACAATCATCGTTCCTTGCCGTTTTTCGTGAGAAAGTACGTCATTTGACATGGAGGTTTATGTATTCATGGTAAACAAGGCAGACATCCGGGTCGTCAGAACAGCCTGTCCCGCGCATTGCGGAATTGACGCATGCGGCATCCTGGCCCACGTGCATGAAGACCGAGTCTTGAAGCTGGAACCGGCGGATTTTCCGGATCCCAAATATCGGAGAATCTGCCTGCGCGGCCTCTCGAGCCTGGACATCACCTACCACCCGAATCGGCTCAAGTACCCCATGAAGCGCGTGGGACAGCGGGGCGAAGGTAAATTCGAGCGTATATCCTGGGATGAAGCGTTGGACACGGTGGCAACCCGTTTCAGGAAAATTGCATCCGAATACGGCGAATCCTCCATAGGCTGGGTGCTGGGCGGTCCGGGCTCGGGCACGACCAAGTTCGGGGCGTATTTGAGGCTGGCCAGCCTGACTCGAGGCACACGAGTGAGCACCTGGGGTTATGGCGACGCCGGACTCCCATGCGGCACCCGGGTTGTTTTCGGCACCCATTTCCCCTACGAACTCCTTGCGGGATGGTCGGATCCGAAACTGATCATCGTCTGGGGCTCGAATCCGGGAGAAAGCGTTCCACTGAATCAGATGCGGCGGATCATGGACGCCAAAGAGCGCGGCGCACGCTTGGTGGTGATCGATCCCAGGTTCACGGTAACGGCCTCCAAGGCGGACGAATATTTGGGCATTCGGCCCGGCACGGACGCCGCTCTCGCACTGGGTATGATGCACGTGGTGCTTGAAAGAGGGCTGCAGGACGAAGCGTTCCTGCGGCTCCACACGGTGGCTCCTTACCTCGTGAGAACCGACACCGGCGCGTTCGTCCGGGGAAAAGACATGGGCCAGGGGGAAAGGTCCGACTACGTGGTATGGGACGAGGAGGCACAAAGTGCCAAACCCACCGGCGCTTTAGAAACAACCGCAGCCCTGACGGGCCGTTATCGAGTGAACGGACTGGAGGTCAAACCGTCCTTTCAGCTTCTGCAGGAACTCGCCGAAGCCTATCCTCCGGAAACAGCTTCCGAAATCACCGGTATTCCGGCGCCATTGATCATCCGCCTGGCGGAAGAAATGGTGCGCGCCCGGCCCGTTTCCATCGTAACACACATGGGCCTCAGCCGAACCTATCACGGCGATCTTTCCATCCGGGCCGTGGCCGCTCTCTCGAGTATCACCGGCAACATCAGCCTCTCTTCCCGTTCGGGACATCGGCCCATAGTGCTCAATTGGAAACCTTTCCTGCACGCCGATCCCTCGGGGCCGACCTCGAAGCGTCTTGGCGTTCTCCAGATGTACGACGCCGTCACCTCGGGAAAACCGTTTCCCATAAAAGCGGTCTGGATGGCGTTTATCAATTTTCTGAACCAGTGCGCCAACAGCAATCGGATTCGCGATGAAATCTTCCCGAACCTGGAATTCATAGCCGTAACCGATCTTTTCATGACCCCAACAGCCCGGTATGCGGATATTCTCATGCCCGCCTGTTCCTTCCTCGAGTTTTCGGACTTGATTATGGGGCCCCATCCTTATCTCCAGCTTCAGCATAAGGTCATTGAACCGCTCTACGAATCCAGGTCGGACGTGGATATTGCTTCCGGCCTCGCCCGCAAAATGGGCCTTGAATCCTATTTCGACCTCGGAGAAGAAGGATTCATCAATCTGTTGCTGGACTCGGGCCATCCCTCGGTGGAGGGTATCGATGTGGAACGGCTGAAGCAAGGTCCTGTCCAGACGCACGCGTCTCAGATTCCGGACCGCGACGACGAGATTCGTTTCAGCACGCCGTCAGGAAAGATCGAACTGTACGCCGAAGGGCTGCACGTGTTTGGACAGGCGCTGTCCGTTTATTTGGAGCCCCTCGAGGGTCCATGGTCCAATGAAAAGTACCCCTTGACCTTTATTCAGGGGCACAGCCGGTTCCGTACCCATTCCATGTTCGCCAACGTGCCCAGAATGCTCGAGTTGAATCCGGAACCCGTGGTGGAAATGAATCCCCTCGACGCCCGGGCGAGAAACATACACAACGATGAATGGGTCACGGTTTACAACGACCGCGGAAGGGCCACACTAAAGGTCCGATTAACGGAAGGAATCCGTCCGGGCGTGGTAAACATCTGTGAAGGTTGGTGGGTGGATCAGTTCAAGGAGGGGGATTTCAACGCCCTGACGCACGACGCCGTCAATCCCGTGCAAGAGAAGGTGTTCGAGCCCAATATGGCCATGAACGACGTTGCTGTAGAGGTGTCCAAAGCGTAGGAGAGTGAGACTTGGCAAAGCGACTGGTATTGGTGATCGATCAGGAACGATGTATCGGATGCGAAACGTGTACCGTGGCCTGCAACCTGGAAAACAGCCCGGCTGCGGGACCCTGGATCCGCGTGGAAACCAGGGACGCGCGAATCAAAGATACTCCCGTGGGCCGCTACCCTGAATTGAGGATGGAATTTCTGCCCCGGCTCTGCATGCACTGCACCTGCCCTCCTTGCGTGGACGCCTGCCCCACCGGGGCGCTCGTGAAAAGGGACGACGGTCCGGTGATTCTCGATGAAGCACAATGTGACGCATGTATGTCTTGTCAGGACGCGTGTCCTTACGACGTCATCCTTTTTAACGAAGAAAAAGGCGCGGTGGAGAAATGCCACCTTTGCAGCCACCGCATCGATCAGGGGCTCGAGCCGTTCTGCGCCATATGCTGCGAAGGTCAGGCCATTCATTTCGGGGATCTCGAGGACCCGGACAGCAAGGTCGCCCAATTGGTCCGCGACAGGGAAACGTTTCAACTGAAGCCCGAACTGGGAACCGGCCCGTCCGTGTACTACTGCCCCCCGCTGA
>Ga0068714_10005708_pt1 | contig 13060 bp, 9 predicted proteins | sample MTBNYHSulfiMetaG_FD_62988 | JGI IMG/M metagenome (GOLD analysis project Ga0068714, IMG submission 62988) | Enrichment culture microbial communities from rom New York Harbor, USA that are MTBE-degrading - MTBE-NYH (New York Harbor Sulfidogenic)... | ecosystem: Environmental > Aquatic > Marine >... | reverse complement strand
AGCAGCCAATACCATGCGTCGGTCCGCTCGGTCAGGACGTAGTAGACGGCCACGGGCCAGCACGAGATGGCGACACAGGCGATCAAGAGGATGGTTTGTGACAGAAGGTCACCCAGGCTCAATGCGCGCGTCATCTGGATATCCGAGGCGCGCCGGTGGCCCCTGGAACTATCGATCACGCAGTGCGCAATGTAGTAGCACACATAGCAGGCAAAGACGATGTAGAACGGCAATGTCAGCAGTCGCGTCACATAAGCGGCGCCGCCCCCGGGAAGAACCGGCCCGATGAACCTGGCCAAGCGGTTGCCCACGAACGCCACGATCTGTGGCGCGATCACGAACACTCCGATATTGACGGCCCCGGAACTGCTGACCGGATAGGCCAGGGCGTCGAGGAACCAAGGCAACCGCGGCTCCTCAATCACCTCGGCCAAAGGGTCGGCCGGGAGGGGGATACTCTGACCCTGCTCGGCCTCCGATGTCACGACCTCATCGGCTTGGCTCCGGGGCAGAGGTGCCTGCGCCGGCGAGGGCAGATCGAGAAGGTCATTCAGAGTCGGCTTCTTGGGGGCCGCCCCCTCAGCCGCCGCCGGCTCGGGCACCGGCGGGACCAGAATCCTGACCTTGCAGCGTGGACAGCGCCCGGTCTTGCCGGCCTGCTCGTCCGGCACTCGGATCTTCTGACCGCAGTTCGGGCAGCGAAATGTCAACACGCCTTCTCTCGCTCCGCCGTCATTCTCTGCAAGCGCCATCCTCAGAGTCCCCAGTCAAGCTGTTCGCGGTAGCGCCAATAGAACCGGCCGAGGACGTGGGCGAAGATGAATGAGCCGTAGGTGCCGGCTATCAGACTGAGAAGACTGAACGCGCCGACAGCTCCCGGAGGCGGCGGCGGCCGAAACATCGCCGGCAGCACCACAAGCAGGCCAGCCATCCCAATCAGGCAGGCCACCAGGCCTATGTACGGCAGGCACACGCGACGGATCGAGTTGAGCACGAACAGGGGATTCAGGGCGGAGGGTGAGTCGTGGACGACCATGGCCAGCAGGCCCATGGGGAACAGGAACACCGCCCAGGCCGCCAGGGCCCAGAAGATCGCGTCGAATCTGTTCGCGATCGCGGCATAGAGCGCGACCGGCAGGCCATACAGGATATACACACCCAGCAGGGACGAGACGCGGGACCACAGGGCCCCGAAGTCGGTATTGGCGTCGAGCACGTCCGGTGCTCGCGTGCCGCCCTTGGCGCTGTCATAAACGCACTCCGCGAGATACCAGGCGAAGTAGAGGCCTAAGGCGGCTCCGATGAGGAGGAATGCCCAATGCCTCCACGGCCCGAACAGCGGGAGGACCGCCCCCAAGAGGGCTCTGACCAACGGAAAGCCGACGATCACCACCATGGTCACGATGCCCGTGATGCTAAACGGGTAGAGCAGGATGTCGAAAAGCCAGTAGAGCTTTCGCTCGCCGGTGGGCTCGGGCTTCGGTGGGGGACTGCCGAGCCACTCCAGCATTTCCTGCTCGCGACGTCGCGTCTCCGCCTCCTGCGCCCGATGCGCCGCCGTGATTGGAGCGGAGGCAGCGGCAGGTCGAGAGGACTGGGGCGGTGCCGTCACAACAGGGTCCCGCACGAGGGCCAGTTCATCCGCTGGCGGAATCACTACTTTGTTCCCGCATTGGGGACAGCGGCCGGTCTTGCCCGCGCTGGTCTCGGGGACCTTGAACCTCCCCCCACAATGACCGCACTGAAAGTGAATCACGACACCACCGTCGAAAGAACATGGACTTCCGCGCAGAACTCGGCGCCCCGAATTCGCCTATCCAAGACTACGGACGCATGACGGTCGCAGTCCTTCGATCGATTCTCAATCGCGCGGGCACCGGAAGGCCGAAACCACGTGTGTGGCCTCCTTCCGAGACTCCTGTCGTGGGATTCAAGCCTATCCGGCCAAGGTCGCTCGGATCATCTCTCGGGCTCTGCCCAGGGCATCATCCAGTCTGGCGGGGTCTTTGCCGCCGGCTTGGGCCATCTGGGGTCGGCCACCGCCACCGCCACCGACGATGGGGGCGATCTCCTTGATGACGTCGCCGGCCTTGAGGCCCTTTTTGACCAGATCGTCCGTGACGCCGGCCAGGAGCGTCGCCTTGCCGTCTTCCTCGAAGCCGAGCACGATGGCGGCCGAGCCCGCCTTCTTCTTGAGCATGTCCACGGCCTCACGGGCCCGCTCTATGGAAGTAGACGCGAGACGGCCGACGATAATCGAGGAATCTCCCGCTTTTTCGCAGGCATCGAGCAGATCACGGGCCTCGGCCAGCGTGTCAGGTCCGACGGTCTTGGAGGCGGTCTTGAGCTCCCTGGCCAGCTTCTTGTTGTCTTCCATGAGTTGGGCGACGCGGTCGGCGAGTTTGTCGGCCGGGATCTGAAGCAGGGCAGTCAGGCGATCGACGACCTCGCCGGCCTGTTCGAGATGGCTCATGAGAGCGGTGCCGGTCATCGCGGTGATGCGGCGAACGCCGGCGGAGATGCTTTCCTCTTTGAGGATCTTGAAACCGCCGATCGAGCCGAGCCGGTCGACGTGAGTCCCGCCGCAGAATTCCCGGCTGAACGCCCTGTCGAGCTCGTTCTCGCTGCCGGCGCCCACGGCCACGACACGGACCTCATCCCCGTACTTCTCGCCGAACAGCGCCATCGCGCCGAGCTTCTGCGCCTCGTCTTTGGCCATCACCGTCCAGGTCACGGGCAAATCAGATGCGATCTTCTCGCGGACGAGCGTCTCGACCCTGGCCAGTTCGTCCTTGGTCGGCGCCTTGGGATACGTGAAGTCGAAGCGCAGATAGTCGGGTCCGACGTAGCTGCCCTGTTGGGACACGGATTTGCCGAGCACCTGCTGCAACGCCCATTGGAGCAGGTGCGTGGCGGTGTGGTTCTTCTTGATTGCGTTGCGGTCCTTGTTGACCATCGCGGTGACGGGCTGGCCTGCGCTGAGCGTGCCTTTGGTGAGCTCGCCCCGATGGACGACGCAGTTGGCGATCCGCATCGTGGCTTCGACGACGAACTCGCTGCCGTCGGCCACGATCACGCCGCAATCACCGACCTGGCCGCCCGACTCGGCGTAGAAACATGTCTTGTCGAGAACGAGACCCACTTCGATGTCACGAGGCACCTGGCCTTGTTTCTTGAAGCCTTCCGGATCGATCCAGCCAAGGAGCGTACTGTCGCAGCGATCCGTGCGGTACTTGTGCATGTCTTCGGTGGTCGGCAGCTCGTTGTCCGTCAGGTTGGCCAGCAGGGCGTCACTCTTCTTGGCGGCCCGGGCTCGCTCCCGTTGCTCGTCCATCAACTGGGCGAAGCGACCTGTGTCCACCGCCAAACCGCGTTCCTGGGCCATTAGTTGCGTCAGGTCGAGCGGGAAGCCGTAGGTGTCGTAGAGCTGGAAGGCATCGTCGCCTGGAATGGTCTTGTTGGGGGTCTCGGCGGCCCGATTGGCGGCGCTGCGGAAGATCTCCAGCCCGCGATCGAGCGTCCGGCCGAAGCTGGCCTCTTCCGCCTCCACGACCGTTGCGACGTGTGCGGCCCGATCTCGAATCTCGGGGAAGGCCTCGCCGAGCACGTCGATCACGACGGGAATCAGCTTGTGCAGGAAGGGCTCGTGCATGTCGAGCTCTCGCCCGAATCGCGACGCCCGCCGCAGGATGCGGCGAATGACGTAGCCCCTCCCGTCGTTCGACGGGGTCGCGCCGTCCGTAATGGCGAACACGAGCGTGCGAACGTGGTCGGCGATCACGCGGAATGCGTTGTCCGTCTTGTTGCCGAGTCGCGACGTGTACGTATGCCCGCTCAGCTCACTCGTGCGCTGGATAATCGGCATGAACAGGTCGGTGTCGTAGTTGCCTGCCTTGTTCTGGAGCACCGAGACGATGCGTTCGAGTCCTGCGCCGGTGTCCACCCCGTGCGCCGACAGCGGCACCAGTTGGCCCGAGGGCTGGCGGTTGTACTGGATGAAGACCAGATTCCACAGCTCGATGAAACGGGCGCAGTCGCCGTTGACGCCGCACCGGTGGCCCGCGACGTCCTTCATGTCACAGGCTTCGGGACCGAGGTCGATATGGATCTCGCTGCACGGGCCGCACGGACCGGTGTCGCCCATCTCCCAGAAATTGTCCTTCTTGCCGAACCCCAGCACGCGCTCGGGCCGGATCGGCGTGACCTCCGTCCAGAGTTGTGCGGCTTCTTCGTCTTTGGGCAGACCGTCTTTCTCGTCGCCTGCGAAAACCGATGCCCACAACCGATCCGGGTTGATCTGCCAGACCTTGGTGAGAAGCTCCCATGCCCACTCGATCGCCTCGGCCTTGAAGTAATCTCCGAACGACCAGTTGCCCAGCATCTCGAAGAACGTGTGATGGCGGGTGTCCTTGCCGACCTCTTCGAGGTCATTGTGCTTGCCGCTGACGCGCAGGCATTTCTGGCTGTTGACCGCCCGTGGCCACTGCGGCGCCGTCAGGCCCACGAAGATGTCCTTGAACTGGTTCATCCCGGCATTCGTGAACAGCAGCGTCTCATCACCGTGCGGCACGAGCGGCGAACTGGGAACAAAGGTATGGCCTTTTCCAAGGAAGAATTCGATGAAGCTCTTTCGGATTTCGCGGGCGGTTAACACAGTGTTTGCACCTCTGGTCAGGTTTCTTCCAACAGTTCAATCCGTGGGAAACGCACAATCGTCCTTGTTCGCCAACTGACGGTTTGTTGAAGCCTTCTATCTTCTGACAACGACGGGTTGCACCCAGGCCGACTCGCACTCGTCGGGCACATGGGATTTGTCATTCTTTCGCGAGGAGATCACCCTGGCCCGGACGTAGACCTCGTCGCCCTGAAACTGGTAACGGGCGAGAACGCCCTCCACTTCAGCCAGCACGGCACCGACGTCCCGGCTGTAGCGGCGCGTCGTTCGCATCTCTTTGCCCTCGGCGTCGCTCACCGGCTGGCTTGCCGGGTCGTAGCCTCGCCGCGTGCCGACGAACCGGATCGTGTAGCTGACGCCCGGTTCGGGATCCACGGCCACAGTCAGGGTTTTGCCGTCGAATGCAACATCCTTCAGCGTCACGCCGGTCGAGCAGTAGAAATCGCCTGCATTCATAGCGAGGATGATCGATTCCGGCGTCAACCGGGTCGCTCGCGCGACGACCCAGGCCTGGCCCGGATTGGCGGCGCGGGCGTCGAACTTGTGATAGTTGTGTGCGTCGTCGGTGGCCACGCCGTACACGATATCCGTCTGCGACTCTGCCAGGCGCTGGGTCAGCAGGATGTCCCACATCCGTTCGGTGCTGGCCCGCTGTTCATCACCGTCGTTGTTCACATAGCCGTGAGCGTTATAGACCTCGAAGAACCGAAACCCCTGGAGTCCGATCATGTCTTCGGCCGTCAGGGCCCACTGGAAATTCGGATGATTCACGTGCACAAGCATGGTCTGGCCGGTCCTTATCTGCTGAGCCAGGACGGCGTCGATGTTGTTCTGGAGCAGCTCAGCCATCGTCTCGCCCCCCTGAGGCGGGATCACCTCGATGAGGTTGATGCCGTTCAGATGCGCCTTCTCGGTGATCTCTTCGGACTGGATCAGCAGAAATTGCCCGGGCTGCTCGAAGAGACTGCGGAATTCCGTTAAGGGTTTGAGTCGGACTTCGGTTTCCCCCTTTTCATTCTTCCGCGTCTGCACCCAATCGTTTCCGAATCGGGCAAGATACTTGTCGAATGCGGCTTGTCGATTCTCAGCGACTGCCATCCATCGCTGACCCTGCGACAGCACGTTGTGATCGGACAACGCCAGGAAGTGATACCCATGGTCCTTGTACCACTGGACCACCATCTCGGGGAAGTCGTCGCCATCGCTCCAGAAGGAATGAGTGTGCAGATTGCCCTTCCACCAGCGCGGTCCGGTCTCTTCGCCGGCGCGTGCGGGCAATGCTGCGGCCGTACAGATCAGCAGGAGTGACCAGAGACGAACTCTCATCGACAGTCGGTGCAGGATTCCCATCGCCTATTCCTCTGATTCCTTGTCCTTCGTCTTCTCCTTCACGAGGTCGGTCAAACCCTTGGTTGCCAGCACCTTGTCCTTGATCTCGTTGCTGAGGTCGCGGTTCTCGACGAGATATGTCTTGGCGTTCTCGCGTCCCTGCCCAAGGCGAAGATCGCCGTAGTTGAGCCAGGCACCGCTTCGCTGCACGACGTCCGACGCCAGGGCCAGGTCGATCAGGTCGCCCTCGTAGCTGATGCCGCTGTCGAACATGATGTCGAACTCGGTCTCGCGGAAGGGCGGGGCGATCTTGTTCTTGACGATCCGCGCGCGGACGCGAGAGCCGATGGCGCCTTTGGCGTCCTTGAGCGTGGTGATCCGCCGCAGATCGATGCGGACGGAGCTGTAGAATTTCAGGGCCTTTCCGCCCGGTGTCGTTTCGGGGTTTCCGAACATGACGCCGATCTTCATGCGGATCTGGTTGATGAAAACCAGGGCCGTCCGGCTCTTGTTGATGATCGCCGTGAGCTTCCGCATCGCCTGGCTCATCAGGCGGGCCTGAAGGCCGACGTGGGCGTCGCCCATCTCGCCTTCGATCTCCGCCTTGGGCGTCAGCGCCGCTACCGAGTCGACGACGATGATATCCACCGAATTCGAGGCGATCAGCATCTGGGTGATATCGAGGGCCTGCTCGCCCGTGTCGGGCTGGCTGACCAGCAGGCTGCTGACGTCGACTCCGAGCCGCTTGGCCCAGGTGGTGTCCAGAGCGTGTTCGGCATCGATGAACGCCGCGACCCCGCCCAGCTTCTGGGCTTCGGCGATGGCGTGCAGCGCCAGCGTGGTCTTGCCGGAGGATTCAGGCCCGAACAGCTCCGTGATCCGGCCTCGCGGGATCCCGGAGCCGCCCAGCGCGATGTCCAGCGACAGCGAGCCCGTGCTGATGCCCTCGATCTTCGCGTAGGAATGCTCGTCCATCTGCATGATGGAACCTTGGCCGTACTGCTTCTCGATCTGTGCGATCACGCGGTGCAGAGCAGCGTCCTTGCCGCTGGTTCCCTCGACCGGTGTTGCCTTCTTTGCTTTCGCCATTGGGTTGATCTCCACTAATTGTCTCGCTTCTGGGTTTTCTGGCTGCTACTTCAGTTCGTAACGGCCCAGACACGTATAAATCGGCCCTTCGGGCTTCAATTGACTCTCATACACGCGTATTGAGTCGCAGCGCATCGTGCCGAGATCGAAATCCTTGTATTGTTCGGCCATCCTGGCCAGCTCGAAGCCGGCCTTGGTGTTGCGAATGCGACACAGGGTCAGATGGCCCGAGAACTTCCGGGCCTCTTTGGGCCAGCCGGCCGAAGCCAGCTCGTCCTCAAGGTCCTGCTGGAGCTCCAGCAGTTCGGCGCAGTCGAGGCCTGCACCGACCCAGAGTACGCGGGCGCTGCGGCCGCCGAAGCATCCGACCTCGTTGACGGAAAGCTCGAACGCCGCATGACGGGCCGCCACCGCCTTCACCGCGTCGCAGACGTTGACGACCTCACGGTCCCGCACCTCGCCCAGGAACTTGAGCGTCAGGTGCATCGCCTCGGGGCCGACCCATTTGACGTCACCCTTGCGGATGTTCGCTTCGGCGGCGATGTCCTGTTGGAGATCGCCGAGGGCGGCTCGAATGTCTTCGTCAATCTCGATCGCGATGAAGCACCGCATCGTGTGTCTTCCGTTCTCTCAAAAACTCGTAAATCGTCGCAGCTCTTCGAGCCTGGCGTCGATGTTCTTACGGCTGGTTCGGCTCAGTCCGTTCAGGGAGAAATCCGCGATCGTGAACGAGGCGACCACAGTCCCGTACGCCAACGCCAGTTTCAGGGTGTCGAAATCCGCCCGGCCCTGCTGGGCGACGCAGCCCAGAAATCCGCCGGCAAAGCTGTCTCCGGCGCCCGTCGGGTCCACGACCTCGGTGGCAGGATACGCAGGCAACAAGAACTTGCGGCCGTCGGCGCTGCACATCAGCGAACCCGACTCGCCTTTCTTGACGATCACCACCTTCATTCCCATCGCCAGCACGTCGTCAGCGGCCTGGACGAGATTGGAGCGGCCGGAAAGCAGCTTGGCCTCGTCGTCGTTGATGATCAGGCAATCGATTCGCTTCAGCAGCCTCTTGAGGTCGTCGAGATGTCCCTCGATCCAAAGGTTCATCGTGTCGGCCGCGACGAAGGTCGGCTTGGCGATCTGGTCGAGCAGCTCAAGCTGGAGCGCCGGCGCCGTGTTGGCCAGGAAGACGAACCGGCTGTCTCGGAACGCCTTGGGCAGCTTCGGCGGCGCCTCCTGGAGGACGTTGAGCTCGACGTAGTCCGTCGTCCGGTCGTTCATGTTCTCCTGGTAGCTCCCGTGCCAGACGAAGGTCTTGCTGCCGGGTCTGACCTCCAGGCCCCGCAGGTCCACGTCGCGGCCCTTGAAGACTTCAGGTAGATCGAAGGGGCAATCGTCGCCCACCACGCCAACGAACCGCACGGGCGCAAAGAAGCTGGCGGCCATGCTGAAGTAGATGGACGAGCCGCCCAGACATTGCTCGCTGACTCCGTGTGGGGTCTTGACGGTGTCGATTCCAATCGAGCCTGTAACCAGTAGCGACATGGCAAACCTTACTCCGACGGCACTTGCGCGCGGAATCTCTCCAGGGTAGCGTCGACGCGGGCGAGCGTACGCTCTTTGCCGAGCAGATTGACCGAATCGAAGATCGGCAGGCTGATCGTGGTTCCACACAGCGCGACGCGGAGCGGCTGGGCCACCTTGCCCAGGCCGACCTGCTTCTCTGTGGCCAGCCCGCGCAGCATCTCTTCGAGCGCCTGCTCGGTGTACTCATCCATCGTTGCCAGCCGGTCCCGCACGATTTGCAGTATGTCCAAAGCGCCGCCCTTGAGCAGCACTTTCTTGACGGCGCCTTCGTCGAACTCGATTTTGTCGTCGTCGACGAAGAGGAACCGGCTCTTGTTGTCGATGTCTTCCAGCGTGCGTGCGCCTTCGCACAGGCGAATGATCCGTAGCAGGGTCTCGTCATCGGCCTTCAGCAGGGGCGACTGGATCTCGGTCAGATAGGCGCACAGGTGCTTGAGGACCTTTTCGGGAGGCAGCATACGAAGATGCTCGGTGTTGAACGCGATGAGCTTCTGGCGGTCGAACAGGCTGTTGCTCTTGGTCAGTCTCGTCAGGTCGAACGACTCGATCAGCTCCTGAACGGTCATGACCTCCCGCTGGTCGCCCGGGTTCCAACCGAGCAGGGCCAGGAAATTGACCAGCGTCTCGGGCAGGTAGCCGCTCTTGAAGAAGTCGACGATGTTGATCTCCGGAAGATGCACGCCGAGGTGTTTTGCCATAGCGTCGATCACGGGCATGTCGGGCGTGCTATCGCCGGCCAGAAACGCCCGGACTTCGTCTTCGCTGATCCCGCCGATTTCGGCCAGCCCGGCGACATCGAGGCCTGTCATGGCCTGGATCGCGGCGCGCAGTGTCTTGGGCCGCTCGCGTTTGGAGAGCTTGCCTCCGCTGTCGCTGACCGTCACGGACATGTGAGCGTACTTCGGCAACGGCGCATCGGGGAACATCGCCTGCCACAGGGCTTGCTGGCCCGGCGTGTTCATCAGGTGCTCCTGGCCCCGAAGGACGTGGGTCACCTCCATCAGGCGGTCGTCCACCACGCAGGCGAAGTTGTAGGTGGGGAAGCCGTCGCTCTTGAGGATAATGAAATCGGCCAGCTCGGCCGGGTTGAAACTGATCTGGCCGCGAACGAGGTCGTTGACCACGATGGGGCCATCCTGCGGGACCGCAAACCGCACGGTCACCGGCCGGCCTTCCGCACGGGCCTTTCTCGCGTCTTCCTCAGAAGGCGATTGCGCGGGCCGGCGGAAGATGAAACCCGTCTTCTGAGCCTCGGCTTCCTGCCGCATCGCATCGAGGTCTTCGGAGGTCTCGAAGCAGTAATAGGCCTTGCCCTCGTCAAGGAGCTGCCTGACGTATTTGTCGTACAGGTCTCGACGCTCGGACTGGCAGTAGGGCCCGTTCGGCCCACCCACATCCGGACCCTCGTCCCACTCGATTCCCAGCCAGCGCAGGTCGGTCATCACCTGCCTGGCGGCGGTCGGGGTGTTTCGCTTCTGGTCGGTGTCCTCGATTCGCAGGATGAACCGTCCGCCCATCCGCCGGGCCCAGAGCCAGTTGAACAGCGCGGTCCGGCCCCCTCCGACGTGCAGATAGCCCGTCGGCGACGGGGCAAAACGTGTTACGACTGGCTCTGACACCCTTAAGACTCCTCGATAGCCGCAAAAGTATGGAAATCATGAATTTACGCCGTATAATGCTCCTTGTCAAGCGCCGTACAAACGCTTTGGAGCTGCCAAGACGGGCAGAGGCGGAAACCGTCTGGGAGGTAGTCATGACCACGCATGAGATCATCGAACGCCTGAGCGGCCGACTGAGTGAGATCCGCCGGACATTCTCGGTGCAGAGGCTCGCCTTGTTCGGCTCGGCCGCCCGCAATGAGGTCGGCGAAGCCAGTGATATTGACGTTCTGGTCGTCTTTCAGGGCACCGCGACCTTCGATGCGTTTATGGATCTGAAGTTCTACCTCGAAGACTTGCTCGGTAAACCGATTGACCTGGTGACAGACAAGGCCCTTCGCCCCCAGGTGCGACATGCGATTGAGGGAGAACTCATCGATGTCGCGTGACGAGATGATGTACTTGCAGGACATCGCCGATAGCTGTGCGAGGATATCGGAATATGTCCGTGGCTTGTCCAAGACGGAGTTGATCCGCGACCAGAGGACCTACGACGCCGTCGTGCGAAATCTGGAAATCGTGGGCGAGGCCGCCAAGCATGTATCTCCCAAGCTTCGATCTCGACTGGCGGAAGTCAACTGGCGCAAAGTAGCTGGAATGCGAGATATGCTGGCCCATGCGTACTTCGGTATCGACGACGACATCCTTTGGGACGTTGTCCAACACAAGATCCCTCCATTGGCTCAGTCCATAGACAGCTTCCTTCACCCCTGATCTGCCGCGCACGAGGAGATCGCGATTTCCTCGATCACCGGAGTTGGAGGACCGCGACGTCTTCAGGGCCGAGTGCGATTTCGGCCTGCTGGTTCTGCCAGGTGATGCTCCGGTTACGGACCAATTCCTGGCTGGCAGCAGGGCATTCTCCATCGAGGGTGATCCTCGCGACGCAGGACCGGTCACTGCTGTTGAAGACGGTAAGGTACCGCTCGCCGAATCGCTCGACGTAGATGCTCTCGCTGTCGGCCCTCGCTCCTGTGACCGGCTCCCAGCCGGCTTCGGCGAGTTGCTTGCACAGTGGGACGTACTTGCGGAACAGGTCGCGATCGCGTTCGTAGAGTTCGGGTCGCGTAAAGTAGTGGCCCTGCGAGGCGTTGTGACTGAAGAAGCCGGGGAACATGCCGTAGGCCAGGCATCGTTTCATGTACTTCTCGACCAGTTCATGCGAGAACTCCTCGAAGCGGGTGTTCATCAGGAAGCAGAAGGGCTTGCCCTTGCACATCGCACGTCGATAAAGCAGGTCGTCGTCCGACATGGGCCGCCAAGTCCCACTCGGGTGCCAGTCGGTTTCGGTGCCGAGCACATCCAGCAGCGGGGCCAGCCAGCAGAGACGGTCCGGCGTGGAGTTGGCCATCATGAACCTATCCATCGCGTGGACATCTTCGGCGATCGCGCGCGTATACTCGAATGCGATCAGACCCCGGAAGATCGCGGGCGTCTGACCGTCGAGAGAAAACGTCAACGGCGTTTCGCTGGCGGCGAAGTGGTCGCGCCGAAAATCCAACTCATCGGTGACGTACCCTTCCGACGAGTCGATGTACTCGCCATCGAGATCAGCCTTGCGTCGCGGGCCGTAGAGGCTTTCGCGCAGTTTCTCGTTCCACTTGTTCTTGAAGTCGGTGATTTCCCCCGCGATATTCGGCATCGAATTGATGCTCCAGACGGCGCCGTCGCACCAGGGTGTATCGAGCAGGCGGGCGGGGAATTGGCCCATCTCGTCGTGGTAGCCGCTGGTCAGTAGCGCCTGAGCCTGGGGATCGGCGTTGTTCTCGGCCAGTTGCCTGGCGTAGGCCAGGGCCGCTTCCGGCGTGCGGGCCATCTCCCTGGGCATCCGCATCCACCACGTCATCGGCTCGGTGTACCGGAACGTGATGATCCCATGCGCATCGTCCCATGCGGTCTCGTCCGTGCCTTCCTTGAATCGAAAGCCGAAGTCCTGCCAGCCCTTCACCTCGCTGATTTTGGCAAAAGGCATCCAGAGTCCCTGCTCGGCGATGCGACGTTCAAAGGCCTCGGGAAACAGCGCGTAATAGCGGTCCAGGGCGCCTCGGAATCCCCAAGTGCTGTCAGAATGGAATTTGCAGAATCGCACCTGTGCCGAAGGCTTTTCGGGCGTCAGACCGACGTCGTAAGCCAGGAACAGCTCTTCGCTGTCGCTGTTGTAGCCGACCCGAAAGAACGCCGGACGGCTCATGTCGATGCCGAGCGCGACGGTCTCTCCGACATCGGCAACAGCCGCAAAAGGATAGCGGGAGACCCGGCCGTTTGACCCTGCGGAGAAACGGCTGGCATCGAGATACTCGCGGCCCGACTCAACCTCCATCGTCCGGCGCGGGTTCTGAAACCATTGGACTGCCGAAGTACGGACCGCATAGACGAGCGTCACGGCCCGGTCCTTCCCGCTGGTGTCGCAAAGGGTGACGTCGAAGAACGTGGCGCCGTCGGCCTCCGTGGCCTGGCATTCGAGCTTCAGATCGAGCGTCGCATCGCCGATGGCAAAGAAGTCCGAACCCGCCGCCACGTCTCGAACCTGGAAGCCCTCCCTGGGGGATTGTTCGAGCGTCACCGCGACTCCGTCGAACAGGCACGTCCCGGCTGGGGTGCTGACCACGCGCAGCTCCGGATCGCGGAACAGCGCCTTTCCCGCATGCCCGCGCAGGAGCATGTGGAACGCCACAGACTTGATGGGTTTCTCCGGGAAGACCGTCACCTGGGCCTTCTGCCAGTCGTGCGA
>Ga0068714_10005706_pt1 | contig 13062 bp, 10 predicted proteins | sample MTBNYHSulfiMetaG_FD_62988 | JGI IMG/M metagenome (GOLD analysis project Ga0068714, IMG submission 62988) | Enrichment culture microbial communities from rom New York Harbor, USA that are MTBE-degrading - MTBE-NYH (New York Harbor Sulfidogenic)... | ecosystem: Environmental > Aquatic > Marine >... | reverse complement strand
CAGAACACTGTGCTTAACAGGTCCTTGCGGTCGGAGACCCACGCTATGGATTCGACTCGCAGCGGATGCAGGGCAAAAGCGGCTGCGACAAAGGCGCTCCGCCAAAACGCCCCGGTCAACTCTCTTAGAACCGCAAATAGCAGTAAAACGTTAATCAGATGCAGCAGCACGTTGTCCAGGTGATGGCCCAGAGGATTCAGCCCGAATAACTGGCAGTCCAGCATATGGCTCAGCCAGGTCAAAGGGTGCCAGTGCCCCATATGAAACGCCGTAAAGGCCCAGACAACCGACTGGCGGGTTATTCCCCCCGTTACATGCTGGTTATTAACAACGTAAAAATCATCATCAAAGTTAATAAAGTCATTATGGCGGATCGGAAAGACGGCTATGACAGTTAATAATAACAAGGCTAGGCAAACAAATAAAGTTCCGTGCCTGCTTAGTTTCCCTTTTCCTTCATTTGTCGCTTTATATGGCATTTTTTTATTATAGCTTATTACCTGAGTTAGCGGTAACTGTTATTTCGGACATTAATGCGTTCATGGCGCGGTGCTTGTCCCGCGGCGAAACTTTTCCGCTTTGGCCAGATTCTCCCTGGCCAAGGTAAAATTCGGATTAAACTTCAGGGCCTGATGATAATGGTAAATAGCCTCATCCAGCTTGCCTTGTAAGGCGAGGGTAAGGGCCAGATTGTTATGGAGCATGGCAAAATCAATATCGGCATCTTCCGGCCTTAACCGAATTAACTTATGATAATATCCGATCGCTTCTTCATACTTGCCCCGCATCGCTAGGGCGTCGGCCAGATTATTGATTATTTGGTACTCCCAGCTGCCGATGTCCCTTTCCTTTACTGCCAGGGACTTCTTGAAAAACTCGATCGCCTTATCTAAATTGCCTTGCGTTTTATACAGACACCCCAGTCCGTTATATGCTAACGCCATGTCGTCTTTAATTTTTAGCGCCTGGAGATAATGCTTTTGGGCCTCATCGTTATTTCCCTGCCCCGCCAAAGCGACCGCTAAATTATAATGTGCTCGTTCAAAATTGGGGGACGCCTTCAATGCCGCCTGATACTGTTCTATCGCCTGCTCGATTTGGCCCTGCTTACTCAGCGCCAGTCCCAGGCTGTTATGCATCATATAATTATTTTCCGTAACTGACACCGCTCGGGAACTCAGACTGAAGCTGTTTTTCCAGTAACCAAGCTGTACGCGGGTAACCAGCATCATGGCGATCAGCGCCGCCGCCGCCGCAATACCCAGGACCATCCTGCCGGCCCGCCATTTGGCCAGTAAATCTTTCGCGCCCCAGGCGACCATAATGAAAATCCCGGTCGCCGGTATATAGGTATACCGGTCTGCCATTGACTGAATCCCCACCTGCACCAGCCCGATCACCGGCGCCAACGTGCCCAGGAACCATAGCCAACCCACCGCCAGGTATCTTCTTCTTTGTGCTACATATATTATGATTACGCTTACTGCCAGCAGCAACCCCGCCATCACCCACGCCTGCCCTAAGGGTAATTTATTTTCCATATAGGGATATAAGACCGCTAGCCGACTGGGCCAGAATATCTTGCCGATATACTTATAGTACGAAACCACTGCGTTAGCCAGGCGGAACTTCAGCGATAATTCTCCCAGGCTGTATCCCGCACCCTTTGCCTCGATCAACATGGTAATCACTGAGGACAATCCCGATAGGACAAACAAAGGAATCTTTTCTCCTATCAGCCTCCATACGGTATAACGATGAGCCGCAGCACTTACCGGCTGGCCGACCGGCCCTTTATCATTAATTGCCCCGCCCCGCTTTAATCTGCCCAGCGGCCACCAGTCCAATAACAGCAGCACGAATGGCAAAGTCACCAGCATCGGTTTAGCCATCAGACCCAGGACAAAGACCAGGATGGTTATCACATACCAAATTACCCCTGGTCGTCTCACGTAACGCAGATAGGCTGCCATCGTCAGCAGCCAGAACATCCCGCTCAGCACGTCTTTGCGTTCTGCTATCCAGGCTACCGACTCCACGTGCAGCGGGTGCAGGGCAAAGGCCGCCGCCACAAACCCGCTGCGCCATAGTGCCCCGGTCATTCGATGCAATACCCAAAACAGCAGCAAGGTATTGATAATATGAAAAAACAGATTTACCAGATGATGACCGCCCGCGTTACCACCAAATAGCTGCCAATCCAGTATATGACTGAGCCATGTCAGCGGGTGCCAATTTTCGCCACAATTTGATGTGAAAGCCCATGCGATGGTTTGCATGGTTATCCCGCTTTTAACCTGCGGATTATTGGTGATGTAAGTCGTGTCATCATAATCGACGAAATCGTTATGACGGACTGGCTCATAAGCCACTATGGCCGCCAGCGTTAGGGCAGCATAAACGACCAGATTACTATATTTACTGCTTCTTAAGTCCATATATTACATATACGTTTATCAGACATACCGCTTGACTTATTTATCATATAATAATCGAAAACATTGTAAGTTTTTCTTAAGGTTTTGTCGATAAAAAGGTTGTGGAACAAAATCACTAAGCGCATTCAGGCACGTTATGAATCGGTTCCGGACCAAATCACACCAAACCTTGGCCCAGAAAGCCCTGCTAGTGGCCAAAACCGCTCTCGGACCCTATAATTTTGCATTTTGCACTTTTAATTTACATTCTTAAACTGGCATCGGTCAGTTTGAGTTATTAAATATATCATTGGAAACCTGTCCACTTGAGTAAAAATTATAACCTCTTGACATCTAACGAGATATTAAGTATTATATACATGGCTGGAGAAATATCCTGATTGAAAATTAAAAGCAGGGATATATCCCGCTAAAGCTCAACCAAAGGAGAATTCGGTATGGCGGTTAACAAACCGACCTTCGGGGAAATGTCTTTTAGGTTTCTGGAGGGATTCTCCCCCCGCCGCTTCGGTGGTTCTTGCGGCCTGCTGCGCCAAGTGCGCAGCACGGCGAGCAGGTGGGCTGTAATCTGTATTTTTCTGGTTTGCCCGTTCATCTTTCCTGCACTTGCGTTTGGCCTGGACAAAGGCCATCAGATCCTCCTTAAGCGGGGGATTCAAAGTTTTGCCCTCGTCGATAAGAACAGCACTTTCAACCTGACCACCTGCATGAACGCCAACTTCACCGGCGTGTGTTGGTTATGGTCCTCCAATATCTCTTTGCTCGGCTCACCCCCCGGAGTTCCCTGGGACCGCTGGGTGGTTGACGAAGCGGATATGCCTTATATCGGAGATGAGGCGGCTTACGCTGCGAACCTGGTTGCTTTGCAGCTTGGCGATGAACAGAACCTTAACGATGCAGCCGTACGAGCCGCGGTGGCGGCTTGGTACGCCAATGTGCGGGATGATTTTCTCAACTCAATTCTTTACTGCAACAGCTATGGAGGCCAACTCACCAATGAAAGCCTGGGTCTCTTCATCCAGACCTCGCAGCCGGATATGCTGTCGTTCGATACCTACCCCTTCCGGACGGACGAAACCACCCTCGGCGGTAGTCCGGTGCACCTTTATGGCGATATGCAAAGGTATCGCAAGTGGTCCCTGTCATTCGGCCTGCCGTATGCCATGTATTCCCAGACATTTTCCTCCGCCGGTGAACATTATCGCGAACCCTCGGAGAGTGAACTGCGGCTGGATTATTTTGCCGGTTTAACTTACGGATATACATTTTTCAATTGTTTCACTTACAATACGGGAGCAACGTCATTATTCTATGGTCCCGGCGACAGCAGCCCCAAACCCGCTTACACCCAGATAACGGATATCAATCGTCGGCTCCGCAATCTCGGCCCTTCACTTATCCGTCTAGTGTCCGCTTACCAGGAAGGGGTGTATGATAATTTGCGGTTCATTAATGGTCAGCATATTGACCCTTCGAGCGGTCTGGTCGTTAACAATCAGACGCCGATCGACGTTTGGGTCTGGCAGAGTGGCTGTAATGTCCCTCCGTACCTTATTGGTTATGAAGTCACCAACCTTGGCACGAAGAACAACACCCTGAAGGGCGACGTGTGGCTCTCGCGGTTTAAGGCCTTGGATGAGTCCTTTGACGGACCCGACTACTCCGGTGAAGTTTACTTTATGGTGACCAATGGTCTCTCCGATGCGACCGGCACCCCCGCCGAATGCCGCCAGCGAATCAAGCTGGACTTCAACTTCGGCAGCAGCGGCATTACCAGCCTTCAGCGTCTAAACAGCGACACCGGCCAGGTCGAAGATGTCCCCCTGGAGGTAATCACCGGCGGCAGACGCTTGACCATCGAACTCGACGGCGGCACCGGAGACCTGTTCAAGTTCAAGACCGCCGCCCCGTTCATCGGGACGATCTATTTCGTCGATGATGATGCACCGGGTGATCCGAGTCCTGGTAATCCTGCCAGTAGTGATCCGCTGGAAGATGGCTCTTCCGCCCATCCCTTCGATAGTATCGCCGAAGCCATTGCCGCCAGTAAAAGCACTTATAAAATAATAGTTTATCCGGGCACCTATTACGAAAACATCAATTTCGGGGGCAAGGATATTATCCTTACTTCGACCGATCCGGAGGACCCGGATGTGGTAGCCGCCACGATAATCAATGGCGGCGGCGCGGATACCGTAGTAACATTTGCGGGCGCCGAAACCGCCGCCTGCCAACTTACCGGCTTTACCATCACCGGCGGCAGCGGCTCAGGGGTGTACGCTGGCGGTATTCATGGAGGTATGAGTTCTGCTGCCATCAGCCGCTGCGTCATTACGGGAAATACCAGCGCCAAAGGCGGCGGGATAAGGAGTCATAGTGGTACCATCAGCCACTGCTGGATTACCGATAATTCCGTCAGTGAGACGGGCGGCGGCCTGGCCAATAGTACGGCAACCATTACTAACTGTCTGATAGCTGATAATACTGCGGGAAGTTATGGCGGAGGCATAAATAATTGTGATGGTACTATAGTCAACTGTACGATTGCGGGCAATTCCGCCCCCACCGGCGGCGGCATCAAAGATTGCGACGGCACGATTACCAACTGCATTATCTGGGATAATAGTCCCGACGCGGTAAATAACAGCTCTTCGCCGACTTACAGTTGCTATCCCGGCGCCGGCGGGATCGGTAATATAAGTGCTGACCCCTGTTTTGTTGACGGGCCTTCCGGCGATTATCACTTGCGTTGTAATTCCCCGTGTATCGATGTGGGGACAAATTCCCCGCCGGGAGGTTTATCGAGTACCGATCTTGACGGTGGGAATCGGCTATTGAATGGTGATAATAACGGGACCACCGTAGTGGATATGGGAGCCTATGAATATGCATTTAATCCGGCCCAGGCCTCGACCATCGAGCTTACGCCGGACGAGCTGGAATTTTCCCTGCGAATAGGCGGTGCTGACCCGAACGATCAGGTTCTCGGTATTCGTAATAGCGGAAGTTGTTCACTATTCTGGCAGGTTGCGGAAAATTGTAGCTGGCTGGAGGTTTTGCCTGCTACTGGCGAGTCGAACGGCGAAATCGATGATGTTGCTGTTAGTGTAAACGCTACGGGATTGGCGCTTGGCACTTACAACTGTGTTATGACTGTTACTGGTAACGCTGCGACGAATAGTCCTCAGACGGTAACCGTGGAGCTGAGTATTTTGGATGCCGATGGAGTTCTGAATGTGCCGGCTGAGTATGGAACCATTCAGGCCGCGATTGACGCCGCCGGCACTGGTGATACTGTAATAGTTGCCCCCGGCTCCTATCCGGAGAACATTCATTTCATCGATCGGGATATTATTCTGACTTCTACTAATCCGACAGACCCCAATATTGTGGCTTCTACGGTAATTGATGGTGGTGGTTTGAATACCACGGTCCGTTTTGCCGGCAATGAGACCGCCGCCTGTGAATTACGTGGCTTTACCATCACCGGCGGGGCTGGTCCGGGGCTGGATGGGGCAGGAATTAACGGCGTTAACTGCCTGGCAAGGATCAGCTATTGTAATATTACCGGCAATACCAGCGCCAATAAAGGCGGAGGATTGAAGGGCGTTAACGGCTCCATCAGCCACTGCCGGATTACCGATAATACCAGCGGCTATCTGGGCGGCGGACTGGCCGGTTGCATGGGCTTCATCAGCAACTGCCTGATCGCGGGCAACTCCGCTACGAACGTCGGCGGCGGATTAAACAACTGCGACGGCAGCATTATTAACTGCACCATCGTCAACAATTCTGCCGGCTCAGGTGGGGGTGTAAAGGACTGTGATGGCACAATTATCAATTGTATTATCTGGGGCAATAGCCCCGACGCGCTAAATAACAGCTCTTCGCCCACCTACAGTTGCTACCCCGGCGCCGGCGGAACCGGCAATATAAGTGCTGATCCCCTATTTACTGTCGGTTTGCTGGGTGATTATTACCTCAGCCAGACCGCTTCCGGCCAGTCCGCCAACAGTCCTTGCCTTGATACCGGCAGTGACACCGCCGCCAATTTGGCTATGGACAACTTCACCACCCGAACGGATAGCGTCAGCGATCTGGGCATTATTGACATGGGTTATCATTATACCAGCAACCTTGCGGATTTGGATAAGGATGGCGTCGTTGACCTGGCTGATATAATGATTTTCACTTCACAGTGGCTCGCTGCTCCGGGTGATCCCTCCGCTGATCTCGCCCCCGCCGCGGGCGACGATTTTGTCGATCTGCAGGACTTCGACATCATCGTCAAAAACTGGCTCTGGAGCGACCAGTAATTACACGTTTCCGCTATACCGTAATGTCCACAGAGTTCGTTGCGTCAGGTAGAGGGACAACATCCGGATCAGGTTCCGTGGTTTCCGCCTGTCCATAAAGCTCTTGATAGAGCGATAAGAACTTGCCGTATGCTTTACCGGGCACGTTCTCAGCCGGGGTCAGCGTCTCACTGGTATCCAGGAACTCCGCGAAATTAAGCCGTAAACGCACATCAGCGGTCGGCTTGAAGTGTCCTTCGTTAATCAGCCGCACCACCCCGGGAACCTTGTCAGATTTCGGAGCCGAAATGTCGGCAGGTTCAGTTTGGCTATCCGCAGCGGTACTCGTCGCAACCGGCATTAGTGGTTTTGGCGCAAATCCTATATGTTCTATCTTCATTATTTTGTTATCTCCTGAATGTCCGATAATTAGGTTACAACCTGCCGATGGTATGATCAGTCTTATTTTATGTTTATCGGCGGTGTTAGCTTAAAAAATTATAGGATTTTCCCCATCTGCTGATTCCGGGGTTGCATTACTGGGCGATAGAGGACTTGAACCTGTGACCTCCTGCCTTTCGAGCGCCTCCGGCAAAGCATAAATACTCGTAAGCCTTTATTTACCAAAATATTACAACTCTCACCACAATTGTGTATCCATTCATTTTAGCCCTTTTGGCCCAATTTTTGGCATTTTTTACGCCCTAAACCTGCAAAACCATCCCCAAAGCAACATTTATCCCTGAAATTTCTAAATTTGATTTTGATTTTTCATGGTATAATGCCGAGAATATATTTGAGAATATATTTTAGTTTGGTTTGAAATATAAGGCTTGAGGTCGATTAAGATGATTGACAGAAAAAAAGACTTGGCGGAAGTTAACAAGCTCATCGAGCAGTTTCCCGCCACTGCTATCCTGGGAGCCAGACAATGCGGCAAAACCACTTTAGCCAAGCAGATACCCTCACGCCACTATTTTGACTTGGAGAATCCGCGCGATCTTGCTCGGCTGGAAAATCCCCAGCTTGCCCTGGAAAACCTCACCGGCTTAGTCGTGATCGACGAGATTCAGAGGAAACCCGACCTGTTTCCGCTGTTAAGGTCCTTGATTGATTCCGACCCGAAAAAGAAATATCTGATTTTAGGCAGCGCCTCGCGAGAATTAATCAAGCAAAGCAGTGAATCACTGGCCGGCCGAATCGCCTATTATCATCTTGCCGGCCTGCGTCTCAGTGACATCGGCCCGGAAAATCTCAACCGTTTGTGGCTGCAGGGAGCTTATCCCAAAGCGTACCTGGCCGCTTCGCCGCAACAGGCTCGGGTTTGGCTCGATCAGTACATCGCCGCCTTTCTCGAACGCGATATTCCCCAACTGGGGATTAATATTCCCGCTCATACCATGCGTCGATTCTGGCTGATGCTCAGCCATTACCACGGGCAAATTATCAATTATGCGGAAATTGCGAGTTCCTTTGGTGTCTCGGATTACATTGTCAGAAAATATCTCGATATCTTAGCCGGTACCTTCATGGTACGCTTGTTGCAACCTTGGTATGCGAATATTGGCAAACGCCTTGTTAAACGACCGAAGATCTACATCCGTGATTCCGGCATCTTTCATAATCTCCAATCCATCGACTCACTTGATACCCTTTTGGCGCATCCCAAACTGGGTGCATCCTGGGAAGGTCTGGCATTGGAGATCGTAACCGCCTCCCTGGGCAAACGTCAGGAGGACCTCTTTTTCTGGCGGACCCACACTGGCAGCGAACTGGACCTCTTCTGGCAGCACCACGGCCAAAACTGGGCCGTGGAATTCAAGTATGCCGACGCCCCATCTTTAACCAAATCCATGCAGATTGCCGCTGATGACCTGAAGCTCCGGCATTTATGGGTTGTTTATCCTGGCAAAGACGCCTATCCGCTTTCTGCCAATATCAGCGTAATCCCCTTGCCTGGCGTCCCAACCGACTGGGCCTATTGACCTGATGACCAAAAAGATTTGTGACTTCCCCCCACATTTACAATAATAGGTGTTAAACAGGTAATCGCAATTTACCATCCCGACTGGTGTTAATATACTCGGGAAGACTGGCATTTCTTTGAACCATACCTATCTCGCCAAGTGGCAGCGACCAACGGGAGCGCCGAACTGTCAGTAGAGACCGCGGCGATCCGCCCGTCGCGGCGAGCGACTGGGCGATACGGGACTTGAACCTGTGACCTCCTGCTTGTCGAACAATAACGGCAAAATGTTGCATTTCCATAACTTACAGTATTTACAACGATTTATAAAAACCAAAAAAACAGTAAAATTGGCTAAATACCCTTAAAAACAGCCGTATAAGTGTAGTCAAAAGTGTAGTTTTTCATTTTTTAAAGATTGCTTGCTGTACAAGCAGCGCTCTCCATGCATCAGGTACATACGACTACACTTTTCCTACACTTTTCCTACACTTTTCAATTATACCTTACTCCCACAATCCGGGCAATAATTTCCTCTGTTTAGCAAAACATGGTCGCATACCGGACATCGCCGGATTAATCCCGAATTGCTGACGACCTCTTTCCCAGGCTTGATCAACAAAATAAGAAGGACAAGAATTATCGTGATTGCAGTGCCTGTTAGGTACTCCGATTTCAGATTTTTCGCTCCATCCACCACACCATGCTCATCCAGCCACTTTACAACAAACCATACATTGGCCAGAAGAAAAATGGATCCCACAAGAATCAAAACAACAATTTTTCGAATTCCAAGACTAAAACGCATAACACACCTCGCTTCCGAAAAGATAATCGTATAAAACTAAACACAAATTCATACTATTCTCAATTTTAGCGCGATCGGAGTGAGCGCGCAAGTCTTTTTTGAAAATATTTTGAAATAAACATAAGTGGCGCGCCTGCGCGCAGTTAGAGCAAAAGCGTTTCGCTGTTTTTAAGTGTAGTTCAGTACAGCACGACAAGATTTAGGCAAGAACATACTGTTTCAAACATGGCTGAGATAACTGTATGTTGTCGGCGTAAATGACACAGAAATTAGCAATTGCTGGGAGACGATTCCAAGTCGATTTTCATGCCTTTTTTACCGATGGTCGCTACTTCTGCCAACGCAGCTGCCGCAGGCTGGAGGCTAGGCTTTTATCGTGGGGCGTAAATATTAATCGAATCCGCGCCTGTCTGAAAATAATGCCGGCTGCGCCCCTGTTGCCGTCATCAGTATCAGTACTCAATAATGTTTATCAAGATGGGCTTCCCTTTGCCTCTACAAGTAAAAGATGCATAAAAGATTTTGTTGAAAAGCGGATTATCAGTAATATTATTTTGGCGAGACATCAACTTCGAGAGGGTTATCTTCCTCAAGCAGGGGAATAATCGCATCTTCCAAGCGACTGGCATTAATATATGTGTATTGAACAATGCCTTGTCTGTCGATTATGGTCAAATAGGGAATGGCATTTACGTTAAATTTTGCAGCAATCCGGTTCTTCCAGCCCCTTCCATCGTAATACTGTGGCCATTGGATTTGCTCCTGCTTTATGTATTGATCCAGATTCTTGAAGCTGGTATCCAGGCTGATGCCATAGATTACTAAGCCCTTATCTTTATACTTTTCATAAACCTTCTTCAAATATGGAATAGAACTGCGGCAAGGCCCGCACCAGGTAGCCCAGAAATCCAGCAGAACGACTTTACCTTTCATTTCATGAATGTTAATGGTATTACCTCCGAGAACTTCAAAAGTAATCTTTGGGCAGGGCTTGCCTTCCACAAGATCGCCTTTAATAATGGGACGCGGAGGCGGTGAGAAGTTTTCTGCTTCAGTGGGGTGTTCCGGCTGAGATAAGCTGGATTTAACGGCATCATAAATATCAGGCGCTCTTATGCCTGCATATCCCACAGCAACCCCCATAATGACTACCGCTGTGTGGCTTATCAACCATCTTTTCGCGGGCACCTGGCACTTCAGGATTTTAAACCAACGAATTTTTGCTATCCATCTGGTGGTGATGACGTCGAAAAAGAGTGAAATCAGCCAAACATAAACAAATATCAGCAAGAAGATGGTAAACAGAAAGTGATCATTCATCAAATGGTTATCGTTGGTACCTTTATCATGCGAGCACATTCATCATCACTATAAATATGAATGGGCCGTTGGGGCGCCTTAGGCTTGTGAACATACTGGAGAGGATTATTCTCCAGTTGTCCGCGTTCAACTGCCAGTTGAAAAAGTCGCTTGAGGGAGCCGATTTTCTTGGCAACCGTTGCCGGCCTATTACCGCCATCAAGGCATTTCTGGATGAAGCGTTCACCGTGTTCGTGCCGAATGTTGCGGTAATCGATATTGCCGACCACCTGAATGAACTGTCTCATCGCCAATTCATACTCAAGATACGTATTCTCTCTGATTTGGCCCCGGGTGCGGCTCAAACTGTCTTCCAAGAACTCGCTGAGCTTGAGGGAAACGATCTCGGCATGACCCATTCGCAGTTCGCGTGCCAGTTGAGCACATTTTTTCTCCGCCTTACGTTTGTCAGCATGGCCCAGTGCCTTCTGTCTCCTACGCCCATCTGTATCATAGTAGAGCAGATAATACGTATACTTTTGACCATCATGGGATGGCCTCTTCCATAGCCTTACCAGCTTTCTCATAATACCCTCCTTCCTGATGCTGGCACAGGCTTGAATTAGCTCAATGTTTATCGGAAATACTTTCGAACATATCAGAAAATGATTTATATTTCTTAGAGATAAAAATCCAGTAACATGCTTTATCGTACAAAAATGCTCATGCTATCAGCAAACGAGAGATGAGAATAGGTGACATCGTCAGAGCAAGCCGTTCTTGTCGAATTGGCATCAACAGGTTAAGTCTGATGTCCTAATCCCGCATATTTGGAACAAGGCACCTATTTAAGAACATGATCTAAAAAATACCGGGGTGTAACGATACTCGTGTTTAAGTAGCTGCCAATATTTAATAGATGTTTATCACCGCTTATGATATACTTGCTCTTGGCTGCAATCGCACAAGCCATAAATTTGTCATCATCTGGATCTTCACAAACGGGTTTCTCAAATGAATACGAAGGGACAAGTTCTGCTTCAAACAGTAAAAGCTCAAAGATGGGATCAATATTGATACCCCCAAACTTTACGGATAGGGTGTCAATTACCCGCTTGTATTCGCTAATGATATCTTCAGATGCGACAATTTGAATTCGGTCATCTTGCCAGGCCTTGAGAATTCTAGAGGGTGGCCCGCTAAAAAATATCCCCGAAACAAAAACATTTGTGTCGATCACGACTTTTAATTTCACCGCCTGCCTCGAACTTTTGAAATGGCATCAGTAATATCTTTAGGTGTTAATCCTGCTTTCTTTGCCTCCTTGCGGGCCTTAGCGATTAATCTGCCAAACTCCCTCTTTGAAGGCGCGGAAATTGTCTTGAGAATAACGGCATCTTTTTCGCCCAGAACTAAAAATTGACATCCACTTTCCAATCCAAGCATTTTTCGGATAGCTTCAGGAATTACGACTTGACCTTTGGAGGACATTTTTGTTGTTGCTAAATTTGCATCCATGATTCACCTTCAAAAAAGTATTCTTACCAGTAAGATTATAGTACGATCAAAACAGAATTAATGCAAGTGAAAATGGGGGGCAAAGAAAACGCGATCTATTCAAAATGCAATAATAATCAGCAACAGCACCATACCGATTGGCGGTGATGGCCCCTAAATCGGATTAAGGCATTTTCCATAAGCCCTTGTAATATAAACACTAATGAAATCTATCCAGTCACTGCCAATTATATTGGTCGGATTATGGCACCGGATGGCATTTTGCCTTAAATCAGGCATAACATTCGAAAAAACTGGCTGAAAATGCGTTTCGGATTGAAGAGTCTGGTAGAATCAATTGAAGACCTGTGCCAGCAACAATGAAAGTGTTTTGTGACATAGTACTTACAAGCATTATGCCTGTTTATTATTGTTCTTCACGTTCACATTCAACAGCGGAGCAACAGCAATTGACTTCAAAGCCACAGAACTTGCCTTCCTGGCACGGTCCAAAAGGTCACTGCGGACCGCCAAGTAGAAACGCTTCGTAGTTTCAAACGAGGCATGTCCTGCCATGAGAGAGTCCCTTAACATTTTACTCAATACTTTGAGTAATTATACTCTGGATCGGGAAAAAGTTTGGCGCATTTTAATCTGAAGCGCAACGCTTCGGATTAAGAACAGCCCGCCAAAGGCGGGCTGGGATTTATCGCTTTTGTCTCAGAGCATGATACAACAGAGCAAGGCGGTGAAAATCAC
>Ga0068714_10005705_pt1 | contig 13066 bp, 12 predicted proteins | sample MTBNYHSulfiMetaG_FD_62988 | JGI IMG/M metagenome (GOLD analysis project Ga0068714, IMG submission 62988) | Enrichment culture microbial communities from rom New York Harbor, USA that are MTBE-degrading - MTBE-NYH (New York Harbor Sulfidogenic)... | ecosystem: Environmental > Aquatic > Marine >... | reverse complement strand
GCGGATGCCCAGGCTCTCCAGAACCTGCGCAATTCTCTCCGGCGCCCAATCCGTGGTGCTGCACTTGTCCCGAGTATAAGCGGCCGCCCGCTCAATCTCTTCTTCCCCATCTTCTTGCTCAGGGTTGATGGGAAACTCTCGTAACCGAGGGAGGAGTCTTGTTCCCGTTATTGCTTCAATGTCGGCGTACGCCCGCAGAAACTTCTGGGCACTCGCCAGAATCCGGCTGTTCCCGCGAAGTTCCTGGTGAGCCCTGAACGCAAATTTCGTAGCTGGAAGCTCCTGTTCTCCCGGCAAGAGGTCCATCAGGCTGCACCCCAAGGAGCGAGCGATCTTCATCAGCTCGCTGGCACCAGGCTCGGTTTTCCCCGACTCATAGTTGGTGATCGTGTTTCGACTGACACCCAACAAATCCGCTAATTCGGTAACCTTCATACCCACTGCTTCCCGCTGCCGGTAGAGCCGATCACCAATTGCGGGCGCTGTCCCTTGGTTCTTCCTATTACTCATCTCCTTACTCCCTCTTCACATCAGAGCGCCGATGTCACTGTGTCGGCAGTCCCATCGGCCTCCATTTTTCTAGCCGGACTCGCGTCCAGCTTTCCAAACTATTGTGCATTATCCGTATCTTCTACCCAAAGTCAAGCTTTCCGCATAATCTTTTGTGCGTTTTTTGCGCTTTCCTCATTCCAAACCGTTCGTTTGCTGGAAAAGTCCTATAATTCGGGGTTTTTATGGGTAGGCGATCATGCGCGATACTCAGGGTCAGCAGCAGCGATAGGGTCCGCCTCATCGGCGACACCGGCGGGTTGCGGGAGACGATCGGGGGGTAGGGCGCGGCCTCAATGTCTGTTGAAGCGTCTGTCTTTCAACGTCCAGACTTAATCGGGGCTTTGTCATTGGGGCACTGCGGAGTATAGAGCCAAAAGTTGAGAGGCTTGTTGGGGTTCCTCGTGCAAAGGCCATTGCTCAACTTAAGAGATACTCCAAGCGTTCGCTTACGCGCTTCCTTCCGGACGTAATGCAGGATTGGAAGACGTTCCTTGTCATTGTTGCTGAGCTTCAGTTTTTCGTTGCAGCAGTCACACGAATTGAAAAGCAAAGGTGTCCCGTCTTGATCATTCTTCCATTGCACGTACTTGTCGAAGGCGGTAAAGGAATAGGCTGCCAGACCGGCGAAAAGGTCAGCCAGCTGAATCAGCAAGTACTTCTTTGAAGAAACGCAGCAGAATCCCATGATGTTGTAGAACTCGCGCAATTCCGGCAAATCAGCGCTCTGGGTGAACAGGTTTTCCTCAACGGCCCAGCTTTTCCAGGCAAGACATTGCTCCAAAGTCAGCCAGTCCACCTCCTTTTGCTCGTCCGGGCAGATGAGCCAGCGCGCGCCGTCAGGCCAACGGCGCTTCAACACGTTGTGGAGCAGGTGATAATACATCCGTGCAAAGTTCGCTTTGTCGTCCCGGTGCCGGACATCCTTGTGGCGGGAGTCTTCCGTGTCCCAAGTCAGGACATCTACTCTCATTCGGTCATGCCGCTGAAAGAAGAACTCCGCCAGTGCAATCCCGTGACGCTTCTTCGCGGTCGTCCACTTGTATTCGCTTTTACCCTGGGCCTGCCGCACCGCTTCCAAATCTCGATGAAACGCGCGGGCGTCGTCCTTAGCGGCAGACACCAGGGAGATCGAGCGAAATTGCCCCCGATTCCAGTTCGATTCATCCGCGAAGGCAATATGGGTATATCCCAACTCCGAACGCATAAATGGTGCCTCTTAGGCCGCGCCGGGTGCTCTTACAGGAGCTCCCTTCTTGCGGCATACGTGAAAATGACCGCCCAAGTAAGTCGGTAGGCTCTTCTCGTCGCTCGCCGTAGCCAAGATGACACATGGGACTTTTCTGCCCTCAAATATGGCCTTTACGTGCATGGCCAGCCACTCGCCATACTCATCGAGTCTAGAAATCGTCAGGCAGTAGGCGTCGGCGTTAATTCCAAATAGATCCATTTGATGGGATGTTTGAAACAGAAGCTCCGTTTTCTCTTTGAAATCTTTTCTGCCCACCCTTCCGATGGAGAAGTCAATTCGCGGCAGGGCGAGTGCCTCGGCAACAGCTTCCATCGCTTCTTCGGCTTGCCTTCCCTTGCACAAAAAGAGGATGCCATCGGTTCGGCCTTTCTGAGAGACAAGTCTATACGACTGCTTAAGCTTTGGCCAAAGCGACAGCAGTTTTGCGTCCAATTCCTTTGAGGGCATGTGTGACTTCTCCTTTCTGCACAGTTCGCGTCCATAACAACACCACCGAATGCGTCAATCGATCCGATTCCTGGTCTTAGAACAAGTTCCCTTGTGTCCCCTTGTCGCTCTGCCAAACAGGCGGCTTGCGCATTTCGTCGGGGACTTCGGGGAGTTCGTCGGCGTGTAAGCACTCGCCTTCGAGGACTGCCTCCAGGAGCTTGGCCTGCTCAGGGTAGCCTTCGACAGTTGCCTCCAGCACCCAGAGCAGTTCAAGCAGCTCGGTTGTGAACTGGCTGGTCCAACGTTCGGGGCGGATGTCGTCGAGCGGCGAGGACTTCTTGCCCGCGCCTTTCTTCATCCGGTATTTGAGCCACGACTGCACAACTTTAAGTCCCGAAACCTCGAACTCGAAAACCTCGCGCGTAACGGGTCGAAACTCGCCCTCGCCCACCCGCAGCGTCCGGGTCGTCTCATTATAGTCGAAATCGTCCGGGTAGCCGCCGGCGTCGCCGGGGACGGCCTTCGTGCATTTGGCTGCGCCGCGCGGGACATAGCCGCGCTTCTTGCCTTTAGGGACGAAGCGCTCGCCGTAGGTGTGCAGCCAGAGCAGCCGCGCGCCCACGTCGCGCACCTTCGCGAACAGCACGGCGTCCTTCGTGATCGGCACGCGCAGCTCGCGCGTCTCCAGTTCCTTGTGAAAACGCGCCGTGAAGGCCGGCTGCGCCAGCGCGCCGTAGAGATACGCCACGAAATCCTCCGGCGTCACCTTGCGCCTGTATGCCTTCCCCAGCTGTTCAAGCAGACCAGGCAGAATGTTCGCCTCTTTGGCGTCGGCGCTACGGCAAAGGGGGAATACGTTCTTGCCTCCATATGATCCACGAAAAGCATGCTTGTCCGGGATATGCGAGAATGCGGCAAGAGCCGGACCTTCTCCAAGAGGATGATTCAATAGGGATGAGAGGAACATCTGTCTTTCTGAAATCACCGCCCACAGATCTGGACAGGGCCGATCTATCAAGCGTCCATCCGCCAAGAGGACTTGCCTATCAAGAAACCTAAAACCGAAAGGCATTATTTGTGGTATGGGAGCATTAGCACCAAGTGACCTTATCTCGGAGAGGCGGCTCCGTGGCGCTTTGAGGCTCAGGGCCTTATCATCTATCTTTCTTCCAGTCGCATTTTCGATAAACAGCGTTGCTTTTTCGTGGGGCAGTGCTTGAATGAGAATCTTCCAGCGTTTTTCAAGGCATTCTTTGCTTGGTGCGATGACCCAAGTTCTCCCGGCCATGACTCCAGTTGGTAGCCACGGCATGAGGTCGGTGAGAACGGGCCAGGCGAAGTAATCGCCCTTGCCCGCCGGGCGGAAAGGCGCCTGCCACTCCTCGCGGCAGTCCTGCCATTTGACCGTCTCGAAATCGGCGAAAGCGGCCAATGCGGCGAGCTTCGCGTCGCGAGTTCCCTCGACGTGTGAGTAATGGACTTTCGCAGGTTTATCCTTCTTCGACTCCTTTGCTCGAACGGCTACGGCAATGGCGACGGGCGTCTGGATGGCAAAAACGTTGTCGCTCTGGCGGGTACCGCGCCCTTCGCCACCGAGATCAAGAACCCAGATTTCGTCGCACAGGCGGCGCATATGCTCCCGCATCCCGCAGAAGGCGTCACCGTCAAGGTAGCTCGACGCGCTGATGAAACTGACGACGCCCGGCCCCTTGGCGGTCTCGTGTTCAAAAACTTTCCACAGCGCCCAACGCCAGAAATAGACATAGAGATTGTAAAGGTTTTTGATATGGACACCATGACCGGCGTCCTTTGCAGGCTTGATGAAATCGTTATAAAGTATGGACTTTTTCTCCCTAAGCTCCAGTCTTTTTCTCGCCGTCGGTGTTTTTGCGGCTGCTTTCCTTTTCTTTCCGCGGGCCTTAGCAGCATCAGAAGCTTCATCAACGGGATCACCAAAGCGAACCCAACCACCCCACCTACTCAGATGCTTATCCTCACTTGGATCTACTGCCGCGTGCCGGTCATAGGGGGGGTTCCCCAGACAGACAATGACGGGTACTTTCCTCTTGACCTTAAGCGCCTTCTCGTGCTGTTCCGAAATAGGCTTGAGATAGAAGGGCAACGCGGACGGCTGGGCATACGGACTTTCGAGCGTGTCGGTCAGATAAACGTGCGTCCCATCCTTAGGCAGTCCGGCCCCCCGGTCCCGCAAGGAGCGGCTGGCGCGCAACTCGGCCACGGCATAGGGGCCCACCATCAGTTCGAAGCCATAGAGGTTCTTGGCAAGTTCCGTTGCCTGACCCGCTACCGCACCCCTGCCCTGGTCGGACTCGACGCGGCCGAGGGCATGCTCGATCACGCCGAGCAGATAGGTGCCCGTTCCCGCTGCGGGGTCGAGCGTGACGACGCCGGGATCGGCGAAGCCCAGCGGCTTGTTCAGCCGATTGACAAGCAGATCGTCAATCAGCCGTACCTGGCAGCGGACAACCTCGACGGGCGTATAATAAGCGCCGGCATCCTTTCGAAGCTTGGGATCGTACGCAGCGAGAAAGTCTTCATAGAAATACAGCCACGGGTCTTCGGGGCCGGTAAATGTGGCAGGGGGCACGGCGGCGATGACGCGCAAGAGCAAATCGAGGGACGCCTGAATGTCTTGCTGTGCTTGCTCATCGGTCAGGACTCGCAAAGCTCGTGAAAGCAGACTGTGTTGAGCGGCCAGGGTCTTTTCCGCGCTGTCAAGCGAGAGCGGGTCGGCCCCTTCGCTGCGTCCGAGTAGCAGAGCAAAAGCGACTGTTTGGGCGTAAGCGTCAGCGAATTGTTCATCCGAAGCATCGGGAAAGAGCAGTTGCCGCCATTCACCGGCCAGCTGCACGAGGGGCGAAGTAGGAGTTTTCAGCGCGTCGGTCACATCGGCTCGCAACATTCCACAGAGTGGGGCAAGCATTTTCGCGAAGCCCTTGAGGTCGATTTTCCCTTTGCGATCGGTCGGGATGATGGGTTCCCATTCGAAGAAAAACCGCATCAGGCGTTCGATGGCCTGGGCGTCCTGAGCCGCGGCGGCTCTCTTGCCATCGGTGGCGACATCGCCCGAGAGTCGAACGATCCGGTCTGCCAGCTTCCCATCGCGATAAAGCGCCCATTGGTTGCCGTCGGTATACAGAATATTCGGGATGTGCGAGAAGCGTCTGAACTGGTCACGATTATGCCCTTTGAATCGGGTGGCGGTTACCCCGACGCCGGGGGCCTTGAGTTCCACATATCCCGCAAGCAGGCCGTTGAGGTGGATGGCATAATCGGGCCGACCCAAGCGGCCGGGCAGGGGCGTTTCGCCCTTGCAGACCACTTTCCTGCCGAGGGCCTGGGCGACGCCCGCCATGAAGTTCTCAAAAGGCGCACGTAACTGGTCCTCCGGCTCGCCCGGTGTCAGCTGCGACATCTTCGCGGTCACGGCGGTCGCAAAGCTCTGAAGGGCTTGGTGGATGGTAGTCACTGGGGTCATATAATCCTCAGCCGGTATGTTCCGAACACTGGAGATTAATTTAAGCAACTTGAAGCTGGGAAGTCAAGAGTAGCGTTTTGACGAGGGCTGAGGGAGGAAAAAGCCTGTCCACACATCGCTAAGGCGCGCTCACGCCACCTCTGCCAGCCGCCCGGGCCGGGAGGGCATCTGCCTCAGGCGCTGGTCCACGCGCTCGATGACTTCATCCGGCGTCGAGGTTCCCGCCGTCAGGCCGACCGTCTGAAAGCGCTCCAGCCACGCCCGCTCCAAGCCCCTTTCGTCCTGCACGTGCAGGCAGGGCACCCGGTAGGACTCGGCCAGCTCGACCAGTTGGCGCGTGTTGTTCGAGTTCCTTCCCCCGACCACGACCATCGCCTCGACCCGCCTGAGGAGCTGAAGCACCGCATACTGCCGGTCGCGCGTCGGGCGGCAAATGGTGGAAATCGCCCGGATATCGGCCCCGGGATTGAGCGCATGAATCTCCTTGCGCACCCGCAGGGCGGTGCGGGGCGGCGTCGTACTCTGGCAAACAATCCCTAGCCGCCGCGCCTCATAGGGGCGCACCTCGCCCGGATGCTCGATGACCTCATACCTGTCGAGATCCTCGACGACGCCCTGCACCTCGACGTGCCCCCGCTTTCCGATCAGAAGCACCAAGCGCCCTTCCGCCCGCAGCGCCTGCGCCGCCTGATGTACCCGGCGGACCAAGGGGCAGGTGAGGTCAATCAGTTCCTTCCCGGCCGCCACGAGCCGCCCTCGCCTTCGCTCGCTGATGCCATGCGCCGTGACGAGGACCTTCCGCGTCGGGGGCATCTCCCCGCGTTGCCGCTCGGAGAGCGCCGAAAACCCCCGCCGGGCGAGGCGCGCCTGGATCTCCTCGTTATGCACCAGCTCGCCATCGATCGTCACCTCGCCCGGCGCGCGCAGCATCATCGCCGCTTCGAGCGCCCGGCGAACACCGAAACACAGGCCCATCGCTTCCGCTCGAATCACCTTCACTTCAACCACCTGCCTTCCACGACAAGAAACCTTACTGCTTCTTGAAAGAATACCAGTCCACTTTCCGGGTCAGATACATCGTCGCCGCCAGGATCAGGAACAAGCCGATCGAACCCAGCAGCAGCGCATAATCCTGGATCATCAGCAGCGTATAGAGATACGCGTACAGGACCGCCACCACCCCGCCCACAATCACCGCACGCCGGGTCGTCTTCAACACCGCGACACAGTAGGCGGTGATCAGCGCGACCACCGCCGCGCTGGCAATCCCATAAGCCGCAAGGAACCCCAGATGCTCCGCCAGTGACAGCTCCAGCAGGTAGAAGAGACACATGCCGGCGCCGACCAGGAGATACTGCACCGCATGGATGCGCATCCGGCCCAGAACTTCGAACAGCCACAAGGTTACGAACGTCAGCCCGAGAAAGAGGATCTGGTACTTCACACTGCGCTGTGCCATCCGATAATGGTCCACCGGAGAGATCATATTCACGCCGAAGAAGGATGAGGAGATCTCACCCTCATAGGCGTTCGAGTCGGAGCGCCAGCTCTGGGGATAATTCCTCCCCAGCGAGGCGATGTTCCATATGGCCTGAAAACCCTCAGGGCTGAAATCATGCCGGGTGGGAAGCCACGCGCCCTGAAAGCTCGGCGCGGGCCAGTTCGCCTCGAGCTCCACGTTCGTCTGCCGGCCAAAGGGCGCAAAGAAAGCGCCGACGCTGCCATTCAGCTTCAAGGGAAAAGAGAACTCAAAGCTCTCTGCGCTCAAATGATCCTTCAGCTTGGCGTGAATGCCCCCTTGATGCGGAGCGAACTCCCCCGCGCTCGGCAGGAAGGGCAGCGGGGCGCTGTTCCAGGAGAGGGCCGACTGCTCGGTAATCGCCCGGGCATCGCTAATCAGGACCGACAGGTAGGCCCGCTCCCACAGGACGTCCTCGGGCGCGATCGCCCACTGGGCAAGATCAGGCCGCGCAAAACGGCCGGCGACTTCCAGCGCCATCCGGTAAACAGGAATCTCGTAAATGCCCCGGTGGCGCCGCTCGCTCTCGATGTGGCCTTCGATGCTCAATGTTTCCGGAAGGAACGAGGCATGGACGACCATCGAGCGAGGCTGGGGTTTGCCGTCCTTGTCCGGCTCGGTCCATCGCTTCACATAAGGGACGATGATCGCCGGGCCGGCGACCCTTTGATTTCGCCCCCATTTGGACATCACTTCCTCGAGCGCCTCGTCGCGCGTTTGCTGCCGCTCCCGGATCACTCCCCGGATGCTCGCTATCGGCAGCTGAAGCAGGAGAATGAGAAAACCCACCAGGAGAATCTTGAGAAGATGAGAGTTTCTGATCGACTGCCCGACTTCGCTCAGCGTGGAATGGTTCATCGCGTCGGCCTCCATTCGGATTTCACAAAAAACCCTATACTTTGCAGTGCAAAGTTTATCACCAAAAAAAGAGAGGCACGGCCCCTTACGCCGGAACCCAGTCTTCCGGCAGCGCCCCCTTATGCGCCTGGGCTTTTTTTACCGCTTCCCTCCGGGCCGAGGCGGCGTCCTTCACGACCCGCTCCAGCTCGTCCAGATAGGCCAGGAAACGCTCCCGGCCCTGCGCCGTCAGGCGGCAAAGGGTTTGGGGCCGCCGGTCGCGAAAGCCTTTGCGGACTTCGACCAGCCCGGCTTCCTCGAGGGTTTGCAGGTGGCGGCTCAGGTTCCCATCGGTCAGGGAACAGAGGTCTTTGAGCTCATTGAACCGCAGCCCCTCCGGCCGGCTCGCCAGCGAAGTGAGAATCCCCAGGCGCGCCTTCTCGTGCATAATGCGGTCGAGGCCGTCGTAAGCGTAGCGGCCGGAGCCTTGTGCTTTCCCGGTATTCTTTTCTTCAGCCAATGTCTTTCCTCTCCAGGTTCCAGTGTAAGACCGCGCCGCCGAACAACTGCCCGAGGCCGAAGGTCAGCCCCATCCCCCAGGCCGAAGGACTTGCGGTCTGCCCGGCGAGCGACAGCAACAGGATGCCCGCAACAAAATAAAACAGCGCTACCCAGCCGATGATCCGGGGCAGGTAGGGCCGCGAGGCGAAAATCCCTAAACTGTAGAGACAGGCCCAAATGCCCGGCAGCAGGGAGACGTCGAATCCTTCCGAGCCAAGCGCCACCCCGGTCAACACGACAGCGGCCGCGAGCGCCGGGAGCATCTGGCCCACGGTCCGCCGGGTCAGCCGCCGGGCGGTTTCGCTCTCCCGGAAAAAGTAGTTGTAAACGATGCCTCCTCCCGCGACGATGGCGCCCAGCACACCCACAACCGACCAGTAAATGACAAAGGCCGTGCGCCCCCCGGACCCGACAATCAGGGCCTGCAAGGCGGCTGCCAACAGGGCCACGATCCCCGAAAAGGCAACCGGGATGGAGCGATAACCCCTGTAGAATTCAGCCTTTGCCAGCTGATCGTGAATCTCGGAAATCTGGTTCAGCGCCCGGTGGATTTCCATCGTCCTGGCCGGAAGAGTAGCACTTTACTTTGCAATGTCAAGTACTTTTTATCATAAAACAGGATTATGTCTGGCACCGGAATCCGTGCGGCGAGTGCCTTGGTAGGCTGAGTGCCAACGACCGGAAGACGCGGTTCAAGGTTTAATCGGCGTTCCAAAGGTATGGATAAGTATGCTAAGTTATCTTTGTGGGGGCGTAAAATGCTGGAAGAAGTGCGAAATCTCGCTTGGGGGAGATCCTTCCCGGGGACCAGAGACTACTGGGAGAATCGATACCTTCAGGGAAGGTCTTCGGGGAAAGGGTCTTGCGGAAAGGTTGCGCTTTTCAAAGCGGAGGTTTTGAACACCTTTGTCAGGGAGCACAACATCAAGAGCGTTGCGGAACTGGGTTGCGGCGACGGGCGGCAGCTGTCCCTTGCAGAATACCCCGACTATGTTGGACTGGATATTTCTCCCACCGCCATCGAGTTCTGCAAGAACCGATTCAGGCAGGACCCTTCAAAACACTTTCTGGTTTATCGCCCGGAGGCATTTGTCCCCGGCCCGGAGATGAGCGCCGAGCTGGGGCTGTCGCTCGAGGTTGTATTCCACCTGGTGGAAGACCGGCTGTTCGAGCTGTATATGCAGCACCTGTTTGCCTGCAGCAGCCGGTATGTCATCTTCTTCTCCAGCAATACGACCCTCAACCTGCCCTTTCAGGGGAAACATATCCGGCACCGGAGATTCACCGATTGGATTGAGAGGAACCTGCCCCATTGGCAGTTGATGGAGATGATTCCCAAGCGGCTTCCGATCTACAGAATCAAGTTCAACGGTTGCTTCTCCCGCTTCTACATTTACCGGAGAATGCCTTGCTCACGGGAACACTAAACAGAAACCAATTCCTGATCTCACGCCAAGACGCAAAGATCGCCAAGGCATTTGAATCTTAGCGGCTTTGGGTGAGAATGCTTAATGAAGGACTTTGTTTAGTACTTAAGGTCCGGCGTGTCAGCTGTTGTCACCGCCTCACGCACTGTTACAAATCCTTGGGTGTCAGGCCCGTGCGTTTGGCAATTCGACCCAGCATGCGGGGGCCGCGAAGATGCTGCCGAGTTCCGGGACATCCTCACCATGCTCCAGGCGGTCCGCAAGCACTCGAAGGGCCAAGGCCTTCACTCTTGCCAAGGCTTCTTCCTGTGTCCGCCCGTAGGCCATGACCCTGGGCAAATCGGGGATTTCGCATATCCAGCGGCCGTCTTCTTCGCGCTGCGTCTCCACACGCATTGTTCTAACTCCGGCAAGAACAGAAAGCACGCTAAGCGCGGCGGCCCGCGAGCAGTCGAGCAATCGCTTGGACGATCGCTTCCGGCTCGGGCAGGCGTCCCGGGCCGATCTTGCCGCAGGCCAGCTCCCCGGCGGCAGGCTCCAGGAGGTGATAGCCGTGTTTCTTCAGTTTGGCGAGGTTCTCTTTGACGAAGGGATTCTCATACATCGAAGTGGTCATCGAGGGACAAAGCAGCACCGGGCAGGTGACCGTAATCAAAGTGGTCGAAAGAAGGTCATCGGCGAGGCCCCCGGCCAGCTTGCCCAGGATATTCGCCGTCGCCGGGGCGACCACCACCAGCTCGGCCCAGTCGGCCAGCGAGATGTGGGCGATGTCGGTCTGTTGCAGCGCTTCCTCCGAGGGCCACATCGTCGAGCAGACCGGCCGCTCGGACACCGTCGCCAAGGTCAGCGGGGTGACGAACTGCCCGGCGTTCTCTGTCATCACCACCTGCACCTCGCTGCCAGCCTTCTTCAGCAGCCGCACCAGCAAGGGCGCTTTATAGGCGGCAATGCCCCCGGTGATGCCAAGCAGAATTCTCTTCCCTTTCAGAACGCGCTGAGTCATTCTTCGCTCACTCCTTGTCCCTCGTCGGGCGACCGGAGGCTGTCCGTTTTGAGCAATTGCTCCAGCCGGTCGCAGAGCAGACGCGCGGTCGCGGCGCGCCCCTCTATCTCCGTCGAGGTGAACTGACCGGACTTGCTCCTTCGCTCGATCAGGATGGCTTTATAGGTTCCTTCCTTGATGCGCGCCAAGTCGTTCGCGACGACGATTTCCGCCCCGCTCTGCTCCATCAGCCGGTGGGCGCTCTCCTGCAACTTCTCCGGCGACACGTCCGCCTCGAGTTTGAACCCGACCAGCTTAGTGTCGGGAGAGATCTTCTTGATCATATCAATGACCTTCGGCGTGCGCACCAGCTTGATCTCCCACACCTCCTGGTCCGACTTTGTCTTTCCGGAAAAGACACTCGCGACGTCGGGAACAAAATCCAACACCGCCATCGCATGGATGGCAACATCGTAGTAGCCGTCCTTCAGCTCCCGCTCGATGGCACCGGCCAGCTGGGGAATGGTTTCAATCTCGATCCGTTCCAGCCGTGAGCGCTCTTCCTCGCTCAGCTCAGCCTCGCCCAGCTGCGCCAGCAGCAGCGGCGTCATCGCCCCCTCGCCATGAAAAAAGGTAACGTAGGCTCCTCGCCGCAGGCACTCGCAGGCAATCTCCGAGCCGAGGCGGCCGCTGCTCCGGTTGCTGATAAAGCGCACGGCATCCAGGTAGGCGCGCGTCGAGCCTGCCGTCACAAAAACTTCTTTCCCTGTCAACATTGTCAGCGCCATGGTTGTCCTCGTTGCGCAAAGAGCCTCAAGTAGAACTGCCAAGTTGCCAAGAGCGGCCCAAGTCGGTTAGATGTTGATTCTATACACAGCGACATAAGTCTTATTTGTCATTCCGAACCCCGATTCATCCCTTCGGCGGAGTTTACCCTGAGCGGAGTCGAAGGGCTCAGGGCAGGCGGGGTGAGGAATCTGATTCTGTCGCACAAGGTGTTCTGCAAGGTCAGATTCTTCGCCCCGATGAATCGGGACTCAGAATGACAACCCAGAATCTGTCCGGCACTTATGTCGCTGTGTATAGGTTCATCTCGGGCCATTCGCACTTCGCGCCCGGTTAAGCGGGCTTGACCCCGACCGAGATGAGCGACAGCCCTACCGGCGGGCCGCTCACCCGCTCCACCCACCGGAAGAAGGGCACCAACCGATGATAGAGCTGGAGGCCCCGCCCCGGCAAGATTCTTCGCCGCAGGAGCCGCCCGGCGACAAACCACCCCGGGATGCCCGCCAGGTTCACATAGAAGGTCTTTTCCACGACCAGGCCGGCCTGCCGGCTTAAGCTCTCCAGAGGCCCCCGGTTGTATCGCCGGAAGTGCCGGTAGGATTCATCAATCGAGCCATACAGCCACTGGAAGGCCGGGACCAGCAGGATGCTCCTGCCACCCGGAGCCAACAGCTCGACGATGTGCCGCAGCGCTTCGAGATCGTCTTCCAGATGCTCCAGCACATTCATACAGACGACTGCATCGGCCCAGCCCGCCTGCAATGTCCCCGGCAGCGGCTTGGCCAGATCATACTCGGCCACCTTCACCTCCGGCACACCCTGAAACTGGCGGCGGACCCGCTCGACATAGCGAGGCTCGATGTCGGTGGCGATAACCTGTCCTCCCCTTTCGCTCAGCAACTCGGTGAAGCTGCCCACCCCGCAGCCGATCTCGACCACGCGACGCCCGAGAAAGGGCTGGATCAACGAGTAGATCCATTGATTGAAGTTCCGCATCTCATAGATGCGGTTCAGGGTCTCTTCCAGATGGAGCTGATCTTCCGGCTCGCCGGCGCTGCGCTCAGTGGCTCCTGTTGCGCTCGTCAATGCCTCCACCGGGGCTGGTTTGGATTCCAAGACGCGCTCGCCTCACCCTTCCTATCGCTTTCGCCGATGTCGAAGGCTTCTCCCCGAATACCGGGGCCCACGACTGCCAACTATACCACGGCCTTCTTCCCAGCCGCAA